>Ga0310811_10003152_pt1 | contig 20721 bp, 5 predicted proteins | sample YCmetagenome_FD_207642 | JGI IMG/M metagenome (GOLD analysis project Ga0310811, IMG submission 207642) | Soil microbial communities from experimental microcosm in Duke University, North Carolina, United States - YC | ecosystem: Engineered > Artificial ecosystem > Soil microcosm > Unclassified ...
GGGAGGCGGCGACGATTGGGTGACGGCCAATCGCGTCGTCATCGGCGGCGACTTCAACGTCAGCAGTCAGCACGAATACAGCTACGTCTTCGAGACGTTCACCAGCAATCGCGGCGCGAATAACAATTCCGGCGCCGGCTGTACGCAGTTCGTACCCTCCCGCGAGGATGAGATCGACGATTATCTGTCGAAATCCATCGTGCGCGTGACCAAGCCCAGCCCGGACGGCGGCGGTTATCGCAACATGATCCAGATTCTGCCGGGAACCGGAGGGACCGACAGCAATGAGCTTTATCGCTCGCTCGCTGTCGACAACATCTTCACGCGTGGCTTCAGCACAGCCGTGCCGCCGAAGCCAGATTACCAGGTGTTCAATCTTCAGGAGGATTTGCAGACCAACGGAAGCACTGTGGCGACGCTGGCCAAGGCCTCCTTCTATGCGTTCATCAAAAACGAAACAAAGAATATGGCTCGCAACAAAGACGGCAATCCGGTGGGAGCATTCGGCGGAATTTATTACCCGAACATCCTCGACTACGCGGCGATGATGACGCAGCTCAACGCCACGCACTTCACCTCGCCGCGGCGCACGGCTGAATTCACCAACACGTTCCTGAGCGATCATATGCCGCTTATCGTCACGGTCACGACGTGAGGTCTGGACCGCCATGAACTGGCAAGAGCTCGAGCAAGCGGTCGATGGCCTGATATCGGGCGGCGTGCTCACGCTGAACGAGAGCCAGTATCTCAATTCGCCGTCGATCCTCGATCTGCTGACCTCGACGCGGCTTCAAGCCATCATCGCCACGGTCGCGAGCCAGGGCTATCAGGGCACGCATTATGTGGTGACCGGCACCATCGCGCGCGCCAACTTCCCTTATATCGATCCGTCGAGCGGCGATCCGCTGCCGGTGACGCTGGACTTCTTCATCCAGGACCTGGTCGCCCAGCTTACCGCGACGGTGACGATGCCGTCCGGCTATACGCTGGCGCAGAGCTTCCCCTATGTGGCCGGCGAGGCGATCAACCTGTTCCCGATCGGCGGCGCGCGCATGGGCTTCACGTCGGTCGGCGAGGACCCGCCGCCGACGCCGTCGAGCATCCTCTTGCCTCCGGCCTACAAGGGCATGTCGCTCACCGGCACGATGAGCGGGCTCGCCACCAACCCGCTTACGGACAATCTGCTCTGGTTCCTGCCGAACCGCGACACCTTTCCGGTCACCGGTCCGATCATCATCGGCGAGGGCGTCGACTATACGGGCGCGACCCTTTACCGGCCGACGATGTATCTGATCGGCTCCTTGCTGGAGCCGCTGTCGCTCGGGCCGTTCAATCTCGGCCTCTCGATGATGGCGCAGTCGAGCTACGACAAGGTCGTCGGCTCCGACCAGTCGTCCTTTTTCTCGGCTCCCTATTTCCTCGGCCAACTGCAAGCCGCGATCACCCAGGACAAGGGGATCGACGTGCTCATGCAGATGGAGCTGATCGACGGCTATCAGAGCCTCTATAGCTTCGAATTGTCGAAGCCGATCCCGCTTACGACGTTGAACGAGCTGCAGGAGATCGTGCAGCTCGGCTCCGGCTCGTATTCGAGCCAGGTCCCCGACGAGGTGCCGATCGGCACCGGGCTGGTGCTCGAGGAGCTCAGCTTCATCGTCGCACCGACCGTTCAGACGCTCGCCTCGCTCACCATCGGCGTCAAGCTCAACGTCCAGTGGGAGGTGTTCCCCCAGATATTCACCCTGGAGAACATCACGCTCCGTTTCGTCGTGCCGCAGCCGACCGCGGGCTTCGCGGGCATGGTGGCGACGGCCTCGGCGGAGCTGCACATCTTCGACGGCATCTTCGATCTGGCGATGACCTTCCCGAGCCTGAAGATCACCGGCGATATCCGACAGGGGACGGTGATCACGTATTCGGCGGTGTCCCAGGCTTTGTTCGGGAAGGTGCTCGAGTTTCCCTGGATCAAGGATCCGAAGCTCTACGAGCTCTCGGTCGAGCTCGATCCGCGCGAGCAGACCTATGCGGTCGCGGGCGCGGTCATCGACGTGCTGTCGGTCAACCTGGGCTTCGTGACCATCGATCTCGATCAGATTGGCGCCGGCTTCCGCTACAGCCCGCTGTCGCAGACCGGCCGGTTCGAGGCGCAATTCACATTGCTGACAGCGGTGGGCGACGGCGACCCGCTCGCATTCCAGTTCTTCGTCAAGGCCACGGGCACCCGCACCGGCACCGTGACAGTCTGGAACGTCGAGGGCGGCATCGGCGCCGATCACGTCATTCCGCTGGGCACCTTGGTTGCGCGGCTGCTGGGCTTTTCCGTCTCCAATGACGTCAGCATCCTCGACATCGAGGATGTCTATGTGTCGATGACGATGCCAAGCGATGGCGCCTCGACCTTCTACTTCGAAGGTGCGGCGCGCTCGCGCTGGACCATCAACATCTTCGGCGGCTGGACCATCGAGATCCTCGCGGCCGCGCAGCTCGAGCGCTGGCCGGAGGGCACCGATCCGGACTTGCGGCTGCCGGCGGCGCGCGCCGCCGACGACGTGAACATGCTGACTGCCGGCGAACTGTCGGGCAGCCTCGCGATCAACAATTTCAAGCTGACGGTCATCTATCAGTTCGCGCCCAACAGCCAGGTCCTGATCTTCCAGGCGAGCTACAAGCAGGTCACGCTCTCCGCCGCGCTGTCGAAAGGCAAGGACTCGAAAGGGCAGGACACCTACCTGCTCAAGTTCAACCTGTCCGGCGTCACCGTCGGCGATCTGATCACCTGGATGGCGAACCTGGCGCGGCCGGGCAGCGACTTCACGCTGTCCTCGCCCTGGGACGTGCTCAACGCCATCGACCTGTCGCGTTTCTTCCTGGTGGTCGACCTCGTCAACAAGACCGTCACGGTGAGCTACGAGGTCAATGCCGATCTCATCTTCCTCAAGCTCAAGTCGATCGGGCTGACGTATTACCGCAAGCAGGGCAAGGGCTCGGTGAAGCTCGCCATCGAGGGTTCGTTCCTCGACGTGAAATACGGCGACGGCGAGCCGCCGCTCGAATGGGATCTGCTCGACGACCCGCCGCCGCCGGTTCCCGGCAAGACCGGCCTGTTCGAACTGCGCTATCTCGGCCTCGGCCAGCACGTGTCGCTCGCGTCTTATGCCGACATCAACACGGTGGAGCAGGCGATCGAAGGCCTGCGCGCGGCGATGCGGCCGCCCACCGAGCCGGACGTCAATCCGCTGCTGCAGCCGGGCGCCAATGCGCTCAATTTCGACGCCAACAGCCATTGGCTGTTCGGCGCCGATTTCACCGCGCTCGGCGCGCTGCAGCTCTCCGTCGTCTTCAACGATCCGTATATCTACGGCGCGCTCATCCGCCTGATGGGCGAGAAGGCCGGCCCGCTCGCCGGGCTCCGTTTCGAGCTGCTCTACAAGAAGGTCACCGACGACATCGGCGTGTTCAAGGCCGATTTCATCGTGCCCGACGCCTTCCGCCAGATCGAGCTCGGGGAAGTGTCGATCACGCTCGGGCGCGTGCATGTCGACATCTACACCAACGGCAACTTCCTCGCCGATCTCGGCTTCCCGCACGACCGTGATTTCTCGCAGTCGTTCGGCGTGCAGGTGTTCCCGTTCGTCGGCTGGGGCGGCTTCTATTTCGCCTCGCTGACGGGAGCGACCTCCACCAAGGTGCCAAAGATCGACAACGGCATGTTCAATCCGGTCATCGAACTCGGACTGGGCCTGTCGGTCGGCGTCGGCAAGACGATCGAGAAGGGTCCGCTGGCGGCCGGACTGACGCTGACGCTCGAGGCGATCGTCGAAGGCGTGTTCGCCGACTTCGCGCCCACCGACAAATCGGCGCCGAGCGGCTTCTTCTTCCACATCGAAGGCACGGCGGCTTTGGTCGGCCGCCTGTTCGGCAAGGTCGACTTCGTCGTCATCCGCGTCGACGTCAGCGCCGAGGCGACGGCGCGCATCACGCTCATCATCGAGTCGCATCAGCCGATTTTCGTCGAGCTCGAATTGGACGTGAGCGTGCGCGCCAGCATCAAGGTGCTGTTCGTCCGCATCCACTTCTCGTTCTCCACAACGCTCAGTCTCGACTTCACCATCGGCCACGCCTCGCCGACGCCATGGCATACGATCGCCGATCAGACCCGGCACCTGGACCTGCTCGCGGCCCGCGCCGGTCCGCATTGGCCGTTCCCGGCGGCGCGGCCGAACTACAAGCGGCTGGTGCGCACGACCAAGTTGATGCGCTACGTCGCGTCCGGCCAGAGCCCGGAGCTCTACGGCCTGTTGCGCACCGAGGAATTGCGGCGGGCGGCTTTGCCCGAGAGTTTCCTCGCGCGCGAGGCGCGCGGCGAGATTGGCTGGACACCGGCCAACGTCTTCCCAGGCGGCACCGTGGAGACGCTACGGCTCATCTGTGTGCCGGCTTTTACGGTCGCCAATCCGGGCATCGGCTCCAACGGGACGCCGGGCGCCTACCGGCTGGTGCTGACCATGGCGGCGGAGACCAGCCGCGCGCAGCAGGTGCAGACGAACACTGCATTGCGGACGCCGAGCGTCGTCCACAGCCTGCAGGCCGAAGCGGTCGCCGATGCGCCGTTCAACCTGTTCATCGAGGCCTTCCTGCGTTGGTCGCTGTCGATGGTGCAGGAGAACGGTCAGGTAAGCGCGATCGGGCTCGACGCGCTGGCCGAGAACCTGCGCGCGCCGGGCACGGCCGATACCGGCTTCGCCTATGCCAACCTGATCACCTTCCTCAAGGACAACTTCCTGATCGACATTGCCGGCAAGCCGAGCGGTGCGCCGCCCGACGAGGTGCCGGTCGCGGCGTTCCCGATGCTGCCGCTCTTGAGCTACAACGCCAACAATGCCGGCGCCGTCCCGTTCGATCAGCCGCAATACACGCTGACCGCCGCCTACAAGCACGCGCTCGACCAGATCTTCTACCAGCTCTCGCCGACCGGCGCGGCCGAGAGCCCGTTCCGCGACGACACCAGCACGGAGAGCTTCGCGCAGTTCATCTTCCGCGAATGCTGCCTGATGGTGGCGCAAGCGGCGGTCGACGCCGCGATCGGCCTGCTCGAGGCCTATCCTTACACGGTCGACGCCAGCACGACATTGCAGGGCATCGTCGACGCATTCGAGCCGCAGATGCTTCGCGTCAGTGCGCGGCGCGGTCATAAGCTCTCCCATATCGCCGCTTTGTTCGGCGCCAGCCTGCCGCGCCTGCAACAGGCGAATGTGGTGCATGCCAATCGGGCGATGCTCGACATGGGCGACACGGTCGAGGTGCCGGTCGAGCTCACCACGGGCGCCATCGTCGACGACAATCGCGACCATCCGCTGACCGCGACAAAGACCATCACGGTCCCTGCGGCGCCGCATCAGATCCGCGGCGACCGCAGCCTCACCCAGATCGCGACCGACTACGGCTTCGACTCGGCCGCGCAACTGGTCACGACGGCGACCGCCGATCAGCCGGACCTGCTGCGGCCGCTGGCGCCCATCGCTGTCAATGCTCTGCAATACACCAGCCGCGCCGGCGACACGCTTGCGAGCATCGCCGCGCTGTATCTCGCCCGCCGCGCGGAACTCGGCGATGCGACCGCGGCGCAGACCTTCGATGCCAATATCGCCGACTGGTTCGCGCAGGCCGTCGCCGACCTCAATCCGAACCAGGATTTCAGCACGGTGCTTGCCGCCGGCATCGCGCTGACCGTTCCGCAGACCTACAACAACACGCAGCCGACGGTGCAGTACACGACCTACACTGGCGACCGGCTGAATTCGATCGCCAACGTTCTGTCGCTTCTCAACGTCGCCTCGCCGCCGCAGAGCCTCACCGACTACGAGCAGGCGATCAGCGCCGCCAATCCCAATCTGCCCAATCCGATCCCGGCAGGTACGGCGGTGACCATCCCGAACTTCGCGCTCACTCTGCCGGCGCGCGTGACGCTCAACGGGCTGGCCGCAACGCTCATCCAGACGCTCGCCGTCGCGATCGGCCTGGTCGAGAACAATACGGCCGCGTTGACGCCGCAGGCGGTGATCGTCGTGCCGGCTTTCTCCATCGTCACGGCCGCGGGCGATACCTTCGCGGCCTTGGCGCAGAAATACGATCTCAGCTACGACCAGCTTGGCGACGCGGCCAAAGATGTTGCGGGGATCTTCGCGACGACGCCGAGCGCCACGGTCACCTTGAAGGACCTGCCGCGCGCGGGCGTCGAGCAACTGGTGACTAGCCTGATCTCGGGCGAGGGCCTCGCCAACCAGATCAGCGGGCAGATTTCGCGCTTCCTCATGCACGGCGTGCGCGTGCCGTCGCCGACCGCGACGGACCCGCTGACCGCGCCCTTGCAGTCGATCTTCGACCTGAGCGTTCAGCAGTTCGCCGGGCCCGATCCGCAGAACTATTCGGGCGGCCAGACCTATCCCATCGTGGTGTCGCTGACCGATCCGAACGATGCGAGCTGGGTGACCTTCTCCGACAGCGAAACGGTCGCACAAAGCGAGACGCTGGAAACGTTGCGCGCGCGCATTGCCGACTTCGACATCCGCAATCCGGCCGCCGCCAGCAACCCCGAGCGCATCCAGGCCGGCCGCATCGTCCGCCTCGGCGTGACGGCCACGCTGACCATCACGATCACCTACGACGACATGGTCGGCGGCTATCCGACGCGCACCTTCACGCCGAGTGTGGTGACCCCGATCACGCCGCTGCCGCTCTACCGGCTGATGCCGCTGCGCTACGGCGTGCAGGAATATCTCTCCTGGCAGGCGGGCACCGCGATTTCGCTGCCGCAGAGCACGGGAAGCGTGACGCCGGTGAGCGGCGGCCCGGGCATCTGGATGTTCCCGGATACGGTGCTCAATTTGCTCGCGGGCGGGGAGGGCGCGACCGCGTCTTACGTGCTCGAGCAGGTCGCGGCCAACGATCTCAGCAGCATGTCAGATCCGGAGGAGGTCGCCTCCTATGGCTGGGCGACTTTGGCCGCGATCGGCGCCAAGCAGATCGCCCGCGACGACGACCCGGCGCAGGTCCTGCCCAACACCTATGTCGTCGGCGGCGCCGACGCGGCGAGCCGCGACCGCCTCCTCGATCTCTATGAGCACCTTGCGGCGATGGCGCCGGGCGACCTTGCGCAGGTGCGGCTCTATCTGATGCATCAGCCGCGCGCCGACACCACGCGGCCGGACGGGCTGGTCTCGCTGCCGCTCGACACGGCCTCGACTTATCTCTTGAAGGCGAACCTCACCACCGAGACGCGCAGCGGCGAGGCGCTGGCGCGCGCGGCGCTCGAGGCGGAGCTGGAGAATCTCTATGCCGCGCCGATCACCGATCCGAGTGGATTCGTCGGGCTCCTCTGGGCGGCGAGCATCACCAACAGCGGCGGCTTCTATTTGAACTATCGCGGCAGCGAGGGCGAGGGCCTGCCGGCGTCGGTCTTCGGCAAGGATGGCGGCGGCGGCCAGCTCTGGCTGATGGCCCTGCTGCCCGATCAGACCAGCGGCGCCTCGCCGCAACGCGGGCTCTATGCGTTCAACAATTGCGCGATCACCGGCGGCAACATCCTGCCGGCCGACTGGCAATTGTTCATGCGCCTGAAGCTGGACACGGACACTTCCAAGGTGGCGAGCGTCGATCCCGGCGTGATCGCGTTCCAGACCGCGCTCAACAATCCCGATCTTGCCGCGCCATCCAACGCGCAGATCGCCAGCGAATTGTTCAGCCTGATCGCCTACGGCGTGGCCGAGAGCACGCTCTTCAGCGCCAGCTACCAGGCGCTGCCGGTCGGGCCGGAGGAATCCGCAACGCCGACATTGCCGCTTGGGCTCTCCGTCAAGCTCGACGCCGACGATCCGGGCGATGCGCCGTACTGGCTGTTCCACCAGGCGCTCAAGATTGCAGGCCAGGCCAAGGTGTTCACGACGCCCGCGATCGCCGGCCTGCCGCCGCCGGACGAGGACCCTTATGCCGGCATCGGGGCCAACACCACGGCCAATCTAAACTTCCAGTACCGCGACGTGTTCGGCAACCAGACCCTGGCCGACAACGCCTATCAGAACATCGCCTTCCCGGTCGGCTATACCGATCCGGTGATCGGCATCGGCCAATGGGCAGGCACGGCGCTGGGCTACCGGCTTGCGGCCGACTCACCGGCGCAGCTCGGCGTGTCCGTCTCCTACCAGATGCTCGGCGCGCTGCCCGGCATGACCGACCCGCTTGCCGATATCCAGGCGCGCACGGTCAACACCATCGACCGCTATGCGCAGATCTACTACCAGGTGATGCGGCCCGATGTGGCCGTGCGCCTGTCCACGAGCCTGCCGGTGCCGCCCGACACCGGCGAGAGCTATAAGACGCTCGACAAGGCGCCGTTCGCCGACTTCACCGCGGCGACCTATCTGTTCCTCAATGCGAGCCGCGCCTTGCATGAGGCCTCCGCCGATCTCACCGTGGCGCCGACTTTGGCGCAGATCGAAAGCACCTATCGCGTGACGGCCGCGCAGATCGCCGCGATCAACGGCGCGGTGCTGATGGATCAGACCTTCGCCGCCAATGTCGCGGTGCCGCAGTATTACACGACGGCGCCGGGCGACACCGCCGCGTCGATCGTCGCGAGCCATCCCGGCGCGCCCAGCGCGGCGGACTTCCTCACCCAGAATGCCGGGCTGGAAATCACCGCAGGCAAGGTCATCGCGGCGCCGGCCTACACGATCAACAGCGGCACCGCGCAGAGCTCGCTCAATACGCTGGCGAACGCCAATCTGTGCTCGGTCGGCGGCCTTGGCACCGGGAACGCCGATGTCGCCGGCATTCTGGCGCCGGGCCTGACGCTGACCTTCGAAGAGATCGTGCTGACCGCGGAGGAGAACGAGACGCTCACGGCTTTTGCCGGCCGCTTCAGTCAGGTGCTGCTCGGGCAGACGCCGTCGAACGCGCCGCAAGCCTGGCAGGTGACGCCAGCTGACCTTGCCGCCGCCAATGCGGACGCAAAGCCGTTCTTCGCCGACAGCCAGACCGTGACCATCACCGACACGGTCGCCGGCCAGCACGACACGCTCACCAAACTCGCGGCGCGCCACAGCGTCTACACGGTCGCCGGCCTCGCGGCGCTGAATACGGCTCTGGTCGACATCTTCCCGCCGGGTCTTTCGTCGCTGATCCTCACCAGCCGGGTCGCGGCCCCTGCCAACACCACGCTCGCGGCTTTCGCCGACGCGCATGCGCTCACCGGCGAGCAGCTCATCGCGGCGAACGGCGGCACGGCGCTGAAATCAACGGCGGTGCTGAAGGTGCCCGGCATGACCACGCTGCCGAACAGCGGCGGGCCGGTGCAGCCTTTCTACCTGAAATCGGGTCAGACGCTCGCCAGCGCCGGCGGCGTCTTCGGGCTCACGGCCGATGCTTTCGCCACCCTCAACCAGGCGCTGCCCAACCGCTTCACGGGCAATCCGGTCTTCACCGCCAACAGCCATCAGGTGCAGGCCGCGAACGCGGATTCCTTCGCGTCGCTTCTGGTCAAGGCGCAGGCGGCGGGCGTCGCCAGCACGCTTGATCAACTGGTCACACTCATCGATGCGCAACCGAGCTCGCTGCGGCCGGGTGCCGTCTATACCGGACCGGTGGTCGTCACGGCTCAGGTCATGAGCCTTCAGGCGCTCGCCGACACGTATAATGTGACGCCGGCGCAGCTCGCGCTCGCCAACCCCGGGCAGCTTCGGTTCACCGCCGCCTCCGGCACGGTCGTCTACAAGGGGCAAAGCCTGACCGTCACGGCCACCGACACGCTCAATGCGCTGTCGGCGGATTTCGCCCGCACCTACGCAATCGACGCGCCGGTGGGTCCGCTCGCCACCGCGAATGCGGCGACGCTGCAGGTCGCCGCCGGCACGCCGATCCTGCTGCCGGTCTGTCCCGCGCAAGTCGCGCTGGCGCTCGACCCGGCGACCGTCGGCTATCCCGACTCGATCTTCAAGATCGAGGTCGCACTCGCGCTGGTGCGCACGGGCGAGGACTTCATCAATCCGAATTTCCGCGACGCGGCGGCGGCCAATGTGGCGTCGGCGGTCAGCGGCATTCCGCCGGCCGCCCAGGACGACAACCAGCAGACCTTGACGCTCGCCGATTTCGCGGCGGCCTTCGAAGCGGCGCTGCCCAATGTGAAGATCGCCACCGGCCGGCGCGGCGGCGGCTCCGCGGTCGACCAGGACAGCCCGCGCGATCTCTGGGCCGTGGTGTTCGGCGCGCAAGGCTTCAGCGCCGTCACGCTGAACGGCGCGGCGCCCGACTTCTACGGCATCAAGCCGCTCTGGCGGAAGCTGATCACCCTCAACAACGTGATGTTCAAGGATTATCACGGCGGATGGGACGAAGCGGAAAGCCCGCACGCGTTCCAGAGCATCGATATCGAAAGCTGGGCGGCGCGCTTCCTCGGCGCGATGGACCTGATCCTCTCGCCCGCTTATGCCGCCGCTCTCTATACGCTCGACCACGATCCGGCGGCCGGTGCCTACGCGCAGATCGCGACCGCGAAACAGACCTTGGTCTCGGCGATCGGCGCCGGCGTCGCGCCGATCCTGGCGGGCACGCCGCTCACCGGGCAGCCGGCCGCGCGCCAGAAGCTCGAAGACCGGCTCAAGATCACCTTGGCCACCAACTATCAGACAACGGCCATCCCGCAGTTTCCGGTGGCCGTCACCGGCACGACGAACAAAGGGCCGGCGCGGCTGGTCGGAAAGCCGGTGGTCGTGCGCCCGGTCACGAGTTCGGCCAATCGCGGCCTCGATACGCTCGCCGCCTCGTTCCACGTGTGGAACGTCTATCTGGCGGAAGTCGTCGCGGAGATGCCGAAGATTCTCAATCGCGGCCTCACCGTCACGATCGGCCAGTTGTCTTATCCGATCGTGGCCGACAGCACGATCGCCGCGATGACCGCTTTCTTCGGCTACGACTCGATCGCGGACTTCGTCGCGGCGCTCCCGGCGGCGGACAACGCGGTGCTGTTCGGCGAAGACATCGAACTGAACCTGCAGGGACTGACGCGCGTCGTGGGCGCGGCGGGCACGTTCGACGCGGTGGCGCAGTATTTCGACGTCTCGGTCGAGCAGGTGGCGCGCGCCAACGCCGTCGCCACCGGCATCTTCGTCCAAGGCGCGGTGCTCGCTTATCCCGGCAAGCCAGAGGTAACGATCACAATCACAGCGCCGGCTACCACCACGCTGCTCGCCGCCACCACGATGTTCGCAGGGCAACCGGCCACGACGCCGGAAGCGCTCGCGCAAGCCAACCGTTCGGCCGTCATCCTTGCCGCCACCGCATCCTTCTACGCCTTGGAGATCATCCCCGAGCACACGTTGAGCACCGGCAAGCTCGATTTGTCGTCGGGGCAGTCGACGGCGAATATCCTGTTCTCCATCGCCAGCGCCGAGCAGCACAAGAAGCTGTTCCTCGATCTCGACTATGAGATCAACGAGGTCGAGTACAATATCCAGGTGATCCCCAACACCGGCGGCTACGAGCGGTCCGATTGGCTGTCGCTGATCATCCCGATCAACCAGCAGAATGGCGCGCCGGCCGGCGTCTCGATCAATCCGGGCTTGCAGGAGATCCCCGTTCCGCTGCGCTATTACCCGCAGACGCCGGCGCTGTTGAGCCAGGCCGGGGCAGCGACGCATCCCAACACGAACAGCCTCGACGAGTCCAAGCAGTGGACTTATTCCACCGGCTATCAGTACGCGGTGGTCGGACAGGACGTGCCGACCATGACGGTGACCGTGAACGCCGTGGCCGGCTATCTTCAGGATCAGGCCGGCGAGGATCCGGTCGCGGTTCTACCGCTGTTCGAAGCCTTGGCGCAGTTCATCACGGTCTATCCGGTACTGTCGCCCGTGCTCTCCTCGCTGCTGACCGACGGCGGCGATCCGGCGGCGCAGCTCTCTGCCGCCGCGGCCTTTGCGCAGATGGCGGGCAATGTTGCCGACACATGGACGCAGCGCTGGGCGAGCGGGCTGCGCCGTCGCGTGCGCGCCGAAGGCGACACGCCGTTCCCGCCGGTGCCGGTCGCCATCGACATCGCCGGCACGGTGCAATGGTCATTCGATCCGCCGGTGATCGATACGATTGTGCTGACGCTGGCGAGCGGCGCGCCGGAGGGCGTCGTGCCGTTCCCCGATCTTACCGCGACCTTCGCCGATCGCGTGGTTAGGCCGGCACGGCAGACGGTGGGGACACGCTCCTGTATTTATCGTTTCAGCCCGTCGGCCGAACATCTCGACCAGACTATCCCGGCGTTCCAGACGGTCGGGTACAAATGGGATTTCGCCGGCCTCAACATCATTCTGCAGCAGACCGCGATCTCGGCGCTCGAGATCACCCGCAATGCCACGCTGGTATCGCAAGCGGCAACGGCGGAGCCCTTCGTCTACACCACGCCGCTGACCCGCTTTGCCGACCCCTTGCGGCCCTTTACGCAGCAGGGTGGGCTGATCGACATCACCTCGCTTGGCAGCAATGTTGGCCAGGCGCTTGCAGCGGCGCTCGCGCAGTTGCTCGCGAGCGATCCGGCGACGGCGCGCGCCATGCGGCTGGCGCTGCAATATGGCTATCAGCTTTCACCGGGCATTGGCGGCGGCGAGCCGATCATCAGCAACCTGCCGATCGCGTTGTTCCCGCAGTTCGCCGCCAGCCAGACCACCGATGTGCAGGCGGTGGTGGACTATTGGCTTGGTCACAACACGGTATCGCAGACCAACAACCGCATTCTGCTCGAGCTCACCATCTATTCCGGCATTCCCGAGGAGACCGACCGCCCCGTGCTCCAGGTGCAGAGGCTGATGTACAAATTGGGCGGATGAGTGCGGAGGGCTCCGATCAATCCATTGCTCGGATCGCTCAATTCACCCTCAGACGATCGAGCAGCGTCTCGTCAGGTTCAATGCCGAGACCCGGCCCCTGCGGGACGTCCAGGTAGCCATTCGAGGGCACGTACCAGCCGCCGAACGGGTCGTCGGCAAGATCCACATACAGCCGTTCGACGAAGGGCGCGCGGGACAATGCGGCGCTCAAGTGGACCGTCGCGATAAGCCCCGGGCCGAAATACGCGGCGTGCGGGACCACCGCGACACTGGCCTGATTGGCGAGGGCGAAGATGTCGCGCACCGCCGAGATGCCGCCGATTTTGGTTACGCTCGGCTGGATGAAGTCCGCCGCGCGGCTGTCGATCAAGCGGGCGAAATCCGTCGGGGTGAGGACGGTCTCGCCGACGGCGACCGGCACGCCGGTGGCGCGGGCCATCTTGAGCCCTTCAAAATCCTCAGGCGGCCACACCGGCTCCTCGACCCATTTGAGACCCAGATCGCGCAGCGGTGCCATCTGCGTCATCGCCTCCTGCAAGGTCCACGGCGCGTTCACATCGACCATCAAGGGGCCGGCCTTGGCCTGGCCTACCAATTTTGCCGAAGCGCTGATTTGCTCGTAGCCGGTCTCATGCACCTTGATATGCGTAAATCCGCGTTCGAGCGCTTCCTCGCAGTAGTGAAGCACGGCAGGCGTTCCGCCGTACTTCAACAGGCTCGCATAGGCCGGCACCTTGGGCGATGACGCGCCGCCCAGCAGCTTGTAGATTGGCAGGCCTGCCGCTTTGCCGAGGATATCCCACAGCGCGATGTCGAGGCCGGACAGGGCGTACATCACCGGTCCGGCGCGGCCGATGCCATATGTGCGCCGGACGAGCACGTTCATCAAAGCGGAGATGTTTGTCGGATCGGCGCCGACACAGGCCGGCGCGATCAGCGTCTCGAGGAGCGATTTCGTCGCGGCCCAGACGCGATGCGGGAAGGCCTCGCCCCAGCCGACGATGCCGGCGTCGGTCTCGACCTTGACGAGAAGCGTTTCGAACGCGGTGCGCGGCTCGCCGGCGAATTTGGGCTGGGGACCGGTCAGGACGAGTTGCTGCCGATAAACGATTCCGGAGACGCTTGTGATTTTCATGGCGGCTTTATTGCGACCTTGGACCGATCGGGGTGGGGAGCTTCTTCTGGCACAGAATATCGGCTTGGCCGTATTCGGCGAAAGTCCTAGCGACGAGGCTCGCTCCTGTCATCGCCGCCGGCCGCCTATGGGATGATGTCTCGCGCGAGCCGACAGAGACGTCATCGCACGCCAGATGATAGTGTGGAATTATGCAGGACTGTCCTCTCCGCGGCTCAGCCTTACGCAGATTGAACGGACGAGATATGCCAACCGGCGCATCTCGAACCGTTTCGTGGCGCATGGGACGCCGTGCGCGCCACGTTATACATTATGGGCTTGTTGTTTTCCGTTTTCTGCTGCTGACAGTGTGCATTCCGCTCGCGCTTTCCCGGGCCACAATTGCCGCTCAAGCAAAGGGGACGGAGACAATCGTACAGTTCGACATCCCCGCGCAGCCGCTCGAGGACGCGCTCTCGACATTCGGAATTCAAACCGGGATCTCGGTCCTTGTCGACGGGCATAACGTGGTTGGCCGGCGATCGGCCGAGGTCAAGGGTCCATTCACGCCGGCGCAAGGGCTCCATATTCTCCTGACGGGGACCGGCCTCGAGCCGCTCACAGTCGGAGAGGGGGCGATCACGCTTGCGCCCAGTCAGGGACGCCCGAACAGTGTCGCGCTTCAGCGTTATTCGGCCGATTTGCAGAACGCCGTGCTTGCGCAGCTTTGCAGGGACGCGGAATCGCCTCTCGGAACATATCGAGTCGCGATGCAGCTATGGCTTGATGATCTCGGCCGTGTGAAACACGTCGTGCTGTTGAGTTCGACGGGGGACGGCGCCCGCGATCGACGAATTCAGGAGCGCATCGCGGCCGTTTCATTGGCGAAGCCGCCGCAGCATTTGCCGCAGCCCGTTAGCATGGTCATCCTGCCACGCTCTCCACAGGAGAGCGGGGATTGTGAGGCGGGCAGCCGCCCATCGCCGGCCGGTCATGCCGGCGCTCCGCGCTGACGATAACATCACTGTCACAATCCTTGCATATTGGCGTCAGTCCGAGCCGCGATGTGACGCGCTCCCCCTTTATCCGGGCGGAAGCGTCGCCGCATGGCGGTTGTTGCCTTCAGCGTGTCTGGCTTTCGAGTAAGCGACATCAGTGTAACGATGACCCAGTCCAGTCAGGCGCTCCTGCTCAAGGTGCTGATGAACGACTACGGCATCTTGAAAGGCCGGTTGGCGCGGCGTCTGGGATCCGCCGATGTGGCCGACGACGTGCTACAGGAGGCCTATCTTCGTGTTTCGCGTATGCCGGCGATGGCGGCGGTCCTCCATCCCCGGACCTATCTCTTTCGAATTGCGCTCAATATTGCCGCCGACCGGCGTCGCTCGGAAAAGCGCCGGCTGGCGCGCTCCGAGGTCGAACTCTTGCTGCGGCTGGACCAGGATGACCTCGATCCCGAGCGCATCGCGCAAGCGCGGTCGTCAGTTCGCGCACTGGAACTGGCTTTGGAGGACTTGGCGCCGCGGCGGCGCGCCATTTTCGTTGCTGTGCGTGTCAATGGCTTGACCGTGCCGGAAGTCGCGGCCCGTTTCGGCCTGTCGACGCGGTATATCGAGCGGGAGCTCAAGGACGCACTCGACCATTGCCGCGGCCGTCTCGAGATGGAAGTGTCGCAGACGTTCGGGCCGCGCCCCTCCGCGGCGTCTAAGGAGTGAGGGGCGATCATGCGGGATAAAAGCGACATCAGTATCGATCTCGGTCCATCTGCGGTCGACAAGGATGCCCTGAGCGAGCAAGCCTCCGTCTGGGTCACTCTGTTGATGTCAGGCAGGGCGACCGCGGACGATGCCGAGGCCTTGCAGCGCTGGCGCGGACGAAGTCCGGCGCACCGCCAAGCTTTTGCCGAGGCGAAGTTGCTCTGGGACGTGCTTGGTCCTGCGTCCGAAGCTGTCTCGAAGCGAATGGTCCCGTCGGGCGTCCTGGCTGGCGCAATGCACACGCCGCTCGGGACGCGCCATCGGCTGGCCCGTCGTGCGTTTATTGGCGGCGCTCTGGCGGCCTCTGCCGCCGCGGTCGCGTATGTCGGATCAAAGCCGCCTTTTGGATTCTGGCCATCCGTCGATGAGCTCCGGGCGGACTACAGGACAGGCATCGGCGAGCAGCGGCAGCTTGCGCTGACAAATGACATTTCGCTGATCCTGAACACGCAAACGAGCATCGACCTTCGGAACGTTTCGACGGAAGCGCGCCGGATCGAGCTGGTCGCCGGGGAGGCGGCGATTGTCACCAAAGGGGGCAGGCCTCTGAGCGTCATCGCGGCGGGCGGATGGGCCAAATCGTCCGCCGCGCGATTTGACGTGCGCCGGGATGGAACGGTCGTGCGGGTGACGTGCCTTGACGGAAACGTCGAGGTTGGCTGCCGTGACCGATCAGTGACGGTCATCTCGGGACAGCAGGTGGCCTACGATGCGAGCGGGCTCCAACAAGTTGAAACCGTAGATATTTCAAGCGCGACCGCGTGGCAGCGCGGTCAGTTGATCTTTCGGCATGAACCCTTTGCCCGCGTGATCGAAGAGGTCAACCGGTACAGGCCGGGGAGGATCATCCTGCTCAATGCAGAGCTCGGCCGGCGCGATGTCGTGGCGACATTCCAATTGAGCCGGATCAACGATGTCGTCGCGAATTTGGCAGAGGCGTTCGGAGCGGATACGCGGTGGCTGCCGGGCGGACTGGTGCTGATGAGTTGACAGGTTTTTGTCAGCCGGATCGGTCGTCGTGCGGGCGGCAAAAAAGCTTGGCTTGTTGTTCGGGGTCATCCTGAGGGTGGCGGTCTAAAGGATGAAGGGGCCATTTCGTAATGTGCTCCCACGACGTGCCCGCTTGCCAAGAGAGCATCCCATGTCCGTCCGCTACTTTGCGCCTTCCCTCAATCGTGCGCACCGCGAGTCGCGGGGGTGTATCGATAGACGCCCCGCGCATGGGTTGGGGTTGGCCACCTTGCGAACGATACTGGCGGGCACCAGCGCACTCGGTCTGATGATCGCGCACGGCGGCGCGCAGGCCCGTCCGCTCGGCGGTTGGGCTCCTGCACCGTCGGCGGCGGCCCTGGCGGCATCGCAGGCGGCCTCGCAGCAGGCACAGCAGGCGGCGGTGCAGGCGAGCAACTCGCTCAAGCGCGCGACGCAGGCAATCCAGGCCATGCAGGCGGCGCAGAGTGCCGCGCGCGCCGCCGCAGCGGGCGCGGGGCATTCGGCGACGCTGCAAGTGACTGTGCCGAATGGGCTCGGGCAGGGCGGTCTGCAGGTCGGTCCGGGAACCTGGCAGGGCGCCAATGCGCCGACGCAGTCGGTCAGCAACGGTCAGACCAATGTCGGTATCAACCAGACCGCCGCGCAGGCGATCCTCTCCTGGACGACGTTCAATGTCGGCGCACAGACCACGCTCACCTTCGACCAGCACGGCAATTCGAACTGGGTGGCGCTCAACCGTGTCGTCGGCAATCTTGGACCGAGCCAGATCCTCGGTAACATCAAGGCCGACGGCCAAGTTTACGTCATCAACCAGAACGGCATCATCTTCGGTGGCGCCAGCCAGATCAACGTTGGCTCACTGATCGCGTCATCGGCGAACATCACCGACCAGCAGTTCCTCAACAACGGCATCTATTCTACGCAGAGCGGCGGCACTTATGTGCCGAGCTTTACCGGCGCGACCGGCAAGATCGTGGTGGAGAGCGGCGCCCTGATCAATACGAACGCGCCGTCATCGGTGACGTCGGGCGGTGGCTTCGTCCTTCTGATGGGTAGTGAAGTCGACAATGCCGGCATGATCACCACGCCCGTGGGGCAGACCGAGCTCGCCGCCGGTCACGACTTCGTCCTGCGCCCCGGCTACGGCACCGACGCCAACCAGACGTCGACCACGCGCGGCAACGAGATGGCCACTGGCACCTGGACGGTCGACGGCTCCGGCAACGGAACCTGGACCGTGGGCGGCGGCACCGTCGACAACACGGGTTTGATCTTCTCGCAACGAGGCGACATCACGCTCGCCGGCCACGCGGTCGTGCAAGACGGCATCCTGGTCTCGACGACCTCGGTCGACCAGCGCGGCACCATCCATCTGCTGAACTCGGCCTCGGATGCATCCGGCAGCGTGACGCTCACCGGCAATGCCATCACCACGATCCTGCCGGAGACCGACAGCACCGAGACGGCGCTCAACTCACAGCGCGACGCGTTGATCGCAGCCTCTGGCCCCAATGCGCTCGCGTCAGGCCAGTTCGATAACCTCTCCGCGCTCGGCGATCGCGAAGATCTGTCGCGTATCGAGATCGTCAGCGGCAATCTGGTGAACTTCGAGAACGGCTCGCTCACCATGGCGCAGGGCGGGCAGGTGGTGGTCTCGGCCGGCCAGCGCGTTTTCGCGGCAACCGGATCCACGATCGACGTCTCCGGCACCACCGGCGCGGTGCGGCCGATGTCGGCGAACAATATCGAAGTCAACATCCAGGGCAACGAGCTACGTGACTCGCCGCAGAACCGCGACAGCGGTGATCTCGCCAATGCCAATGTGTGGATCGACGCGCGCGATCTCGTCCTGGTGCCGGCCGGCACCGGCGGTTATACCAGCGACCGCTACTACACGCCGGGCGGGCTCCTGGAAGTTTCGGGTTATCTCAGCAACACCGGGCACACGATCGGCGAGTGGACCGCGGTCGGCGGCACCATCACGCTCTCCGCCCCCGAGGTCGTCGCGCAGACGGGATCGACCTTCAACATCTCCGGCGGGGCGGTCACCTACCAGGGCGGCTACATCCTCACCAGCAACTTCCTCGGCAGCGACGGGCAGGTCTACAATATCGACGATGCGCCGGGCGGCATCCTCTACGACGGTCTTGCCGGCGGCTTCACGCTGAAAAACGCCCACTGGAACATCAGCCAGACCTGGACGGGCTTGTTGACCAGAGGCTCGGTTACCGCGCGCTGGGAGGACGGCTACATCATCGGCCGCGATGCTGGCGAACTTATCCTGTCGACTCCGACCTCGGTGTTCGAGGGCGACATCCTCGCCGACGTCATCACCGGTTCACGCCAACAAAGCGCGCGACCGGCCGGCGTCACCGACGGCTACAAACTTGGCCAGACGCAAGCCTCCCTCGCAGGACAACTCATCGTCGCGCAGTACAGCGGCTATGGCCTCGCCGGGGCCTACACCACCGATGTGGAGCTCGGCAATGTCGCCTCCATCACCAGCGGGATGACGGCGACCGGCGCGCTGCCGTCCGATCGCCTCTCTACCGTCTATTTCGACGTTCCCAAGATCAACAGCTTCAACCTCGGCGGCCTCACCATCGCGACCGGCGATAGCATCAGCGTCGATGCACCGCTGACGCTCGCCAACGGCGGACAGATGACACTGACCGCCCCCAACGTCACGGTCAATGCCGACATCACCGCACATAGCGGCACAGTCGTGCTCGGCAACCTCATGCATTCGCCGCCGATCCCGGGACAGAACGTGGTGTGGACGGCGCTCACCGACAGCAACGGAAAATCCCAGGTCGCGATCAATGCAACCGTCGATCTTACCGGATGGTGGAGCAACGGCCTCAACGGTTCGCCTGACAACCCCGGGCTCGCGTATCTTAATGGCGGCGATCTGACGGTCTCGACCACCGGCGGCATCACGCTCGCCAGCGGAGGCGTCCTCGACGTGTCCTCCGGCGGCGCCATCCTCGCCAACGGCAAGACCCAGGGCGGCACCGGCGGCAACATAAGCCTGCTGACCAACAACGACTCACAAATTTTCCCCGGAACATTCTTCGGTGCCGATCCCTCAGCGCTGCTCGTCGTCGACGGCGTCATCCGTGGCTACGGCTTCAACGGCGGTGGCACGCTAACTGTGGGAGCAGGGCTGCCGGTCGTCATCGGCGGCAGCGCGGCCGGCGTCACCGGTCCGGTTCTCGTTCTCTCACCGGACCTGTTCCAGTCGGGTTTCTCAAACTACGACATCCGCAGCTTGACGGGTGTGACCATCGCTGAGGGCGTTGCCGTCGCGCCCACCGTGCCGGTCTACCGCTTCACCGACGCAAGTTATAACGCTCCCACCGGAACGGCTGTCGCCGATGCCGCGAGTCTCTGGACGCCACCGGCCTATTTGAATGATCCCACCGCGGGCAAGCTGACCCAGCGCGCCGGCGCCGATCTGACGCTGACCAGCCTCTACGACTTCACCATGCAGCCGGGAAGTTCGATCACCGTCGATCCCGGACACAACGTCACCATCTACGCCAACGGCCAGACCACCGTTGACGGCAACATCACCGCCCCGGCCGGCAATATCGTCATCACCAGCTTGCAGGATGTCGCCTACAACGGAGGCGAGGGTATCTATTCGCCGACCCGTTCAATCTGGATCGGCGATGATGCCACCCTGGACGTCGCGGCACACGCAGTCACTGCGACGGACTCCCACGGCAGAACCTACGGTGTCGTCGGCGATGGCGGCTCGATCACGCTCGGCGTGGCGGGAGGGAACGATCAGAACGCGTATGCGACCGCCAGCGATGCGTTCGTCATCATCCGTCCGGGCGCCGTTCTCGATGCATCGGGGACGTCCGCAACCCTGGATGTTGCTTCAGGCGGAGGCTTCGTTCCCACCGACGTAGCGAGCGACGGCGGAGTCATCACGCTCGCCTCGGGGCTGGGCTTTTATATCGACGGCACATTGCGCGCC
>Ga0310811_10003153_pt1 | contig 20720 bp, 13 predicted proteins | sample YCmetagenome_FD_207642 | JGI IMG/M metagenome (GOLD analysis project Ga0310811, IMG submission 207642) | Soil microbial communities from experimental microcosm in Duke University, North Carolina, United States - YC | ecosystem: Engineered > Artificial ecosystem > Soil microcosm > Unclassified ...
GGCGGCGGCGGCTCGATTGCCCACCGTCATGCAGGCCGCCGTGCCCAAAGTGAGCGCGGACGCCGCGCCGGCGCTGACCAGCGCCGCCTCGCATTTCAGCCGCCGGGCGATATATTCCCCCGCCTTCTGCTGCAATTCCGCCAGCCGCACCGGATGCTTGGCGGCCTCGGTCACGGCAGCCAGAACGGGCGGCGGCATGGTGGAGGCGGTCAGCGCCGTATAGGTGCCGGCGGCATTGATGATCTTGGTGACCCCCAGCTTGGCATAATAGTCCTCCCCGGCGACAGCTGCTTCCGCCGCCCCAGGTGTCGCGCCGACCAAGCCGGTCGCCGCAAGCGCGTTTCGTGTCCAGGAAAAGAAATTGCGGCGTGTCGCAGCCATGGATCCCTCCGCTTACCGGTCCGTTGTCAACGGCTTCTGCGTCATCTTACCGATCCGCCGCGCCTCCACAAACTGCCACAGCAACAGCACCGGCACGCCGACGGCGATGTCGCGCGCGCGCCGCAGCAGCGAAGCGGCCAGCCCCACCTCGGCTCCCAGCCCGAACAAAGGCGCCAAGGCCGCATAACCAGCCTCCTGCACCCCGATGGCGGCGGGAATGAAGACCGTGGCGCTGCGCAAGCCTTCCAGCAGCGCCTGAATGGCGATGGCGGAGGCCGGCGAGACGGAATGGCCCAGGACGTGGAAAACAAGCCACAGCCACAATCCGCTGGCGCACCAGCCGAGCAAATGCAAGACCACCGACAGCGCCACCCGCACCCGCTGGCGATAGAGCCGATGCACCGCTTCGCGAAAGGCGACCGCGCTGGCGCCGAAGGTCGCTGGCCGCATGGCTTTCTCGGCCAGATGGCTGCCGGCAAGCTGCGCCGCGGCGAAACCCAGAATGGCAAAAGCAAATAGCGCCGTGCCACCGGCCAGCCAGCCCAGCCAGGGCGCCCAGTGCGGGTCAGCCCGCATGGCCGGTGCCGCCAAAAACAAACCCAGCAAAATGAAAAGGCTCTGGGCCAGGAGTTCGGTGGTGACATCGACCATCCCAACCGCGATCGCCCGAGCCGGGGTCATCCCCGCCAGGATTAGCACCCGCATGCCCGCCACGATGCCGCCGACCTGGGTGAAGGGAAGGATGTCGCCGGCCGAATCCCGCACTTGCCGCGCCAGGGGCGCCGCCAGCGATGAAATATGTTCAGAAATAAGTGGATAAAGCCCACTGCTCAGGCAAAGGGTAAGCAACAATCCGCCCGCCAGCACCAGGACGAACCCCAAAGCGCCGGCATGCTCCAGCGCCGTAAAGACACTGGAAACATCCAACCGCAGCAGCAGGTAGCCCAGCAGGCAGGCGCCCAACAGGCCAACACTCACTCTGCCAATCTGCATGCCGCCCCAGTGCGCCTTACTCAGTGTGCCAAAGGATCGGGCCGGACCTGGAAATGCACCACCTTGCTGGTGGTCCCCTTGCCGCCCTCGATGTGCTGCGGCGTCCGGGTGGCATAGGTCGACCAGAGGCCGCTCGCTTTCCAACTGCCGCTGCGGTCGTCAAAGCGGCCGTCCAGCCCCTTGGCATAGAAGCCCATCGGGTATGGCACGCGCAGGGTGACGAATTTGCCCTTCACCAGCGCCAGCAGCCCGTCTGAGGCATTGCCGGTGGCGATGGGGGTGTTGGCGCCCAGGCCCGAGGTGTTGAACTGGTCCACCCAGACATAATAGCTGGCCTCGGCGCTGCCGGGGGTGGAGACGGTTTTGAACTGCGGCCCCGGGAAGGGATAGAGGGTCCAGCCCTCCGGACACTGGTTGCCGGTGGCTTTCGGCCCGTTCAGCGGCCCCTTGCATTTGCCGCGGTCGAAACTGGCAAGCTGGCCGCTGGCCAGCGGCATCCACACCACGCCATGGCGGTCGATATCCATGCCGCGCGGCGAGAAGCCGTGGATCTTCGCCTTGGGATCGTCCATGGGCGGATAATAGATCTCCGCCAGCGCCGTGGCCGGCGGATTGGCGCCAGGCACCAGCCGCACCACCCCGCCCGGATAGCCGATGGTCGAACCCCAGATCGAGCCGTCCACCGGGCTCACGGACACGCCGTAAAAACCGGCACGGATGCGCATGTCCTTGCCCGGCTGCTGCGGCTGGCCCGCTTCGGTGTAAGGGCCGGCCTTGCCGTCGCCATTGGTATCCAGGATCAGCGGCGCCCAGCCCTGTGCCTTCTGGGCGTCGCCGGTTTTCAGAAATTCCTTGGTGTTGAGCCAGCCCACCACGTCGCCGCCGCCGCTGGTCCACAAGGTATCATTGGCATCGGAGGCGAAATTCAGGTGATGCGTCGAATAGCAGGTGTCGATGGGCGTGTATTTCTTGGTTGCCGGATCATAGACCGCCAGATGACGCCCCGATCTTTCGGTGGGGAAATATTTGGCCGACGGATGCTGCGAACCCGCCTTGCAGAAGGCCGGATTGTCCGGGCCCCTCACCCGCGCCGTCAACCACACCTTGCCGTTGGCGTCGAACATCGGATTATGGATGTTGGTCTGGCTGTCCCACACTTTCTCCATGCCCCAGTAAGGCGACGGCGCGGGAATTTCATTGTCCTTGGTGGTCGGCGTTTCCGCATCGCGCGGGAAGGCTTTGACCGAACCGCGCACATTCTTCACCGGATCGAGGGTCGGGATCAGGTCGGTACTTTCCTCCGGCGAGCCGTACAGCATGCCATGGCCGTTGACATGGGGATTGCGCTTGTCGGTGGAAATCTCGTCATGCAGGTAATGGGTGGGCGCGTTCCAGTCCCACAAGGTCACGACGATATTGCGCTCCACGCCGCTGGGCCGTGGCGGCTTGGCAAAGGGCAGTTCGCCCTTGGCGATACGATCGGTCCAGTCGCCGAACAGGCCGAGCGCCTTCTGGGTATCGAGACGGCCAATGGCACTGATCATGGACGTACCCGCCTGCCCGCTCTGGATACGCCGTTCCCAGGCGTCTTTCGAGGACGGGAATTTTCCCAGCGAAGCGGGGAAGGTCCGGGTGGCGAGATCCCCCAATTGGTGGCAGGTGTAGCAACCGTCGGTCTTGACGATGTCGAGCCAGCGGCCTTGATCCATGGTCACGCCGTTCGCATCCGGCTTGGCGCCGGCGAATTCGTTTTTCGCCGGAATGTGGAGCATCGCATACCAGTAGAGCGCGGGATAATAGGCGGCCGCGGATTTGGCGTCGGGGGCCGGCGTGGCTTTGAGGTCAACCAACTTGCCCGGTGCCACACGTTCTTTGGGTGAATCCACCAACCCATAGCCGCGCACCCAGACGCTGTAGGTGGCCTTGGGCAGATCGGGAATGACGAAGTGGCCGCGGTCATCGGTGACGACGATCTTGGCGAACTTGGTGGGAAGCTCCGCAGTTTCGGCGATTACCCAGACCCCGGCTTCCGGCCCCTTGGGGCCTGTCACCGTGCCGCCGATATCGTCGCCATCGATGGCAACACCTGCGCCAGTTTGACCACCAGGTTGGCCGCCGCTCGGTCCTGCCGCCAATCCCATCAACGCAATAATGCTTACCGCCAGACTCTTTGTGCCCATGGCCGCCACCTTCAGCATGAGTTGGTCTGCAAGGCTGCGACTATATCACGAGGTTACCGCGCCGTAATGCCTTCGCGGATGCGAAGTTTCAGGGCGGCGCGTTCTTGAGCCGGAAAACCTTCACACGGCCGCTCCCTTGAAGGCCGGACCGAGCGGCCTCAGCCGCATGCCCGGCGCCAGCCTTTCCCATGGATAATCGGCGGGATCGGCCAACAGCGGCCCGGGGGCCCGCGCCACCAGCACCGCTTCCGCAATCGGCTGGAAATCGGCGCGGAAATGCACCGAGCTTTTGTTGACCAGGATTTTCATCCGCTCCGGTTCCACGCCCGCCATGCGATAGAGATTGCGGTCCAGCATCTGGTCCTTGTGGCTGGTCACCACGATCTGCACCCCACCGATCGATAGGCGCGCGGACGGTCCCAGATGGCTTTCCTTGCCGTGCAGCATCGGGCCGTCATAGCGGCAGTAACCGTCGGACAATTGTTCGACCCGATAGGTCGCCTCGAACGGCGCATCGCCCGGCACGCGCGAATGGCCGCCCAGCCCGATGGTGATCTCCGCGCCCGCGCCCGCCGCGTGCGCCGCCGCCGCCGCTGTCGGGTCTACGATCAAGCCGATGGCGGCATCGATCGCGCCGCACGCCACCAGCGCCCGCAACATGCCGGTGGTATCGGAATCCCCGCCACCGCCCGGATTGTCCTGGGTGTCGGCGATCACGACGGGACGGCTCGCGCCTGCCGCAATCCGCATGGCTTCGCGCACCGCCGCTTCGGGTTCCAGCAGCGGCACCATCCAGTCTGCTTCTCTCGAAATGATCTCGTCGGCCATCCGGCCGACTTCCCGCTCCACCAGCCCCGTCTCGCCATAACCCCAGACCATAGGACCGCATTCGGAAAAATCTGCGGCCGGAAAAGCCGGGGTGAAGGACAGAGAAAGTCCGCCATTCTTTTCCGCCTCAGCCATGCGCGCATAGACGGACTTGGCCGGGTCCATCAGCGAGCACATGGCATTGAGCGGGATCAAAAAGGGGATGCGGGCTTGCGCGCGATAAAGCGTGTTGCTGCGTTCCACGATGCGCGACAACAGGAAAGCCGCCCGGTCTCCGGTCTCCGCCATGTCGACATGCGGATAGGTGCGATAGGCGGTCAAGGCATCGGCCTTTTCCAGCATCCGCATGGTGACATTGGCGTGCAGGTCCAGGCTCGCCACGATCGGCACACGCGGGCCCATCGCCGCGCGCAGCCGCGCCAGCAGTTCCCCTTCCCCGTCGTCCAGATGCTCGCAATACATGGCACCGTGCAGATCGAGGTAAATCGCATCCGGTTTTTGCTGCACTGCGGCCGAAACGATCTCGCCGGCAATGCGCTCAAAGGCGTCGCGGGTGACATGGGCCGCCGGCGTGGCGCCCGCCCACAGCACCGGTATCAGGTCCGCGCGCTTCTCCATGGCGCGGATGAAGCCGCCGATGGGAATGTTGACATCCCGCATCTGCAGCACGTCGGCGCCGCGGGTCAGGGCAGGAAAGGCGCCACCCCGCACAAAATCTTCATATGTGGTGGGCGATGGCGCGAAACTGTTGGTTTCGTGCTGAAATCCTGCAACCAGAATGCGCAAAGCCCGCTCTCGACCGAAATCCGCCCTCTAGCGTCGTGGTTCCCGAAATTCGCCAGAGCGCGATATCAAGGTCAAGCGAATTTCGGGATCGGGACACTAGCCAGCCTTGTAGCAAAGCCCCCTCCTTTCCGGTAGCGTTCCGGCCAGTCGCCCTCGCGATCCCTGAAAGCCCTCGCGGGCGGCCAATGGTGGACCACGCGCGTGGAAAGCGCGGGAAACGAACAGGGAGATGACTATGAACATCCGCGTCAATCCGCTCGAACATGTGCCGGCGTCCTTGCGGGAGTGGCTGGCCCGCCCACGTCCCATGCTGATCGACGGCAAATGGGTGATGGCCAAATCCGGCAAGACCTTCGATGTGCAGGACCCGGCCACCGAGCAGAAGCTGGCCACGGTGGCGGAAGGTGATGCCGCCGATATCGACGCGGCCGTGAAAGCGGCCCGCCGCGCCCTGACCGGACCCTGGGGCAAGATGAGCCCTTCGGCACGCGGCCGTATCATTCACAAGATCGGCGATCTGATCCTGGAACATCTGGACGAGCTGGCGCAGCTGGAAAGCCTGGACAACGGCAAGCCCTTCTCTGTTGCCCGCGTTGCCGACGTGCCGCTGTCTGCCGATCTGTTCCATTACATGTCCGGCTGGGCCACCAAGCTGGAAGGCAAATACATCCCCATCTCGCATCTGGCGGCGCCGGGCGAATATCTTTCCTTTACCCGGCCCGAACCGGTCGGCGTGGTGGGTCAGATCATTCCCTGGAATTTCCCGCTGCTGATGGCGGCGTGGAAGCTGGGCCCGGCCCTCGCCACCGGCTGTTGTGTGGTGCTGAAAGTGGCGGAAGAGACGCCTCTTTCCGGCCTGAAGCTGGGCGAACTGTTGATGGAAGCCGGACTTCCCGATGGCGTGGTCAATATCGTGCCGGGCTTTGGGGAAACGGCCGGCGCGGCGCTGGCCTCCCACCCCGATGTCAACAAGGTCGCCTTCACCGGTTCGACCGAAGTGGGCAAGCTGATCGTGCAGGCGGCTTCCCGCGATCTGCGCCGGGTGAGCCTGGAGCTGGGCGGCAAGTCACCCAACATCATCCTGGACGATGCCGATATCGACGCCGCCATCGCCGGCGCGACGGCCGGCATCTTCTTCAATCACGGCCAATGCTGCAACGCGGGCTCGCGCCTGTTCGTGCAGGAAAAAGTCTTCGACCGGGTGGTGGCGGGGATCGCCGCCAATGCCGAGAAGATCAAGCTGGGCGCCGGCATGGATCCGGAAACCGAAATGGGCCCGATGGTGTCATCCATCCAGCACGGCCGGGTCTGCGGCTATCTGAAGTCGGGCAAGGACGAAGGGGCGCGCGCCGTCACCGGCGGCAGTGCCGTGGAAGGCCCCGGCTATTTCGTCAAGCCGACGGTGCTGGTGGACACGCGGCCCGACATGAAAGTGGTGCGGGAAGAAATCTTCGGACCCGTGGTCGTCGCCATGCCCTTCAAGGAGGCTGATGACGCCCTGATCGCCGAAGCCAACAACACCATCTATGGCCTGGCCGGGGCCGTGTGGACGCGCGACATCGGCAAGGCCCACCAGATCGCCAATGCCATCAAGGCCGGTTCGGTGTGGATCAACTGCTACCACGTCTTCGACAGCGCCCTTCCCTTTGGCGGCTATAAGCAGTCGGGCTGGGGCCGCGAGATGGGCCAGGCGGTGCTGTCGAACTATCTGGAGATGAAAGCGGTCACCTCGAAGATCGGCTAGTCTCCCGCTATTCCAAACTTGTCATGGCCCACCGGAGTGTGGGCCATCCAGGTGGGATTTCGACAATCCTGAAGATAAACGCTGACGTCATCTGGGTGGCCCGCATTTGCGGGCCATGACAACAGTTGAATTAGTTTCTAAACCTCACGATCCAGCGGAAATACCGGCCTGCGTATCTTCTTATACGGCAGGCGCGTGAGATCCGAGGTACAGGGCCCGCGCGTCGCCACCGTGAAGCTGGCCGACGCAATGGGATCGTAGGCGCGCCGGTGGCCCACCGCCGCCTTGATCCCGATGGCCGACAGTTTTTCAGGATCAACCCCCTGGCTGCGCCATTGGCCCAGGTCCATCGGCGCCGCGCGGCGGCTGGTGAGAAGGATGGTAAGGCCCTTGTGGCGCACCACCGCGCAGGGGCCCATTTTGATGGTGCGGCCCAGCACCACCATCTGGCTGAGAATATCCTCCAGATCGAAATCGCCGCCGCTGCGTGAGATCAGTTCGACCTCCAGGGTCACGGGGCCAAGATCCAGGCGGCTGCCCTTGCCGCCGATGGCCAAGGTCTTGCGGTCGCCAACCGGCACATCCTTAAGTGCCGCCACCGCCTCCGCATCACGGATGATCACGCCGCTGCCGGAAATCTCGTGCGCGATCAGCGCGCGCATCACATCGGTGCAGTCGCCCGGGCCGCCGCCGCCGATATTGTCGGCCGGTTCGACCAGCAGCAGCGGACCTCTGGGATCGACTTTAAAATCCCGCAACACCTCGTCGAGATCATGTTCCTTGGGGATGCCGCCGGCCCGTTGTTCCCAGGCCAGATCGGCGAGTTGCTTTAGCGCCGTCCTGGCGTCTTCGTCGCTGCCTTCGGTGACGATGCTGAAGCCCAGCCCCGCATCGTGCATATCCGCAAAGGAATAGCCGCCCGCCACATTGACGGCGAGCACGTCCGTCACCTCCCGCTCGATCCGGCGCGCCATCGCTTCCAGCGCATGCATGGGTCCGTCGCGCGTGCCGGTGCCGGTCGGCGGCCAGACAATTGGCGTTACCAGCACATGCTGGCGCGGCCGCACGCCCGTGGAAAGGCAGCGCGCCAAGAGTTCGGTAGCGCGCACCGCGCTCTCGTACGTGTCGTCATGGGGACATTCGCGGTAGCAGACCAGCCCATCTGCCAGATCGCCCATCCCTTTCGTCAAGTTGCCGTGCAGGTCGAAGACGCCGAAAATGGGCAGGCTCGAAGCGCCCGCAACGGCGCGAATGCGCGCCAGCAATTCGCCGTCCGGATCGTCCAGTTCCGTGGTGACCATGGCGCCATGCAGCGACAGGAATATCCCGTCCAGGCCCTCCGCCAAGGCTGAAACCAGGACCGGCTTCACCTCGTCCCAGAAGCTTTCGAACACGGCGTGATCCACCATGCCCGAGGCGCCGGCCAGGTAGGTTGCGGCCGGCACCACCTCCCAGCCCAGCCGCCTGGCGGTGGTGAGAAACCCGTCCACCTGCGAGCCGTCGCCGATCTTGTCCAGCAACGCCTGGCCGCGATGGATCAGGAAATCGTCAAGGCCGGTGCGGTCGTCGGTGAAGCTGTGGGTTTCGTGGAAGATGCCGGCGAGCAGGATTCTGGTCATTTAGAACCCCTGCCGGCACCTTACGTCAAAGCCTTCATCTGCTGCGCTAGCCGCTTGTCCCGGTCCCTCGCAAACCGCGCGATGCCGTTGAAGATGGAGTCCGGATCCAGATGCGCCTCGGCAATCACATCGGCTTCCAGCCCGCCGGTTAGCCACTGATTGTCCCAATCCGAGGTCAGGGAATAGGTGTCGGTCAGCGGCCCCAGATTGCGCACCGGCATCACCCGCCGCGTCCCGGTCGAAACCACCATGGCATCCACCAGCGTCTCCGGCGGCAGCACCTTATTGCGATAGGCTTCGGGCTGGCGGTCGAACAGTTCCTCGCTGATAGCCGAGACGATCTTCACATTGATGCCCGCCTCTTCCAACCGCGGCAGTATCTTGACCAGATTGACGGTGGAGGAGGCGCCCTGCGCGATCACGGTGCCATGGCGCGGCCCCGGCCCGAAATCCCGGATCAGATAGAAGCCCTTGGCTGCCGCCTTGATATCGGTGTCGGCGAATTTGCTGCGATCGGCCACCGGATTGTCCGGCCGCGCCACCTCGATGACGATGATGCCGACCTTGGGATCGCGCGCGGCGATCTCGGCGGCGGCGAAATAGCCGGCCGCCACGTCGTTATAGTCCCAGAAATTTAGGTGGATCACCTGGCCACGGGGAAACATGCGCCAGACCTGGGTGGCGAAAATGCCGAAATGGGTGCGCCCGTCGGCCGCCGTTTCCGGCCCCGAATGGCCGGCCAGGATGTGCAGCACGCCCATGTGGAAGCGGCTATCCTGGTTCTGCTGGCTCCAGACGCGGGCCGGCGTGTACATCAACGGCGTGAAGGCGCCATAGGTGCCTGACAGCGCCCAGACCCCGGAGAATTTCTTGGGGTCCACGCTGGCGCTTTGGCTGACCAGGCCAATGGCCGTCGCCACATTGCCCGCTTCCTGGATCGCCGCCTTGATGCGGGTGCCGGACGGATTGGTGTCGGGATCGTAGTGCCCCCACAGGGCGCCATGCTCGACATTGATGGATTCCGACAGATCGGCGGCCAAGGTATAGAAGCGGTTGCCGGTAACGACGTTCATCCACTTGATGATCTCGGAAATGCCGCGTCGCGCGCCCATAACCTCGCCCGCCTTGCGGAACAAGGTGACGGACACTTCCTTTTCCGCACCGGACGCCGGGTTCTTGACCGTGATCTTCTGCGGCCCCAGCGGCAGGTTGGCGACGCGCAGGCGCTCGTCCTGGAAGGGATCGGTCTTGTTGTCGATGGCGAGCTTGTGCGCGTCCTTCACCGTGTCGCCAATGGCGACCAGCCGCTCGGCGATCCAGTCGCCCAACCCGTTCTGGTCCATCACCGACATGACCTTGTCGATATTGGTTTTGAACTGGATCAAACGTTGCTTGTTGTCGCTGACCGCGCCGTTGCGGATACCTTCGAAGGTGACGCCATAGCGCTTCTCGAACGTTTCCGCCAAAGCGACGAAATAATCCGAGTTCATCTTGTGGCCGTAAGGATGGCTAGGATAGCCGGTGATCTGCTTCAGCGCCCCCACCTGCCCGTTCACAGCGCCCGGCCAATAGCCCTTGGTGGTATGGGCGATGGCGATGATGGGGCGGCGGTCGCCGGCATCCCAGTCTTCCATCTGCTGATAGGCAGCAGCGATCTGGTCATAGTCGCCGCCATCCTCCACCCGGATCACGTTCCAGCCGTAAGAACTCCATTGCGCGGGAATGTCGTAACCGCCGAACTTGTTGGAGATCACCCCGCCCAGCAGCGAGTCATCGATGCCGGCATTGTTGTCCGACAGGATCACGCGAAGGCGCTTGCCCACCTGCAGGGCCAGGGCCTGGGTCTTCAGTTCCTGGGCATGGCCCTCGGTCATGGCGAATTCGCCTTCGAGGGCGATGATCTTGGGCCCGCCTTCCGATCCCACCATGTCCCAGAAAGCCGCCTTGCCCGCGGCAGTGGCGATGCCGACGCCGGACGGGCCACCATTGACGTCATTGGTGACATCGATGCTTTCGGCATGGCCGGACAAGGCCTTGATGCCGCGCGCCTTGGCCTGGGCGAACAGCGGATCGTCGGTGAGGCCCGCCTCCGCCAAAATCGTCTTCATCGCGCCCGCGCCGCGCCGGAAGCCAAGAGCGTCGATGGACAGGATCGCGACTTCCGGATCGACGTGATAGCGCTTGTCGCCGGTCAGCTTGAACTTCCGCTCCAGCGCCTGGCCCAGGATCATGTAGAGCGCGTAGCAGGTGGGCACGCTGTGGCCCGCCGCCATCATGAATTTGTCGCCGAAGGGATGCTTGGGGCGGCGATAGTCGTAGCGCAACCCGCCCCGCTCGGGCCCCAACAGATGCGCCGCCACATTGAAGGGCGTATACGCCAGCGGCCCGCCAAAATGACCGGTCTGGGCATAATTACCCAATAGGACCAGCGTCATGCAGGTCATGAAACCGACGTCTTCCAGCCGGCCACGTTCGTCCGCAGATATGCGCATTTTTCTCCCCAGGGGCCGCGTCTCGCGGCCATTTTTCAAGATGGTGAGCGGGAATTAGTCCTAAAGCAAGCGGGGTCAGGGATGTCCGATCGCTTGTTTGCGGACTCTTTTGGCATTGGTAAATCCGCCATCCACCGCCCGCAGCATCGCCCGGGCGGCCAGGTGCGGATCGCGTGCCTCGATCGCATCCACGATCAGGGAATGGCGGGCGACACTGTCGGTGTGCAGCTTGGGATTTTCGGCCAGGGCATTGATGGACAAAAGCGCGAACAGCGCGGTCTCGATCATGGCCGCAAAAGACTGAAAGAAAGGGTTCTTGGAGGCCGCACACACGGTCAGATGGAAGCGCAGATCCCATTCGGCGAACTGGCGGCGCTCCTTTTCCGCATCCGCCATGCCCTTGACCGTCTCACGCAGCTTGATCACATCGGCGCGGGTACCGTGCAGTGCCGCCAGCGCCGCTGCCGTGGGCTCAACCGCGCGGCGCACGTCGGTGATGTGCTGCAGGAAATCCAGATCCAGCCCCGCATTGGCCCGCCAGGACAGGACATCGGCATCCAGCCAGTTCCAGTGCGCGGGATCCAGCACTACCGTGCCGACCTTCATGCGGGAGGCGACCAGGCCCTTGGCCGCCAGGGTCTTGATCACTTCCCGCGTCACCACGCGGGAGACGCCGAAAGTTTTGAGCATGTCGGCGTCGCTGGGCATGCGTTCGCCCGGCTTGCGGGCGCCGCTCAGGATTTCCCCACCCAGGGCCGCCGCTATGTCTTCCTGTCCCGCACGCCGCATGGTGGTCTGGCTAAGTCGTGCCGCTGGCCGAATGACGTTCATGGCTTTAGGGGCCGTCGTCCTTTGTTCTGGTTGGCCAAAGCTACCACGCTGGGTGGAGGACGGAAGGGGGTCCGAACCTGCTCTAGGTTATGGTCACCGAGACCCGGCCCAAGGAACCAAGGTCACCCTCGATATGCTCGCCGGCGGAGATGGGAAGCGGCACCACGCACGTGCCCGTGGTCACCACCTGCCCTGCCCGCAAGATCATCCCATGGCGGGACAGTTCATTGGCCAGCCAAGTGAGCGCAATCACCGGCCCACCCAGCACATTGCTGCCGATGCCTTCCCCGGCCGGGGCGCCGTTCTTGAAAGCGCGGCCGCGATGGGCGGCTAGATCCAGCCCGCGCCAGTCGTCCGGCGCAGCCGGGCCCAGGATAAAGCGATGGGCGCAGGCATTGTCGGCGACAAGCTGGGCCAGGCCAACCGTCTCGAAATGCTCGTAGCGAGAGTCGGGGATCTCGATAGCCGGATGCAGGGTGGCGACGGCCGCCAGGACTTCCTCTTCCGTATAGGCCTGCGGCCGTGGCGGCAGATCGCGGCCCATGCGGAAAGCAAATTCGAGCTCGGCCACCTTCATCAGATTGTTGCCCAGCACACAGTCGCCGCCATCGGCGATCACCCGCTCGGCCAAAAGGCGCCCGGCCAGCGGCCCGTCCACGCCGATATGATTCTGGCCGGCGAGGCTGGTGGCGGCGATCTTCCAGCCGTAAAGCGGCTGGCCGGTATGGACCTCGATGCAGCCCTGCACCTGATAGGCCTCGGCGCGATCGGCGGGCCGCAAATCCTCAGGCAGGTTTTCCAGCCGCGTGCCCTGCCGCCAGTGGCGGTAAAGCAGATCGCAGGCGGCCTGCCGCTTGTCCGGAGTCATCGCCCCACCATCGTCAAAAGCTAGTGGTCGTGCTGGCTGACGATGCCGTGATCCTTCAGCAGCTGGATATAGAAGATGCGGATATCCTGCTGACCGCCGCGATTGATGAAATCGCCCGGCGTGTCGCCCTTGGCATTCTTCTCGTCCAGCTTGGCACCCTTGTCGGCGAGATATTGCAGCATCGGAATCGCCGTATCGGGATTCTTGTTCTCGATGGCGTAGTGCATGATGCTGCGATGGCTGGGACCGATCGCGGTCAGGTCCGGATCCAGTTCCAGCGCATATTTCATCGCATCCAGATTGCCGCTGCCGGCCGCGGCCAGGGCCACGGTGGTGCCATCAGGCGCCTTGATGCTGACCTTGGCGCCGGCTTCCACCAGCGCTTTCATGGCAGGGGCGCTGCCGGCTTCCGCGGCGAAGATCAGCGGGGTCTTGGCGACCGGACGGGGCGGCGGGGGACGGGTGCCGTCGGCGCGGGCCACTTTCTGGCCGCCTCCGCCGACGACCAGTTGCGCCACCTGTACCGGCGGCGCGGGGGGTGGCGGCGGCTCGCTCATGGCATTGGGATCGACGCCCTTGGAGAGCACCATCTTGACCAGATCGGCATTGCCACTGGCAGCCGCGACATGCAGCAGCTGGCGCCCTTCGGAGTCGCGCTGCGTCAGGTCGGCGCCGCGCGAGACCACCGTGACGGCGAAAGGCACATCCTTGTTGGCCACAGCCGCCGCGACCACGGACGTCCCGTCCGGCAGCGTGCTTTTGCCGTTGGCGCCCGCATCCAGCAGGGTCATCGGCGCCGACGGCTCGTTGCTGCGCAGAGCATAAAACAGGGGCGTGAAACCCTTCTGTTCCACCGCGTTCGCATTGGCGCCATGCGCCAGCAGGAACTTGATGTTGTCGGTCCGGCCCTTGAATGCCGCCCACATCAGGGCGGTCTGCCCTTCCGGATTGGCGGCATCGACCTTGGCGCCCTTGGCGATCAGCATGTCCAGCGCCTCCGGCGTGGAGCTTCCGGCGCACAGGGACAAGGCCGCGATCCCGTCGGCACGTGCCGCATTGGCATTGCCGCCCGCCTTGAGCAGGCTGGTGACGATCTCCGGATTGCCCAGCTCGCAAGCCAGGGTCACGGGCGTGGCGCCATCGACACCGGTGACGTTCGGCTTGGCGCCCGCCGCCAGCAGCATATGAACCGACTCCACGTCCTGGCGGTCCACCGCCCAGGCCAAAACCGTGGTCTTGTCGGGCAAGGCTGCGTTCACATTCACATGCGCCGCGAGCAGGCGCTTGATGGCGGCATGATCGTTGTCGCGCACAGCATCCACCAGCCGGCTGTCCGCGCCGCTGCTGGCAAAAGCCGGAGCCACGCCCAGAAGGCCCAGTAAACCAAGTCCCAGCAGTTTTCTCATCGTCCTGCCGGCTTATGCCGCAAAGCCCGTGAGACGTCCGGAACTGTCGCCGATGCTGTGCACTTCCACGCCCAGCGTATCCATCATGGACAGCATCATGTTGGTCATGGGCGTGTCCTTCTCGACCATCACGTGGCGATTGCCCTTGATCAGGCCGCCGCCCACGATCACCGGCAGATTGCGATGGTCGTGACTGTTCGGATCGGCCAGGCTGGCGCCGGCCATGACCAGCGTACTGTCGAGCAAGCTGCCCTCGCCTTCCTTGGTCTCGCTCATGCGCTTCAGGTAATAGGCCACCTGTTCCATGTGCAGAGTGTTGATCTTGGTCAGCTTGGCGATCTTTTCCGGATCGTGGCCATGGTGGCTGAGCGGATGGTGCGCGTCGGGCACGCCGATCTCCGGATAGGAACGGCCCGACACTTCGCGGCCGATCATGAAGCTGGAGACACGGGTGATGTCGGCCTGCATGGCAAGAACCTGCAGATCGATCATCATGTGCGAATAGTCTTCGAAGCTGTCCGGCACGCCCGAGGGACGGGCATAGGCCGGAAGCGCGGTGGCCTGGGTGCCGCCCTGCTCCACTTTCTGGATGCGCTTTTCGATGTCGCGCACCGAGTTCAGATATTCGTCCAGCTTGTGCTTGTCGCTGGCGCTCATCCGGTTGGAAAGCCGCTTGGCATCCTGAGCCACGAAATCCAGGATCGAGGCCTGGCGGCGCAGCTGCGCCAGCCGGCTCTTGGCATCCAGACTGTCGCCGTCGCCGAACAGACGCTCGAACACTTCGCGCGGGTTGATGGTCACCGGTAGCGGCGTGGACGGGTCAGCCCAGGACAGCGTGTTGGTATAGGCGCAGGAATAGCCGCTGTCGCAGCTTCCCACGAGGCTGGGAGGTTCCAGGCCCACTTCGATCGACGGGATCTGGGTCTGCTCGCCGAACTGCTTGGCCACGACCTGGTCCATGGAAATGCCGGCCGTGATGTCGGCGCCCTCGGTCTTCTTGACATGGGTGCCGGTCAGGTAGCCGCCGCAGCAGCGGCCATGATCGCCGGCGCCATCGCCCAGGGCCTCGGATTTGACCTGGGAAAGGCCGGTGAAGACCACGAACTGGTTGCGGTAGGGCTCCAGCGGCTTGAGGATCGGAGACAGGGCATAGCCCTCACCGGCGGCAGCCGGGGTCCAGTTCTCCATCATCATGCCGTTGGGCGTGTAGATGACCTGCAGGCGCTTGCGCGCCGCCGCGGCTTGCTCCGCCGCCCTGGCGCTGGAGCTCATCGCTTCCAGCAGCGGCAGCGCCATCACGGTGCCCATGCCGCGCAACATGGTGCGGCGGCCCATAGCCTTGCGAGTGATCATCATGTTTGTGGAGTCCTTCTCATCGTGAAAGGCACACTTTGAACAATGCCAAGAATAATGGTCTGCATACGGTAATCATCATTGGCCGCCTGGTAGCGCACATTGCGCACCGCCGGCATGTCGTAAGATTCAACCCCGCGTGCCAGCGCATAGGTCATCAGCCGCTCGGTCAAGGCGTCGACAAACTGGTCCTTGCGCGACAGCAGGATGCCCTGCAGCCCGCCAGGGCCTGTCGGGCCTTCGAACTTGGTGCCGTCCGGCAGCACGGCCGAGGCATCCACCAGCTGGCCGGCATAACCGGTGCGCCATTTGCCCACCGCATCGTAGTTTTCCAGGCTGAAGCCCAACGGATCCATCTTGGTGTGGCAGGAAGCGCAGACCGGATTCTTGCGGTGCAGCTCCATCTGCTCGCGCACGGTCATGGTCTTGCCGTTCTTGGCGTCATCCAGCGAGGGCACCAGCGGCGGCGGCGGCGGCGGCGCGGCCGCCAGGAGATTTTCCAGAATCCACTTGCCACGCAGAACCACCGACGTGCGGTTGTTGTAGGAGGTCACGGTCAGGATGGCGCCCTGCCCCAGAAGCCCGCCGCGATGCAGCGCCGGATCCAGCTTCACCTTGCGGAAGGTGGTGCCATAGACGTTGGGGATGCCGTAATGCTCGGCCAGGCGCTGGTTCACAAAGGTGTAATCGGCGTCCAGGAAATCCAGCGCACTGCGATTGTCGCGCACCACGCTGTCGAAGAACATCTCGGTTTCGGTCTGCATCGCCGCGCGCAGCCGAACGTCGAAATTCGGGAAGGCGCGGCGGTCGGGCTTTTGATATTCCAGCCGGCGCAGATAGAGCCACTGGCCCGCGAAATTCTCCGTCAGCGCCTTGGCGCGCGGATCGTCCAGCATGCGCACGACCTGGGCCTTGAGCACCGCGGGTTCATGCAGCTTGTTCTTTTCCGCCAGCGACAGCAGCGTGTTGTCGGGAATGCTGCTCCACAGGAACAGGGACAGGCGCGTCGCCAGTTCGGTGTCGCTGATGCGATGCACCGCGCCCGGTTCGCTCTTGGGCGGATCGTTCTCCCGCGCGAAGAGGAAGCTGGGCGAGACCAGCACCGCTTCCAGCCCCGCCTCGATGCCATGATCGAAGTCGGCGCCCTTGCGGCTCTCCTCATAGATCTTCGTCAGCGGTGCGATATCGGCCTCGGTCACCGGCCGGCGATAGGCGTGGTGCGCCAGATTGGTGAGGATTTTGTTGGCGCAGGCGCTCTCAGGCAGGCTGGCCGAAGGGCGGCAGATGAAGATCTTCCGGCGGCTGGCGGTGTTGCCAGAGCCCTTGATGTCAAACGGGCCGACCACGGAAATCTGCATCACATCGCGCAGATAGAAGGATTGCGACACGTTAGGCCCGGTGGCGACCGAAGGCACCGTCAGGCGCTCAACCCGCGCGCCGTCCACCGACACGTCCAGCGGGATCGGCACCGGCGCCGCCGCGGGCTCGCGAGGCCCCAGCACGCTCTTGGGCACCACATGCTCGTCCAGCGCCAGCTTCTTGGGGAAGGAGGCGCCGATGGTGCGCAGGCCCGCCTTCAGCGGCACCTTCACCTCATAGCGGTTGTGGCTGTCGATCTCGCCTTCCTCGGAGGTATTGGCATTGAGAAAGACCTGGATCGTGTAGGTCGCGTCATAGGGCGCGTAGAATTTGAACGCCCCGCCGCCGCGTGAATCCAGCGGAAGATCGTCGCTGGCGCGATCGTTATAGGCGGCAACGCCGAAGCCGTTGACGAACAGATCCTTGGGCACCTTGTAGTCGGTCGTGATGACCCGGCGCGAGGAAAGGCCTGTCGCCATGCGGGCGATCTTGCCGGCGACGGTGATGTAGCGGTCCATCAAGGTGGGCGAAACGGTCAGCACGTCGGCGATATTGTCGAAGCCGTAGCCAGTATCGTCGGCCGGCATCTCCTTGGCGAAATCCACATCCAGACCCAAAAGGTCGCGCACCGCATTGGCATATTCGGTGCGGTTCAGGCGGCGTACCGTGGCATGGCCAGGATTGGGATGGGCGGCCGCCTGGCTATCGAGAGAGGTGGAGAGCCACTGGGTGAATTGCTGAAGCTTTTCCTTGGGCGGACGCGGCGCACCGCGCAGCGGCATCTCGCCCAAGCTGACGCGGCGCAGGATCTTTTCCCAGGTCGCCTGGTTGGCCTGCAGATTGTTGGCGTCCAGCGGCACCACGCTCATGCCAGCAGTCTTGAGCCTGTCGTTGTGACAGCCCGTGCAGTACTGCATCATCATTTTCTTGTAGTCGTCGGGCGTGGCGGCCGACGCGATGGGCTGGCTGGCGGGGGCATTCGCGGCCACGGTTACGGGAGCGGTATCCGCTGCAGCGCTCCCCAGAAGACCGGCCATTCCCGCAAAGGCAATAACGCCGACGGCAAAACCACCGTGCCTCATCAGCGACATGTATGCACATCTCCCTATGCTCGCGGCCTTTTTAGCGTCATCCGCGAGTCCAAGCCCGACCTCTTATCTCCGATCCGAACGGCAAAGTGAACCTTCGTTTTTGTTAGAAAGTTGCTGCAACTGCGAACGCGCAATGGAACTCCTGCTGCGCGACGATAGAACAAAGGGTTAGCCTGCCGCCGCGTTAACGAGGATTCATGGAATGGACCGGCGAACATTTCTGGGCGGCGTGGTGGCAGTGTCAGCGGGTTCGGCGCACGCGCAGGAGGCGCCGCACTGGCCCTCGCCGGTCATCGACATGCACTTCCACATGCGTCGGACTCCGGCGCTGAACATCGCCCATCAGCAGGGCGCCGGTGTCACCGCGGCCAATCTCCTGACGCACAACGATGCGGCGGCGGCCGTGGCCGGCTTGCAGGCGCAGAGCCCGAAGATGTTCCCCTGCTGGTTCGGCGCGACCGATGTGAGCAAGCCGGAGGCCGAACAACTTCTCACCCAGGCCGTGAAGAGCGGCGCCAGGGGCTTTGGCGAACTGAAATATCCCGTCGCCGCTGATGGCCCGGAAATGCGCCGCGTCTACGACCTGGCGGCGGAGCTGAACGTGCCCGTGTTGATCCACTTCCAGGAGATCGGCCAGCCGGCGGCGCCCGGCGGCTACAATACCGGGATCAAGCGCTTCGGCGCGATCCTGAAGGCTTACCCCAAGACCAAGTTCATCGGCCACGCCGACGCCTTCTGGGCCAATATCAGCGCCGACTATCACGAGCAGGAGGCCTATCCCACCGGCCCGATCGTGCCAGGCGGGGTCAGCGACAAGCTGTTGTCGGACTATCCCAACCTTTTCGCCGACACCTCGGCCAATTCGGCCAACAATGCACTGTCGCGCGATCCGGCTTTCACCAAAGACTTCCTCAAGCGCCACCAGGACAAGCTGCATTTTGGCAGCGACTGCAATTGCGAGGACGGCAAGGGCGGCGGCGCGGCGCAGAATTCAGATCGGGTGGCACCGCGGATGCGTGGCAAGTGCGTGGCGCGCGAAACACTGACATTGCTGGCGGGCGCGACCACGCCGGCGGTGTTCCGCAAGATCGCCTGGACGAACGCGCACCGATTGGTTGGGCTGCAGGCCTAGGCGCAGCCGAAATCAAATCTACGATGTCATGGCCCGCAAATGCGGGCCACCCAGCTGATGCCTGCGCTTCACTTTCAGAAGTGTCGCGGTCCCACCTGGGTGGCCCACACTCCGGTGGGCCATGACAATTTCAGTTACGAGTTCGAACCGCGCGTTCGCCGGGCAATCGCCTGCCGGCGATTGCTATTCCGGCTCACTTCCCGAACATCCACCTTAAAATGCCTGGCAGCAGCCACCCGCCATGCACATCGGAATGGGCGCCATCACCCCATTCATAGCGCACGTCATAGCGCGCGCCGGGAATCTTCTTCTCATCGGCATTGGCGTTGGCCCATTGTAGCGACGACAGCATCTGCTCATTGGCCAGATGCCAGTTGCCATGCTCGTTGTTGAGGTCGGCGGTGCCGTCCTGCAGGAAAATACGGATGGGACGGATCGGATTCTTGCGGATCAGGCCCGGATAGGTGTCACCGCCAGGGATCATGGGCGTGGTGGCGGTGGCGGGGTGATACCCGATCGAAGTGTAGCTGCCGATCATGCTGATGACGTTGCCGAAAGCATCTGGCCGGTGCCAGGCCACGGTCCAGGCGCAGATGGCGCCGCTGGAGGTGCCGCCGATAGCGCGCTTCTTGGGATCGTCGGTGAATTTGTAGCTCTTGGCCACCTCCGGCAGGATCTCCTCGATCAGCATGCGGGTATAGGCATCGCTGAGCGCATCATATTCCGGGGCACGGTGATTGGGATTTCCGGTGCCCAGATTGTCGGGATAATGCTCGGTGCCGGTATTGCCGGGAGTGATGAAGACACCCAGGGTCGCCGGGATGTCGCCCTTGGCGATCAGATTGTCCAGCACCACCGGGATGTTCAGCGGGCCCTGCGGATTGATGGCGCGCTGGCCGTCCTGGAACACCAGCAGGTTGGGCGGATTGTTCGCGTCATATTTGGCCGGCACATAGATCCAGTAGCGCCGCACCGTGCCGGCGATGATCTTGCTCTTGAATTCCAGCGGCCCGACCAGCTTGCCTTTCGGCACACCCGGTTGCGGCAGGGAATCCGCCGTTGGCGGATATTCCCCCGGCTTGCGCGGCTCCGCGCCCAGTGCCGGCCCCGCCAGCAACGCCAAAGCCAAACCCATTGCCCAAAGCTTCATGATGCCCCCCGAAATTTGGTTCGGGACACTAGCGCGGGGCACTCAGAAAGTCTTGCGCAAGTTCAGATAGATGCGCGGCTGGGTGCGATCGAAAACGTCCTGGATCGAGCTGGGCGGCGACAGGTTGCGGGGACCGGGAAAATTGATCTGCTCCAGTTCGAACCGGTAGGAGGCGAAATTGTCCGCGCCAAGGGTGATCTTCCAATCCGGCGTCGGCTTGTAGGTCCAGCTGAAATTGAAATAGGGGCTGTTGTGGATGGCGACCCGGCTGATCTGCGAGATGCGCCAGGTGGTGCGGGAAAAACTGGTGCCCCAGGAAAAATCCCAGGTCGATTTCAGGGAGTCGATATCCTGGATGATGTCGTAATAGGAGTTGATGTTGCGCGCATTGGAGATGCGCCGCCGCTCGCCCGTCACCGGATCGATCAGGCTGCTGGTGGTCCAGTAGAGATTGGGCTTGAACAAGGCATTCTTCAGCCCCAGGAAATCCAGCGGCACCTGGCCGGT
>Ga0310811_10003154_pt1 | contig 20719 bp, 20 predicted proteins | sample YCmetagenome_FD_207642 | JGI IMG/M metagenome (GOLD analysis project Ga0310811, IMG submission 207642) | Soil microbial communities from experimental microcosm in Duke University, North Carolina, United States - YC | ecosystem: Engineered > Artificial ecosystem > Soil microcosm > Unclassified ...
ACGTATTTACCCATTGAAATGTACGTAATACGTGCATTGGTAAACGATCGATCCGTCGTTACTTCATTTTCTTGTAGAGCATCGTGCATGTTATTCTCTTCGTAAATTTTGCTAAAGTCATCGATCGAAATGAGTGAATAACCACGTTCGATAAAGTAAATAAGCGTTATATCTTTGGGGGATAGTTGCTGATAATTTTTAGAGAGCGATTTAACACTTTTGATAAATAAGTCGAACGACATATCACGGATGTTACGAATGTCCTCCAATCTATAATTTTCATTCTCTTTAATTTCGATTATTGTATTGAATTCTTGTTCAAATCTTAGAAAAGAGGGTAGTGTTTGTAATATGAATGATTCGCCACGACGAAACTGATCTGGTTGTTTCTGAGGTTTTACTTGTAAAGAAAATCTTTCTAGTAACGAATAAGGTGTATCGAATATGTACACTTTGATACGTTCATCTTTTATTGTTATATACGTATCCTTCTTTTTCTTTGAGGACATTATTTCTTTGTTATATTACGTATTTATATAACTGTAACAAAAATTATTACTCACAACTTAATTCGCGCGCAAATCTAATGAAAATTACACGCTTGCGCGCAAGTTTCGGGTGATAAAATATTTTAACTATGATCCCTATTTGTCGTAAGTCGCTTACCTTCAATATAAGTTTGGAATTCAAAGTAAAGTTTAACCATCAACGCAATGGCGCAAGTAAAAAAATGAGAACTAATTTTTATTTTTTAGTGACGTTCGTGAATATTAATTCATCTTATGTGCGTTTTTTCAAGACTACCTCAAGAACTCGCAACGATTATTTTTGGATTTTTAGGATCAAAATGTAGAAGCATGGTGTCTTCCGTCTCGAACTATTTTGAGAGAATGTCTATCGAATCTTCAAAGTTTGCGTCTACTTGTCCCGAATTATTCGATGCTAAAGAATTATCGGCCGTCATTATTGATTCCAAAACAAAATCCATACTTACACAAGGAGATTACCATCTGATTGTTAGATTAAAAAGTTTAAGAATTATCAGAACTTTTTACTGGACAGGATTTTTTTATGTAGCTTGCAAAACAGGAGATTTGGATATTTTAGAATTAATGACTAAAAAAGCCAAAGAAAAGACTGAATATAAATTCGAATGGAGTGAAGGATTGAAGATCGCATGCAAGCATGGTCATTTAGACATCGCGAAATTAATGGTCGACAATTTAATGATCAATTATGATGTGAAGTCTTTATATTTAGAAAAAGGATTCTTTTCTGCATGCAAAGGGGGTCACTTTACTATTTGTAGACTCATGGTTGAAAAAGGAGCGAGTTGGATTTACTGTGTTAATTGCGGCAAACCTTTAAAGGATCACTAAAAATGCAATAATAAGAAGGTTTACACATGTTCATGTGTAAACGTCAGGCTTCACTTATAATTATTAACATCGCATCATAACACAAAACTTCCACACTTGTCAGAAGTTTTGTAGTGCTGTGGGCCCCATAATGAATAAGAAATAAAATGACTTTAGCTAATATTGCTTATAATCTTAAATAAAAATAGGGTGTTGCATTAGGTACTTAAATTTACCCGCTATCTTTTTTTCTATCATAATTAATTTGTCTGTCACGTTCAGCTCCCATTTGAGCTGCCATGGCCATGATACTCGCATTGGGTGACGGTTTGGGTTGACTCGTTGATAATTTAGATGACACATTTCTTTGGGTATCCGAATATGTTTCTACAATCGAAGGATAATGTTGATCATCCCCGTCATCAAAAATAAGTTCAGTATGTTGACTTGGATCCGATTGAGGTTTAACAGTTCTCGTACTTTTTGATTTTTTCTTTTTACTCTTTTTTCCTTTTATTTTTCCATCCGGTTGTGGTAAATTTGTGTTGTAATCATGTTGTGTGTTGTGTTGTGTATCATGCCGATGCGAAGAGTTGTTATTGCGCGGTTGGGACATGACCGTAAACCATGCAATTATTTTTTGACTTCCGACATATAGTTGAACATCGCTATTAGCATACGATACAACCATACTCGGCACACTTCTTATTTGTATAAGCGAACCGTTCAACGCATGTTCACGACTTTCTTTCGTATCTAATGGTATTAACGTAACAGGTAGTTTGTTACGCATAATAAATTCGATACATCCTCCGCATTCTTTAGAAAATTTGCTATAAAACAAAACAACTTCGGTAACATTCGTCATAATGATACTTTTTCAAATAGCTTTATTTGAAAAATAGGTCATGTTTATTTAAACAATATACCCTACCGCGAACAATATTTGCGGTACGAATATGAAGTGTAGATTACATTGATTGCGGAGTAATTTACCACAAAATTGGCATTTATTATCAGTTGATCGATCATTCATTAATAAAAATATTCATTCATTAATAAAAATATTCATTCATTAATAGAAATATTCATTCATTAATAGAAATATTCATTCATTAATAGAAATATTCATCAAAATCAATAAAAAACTCCGGGAAAGTAAATTAAAAATAATAGAATTTAGAATTTGGAACTTAGAGGTTAAAACTTAGAGGTTGGAACTCAGAGGTTGGAACTTGGTGTCCAACTCAACATCCGTTCGAATCTCTCACCTCCGTTTTTACTTGATTGAATATCTCGTTTCTTTCCTTGCTGTTTTTGTTTCTCAAACCGTATTCTAAATCTGCTAATTTCATTTGGTACTCCAAGAGAACTTGCTTTTTATTCGATCTTACAGGTTCATCGTTTAATTCTTTCGTTAATCTTTCCATATGTTCCGATGCTTGTCCTGATAATGCTGTTAAAATTTCTTGTATGAATCTTGCACCTCCATCTTGTTTCCATTCCTTATCCTCAACTAGCCTGTGAAAAGTATTACGCGATCGATTGGTACAAGCATAATTTTTCTCAACGGTTCCGTCATCTAACTCCAATATCGTAAGTTCTTTGATGTAATTAACGATGCCTAATGCTCCTTTCAAAAATGTGTTGTAGTCGTACTTACCCAAGTTCCGATTGACGAGATCAATAGTGAAAGGCTCGATATTATCAATCGGTATCAACGACAATTTTTGGTTAACGATGTTATTATTTGTAATTTTATTATTTACAGTATGAGGTTTTGCACTATTCATACCAATCAATATACCCTTACTTTTTGTATTGTCATCCTGTAATGTTGCGATGATAGATTTTTGTTTACGTATTTTGAGACGTTTCTCTTCCAATTCTTTCGATAATTGTTGTTTTGATGTTTCAAATTCTTTTAGTAATTGTTGTTTCGATTGTTCGAATTCTTTTAGTAATTGTTGTTTCGATTGATCAAATTCTTTAACTAATTGTTGTTTCGATTGTTCAGATCGTTTTAGTTCATTTTTAAGTTCGCTATTTTCTTCTGTTAATTTTGTAATCTCATCTTTTGATAGTTGTAACTTTGTCCGTAATTTTTGAGTAATTCTCGCATTACTTTCTTTTTGTGATACCAATGTATTTTCCAACTTTACTATTTTTGTACTTTTTGCTACTTTACACGATTTCATGTGGGTCGTTAGTGTCGTTTTTAAAGTGAACCCTTCATCGCAATGTTCGCATATATATTTCATGGGAATTTTTTCTCCTCTTGATTTCAAGCAATACTTCGCAGTGCGAATGTGAGTGTCAAGATTGCGATGATTACTGAATATTTTACCGCAAAATTCGCATTTATTATCCGGACTAATGAATGAATCGCTCATAATTATAGTAAGTTATGGATACTTTATACTTGTGTGAATAATTTTATTCACGCGTGAATAATTTTCCTCGCACGGTGAACAATATTATTCACATGTGAATAATATTCCTCGCGCGTGAATAAAATTATTCACCACTTCTTCCGCATAGAAAAATTGTTTATCGAAAACACCGCTTAATTTATCGAGCCCATTTTTTACAATTTTAGGAGGCCGGACAGAACCATAAATGGAATATGACTTTCTTTGCACACACCCCCGGGGGTGTGTGCAACGGATCCTATTTTTTATTTTTAGGAGTCCAAGGTTTGTAAAAAAATTAGAGTTGGGTTGGGTACCCTAAGTATAAAGTGACCAAGTGATCTTATACATTTTTCTAATTATTAGAAAAAAAGTTGTAAAGTTGAAAGTCGAAGTACAAACTCAAAGTTGTAAAGTTGAAAGTCGAAGTACAAAGTTCCAAACTCAAAGTTGTAAAGTTGGAACTCAAAGTTCCAAACTCAAAGTTGTAAAGTTGGAACTCAAAGTTCCAAACTCAAAGTTGTAAAGTTGGAAGTCGAAGTTACAAACTAAGTTACAAAGTTGTAGTTTCACGGTACATTAAACATTTCACCCGGATTGGGCCATCTAAAATTTTTCCATTTATCTTTATTATCGATATCGCTCCAATCGGGATATTGAATAACATATTGAACATAGGACATATAGACATTATATATAGGTGAATCGTGAATCTCTCCCGTATAGAACCTATCCAACTCTTTGGTATATGCCCATCCTTCATCTATTATTTTATCAAAAACGCTATTTTTTACAAGGTATGAGTGATCACAATAAAATGTTCCCTTTACCCATTTGTTTCCTACGAACTGATGACTGGGTGTTTGAGGTATTTCATCACTCCATGATTTAATGTGTGTACACAAACCTCCCAAATATACCATATCCCAATCTTGTGGAAATGGGGGAACGCTACTGAGTGTGTGTTGTATAACAAAATCATCTTCGAATATGCATACTGCCCTACACCCCCTATTTTTTGCCCACTTGACAATATTTATGTGCGACTCGAGGCATCCCCTTACAGGATTATTGTGCGGTTCCGCGGTATAAAAGATGAAAGGTAATGGTGGTGTTTGGTTACCCATCGTTTCGATAACCATTTTAGCACGATCTCCTCTCGTTCGCAAATTAATGACGACAATCGGTGGTATATCTATACCGATAAGAAAATCACCGATTTTAGCGGTACCGATCGAAAATCGATTATAGATGTGAGGGTTTGATAAAATATCTTCACAATGTTCCTGCTGAGAATTTTCAAGTAACATACAGAAATATTATTGTATTTATTCATGTTACTTGAAAATTTAACTACTTTATGTGAAAATAATCTAAAAAGGGAAAAGTGAAGATGAATTAGATTTAGTTTAAACGTCAAGGTATAAGTATCAACAGAAAAATATAATAATACCATATCAATGAGCTGCAAACAAAAATTTTACTTTTTTGCGTGCATTGAATATACAAGATCTATGGATAATTATCATAATTCCGTTGATGGGTGTAATAGAGTTATAACCAGTAACGTATTTAAGTTGGATCACTATCCAAGTGAAGGTGAAATATGTAAAATACTTTACGGTTATGGAGACCATCATTGTATAGTAGTGAGTTACAGTGAATTGAACAGGGGACAGTATAAAGCATATAATGCCGGAAGTAATGCGATAAATTATACATAGGTTATAACAATATGAATGAATTTTTGTATAAAAGTGAAATCAATTTAACAACTTTAATTTCTTGAGTAAAGAACTCCCCGCGAGTAAAAGTTTAAAAGTTTAAAAGTTTGAAAGTGTGATTATGGAAGATGAATATTTACCACTATACGTACCATGTCAACTCGATTTTGCTATCGGTTCAATCGTATTGCGAGACACGCGATATTGTTTAGTTAAGTGTATGGTAATTGATCATGTTGAAAGAAACGGGTTTTCTATGGTTGGTGTAAGGGACTTGGATGATGACCAATATTTTCAGTGCTATCCAGAACAACTTGAATATTCTTGAGGACTGTTAAAAAATTGAATGTAGTTTGTATTTATTCCATACACTTATTGTATGGAACAACACGCCAGTGTCTCAAAAAGAGAGGGCGGTACACTTGTACATTATTTAAATAAGGAATATATATCAGAAAATAGTGGTTATTGTTCAACATGCGATAAATATTTCCGAACAGGGGGTCTCGGTTGTTTATGTGGCGCAAGCTTTTACTGTAATGCAACATGCGCTAATAAAGATGCAAATCATTATCTCGTATGTTCAAAAGATTTTCATTCGCGCGTTAGGTATATACTTACTCTAGCGATACAAAAGGGTATATGGATCAACAATATTAGCAGACCAATCATAATCATTAAAGGGGCTGACGGGCGGGGGGGTTGTAAAAAACTATTAACTGTGTGCACGTTTTCTCACGTACCGAAACACATCATAAGTAATCAAAATACCTCCTTTGGTTGCTTATTGTGTGGAAACTTAACAAAAGAAAACAAATATAATAACCTTATAGTTTCGGAAGGTCGTAAGAAAGTAAACGTGGTGATGTGTAGTGATTGTTATACGAAAAAACTATTTATATGCAAAATTTCGATGCTTCCATCAAACAAATGCCTGAAAGCTTGTGTAGAATCCCTCGCTAAAAAATTAATTACATTGTGGCTCAGTATTATGCAGATAATGGAAGATTATGTACCTATCGACATTTTTACTTGTTTTTCTAAATTTATGTTCGAATTACAAGAGGACAGTCGTAGGTTGCTCGATTTATATGTTGAAAAACATGTATGTACTAGTTTTCGTATGTAAATATACGAGATTAATTAATTTATATTGTAAACGTAATACTTTTCCTTTGAGTCCAAAGGAAAAGTGGCTAGCGGAAGGAACTGTTTTAATATCTTATCTGATTTGTTGCATTTTTAATAAGCCCGCATCTTTTACTATTAGGATCTATTCCTTGAGATTCCATCACTAGTGTATCTAATGGATATACCCCATTATAATTGTAGCACCCTTGTTGTCTTGGTCCATAATCTCCGACCAATCCGTATCTTTTACCAGGATATACGGTGCGTGAATGAGATCCGAAAGTGGAATGTACGTATCCGTTCATACCTAGGTTATGATATCGTGTTTGATAAGGTTGTGTGTAAGATGTCGTAAATTCACCAAACATGGGTTCCCATGGATATTGGTATTGTCTTTGCATTTTGATTTATTACAAGGCAATAAAAACAAGGCAATAATTATTGTTATAATAAAATGAATCAACACGTGCGCGCACGTGTTGATTAGTAATAGTTTTTATTGTAATAAGAATTATTACGCGATCCTCAGTGTTCCACTGAGGATCGCGTAAAAAACTTTATAAAAATGAATAATGATTATTATACTATTACCACTATAGTTAAGTATCATTATGTACTGCAAAGGAGTCACCGAACGGAAAAAGCAATGTCGCAATAAATCGTTAAAAAATACGGAATATTGTCGATATCACGCAAATCAAAATAATGATTCACGCTCAGAAGTTGTGTTTGCAAAACAACTTCCGCCTTCTCAAGATATGCCTAACAACAAAAATGAAGCAAACTTGCTCGAAAAATGCACAGGTTTTGAATGTTTTATATGTTGTGAAACTGTTGATGAGAAGAGAAAGTGTGAATTAGTGTGTGGTCATGATTTTTGTGTAACATGTGTTAAAAAATGGAAAACAGATTGCCCTGTTTGTAGAAAACCGATAGTTTTTAAGAAGAAGGACGTTGAATTATCAAAGACAATTAAAAACAACGAATTAAAATGTAAACGAGATGCCACTAGAGAACAAATAAACGCAGATGCACAGTACAGTACTAATTTAGTTGTGGAGGATAGAAATATAATTAACAACCGTAGACCTATCGGTACACAACCCATCTCTAATGCACAGCGTCCGCGTAATATAGTAAATGTGACAATTCCATCGTGGATTATTTCGGAAAGTATTACTTATGGAGAAATTAATGATTACAACCTCGAAATCGCCATTATCGAAGAGAGCATTCTTCAAAACGAATCTTATGAGGATAAATTAATCGAAGAAATATTACATGTTAGTATGACAACATTGACACCCGAACAATTAAAAAAAATAGAACACAAAAAATGAAATGACAAAGCAAAGGTAATAAGTAATTACGTTGTACATTCAAGGTAATGAGTGTTCATAAACCGATTGTTATTTGTATCGAAGGTATTATTTCTGTAGGTAAAACATCCCTTATCAGAGAGTGTCTTGTGCCGTTGTGGACGCAACAAGGATTACGTGTGAAAGTCATCGATGAACCTGTCGATAAATGGAAAGAAATATTACCGATGTTTTACGAAGATCCTAAACGATGGGCTTATCATTTTCAATCAAAGGCGTTTCACGATCGTGTTGTTGAAAGTAAACGTATGTGGGATGCGTATAAAAACGATACGGACATGTTTATTTGCGATCGAGGTATTTTTAGCGACCCCGGATTTATGGAGATTAATCATATTCAGGGAAACGTAACAAACATGGAGATGGAACACTATAAAGAGTGGTGGAATATGTGGAGTACCGTTGTTCCTTTTATCCCCGATATGTTTATTTATCTAACGGTTTCTGTTGATGAAGCGATGATTAGATTAAAAGAGAGATCGAGAAACGGTGAAAATCGAATAACTCCTGAATATCAACAGTTACTCAAAAACTTTCACGATAACACGTACGGTTACGGTTTAGAAATGAGCAGATTTGTACGCGAAGGAATTGATATTCCGGTTTTGAAAGTTGACGCGAGTGTCAATTACAAAAGTAACGAGGAGATTCGTAAACAAGTAGCGAATTATATTTTTTCATCATTACCTGTTAAGCCTGTTTGTCTCGTTACCAAAGACAACTGTATTTTCAATTACAAGAATAGAATGCCGACAGACTTTAAGGCAATAGAAATATTGCTCGAACCTTCGTGTAAACACGAAGGTTCGTTTAATTTAAATCCGCCAGAAAATCTTACCACAGAAGAGATTAAAGAAAAACTCAAGAGTGCAAAAGTGTTTATTCCATGGGGTAGTTGCGGCTCTCTTGATGGAACCGATATTAAGAAATTATAACGATAATAGGAACATTACCAAATTTTTCCTTGTGATACAAGGAAAAAATACAAAAACTCGTTTATGAAGGATCGATCGACGCAATATATTATTGCAAGCATTGCTATGCAAACATTAATTATACATATTTCCCATACCAATCTCACGATTACTGTGATAATTACTTGATATATTATGTATCATAGGGATACTGATACCCTGCCTTTTTAACTCATGTACTATATATCTACGTAAATCTGTGAATGCGACAAAGTGAGGTATGCGCACTAAAGCGACACCTCTTTCACGGCATTTCAAATCTTTCCATGTGTCCTTTTTCACTTGATATATAAACTCATCATGTCCCGATTTATGGAAATGCGAATTAAATTTGGAATGTTGCTCCCCGTCGTATTCGAAAGCGAGACCAACACCTTTGGGTGTTTCGATATGCGGACAAAATCCATCCAATTCTAAATTTTTCTTTGTTGTTGGGTTTTTTAACCAATCGGGTCTCACCGATTTAAACTTTGTTCCAAACAATTCTTGGAATATACGTCTACACTCTTCTTCGTGTTTATTCAACTTTCTTTTCTTAGGTTTAGGAGCTGCCGCCCCCATACTTTTACCCTTTTTCTTTTTCGATTTAAAATTTAATCCTTTGCCATCTAATCCCATAAATTTGCATTTTTTACGTTTCTGTGTTATAACAAAATATACTGCCGCTGCGAATATACATACGGCGATGAGAGCATCGATGTTTAAAAAATAATACTTGAACCATTCTGTCCAGTTCATATTTAATATGTAATAATTATTGTTTTACACAATACTTCGTGTTCGCACGAGTATTAAACAATCATGACCAATGTAAAAATTATCATTAGAATAATTCTTATTGTCTTGATCTTTACACACATGTGTGTAAAGATACAAAAAAATTGTAATTACATTAGAGAATATAATAACAAAATACAAGTTACCCGAAGGTATTACTACTTTCTGAATTTTATGGAAAAAGATACATTCACACTTTCAAGCACCCCGCCGCCTTTACGTATTTCCGAAGAGGCGAGGTTAATTATAAGGGATTTTTTGAGGCAAAAATTTAGAGGCGACGGAGATGGTTGTTACTTTTTTCGTCGATTTAATAAGCTAAATAATTCATCCGCTCATCCCATTTCTATCACACGAAATTTCGGACCCGATGTTTATGAAACTCTTAATAATCTCGAAGGTTTAGACGAGGATACAATTAAAAAAAGCATCGATATTAAGTATAATTGGTTTTCAGGATTTACAGATTCGAGACAAATTCGCGATGAGCATGAAGCGTTACTTAACAAAGATATTTACATTCATTCAAATGATTACGCCCAAATTGATATGTCTTTGAATTACACGTTTAAATTAAGTAATGTAAAGCAATTAAATTCACACATAACGCCTCAACAAGACGATCTATTATTTTTGTATGTGAGTAATAGTTCTCTTCAATCGATTTTACGAAACACAACCTCTCAGCAAAATGGAACAGTACTTAATACCAATGCACCACCGAAAAAACACTTAAAACCTCGTGCAGATATGTGGTGTATCGTGTCCGAACAATTTCTTCGAGCATGGACGTTGGTGTGTTACGATTGGCACGATTCTTTCAATAAAATAATCCCTATAAATACGCCTGTAGAATGTCGAGAGGATGCATTAAGGCAAAAACTGTTTATTGGAAATAAATTGATGACTAATTCATGGTTAAAACGTAAATTAGCATTACAAGCAAATGGTAAATCTATGTCAGTTACAGAATCACGTGAAAAATATTGGCATTTACGTACAGAATACGTTTCAAGAAAATGGGTCGATGTATATGCAGCCATTGTTCTTATATCGAGGTATGGAGAGTTACCATGCCCTGTCAACGTACCTAATAATCAAGTTAACGATAGTAATAAAACCGGATTTTCACAAAAAAACAACATACATAAAGTCTCCAGTGACGAGTTGGTATGCATTACTAATAATACGAATGATAATGTTGAAACAGATTCTAAAAGTGAGGCGCCGTGTTTACACAACACATCGAACGGTGGGGGTCGCGAAAACGATGCACTACACTATATACGGACAACGTGGAGTTTACCCGATGTATTTGTAACAATGTTATTACATAAGTGTTCAGTGGGTATTAACATTACAGAACATCTTATCAATTACAATGTGTGGCGCGATTATTCAAAGTCTTCAATGTTGTTCTCTATACATGGTCACAACAAGAATAGAGGATTTTTTGACGATATTCATCAACACACATATAATTTGACCAATACAGTGTGTTATGCAGGTGATACTATGTACAAATTAAATAATCAACCAGTTCCGTTTTGCTTGAACAAAACACCACGATTTTTATTTGCAGATGGACAAACTGGGCAACCTGATTATACAAATTCACATTTTGGTCACATTGGCGACGAACCTGAAAGTACAGAAGAAACAACAGTGTGTGACACAATTAATACATCGTGGGCAACCATCGTGAAAATTGGTTCAAAAAGTGTATGTCAAGAAAAATAGAAAAATAGAATTATTAACACAGCACGTTAACATTATATTCCTCAGTGACTCATTGAGGAAAATATTAATGAACAGAAAAATTGAAATAAAACAATAAGTTATTATTGTATTGATGTGACATAAAGGTGTCTAGATTGTTAACACAATAAGGAATAGTATCATAACATGCCAACCGGTGACATCGAAGAGATTAACTTTAATGCTTATATTTACCGTGTACTCAAACTAGTACATCCCGATACGGGAATGTCGGGAGCGGGTTTATCGACAATGGACGCTCTCGTCAAAATCAATATCATTAGAATTATGAAGGCTGTTAATCAGTTCTACACACGATCGAGCAAAAAGACGGTTACGTCGAGGGAAATTCAAAGTGCTGTGAGACTAGTTTTACCGGGAGAATTAGCGAAACACGCCGTTAGTGAAGGGACCAAAGCTGTAACAAAATATAATGCAGCACTTACCGAACCTGCCCCTAACAGGGATGATGTACCACAAAAGAAAGCAGCATTCGGTGGTAAAAACAAAAAGAAACCGGAACAACGTTCCAAAAAGGCGGGTATCTTTTTCAATGTATCGCGTGTCGAAAAAATGATGATGATCGAGTCGAACGCCGAACGTAAAGGTGCTGGTGCAGCCGTTTATCTTGCTGCCGTGTGTGAATATTTAACAGCGGAGATACTCGAACTTGCCGGTAACTATGCGCGGGAAACAGGAAAACATAGAATCACTCCTAGAGCCATTAAGGTGGCAATTTTGAACGACGAGGAGTTGAGTAAGTTGTATCAAGATACTGTTATTCCAGGTGGCGTCGTACCGCATATTCATCATTCTCTTTTACCTGAGAAAAAGGAAAAGAAGCCGAAAGCTCCCAAAGTGCAAGAGGTAGGTACAAAGTCTGCTAAAAAACCTGCTAAAAAACCCACTAAGAAAACTACTAAAAAGTCGACAAAATCAAAGAAAACGTAAAAGCGTCACAAACTCAAAATTTTCGTATACTATATAGTATACGAAAAAGTGAAAATATAATTTGGTATAAAGATTATATTGCCGTATCTACAACGTCAATCGTTCGCAAATATTATTATCTACCGATTTAAACTGATGAGTAAGCAAAAAGGAGCTCAACATAGAAAATTTATACGTGACTCTATTCAGGGTATTACACAACCGGCAATCGGAAGATTAGCACAAACCGCAGGTATTTTACGTGTCGGTGGGTTATGTTATGAAGAGGTTCGAGGTATTATGAAAGTCTATATGGAAGATACACTAAAAGATGCAATTATTTTCATGGAACACGATAGAAGAAAGACTGTTCAAACCAGTGATTTGGACGCGGCTGTTCAGGAAAAAGGAATTTATTTAGCAGCCGGTGAGAATAATACCTTTTCAACCAAAAAATCGAGACAACGTGCGACAAAAGGATCTACTAATCCGGAAGGAGTCAAAAAGGTTCATCGATTCAAACCGGGAACCGTTGCTCTTCACGAGATTCGCTATCAACAAAAAAATAGTGAAGGATTTTGTATTCGTAAAGCCAATTTCCGTAGACTTACACGGGAAATTGGGCAAAATTATCGTGATGACTTACGATTTAGCGGTAATTTCATTGCTTTGTTCCAATTCGTTGTCGAGAGCTATCTTATCGATTTATTGAAGCATGCATATTTATGCAGTATCCATGCTAAAAGACAAACACTTGAACCAAAGGATTTGCAATTGGCCAGACGAATTAGAGGAGAACGTTCGTAAAATGTAGTTTCCATATGTTGTTTTCTTCAAATACTTGAAGGAAAAATGAGTCCGTGTTATATAACAAAATCAAAATTGTAATATTTACTGTGAAAGTTATGAGTAACGAAGATACTGTAAACAATATGGTTTTAATTATTGGTGGATATTATAGTCCGATCTTGGTTGAATACAAACATTTTGTTGAGATATTTGACGTAGAAGGAAGTTGTGCAAAACCTAAAGACATTGAATGGCATAATATGAGCGGCGGATTCGATACTTGGTGCCAATCAAACAGCGTTGGTCATGCTAGAGCTGGTTTCGAGTATGGAAAACAAATTTTTCCGTATATAATTACGCATATTTATTTTTTGAAGGAGTAGATTGCATTGTTAATTACCTCATTCATATGCATACTCGCACAAAATCAAATGCAATATAGCAATAAGTATTATAACTTGAAATTTTTTTGACCCGTCGGCGTGTGTTCCCCGTTTAATTCCAATCATTTTTACTCATTAATGAGTAAAAATAACAAAAAAACATATTAACATCGAAATAATAATCATTAATAAGCATCATAAATAGCTTCTACACCATTCCCTGCTACGCCCGATCCGCTACTTCCAGCACCTGCTAAGTACATTGGCAAGTTTTTATATCCTCCAGTTAACTTATCGTGCAAACTATTGAAAGCGGTGGTCATATAACCAGCATTAAACACATCCTCATTCTTGTACTGAGAAGTAGAGATAACAGACACGTTAGGATCGTAATTGATAGCGATGGTACCTCTGACAGCCTCTGCTAAATTCATTTCGTATAATTTTCCTTTGAGATTGACACGTGGCAAGTTAACTGCATGATGATGATATAATGGTTTTGCAGCGGCTTGTGAAAATGGTAAAGCCTTACTTGCAATAGTTGGAAAATAGGAGTCTGTTAAGTTTTGCAATCGCTCGAGCGGTCGCGATGCATCGACAAATGTAGCGGTTTGTACAGCTTGATCTCCACTATCGACCAATTCGGCATAATCTGAAATTTGAAGAGTATCGTCTAAAGAAGGGTACATTCTTGCACGATCAACGTCACTTTCGACAATTTCATAGTCACCTAACACACCATCGGGTAGAATAGTACCGAGATGGGTCATTTGCCCTGCGGCCAAAAATCCCTCACGTTTTTGGGTTGATTGATTTGTATCATAATATCGATAGTATAATACAACACCCGCGAGGACACCTGCAAGTATGAGTAATACGGTTTTTTCACTAACAGGCATTTTAACTATTACACAATAAAATTAATAGCAATAACTTTATACGATACCAAGAAAAAAAAACAAGAATTTACATTAGGAACGTTTTGCTTAAACACATAAAATATAAAATCAAGAATAACTGTTTATAAGCCCACTTACACACTACATAAACTATTGTGATATGGAGTCTGAATTACATATCAAAGAATTTGAATTTGAATCTGTCCCCATGAGTAGCACTTGGATTGTTATCGGAAGTCCCGGAACGGGTAAATGTGAACGTTTTGGTCAAAAAGTCATAATGTTTGATGGAAAGATTGAAACAGTTGAAAATGTTAAGATTGGAGACGTATTAATGGGAGACGATTCAACTCCGCGTATTGTTACTAAATTATTCCGTGGAAGAGATAAAATGTATAAGATACAACCATTAGATGGAACAGAACCCTATTGGGTAACAGGAAAACATACATTATGTTTGAAATATAATACACGACCACAAGTTAAAGTGGAAAATGGGCGGTGGCCAAGAGCAAGGGTTGTATATCCTGTAATAAAAATAAGAGAAGATGGCACAACCGAAGTTAAAGTAACAAATTCTAATTTTTCTTTTGGCAAATACACAGAAAAATGCGCTCTGGAGCATGCGTACGAGTTAAAAAATAGTTTAACTAAGGAATTTGATAAAAATCCTCCCGTACACGAAATAGAAGTAGAAAAATACTTAAAACAATCAAAGTCGTTTAATCACAGACTCGTAGCATACCGAACAGGAGTAGACTTTCCTAAAACAAACACTAAACTCGAACTAAACCCATATTTACTCGGTGCATGGTTAGGTGACGGTACGTCAATGGAAACAACAATTACAAACATAGACCCGGAACTTATTGATTTTCTTTATAAAGAAGCTGAGAGAATGGATATGTCTATTACTCGAGGCAAAGACACTGATACGAGTCAGGGTTCTATAAAATATAGGTTTGTATCTAAAAACTCTCGTAAAAAAGGATGTAATCCTTTCATGAATTTCTTGAGAAAAAATGATTTGTGGAATAACAAACACATTCCCCAACAATATAAAGTTGCATCGAGAAATGATCGTCTCGCCCTTCTCGCGGGATTGATAGACACAGACGGACATTATGGTAATGAATCATTTTATGAAATTTATCAAAAGAACGCGACTCTTGCTGACGATATAGTATTTCTTGCTAGGAGTCTAGGCTTTTGGTGTCACACCAAACCCGTCAATAAAGGATGTAAGTACAAAGGCGAAATGAAAATGGGTACATATCAGAAGATTACGTTTGGGGGTCACAATCTTCATCAACTTCCTATCCTTATCCCAAGAAAAATGGCATGTATGAGATTAGGAAATTTATTACAAGATTTGATGCATTACAAGTTCACTATTACCGAATGCGAAGAGGATGATTATTACGGATTCGAATTATCCGGTAACAATCACCGATTTTTGTTAGGTGATTTTACAGTTACACACAACTGTTTATCCCCTGGTACACCCGTTATGATGTTCAATAAACTCATTAAAAATGTGGAGGATATTGTACCCGGAGATAAACTTATGGGAGATGATGAAAAGCAAAGAGATGTCTTGTCAGTGTGCTCGGGCGAAGATGAAATGTACACCATTCAACAAAGTTGTGCCGAAGATTACACTGTCAATAAACCCCACATTCTTGTTTTGAAAAACAAAGAAACGGATGTCATTGAAGAAATAACAGTTGAAGATTATCTGAAAGTGGAGAATAAAAACAGATACAGAGGTTATAAGTTAACTAAAATTGGTACAACAATTGAATCTGATATCACCGTTATTCACAAAGGCACAGGCAAATATCACGGTTTTCAAATTGATGGCAACGGTAGATTCTTGTTAGGGGATGGCACCGTTACACATAATACTACTTTCATGGAGAACATATGCTATTATCTAAAGCATCGTTACGCTGTTGGGAGAATATTTATGGGCACAGAGACCGGTTATCAAAAGTTTTGCGATATTTTTGGCCCATTATACGTTTCTAATTATTATGATGAAGAACAAGAAAAATCACATATCCTACGTCAACGTACATGCATACTCGAGAACGGCAAAGATGATCCGAGTACATATGCTATCAATATCCTAGATGACGTGAGCGATGATCCTCGCATATACAAAACAAAAGTCATGAAAGGTTTATTTAAACTAGGAAGTCAACATTGGAATCAACTCTTCATGATCGGTTCTCAATATGCCATCGATATGCCTCCCGATATTCGTAAAGCAGCGTCATTTATTGTAATGTTTCGGGAACCAGAAGAAATAGAGAGAAAGAAGCTTTATGATAACTTTGGAGGCTTAGCGGGTAGTTACAAAGACTTTTGTTTTTTGATGGATGAGATTTGTAAAGATTTTACGTGTATTATCTTTAAAAAGCGAAGTCAATCGAATAATAAAGAGGATTGTATCTTTTGGTATAAAACGAAAGTCTTAGAACCTTGGAAATTCGGTTGTAATGAAGCGAGAGAATGGCAAAAGAATCGATACAACGCAAACTATGTTGAGCAGATAAGATTGTAATTGAATGATCAAAAAATGAAAATAATATACGAAACTTTTGTAGAAGTTTTTGTATTTAATACTGATAATAATTATGGAGTTTTATCACGAGCAAAATGCTCTTCAGCGAGCGGAGATGGCATGTACTCAATGTTATATAAACGCATATTCTTACGAAAATAATTTCGACAATAACGATTATAAATGTAGACGTTGCGATCAAGAAGGCATGTGTTACGAATGTTGGGTGACTTGTGAATGTTGTGACGGCATAGAAACTTCTCCCGGTCCAACAACTCACTAATTTGTTATTTTATGGTATCATGGTATAATATAAATCTTACGGCATGATCGTAAGATTAAATTCAATGAACAATAATCACGACCTTGTCATAATTACATATATTTAGTACAGCATTTCCATTCATCGGGTAAACCATCTCCGTTGGTATCTAATCCTACCTTTACAGGCCTGTAAGGATCGTTACATGTATCATAACGACCAACCGGTGTACATTGTCTTTCAGTAGGTACGGCAACAACAGGATCATAATAGTAATAAGGGTACGCTAAATCTCCGATGTAATATGGGGAGTAGTATGGACCGTAATAACCTCCGTAATATCCACCGACATTACCTCCGTAATGACCTCTCCATTTTCCACCTGTGCCCCCCCCGCCCCCCCCCCCCCCCGCCCCCCCCCCCCCCCCCCCCCCCCCCCCCCCCCCCCCCCCCCCCCCCCCCCCCGCCCCCACCACGACCACCACCAAAATGTTCGATATGAAATTCACGTTGATCCGTCAAATTTTTGTTATAGTTTGACATACTTTAAGTTTGTCCAATAACACTTATTGATCGATTGTAACTTACTATTCTCTTTTACAAAAATACAATTGTATTTTTCAAAACTTCATTACTCAACCAATTTATCAGTTCATAACTGATAAATCAACTCAACACTTTTACTTTTGAAACACTTTGACCGCATCTTCAATCTTGAATTTAGCTCTTTGCGAAATGCGTTGAGACAAATGCAAGTTTTCTAAAATACCGATCAATGCCCGTAACTTTCCGATGGCGTCTTTGTTCTTGATAATGGGAATAGCGATAATGACAAGTTCGGCCACGTGACAAATATCATAATCGGACTTTTCCTTTTCCAACCCTAACATTTTTTCGGCACACGACACAACAATAACAGGTTTCAATAATTTGACTTTAAGCATCTCGACAATAAAATAAGCAGCGCCTATTCTTCTTTTCATGGCGTAAACAATTTCGTCATCTTCTGCATCTTCGGGTACTTTCTTTTCAAATTCATGTTGCGTATGCTCTAATAACGCAGATAAAAATACACCAGGGAATTTAGCATTCAATTTGACACACAGTCTCACATAAATTTCGCGGTACTTTTGCTCCCACACACCTTTATCAAAAAATACAGGAATAATATCGGCGATACATTCTTCAATAAGTTCTTCGCATACGCGGTTGGCTATAGGCAACTCATTATCGGGCGATATTTTGTTGAGATCGCTACGTATCTTGTTAAATTTCAACTTTATAGGATCGTCTTCTGCTTCCTTTTTTACTTTTGGTGGAACCCACGCATTTTCACCTCTTGGTGGTGTTGGAGGCGGAGTTGTATTTGTCGATCTGACGATATCTCGCGATAGATGACTTTCACTCCCGCCCAATCCTTGTTTGACGTAATACTCTCCCGCATTATCACCCACATTTTTAACATTAGCTGATTTTGTGCGATCAATATCTGTTATAATATGGGGCTTATATTTACCTTTAGGCGTATGATGATACGGTGTTGGAGAAGAATTGCTCCTCGGTGCCTCCATTCCAATTTTGGGGACCGTTTTAAATTCATCGGATTTCATAAGTTCCCTTAAAAATTCCAACGTATATGTGCGTTGTTGAGGAACATCGCATGATTCGTGATCGCTACCGACCGTACACGTACATTGCGTTTGTATATTTTTTTCATGTTTTTTATCCGGATATGTTTGTACATCATCCACATTTGTATTAACATAATTAGGCAGATTGTTTGAATAAACCACTTTTTTTGAGTTTTCGTGTTTGCACGAAAGTTTTTTACATGTACCTTCACAAGTAAACACACACACACAGCTTTTTACGTCACCATCACGCTCACTATTTTTTACATAATCACTACGCTCACTATTTTTTACATAATCACTACGCTCACTATTTTTTACGTCACCACGACTCAACTTATTATTTAAAGGTTTGAATTCCAACACACTTAACCGGAGTTCTTGTTCGAACTCACTTACATTCAAACCCATTCGTTTGGCGATCGATGTGGCAATTTGCACAATCGATTCGCTGTCGACCATATTTTAAGTCTACAAAAACGAAGTCTTCCTAATATATCTATTGTTTCACTTTTATAGCAATTATTTTATTCTTAAAAATGGATTAACATTTATTTATTTCTTCGCGCTTGACCGTAAAGAAATGGCAGTAAATATTACTGCCTTGCATGCACGTGTTGATTGGTAATAATTCTTATCGTAATAAGAATTACTACCCAGATCTTTGCGCTTGCGCAAAGATCTGTTTTAATGTAATAAGAATTATTACGCAATGTGTTGTGCAAGCACATCGCATTGAACAATGATCGTTGTACGAAACTTCACATACGTATGTGAAGTTTTAAAAACTTGTGTTTACGTTTCTTTAACAAAAGAAATAATGTTTCCAACGGGATATGCAAAATCATGATCAGGATTAGTTTGACCGATAACCGTTTCACCCGGCGATCTCCAAACTAATTGTGAACTGCCTCCTCCATCTAAATTAATGGCGTGCGTCGCGCCTAATCTTTTGCAAACGTTTGCTAATTCCAATACGGATATTCCCACTCCCCGTTGATTTCTTCCTTCAACATAAACAAAATAAACTAACCCTGTTTTAGAATCGATACATATGGCAGACCTAGGATTGGGATTAGAAGAGTGTGATAACTCTCCTGGTGAGATTTTATCACAATTGGGTACATTTACACCGTTTTCCGCTGTAAAATACTTTGATTGAGGATCCATCCCATCGGGTGTTTTTACGCAATGAAATAGTGCAATATTATCGTTAACATCATTAAGGTATTGTTCGTTGACAATAACTTGATCTTCCCACACGAGAACGGGTCCTACCGATAATACTTGTTCAAAAGGTTTTACATTCGTTTCCGATACTTCTTTACTTAACCCAAGTAATCCATTCTTATATATACCAACCATACCGAAATGTGATTTGTAAAGCGCAGGTATTATATTCTTACTTAACATATCGGGTGTTTTGTAGTATCCCACCGGCATAAAATCGGATTTAATTCTAAAAAATCCACCATTAATGGCAACGCCGCACTTTATTTTGTCAGTTCTAAAAAAGTTTCGAATATCGACGCGACAACAATCGAGTCTGAATTTGAAACCCCCTTCGCTTATACCTTTACGCTGATCGATTGTTGCCACATGAATGTATTGCGAATTGTTATCTACTATTTCATGCTTTGTATCTATTCTTATAAAAGGCATCTTTGCTTTATCCATTAATCGTGTTGAATAGTAAATATTACTCATTTCTTCTTTTTTAGGTATTAGAGGATGTACGGTTCCG
>Ga0310811_10003155_pt1 | contig 20719 bp, 18 predicted proteins | sample YCmetagenome_FD_207642 | JGI IMG/M metagenome (GOLD analysis project Ga0310811, IMG submission 207642) | Soil microbial communities from experimental microcosm in Duke University, North Carolina, United States - YC | ecosystem: Engineered > Artificial ecosystem > Soil microcosm > Unclassified ...
GAGCTATGCAAGGCCTCTCCCGAAGGGGGGCAACAAGGAGAAGTGGAATGTTCGGCTACTACCTCGATCTGGCCTTGCGCAGCCTGAAGCGCAACAAAGTGCTCACCACGCTGATGGTGCTGGCCATCGCGCTGGGCATCGGCGCGAGCATGACGATGATCACGGTGCTGCACGTGATGACGGCCGACCCGATACCGGGGCGCAGCGCACAGCTGTTCTATCCGCAGATCGATCCACAGGGCATGGAGGGTTACACCAAGGACAGCGATCCGCCGGATGAGCTGACATGGATCGATGCGATGAATCTGCTGCGCGCGCGCAAGGGTGTGCACCAGGCAGCGATGTCGGCCGGCCGGGTGACGGTGGTGCCGCCGCAGGGCGCGACGCATGCCTTCATTGCGGACGCACGTTATGCCACGGCGGATTTCTTTCCGATGTTCGAGGTGCCGTTCGTCGACGGTGCTGGTTGGACAGCCGGCGACGACGACAAGCATGCGCGCGTGGCGGTGATCGCCCGCGAGCTGGCCGACAAGCTGTACGGCACGCCGCATGCGGTCGGCCAGACGCTGCGTTTGGGCAAGTACGACTTCCGCGTGATCGGCGTGATCGACCGCTGGAACCCGGCACCGCATTTCTACGATCTCTCGACTGGCGACTACGCCAAGCCGGAGCAGGTGTTCCTGCCGTTCGAAACGGCGATGGAGCTGAAGCAGGGCACCCGGGGCAGCATGAACTGCTGGGGGGATTTTCCGGCGGACGGCAACATGACGAAGGCCAATGGATGCGCCTGGGTGCAGTTCTGGGTGCAATTGGACACGCCGGCGCAGGTCGCCGCCTACCGCGACTTCCTTGTCAACTACTCCGAGCAGCAGAAGGCGCTGGGCCGCTTTGCGCGGCCGCCGGACACGCGGCTGCGCGACGTGATGCAGTGGCTGGACTACAACCAGGTGGTGCCGGGCAGCGTGCAGTTGCAGACCCTGCTGGCGCTGGGTTTCCTGCTGGTGTGCCTGGTCAACACGGTGGCGATGCTGCTGGTGAAGTTCCTGCGCCGCGGCGGCGAACTCTCGGTGCGCCGCGCCATGGGTGCATCGAAACGCTCGGTGTTCGCGCAGTTGCTGGTGGAGGCGGCGCTGGTTGGGTTGGCCGGTGGCATCGTGGGGTTGTTGCTGGCGGGCTTCGGCCTGTGGATCGTGCGCCAGCAGCCGGTGGAATATGCCGCGTATGCGCACATGGATGGATCGATGCTCGGCGCCACCGTGGTGCTGGCGGTGTGCGCCACCTTGCTGGCGGCCCTGTTCCCGGCGTGGCGTGCCTGCCGCATCGTGCCGGCCCGCCTGCTGAAGACACAATGAGGACGTGACCATGCACCCCATCGTTTCCGCACTGAAGCACCACAAGACCACCGTCGTGCTGGTGGCGCTGGAAATCGCGCTGACCTGCGCCATCGTCACCAATGCGCTGTTCCTGATCGGCGACCGCCTGGCCGCCATGCGCATGGTCACCGGTGTGGCCGACAACGCGCTGGTGTGGGCGCGCACCACCGGCCTCGATCTGGGGCAAGACACCAAGATGGGCGCCGACACCGATGCCGACCTGGCCGCCCTGCGCAGCATGCCCGGCGTCGAGTCGGTGGCGAGGGCCAATTCGCTGCCGTTGAGCCACAACTACATGAGCGTGGGGGCATGGCGCCGCCCCGGCGACAAGAAAAACGAAGTCGACAATGTGGTCGAGTACGCAGGGACGCCCGGCGTGCTGCACACGCTGGGCATCAAGCTGTCGGCAGGGCGCGACTTCCTGCCGCAGGAGTACGTGCCCTACACCCCCGGACTCGTGATCGGGCCGGACAGCAAGGCGCCGCCGCCGACGGTCGTCATCGTCACGCACACGCTGGCCGGGCAGCTGTGGCCTGGCGAGAACCCGCTGGGGAAAACCTTCTGGCTGGACAGCGACGGCAAGGAGCCCGTGCAAGTGGTAGGGGTGATGGATCACCTGCTCAATCCGAGCATCAACAAGTACCAGGGCGCGGACCGCAACATGATCATCCCGGTGACCAGGGTGGTTGGCGGCATGTACGTGCTGCGCGTGAGGCCGGACATGCGCGGCGCTGTCGCGCGCGACCTGCCCGGCGTGCTCGCCCGCATCGATCCCGCGCGCATGGTGCAGGCGAAGGTCTATGCCGACACGATCTCCGACTACTACCACGGCGATCGCGCGATGGTCTGGGTATTGCTGGTGGTCACGGGCTGCCTGCTGGCGCTGACCGCCTTGGGCGTCGTGGGCTTGTCCAGTTTCTGGGTGCAGCAGCGCACGCGCAGCATCGGCATCCGCCGCGCCATCGGCGCCACCCGGCGCGACATCCTGCGCTACTTCCAGATGGAGAACCTGCTGATCGTCGGCGCGGGCATCGTGCTCGGTTCGCTCGGCGCGGTGGGGCTCAACCTGTGGCTGATGAAACACTACGAACTGGCGCACATGCCACTGGCCTGGCTCGCCTCGGGCGCCGTCGTGCTGTGGCTGCTCGGCCAGCTCGCCGTGCTGGGCCCCGCGCTGCGCGCAGCCGCGGTGCCGCCGGTGGTGGCGACGCGGAGCGTGTGACGCGCGGAAATTTTCATGTACGTAGGCCAGTGGTCATGGCAACCTTTTCAACCGGAGCCGCATCCATGCGGACATGTGCAGGAAAACCATGCGTACCGTACTGATCGTCGACGACAATCCGGCCGTGGGCGAGGCGCTGTCGCTGCTGCTGTCGCTGCACGACATCCGCCCGCTGGTGGCGCTGAATCAGGCGGAGGGACTGGCCACGCTGGAGCGCGAGCGGGTGGACGTGGTGATCCAGGACATGAACTTCACCGCCGACACCACCTCGGGCGAGGAGGGCGTGGAGCTGTTCCGCGCGATCCGCGAGCGGCACCCCGACCTGCCGGTGATCCTGCTCACCGCGTGGACCCACCTGGAGACCGCGGTGGAGCTGGTGAAGGCCGGCGCCGCCGACTATCTCGCCAAGCCCTGGGACGACAACAAGCTGCTGGCCACGGTGGAGAACCTGCTGGAACTCTCCGAGTCCACCCGCGAGGTGAGCCGCGCGCGGCGCGAGCGTCGCCGTCGCCGCGAGGTGCTGCAGAGCACCTACGACCTGGACAGCCTGGTGTTCGCCTCCGAGGCGATGGCGCGCACGCTGGAGCTGGCCTGCCAGGTGGCGCGCGCCGAGGTGCCGGTCCTGATCACCGGGCCGAACGGCGCGGGCAAGGAGCGCATCGCGGCGATCGTGCACAAGAACTCGCTGGTGAAGAAGGGCCCGTTCGTGGCGGTGAACTGCGGCGCGCTGCCGGGCGAGCTGATCGAGGCCGAGCTGTTCGGCGCCGACGCCGGCGCCTACACCGGCGCGAACAAGGCGCGCGAGGGCCGCTTCGAGCTGGCCGACGGCGGCACGCTGTTCCTCGACGAGATCGGCAACCTGCCGCTGCCCGGCCAGATGAAGCTGCTGCGCGTGCTGGAAACCGGCCAGTTCGAGCGCCTCGGCTCCGGCAAGACGCGCCAGGCCAAGGTGCGCGTGCTGTCGGCGACGAACGCCGACCTCAAGGCGATGATCCGCGCCGGCACGTTCCGCGAAGACCTCTACTACCGCCTCAACGTGATCGAAGTGAACCTGCCGCCGCTGGCCGAGCGCGTCGACGACGTGCTGCCGCTGGCCGAGCACTTCCTCGCCGATCGCGCCACGCTGGGCGACGCGGCGCGCGAGGCGCTGCTGGCCTATCCGTGGCCGGGCAACGTGCGCGAGCTGAAGAACGCGATCGAGCGCGCCGCGCTGCTGGCCGGCGGCCAGCCGATCACGCCGGAGCTGCTCAACCTGCCGCAGTTCACGCCGGCGGCTGCGCGCAACCTCGACGAACCCAGCCGCGAGGCGGTGGAGGGCGCGCTGCACCAGGCCGAGGGCGTGGTGAGCCGCGCCGCGCAGGTGCTGGGCCTGTCGCGCCAGGCGCTGTATCGGCGCATGGAGCGTTACGGGCTGACAGCATCGGCGTGACGTATGTCCCTTGCCGCCATCATGGCGGCATGGAAAGCTGCCGCAGCGTTCTTGCTTCCGGATCCGGGGACTGCCATGCGTACCAGAAACCTCGTTGTCCTGCCGCTGTGTCTGTTGGCCTTCGCGGCCGCGGCGCAGACGGCGCCCGACCAGTGGGCGCGCGACGCGCCTTCCGCCAGTGTCGCCGCTCCGCACGACTACGCCGTGCACGCCGACAAGGCCAAGCCCTCGCCGTTCAAGTTCAAGGAACCGCGCAAGACCTGGGAGAAGGAGCCGCCGCCGCCGCGGGCGAACGACCAGGGCGCGGTGATGGGTACCGGGCGCGCCTGGCAGAACGGCCAGCCGCCGGTGAGTTGCGCACAGACGCCGCACGATCCGGCATGCCGTTGAGCCTCGCCGTGCCCAAGCAGGGTGGCCGCTGATGTGGCGCCGCCTGAATTCGCTGCAGGCCAGGCTGACCCTGCTGCTCGCGGTGGCCGCGGTGGCCGGTGCGCTGGTCTATGTGGGCCTGACCCAGTGGCCGGTGCCGCAGCTGTTCGACTGGCTGCACAAGGATCTGTCGGTATCGATCCGCAAGCCGGCGCAGCTGGGCATCTACGGCGGCCTCGTGGTCAGCGCCTTGGTGCTGTTGCCGCTGGCGTGGTGGCTGGCGCACCTGGTGATGTCGCCGGTGAGCCGCCTGCTGCGCGCGCTGGAGGGCGCGGTGGCGAGCTATCGCGACGGCGATTTCAGCTTCTCCATCGCGGCGCGGCGCAGCGACGAGCTGGGCGAACTGATCCGCATGCACAACGCGCTGGGCCAGACCCTGCGCGAGCAGCGCCAGCACCTGGTGCAGCGCGAGCTGCTGCTGGAGACGGTGGTGCAGAACACGCCGGTGGCGCTGGTGCTCACCGACGGCAACGGCCGCGTGGTCTATTCCAACATCGCCTCGCGCCACCTGTTCAACGAGGGCAAGAGCCTCAACGGGCTGGACTTCGCCGAGTTGCTGACCGAGGCGCCGGAGGCGTTGTCGCGCGCGGTGCAGGGGGGCGAGGACGCGCTGCTCAGCGTGGAGATGGACGGCAGCGAGGAAACCTTCCACCTGTCTCAGCGCGCGTTCCGCCTGCAGGGACGGCCGCACCGGCTGCACCTGTTCCGGCGCATGACGCGCGAGCTGTCGCGGCAGGAAGTGGCGACCTGGAAGCGGGTGATCCGGGTGATCAGCCACGAGCTCAACAATTCGCTGGCGCCGATCTCTTCGCTGGCGCATTCCGGCGCCGAGCTGGCGCGGCGCGGCAACCTGGAGCGCCTGCCCGGCGTGTTCGCCACCATCGGCGAGCGCGCCAGGCACCTGCACGGCTTCATCGCCGGCTACGCCAGCTTCGCGAAATTGCCGGCACCGCAGCCGCAGACGGTGGAGTGGGAACCGTTCCTCGCTTCGCTGGCGTTGCACTGCCATTACCGGCTTGCCGCGCCGGCACCTGCGCATCCCGGCCGTTTCGACCCGGTGCAGATCGAGCAGGTGCTGATCAACCTGATCAAGAACGCGCACGAATCCGGCAGCGTGGAGGACGAGGTGAGCCTCGCCATCCTCGACGCCGGCAGCGAGCTGCGCATCGAGGTGGCCGACCGCGGCCCCGGCATGAGCGAGACCGTGCTGGCGCAGGCGCTGCTGCCGTTCTATTCCACCAAACGCTCCGGCACCGGCCTCGGCCTTGCGTTGGCGCGCGAGATCGCCGAGGCGCACGGGGGGCGGGTGCTGCTGGCCAACCGCGAAGGCGGCGGCCTGCGCGTGAGCCTGCGCCTGCCGCAGTTCGGCGCCCGGCAGGCTGTGAATCCCGCGTAGGAGCGCACCCTGTGCGCGATGGCTTTCCGCGTTGATCGAAGCCAGGAGCATCGCGCACGACCGCAGGAAGTCCCTTGTGGACAGGGCGCGCTCCTACGGCAACCATCCCGCTCGCCTATACTGCGGCTCTCACCGGGGAATGGAGCAAGTCATGGGATCGTTTCTTGCGTTGGTCATCGTGGTGCTGGTGGTGGTCACCCTGCTCAAGATGGTGCGCATCGTGCCGCAGGGCTACGAATGGACGGTGGAGACCTTCGGCAAGTACACCCGCACGCTCACGCCGGGCCTGCATCTGCTGATCCCGGTCTACCAGGGTGTCGGACGCAAGATGAACATGATGGAGCAGGTGCTGGACGTGCCTTCGCAGGACGTCATCACCAAGGACAACGCCGTGGTGCGCGTGGACGGCGTGGTGTTCTACCAGGTGCTGGACGCGGCCAAGGCGGCTTATGAAGTGGCCCAGCTGGAGCAGGCCACGCTGGCGCTGATCATGACCAATATCCGCACCGTGCTCGGCTCGCTGGATCTGGACGAAAGCCTGAGCCAGCGCGACGCGATCAACGCCAAGCTGCTGCGCGTGGTGGACGAGGCCACGCATCCGTGGGGCGTCAAGGCCAACCGCATCGAGATCAAGGACATCGCGCCGCCACGCGACCTGATCGACGCGATGGCGCGGCAGATGAAGGCCGAGCGCGAGAAGCGCGCGAACATCCTCGACGCCGAGGGCTTCCGCCAGGCGGCGATCCTCAAGGCCGAGGGCGAGAAGCAGTCGGTGATCCTTGCCGCCGAGGGCGAAAAGGAAGCCGCGTTCCGCGCTGCCGAGGCGCGCGAGCGCACCGCCGAGGCCGAAGCCAAGGCCACCACCATGGTGTCCGACGCGATCGCCAGCGGCAACGTCAACGCGCTGAACTACTTCGTGGCCAACAACTACATCGATGCGCTGAAGGCGATGGCTGCCTCGCCGAACCAGAAGATGCTGCTGCTGCCGATCGAGGCCACCGGCGTGATCGGCGCGATGGCCGGCATCGCGGAGCTGGCGAAGGAATCGCTGGGGCAGCAGCAGGCGGCCATCAAGGCCGTGCCGCCGCCGCGCTGAGGAAAAGCACCCTCTCCCCCAACCCCTCTCCCGCAGGCGGGCGAGGGGAGTTTGCGGATTGCGGGTTTTCTCCCCTCTCCCGCGTGCGGGAGAGGGGTTGGGGGAGAGGGCAACGGAGCTTGCGGCCATGCACACTCGCAACCTCGGCCACGCCAAATCCATGCGCTCCACGCAGACTCCTGCCGAGGAACGCTTGTGGTATTTCCTTCGTGCGCATCGTTTCCTCGGACTGGAATTCAAGCGCCAGAAACCCCTCGGCCCCTATATCGTCGATTTCGTCTGCATGGAGCGCGGTCTGGTGATCGAACTCGATGGCGGCCAACCTGGCGACCAGGTCGCCTATGATCGTGAGCGTGACGCGTGGCTGGCGGGGCAGGGGTTCACCGTGCTGCGTTCCTGGAATCACGATGTAATGAATCAGATCGGGAGCGTGCTGGAACGGATCAGGCAAGCCGTCGAAGCGCCCTCCTCCCCAACCCCTCTCCCGCAGGCGGGAGAGGGGAGTCAAGAACAGCCCGGATAACTCCCATGCTCGGACAAATCGCGACGCATTACCTGTGGTGGATCCTCGCCCTGCTGTTGATCGCGGGCGAGGTGATGATGCCTGGCTATTTCCTGCTGTGGGTCGGCATCGCCGCGGCGGCGATGGGCGTGCTGCTGTGGCTGATTCCCGGCATGGGCCTGCTGGCGCAGGCGGTGTTGTTCGCGCTGCTGGCGCTGGCTGCCTGCTTCGCCTACGCGCGCTGGCTGCGGCCGCGGATCGAGCGTCGTGCACCCGGTGACGAGCGCCTGAACCGTCGTGCCGAGCAGATGATCGGCCAGCGCTACGAACTGATCGAGTCCATCGTCAATGGTCGCGGCAAGGTGCGCGTGGGCGACGGCCAGTGGCTGGTGAGCGGGCCGGACCTGCCGCAGGGCAGCACGGTGGAGGTGGTGGCGGTGGATGGCGCCACGCTCAAGGTGCGCGCCGCTGCATGAACACGCCGGTCGCGGGTGCCCAGCCTCTCGTCACCACGGCGTTGGAGCCTGCTCATGGTCTCCAGGTACCCCGCGCTGGAAACTGTTTGCTCGCAGGCCAAGGAAGAACGAGGGAGTGGACGTCCGTCCACGACCGAGTGATGACGCCGGCTTGCGGGCAAACAGCTCCAGCCCGCAGGGTTGCCATCGAGTGGCCGCCATGCGGCAGCGCGTGGCTCGGCCTGACGGCCAGTCAGGCGCTTCGCCACGCACCGCCACCTGACGACCACCCGTTGGCAACGCGGGGTGCCTGGAGACCCTGAGCAGGCTCCCCAACACGCGCATCGCCTTCCTGCTGGAGCTGGCGCGGCGGCTGCACCAGTACGGCACCTCGGCGCCGCGGCTGGAGATGGCGATCGATCTCTCGGCGCGGCGGCTGGGCCTGCAGGCCGACGTGTGGTCCAGCCCCACCGCGATCATCATCTCGTTCGCCGACCTGGGGCAGGGCGACGAGGGCGTGGCGCAGACTACCCAGGTGATGCGGCTGGCCCCCGGCGACGTGAACCTGGCACGCCTGTGCGAGGCGGACGCCATCGCCGACCGGGTGATCGCGGGCGAGCTGGGCCTGCGCGAGGGTTTTCGCCTGCTGCGTGCGCTGGGCGCGCCGGACACTCGCAAGGCGAAGATCAACACCGTCGCGAGTTACGGCCTGTCCGCCGCCAGCCTCGCGGCGCTGTTCCTGCACAGCTCCTGGGTCGATCTGGTGGTCGCCGGGGTGATCGGTTCGCTGATCGGCTGCATCACTCTCCTGTCCGCCACGCGGCCGCGGTTGGCGGTGGCCAGCGATGCGATCAGCGCGGTAGTGGCGACCGCGGTGGCGATCCTGGTGAGCGCATTCGTGGTGCCGCTGGCGATCAAGTCGGTGGTGCTGGCGGCACTGATCATCCTGGTGCCGGGCATGTCGCTCACCACCGCGGTGCGCGAGGTGTCCAGCGGGCATCTGGTCTCCGGCATGGCGCGCCTGGGCGGCGCCACGGCGACCCTGCTCAAGCTCACTTTCGGCACGGTGGCGGCCACCGAGGTCTGCTCCGCGTTCGGCATCCATGCGCGTGATTTCGCGCTGCCGCCGCTGCCTGGCTGGACCGACTGGCCGGCGTTGCTGGTGGCGGCGGTGGCGTTCGCGATGCTGTTCCGCGCGGCACGGCGCGACTGGCCGGCGGTAGTCGTGGCGGTGATCGCCGGCTACCTCGCCACGCGCTGGGGCGGCGAGTTCTCCGGGCACTTGCCCAGCGCGCCGTTCGGCGTGTTCGTGGGCGGACTGCTGGTCAGCGCGCTGGCCAACCTCTACGCGCGCGTGGCGAAGCGGCCGGGCGCGGTGATCCGCGAGCCGGGCATCCTGCTTCTGGTGCCGGGCAGCGTGGGCTTCCGCAGCGTCTCCTTCCTGCTCGAACGCGACACCACCCTGGGCATGGACACGGCCCTGCTGCTGCTTACCCTGCTGGTGTCGCTGGTGGCCGGCCTGCTGTTCGGCGAGCTGCTGGTGTCGCCCAGGCGCTCTCTTTGAAACAGAGCGATTGCCGAAGCCCCGGACTTCAGGTTGTAGGGACCAGGAAGATGGCGGACCCGCTTGGCACGTTCGCTCCCTCTCCCCTCCGGGACGCTGGGAGGGGCCATGGATGGCCCCGCTTTCCTCGCTCCCCAGAGCCGAGCACATCCCTGTGCTCTCTCCGCGTGGAGGAGCGAGGAAGAGGGTTGTGACCGAAGGGAATCCCCGTGGGAGGGAGAGGGGTCAATCTTGCGACAGCCTCGCTTTTGATCACCCACAAAAAACGCCGACCCGAAAGTCGGCGTTTCCGTGATGGGGTGTCTCGTGAAAAGTGCGGCAAAGGATCGCCGCACTTTCGATCTTCGCGATCATGGATGATCGCAAGGCGTCCAATCAGATCAGCAGATCCTTTTCCTTCTTGCCGGCCTTCAGCGCTTCATTGAACCAGCGCGGGCGCTTGCCGCGGCCGGACCAAGTCTGCTCGGCATTGGCCGGATTGCGGTATTTCGGCGCCACGGTGCCACCGCTGCGGCGCTTGCCGCGGGCGCTGCCGAAGATGTCGTCGAAGCTGTAACCCTCGGCCTTGATCAGGGCGTGGATCTTTTCGCGCAGCTTGACCACCTTTTCCTTGCGCAGTTCATGCTGGCGCGATTGCGCCTTGCTGATCAGGTCATTGAGCTGATTGTGGTTGAGATTCTTGATATCGACGGCCATCGGAGACTCCCGGAACGATGAAATGGTGGTGGCTCGGATCAATGCAGGACAAATGGCATTGCTGGCGCGACGGCCATTCTTGCGCAAATAAACAGCCTTTGCAAAGCGAGCGGTTTCACAAAAAAACCATGGTAGCGTGGAGGTATTGCGCCTGGCCATTAACCGGGATAATCGCCCGGAGAAACGCCCCGGTCGTGAAAACAAACGGCCGCGCATGGCGACCGTTTGTCGTGGCATTGGCGACCGATCTTAATCAAGCAGGCCGAACAGTTCATCGCGGGTCACGGCACGGCTTTCCGCCTCGTGGCGGGCGCGGTATTCCAGCGTGCCGGCGGCAAGGCCACGCTCGCTGACCACCACGCGGTGCGGAATGCCGATCAGTTCCATGTCCGCGAACATCGCGCCGGGGCGCAGGCCGCGGTCGTCCAGCACGGTCTCGATGCCGCGTGCGGCGAGCTCCTGGTACAGCGATTCGGCGGCTGTGGTGATCTCCGGATTGCCTTTCGGGTTGATTACGCAGACCGCCACGCGCCACGGCGCCATCGCCTCAGGCCAGACGATGCCGGCCTCGTCGTGGCGCTGCTCGATGGCGGCCGCCACGATGCGGCTGATGCCGATGCCGTAGCAGCCCATCAGCATCACCTGGGCCTTGCCCTGGTCGTCCAGCACGGTGGCGCCCAGCGCCTCGGCGTACTTGGGGCCGAGCTGGAACACGTGGCCCACCTCGATGCCGCGGGCGAGATGCAGCGTGCCCTTGCCGTCGGGCGAAGGGTCGCCCTCGACCACCTGGCGGAGATCCTCGACGCGGGTGATGCGCGCATCGCGCTCCCAGTTGGCGCCGGTGTGGTGGGTGCCGTCCTGGTTGCCGCCGCAGACGTAGTCGGCCAGCGTGGCGGCACTGCGGTCCACGATCACCGGTATGGCATCCGGCAACCCGACCGGCCCGATGTAGCCGGGACGAACGCCGGTGGCAGCGAGGATTTCCGCCTCGCCGGCGAGTTCGAATTCGTCGGCCAATTCGGCCAGCTTGCCGGCCTTGATTTCATTGAGCTCGTGATCGCCGCGCAGGCACAGCGCCACCATGCCATCGCGGCCTTTCACCAGCAGGGTTTTCACGCATTGCGCGGGTGAGACCTTGAGGAAGGCGCTGACCTCGTCGATGGTCTTCCGGTCCGGCGTATCCACGCGCCGCAATTCGGCGGCGGGAGCAGGGCGCGGCGTGGTCGGCGCCAATGCCTCGGCCTTTTCCACATTCGCGGCGTAATCGGAGCCGTCGGAAAACACGATGGCATCCTCGCCCGAATCGGCAAGCACCTGGAATTCGTGGCTGGCATTGCCGCCGATGGCGCCGGTGTCGGCCTGCACCGCGCGGAACTCCAGGCCCAGGCGGGTGAAAATGCGCGCATAGGCGTCGTACATCGCCTGGTAGGTTTCCGCCAGCGAATCCTGACCGAGATGGAAGGAATAGGCGTCCTTCATCAGGAATTCGCGCGCGCGCATCACGCCGAAGCGGGGGCGGATCTCGTCGCGGAACTTGGTCTGGATCTGGTAGAAATTCACCGGCAGCTGCTTGTAGCTGTTGAGCTCGTTGCGCGCGTAATCGGTGATCACTTCCTCGGCGGTGGGCGCATAGCAGAATTCCTGCTCCTTGCGGTCCTTGATCTTCAACAGCTGGGGGCCGAATTTCTGCCAGCGACCGGTTTCCTCCCACAGTTCCCGCGGCTGGATCGTGGGCATCAGCATTTCGACGGCGCCGGCGCGATTCATTTCCTCGCGCACCACGTTTTCCACCTTGCGCAGCACGCGCAGGCCCAGCGGTGACCAGGTGTAGAGGCCGGAGGCGAGCTTGCGGATCATGCCGGCGCGCAGCATCAGCTGGTGGCTGGCGATCTCGGCGTCGGCGGGCACTTCCTTGACGGTGGCCAGATGGAATTGGCTAAGGCGCATGCAGGGCGATTCCGGACTGAAAGAAGCCGGATTATAGCGGTGCGGAACCGTCTTGACGGTTCCGCAAATAGGCATGGCTTGCTCTGGCTCTGGTCAATCAAGCTAACGACTGAAGCTGTACTTGCGCGGAACGAACTACAGCCATGAAACCCTTACTGCCCCGCGCAGAACTGCTGGTATTGCGCATTGGCGCTTTCGACCTGCTGCTTGCGCTGGGCGTCGTCCAGCAGCGCGGGCTTGCCGCTCTCCTGCATCACCACCGGGCCGCTGCCCTGCAGGGTGGCGAGGTTGGACTTCAGCGTGGCGCACAGCTTGGCGCGGTTCGCGGGCGTGTCGGCCACCGGGCCTGCCGGGGCCGGTGCGGCGGTGGGCACCGGCGCGGTTTCGGCGGCCGGTTGCGCGGCCGGGGTGGCGGGGGATTCCACGCCGCCGGCCAGCTTCACCTGCTGGAAGCGGGTGCCTTCGGGCGGCGCCGACTGCGAGTAGTGCACCGTGCCCTTGGCATCCGTCCATTTGTAGATTTGCTGGGCGACGGCCAGCGGGGCGACCAGCAGCAGCGCCACGACGATCAGCGAGCGGGACATGGAATTCTCCAGGGCAACGCGGAAATGGCCGGGGCTCCCCACCCCGGTGCATCGCATTAGTTAACCGCCCGTGCCGTCCGGACACAAGCGGGTGATGGCCAGAGCCTGCTCCATGTCTCAACATGGCCCGCGTTGCCTTGCCGTGGCCGCCAGGTGGTGGCGCGTGGCGCAGCGCCTGCCTGGCTGGCAGAGCCTGCCCCTGCGAAGGCAGGGGTCAAGCCGCGCGCCGCCGCATGGCGGTCACGGCAAGGCAACCCGAAGGGCCGGGTCTGTTTGCCCGCATGCCGGCGTCATCACTCGGTCGTGGACGGACGTCCACTCCTCGCTCCTCAGAGCCGAGTCCATCCATGGACTCTCCCCGCGTGCTTTCGTTCTTCCTTGGCCTGCGTGCAAACAGCTCCCGGCGCGGGCCATGCGGAGACATGGAACAGGCTCTAAACTGCGCGCATCCTGTCACGGATTGATCCATGAGCGACTCCCTACCCGTGCGCCCGCCCCGGCATCGCGGCATCTACCTGCTGCCGAACCTGTTCACCACCGGGGCGATGGCGGCCGGTTTCTACGCGATCGTCGCCAGCATCGGCGGCCGTTTTGGCGACGCGGCGGTGGCGGTGTTCATCGCCGCGCTGCTGGATGGCATGGATGGCCGCGTGGCGCGGCTCACCGGCACGCAGAGCGAATTCGGCGTGCAGTACGACTCGCTGTCCGACCTGGTCAGCTTCGGCTTGGCGCCGGCGCTGGTGATGTATACGTGGTCGCTGTCCACGTTGCGCGACTTCGGCCCGCTGTGGGGCAAGCTGGGTTGGGCCGCCGCCTTCATCTATGCCGCCTGCGCCGCGCTGCGGCTGGCGCGCTTCAACACCCAGGTGGGCGTGGCGGACAAGCGCTATTTCCAGGGCCTGGCCAGTCCGGCCGCGGCGGCGGTGTGCATGTCCTTCGTGTGGAGCATGGACAAGTCGGATATCACCGGCGCCGAGCTGTGCTTCATCACGCCGTGGATCGCGGCGATCACCGGCCTGCTGATGGTCAGCCGCTTTCGCTATTTCAGCTTCAAGTCGCTGCCGCTGGGCGACCGCCAGCTCGTGCCTTTCGTGTGGATCGTGGCGGCGCTGCTGATCCTCGTGCTGCTCTACCTCGACCCGCCGCGCGTGCTGCTGGCCGGTTTCACGATCTACCTGCTTTCCGGCCCGGTGCTGACCCTGTGGGGGCTGGCTGCGCACCGCCGCCGTGGACGGCGCGGGGGTGTGGCGTGAACGCGCAGGTTGTCGCGCCCGCCGATGCCCCGCATCGTGCCCGCGTGCTGCGTGCGCTGGGCCTGACGCCTTGGCAGCGCCGGCAGGCGGCGGAGGACGGTGCGATGCCGTCGCTGGACGACGAGCCGTTGCCGGCCACTGCCAACGCCGATTGCGTGGTGCTGTTGCCAGCGACGTGCGGCACGCGTGAGCTGGATCTGCTGGGCCGTGCCCTGAACTCCGCCGGCGCCGCCCTGGCGCGCGCCGGACGTGTGCGGGTGCAGCCCGGCGAAGCGGAGATCGCCGTGCCGCAGGCGCGCGCCTATCTCGCCTGCGGCGAGGCGCAGGCGCACGCGCTGGGCCGCAGCCTGCCGATGCAGGCGACCGCGCAGGCGCAGATCGTGCTGGTGGACGAGCCAGGCCGCCTGCTGGGCGACGCGGCCGCCAAGCGGCGGTTGTGGATCGCCCTGCGCACCCTGCGCCGCAGCCTGGCCACGACGGGGCACTGAGCACCATGGTCGCGGTCGCCCGGCCGGCCAGCCACATGCGCCTGATGCGCATGGACGACCTCGACGAAGTCGCGGCGGTGGAACAGGCCTCCTACGACTTTCCGTGGACGCGCGGCATCTTCGCCGACTGCCTCAAGGCAGGCCATCCGTGCTGGGTGCTGTGCATCGGCGAGGATGTCGCCGGCTACGGCGTGTTGTCGGTGGGCGCGGGCGAGGCGCACGTGCTCAATATCTGCATCGCCCCCGCGTGTCGTGGCCAGGGCCTGGGCCGGCACCTGCTGGGCCGCCTGCTGGACGTGGCGCGCTGGAGCGGTGCGCAGCGCGTGTTCCTGGAAGTGCGGCCGTCGAACCCGCTGGCGAAGACGCTGTACGAGTCGGTGGGCTTCCGCGAGATCGGCCGCAGGCCGCGCTATTACCCGGCGAAGGATGGGCGTGAGGATGCGATCGTGATGGAGCTCCAAATCGCCGCCTCGATATCGCCGTAGGCGATATCGAGAAATAGGCAAAGGGCGCTTCTGCTCTTGTTGCAGGCACGGCAAAAGCCCCTCTCCCCCACCCCCTCCCCCGCGTAGTGGGGGGAGGGGAGCAAGGCTCAACCAGCGAGCTTTTCCGCCTGCTCGCGCATCGCCGCGAGCTGGGTATTCCAGTCCACGATGCGCTGTCGTTCCTGCGCCACCACTTCGGCGGGGGCGTTGGCCACGAAGTTCGCGTTGCCCAGCTTGCCTTCGCACTTCCTGATCTCGCCTTCGACGCGGGCGATTTCCTTGGCAAGCCGTGCCTGCTCGGCGCCGAGGTCGATCAGCCCGGCCAGCGGGATCAGCACGCGCAGCGAGCCGACCACGGCGGCCGCGGCGGCCGGCTCTGCCGTGCCGGGTTCGATCCATGCAGGCGCCTCGGTGCGGGCGAGGAAGGCGATCTGCGCGGCGAACTTCGCGGCGCGGGCGCGATCCGCGGCCTCGCCGCCGGCAAGCAGCAGCGGTATGGTCTTGCCCGGCGCGATGTTCATCTCCGAGCGGATTCGGCGGATGCCCGAGAGCACGGCCTTGAACCATTCGATGTCATTGGCGGCGTCAGCCCAGCCGGCGCGTTTCTTCGGCCATGGGCGTTCCATGATGCTGTTTTCGGATAGCCCCAATCGTTGCGCAATGGGCTGCCAGATTTCCTCGGTGATGAACGGGATGACCGGATGCAGCGCACGCAGCACGGTTTCCAGTACCACCAGCAGAGTGTGGCGGGTCGAGGCTGCGGCTTCCGCGTCAACACCGCTAAGGGCGGGTTTGGACAGTTCGAGGAACCAGTCGCAGTACTCGTTCCACACGAACTCGTACAGTTCTTGTGCCAGTAAGTCGAAGCGGTAGGATTCGAAGTGTTTTTCGACTTCCTGTAGCGTGAAAAATAAGCGCGTGAATATCCAGCGTTCGGCTTCGGTCACCGGATCACCGCTGGGTGCGGGAGCCTGCCCCTCAGGTAGGTTCATCAGCACGAACCGCGCCGCATTCCACAGTTTGTTGCAGAACGCCTTGTAGCCCTCGGCGCGCTTGAGGTCGAAGTTGATGGTGCGGCTGTAGCTGGCCAGCGCGGCGAAGGTGAAGCGCAGCGCGTCGGTGCCGATCGCCTTGATGCCTTCGGGGTATTCCTTGCGGATGCGCTTTTCCACCTTCTCGCGCACCTGCGGGATCAGCAGCGACCTGGTGGACTTCGCCACCAGCGGCTCCAGCTCGATGCCGTCGATCAGGTCCAGCGGGTCCAGCGTGTTGCCCTTGGACTTGGACATCTTCTGGCCTTCCGCATCGCGCACGATGGCGTTGATGTAGACCTCGCGGAACGGCACCTGGCCGGTGAAGTACCCGGTCGCCATCACCATGCGGGCGACCCAGAAGAAAATGATGTCGAAGCCGGTGACCAGCACCGCGCTGGGCAGGAAGATCCTGTCGTGCTGCCAGTCGGCGACGATCTCGCCGCGCTCGTCCTTCACCGGGCCGTCCAGCGGCCAGCCCAGGGTGGAGAACGGCCACAGCGCGGAGCTGAACCAGGTATCGAGCACGTCCTCGTCCTGCTTCAGCGCGCCGACCGGCGCGACGGCGGCATGCGCGCGCGCATCGGCCTCGTCCTCGCCCACGAAGATGTTGCCGGCGTCGTCGTACCACGCCGGGATGCGGTGGCCCCACCACAGCTGGCGGCTGATGCACCAGTCCTGGATGTTGTCCAGCCACTGGGTATATGTCGTCGACCAGTTCTCCGGCACGAACCTGATCTCGCCCGAACGCACGGCATCCAGCGCCGGTTCGGTGATCGCCTTGCGGCCGCCGGGACGTCCATCCTTCTGCATGTCCGAAGTGAGATCGACGAACCACTGGTCGGTGAGCATGGGCTCGATCACCGCGTCGGAACGCTGGCTCACCGGTACCTGCAGCTTGTGCGGCTTGGTCTCGACCAAGAAGCCGCCGGCATCCAGATCGGCCAAAATTTGTTTGCGTGCCTCGAAGCGATCCAATCCCTGATACTTCACAGGGATAAAGTCAGTGAGGAATGGGGTGTTGACAGTGATGAGGTGGTGCTTCGTGATTCGTGGCGCGACGCCGTTGCCCCATATCTTTTCCTCATCGGCACGACAGATGACTTTCGCATCCAGCGTGAGCATGGATTGAATGCCAATGTCGGGATGGCGTTCCATGACTGCGTAGTCGTTGAAGTCGTGCGCGGGAGTGATCTTCACGCAACCGGTGCCGAACTCGCGATCTACGTACTCATCCTCAATCACCGGAATCTTACGGCCAGTGAGAGGTAGATCGACCATTTTGCCAATCAGGTGTTGGTAGCGTTCGTCATCTGGATGCACCGCTATGGCGGCGTCAGCGAGCATGGTTTCCGGGCGCGTGGTGGCCACCACCAGCGATTCGTCGCTGCCGCTCACGGGATAGCGGATAGCCCACATATGGCCGTCGCGCTCGACGTTGTTCACTTCCAGGTCGGACACCGCGGTGCCCAGCACCGGGTCCCAGTTCACCAGGCGGTTGCCGCGATAGATCAGGCCCGCGCGGTACCACTCCACGAACACCTTGCGCACCGCAGCCGACAACCCCTCGTCCATCGTGAAGCGTTCGCGCGACCAGTCGGCGGCGGCGCCGATGCGGCGCATCTGGTTGGTGATGGTGGAGCCGGATTCCTCCTTCCACTGCCACACGCGCTCCACGAACGGCTCGCGACCCAGGTCGTGGCGCGTCTTGCCCTCGGCGGCGAGCTGGTTCTCCACGATCTTCTGGGTGGCGATGCCCGCATGGTCGGTGCCTACCTGCCACAGCACGTTCATGCCGCGCATGCGCTGGTAGCGCACCAGCATGTCCATCACGGTCTGCTGGAAGGCATGGCCCATGTGCAGCGTGCCGGTGACGTTCGGCGGCGGCAGCAGGATGCAGTAGGGCTCGCCCTGGCCGGACGGCTTGAACGCGCCACTGGCTTCCCAGCGGGCGTACCACGTCGACTCGATCTGGGCGGGTTCGAAGCTCTTTTCCATGGGGACTCGCGATGGCGCGCCGCCGGCGGCGCGCGGTTCGGGTGGCGAAACGGCCATTGTACGGGTGCTGGTGCGGCGCGCCAAAACCGGCGGGTCAGGCCAACCGGCGTGCGATGACGTACACGGCGATGGCGCAGGCGCTGGCGACGTTCATCGAGGAGTTCGCGCCGCGCATCGGGATGTGCACGGTGGCGTCCGAGGCGTCCAGCAGCGCTTGGCAGACGCCGGCGCTCTCGTTGCCGAGGATCAGGCAGATGCGGTCGCCCGGCGCAACGGAAAGCTCGGCGAGGTCGATGCTGGTGGAGCTGATTTCGAGGCTGACGATGCGGTAGCCGGCCTGCTTCAGCGCCGCCACGACCGGCAGCGGATCGCCGGCGCGGGCGAAGGCTACGCGCTGCTCGGTGGTGCGGGCGGCCTTGCGCGCCTTCGGGTGCGCCGGCGCGCAGGAGCGGCCGGTGAGGAAGAGCTTCTCCACGCCCAGCGCGTCGGCGATGCGGAACAGGCTGCCCACGTTCGCGGGCCGCAGCACGTCGTGCGCCAGCAGGCAGAGCGTCTGCATCGCGGGCGCGGGCCGGTGCGCGCGGTGGTCGAGCTGCGTATTGGGCATGTCTGGAGACGACTGTCTCGTTTGTTGCAGGAGCGCAATCAGACGGCGCGCGTGCGGTGCCGGTTGATGGTGTCGCGCAGCTCCTGCGCGGCCTGGCATGCGGCCTGCGCGAAGTCCTCGCCGCTGCCGGCGTAGAGAATGGCGCGCGAGGAGCTGATCATCAGGCCGCTGCCGTCGGCGGTGAGGCCGTGGCGCAGCACGGCTTCCACGTCACCCCCCTGGGTGCCGATGCCGGGCACCAGCAGGGGCATGTCGCCCACCACATCGCGCACCTGGCCGAGCTCCTCCGGCCAGGTGGCGCCGGTGACCAGGGCGCAGTTGCCGTGGCCGTTCCAGTCGCGGGAGATGGTTTCGGCCACGCGCAGGTACAGCGGCACGCCGCCGCAGTCCAGCGCCTGGAAGTCGGCACCGCCGGGGTTGGAGGTGCGGCAGAGCAGGATCACGCCCTTGTCGTCGCGGTCGAGGAAGGGCTGCGCCGAGTCGCGGCCGAGGTAGGGGTTCAGCGTCACCGCGTCGGCGCGGTAGCGCTCGAACGCTTCGCTGGCGTAGTGCTGCGCGGTGCTGCCGATGTCGCCGCGCTTGGCGTCGAGGATCACCGGCACGCCGGGGTGTTTGTCGTGGATGTGCGCGATCAGTTGCTCCAGCGCTTCTTCCGCGCGAAGAGCGGCGAAGTGGGCGATCTGGGGTTTGAACGTGCAGACCAGGTCGGCGGTGGCATCGACGATGGCGCGGCAGAATTCGAACACTGCATCCGCGTGGCCTTTCAGGTGCGCGGGAAATTTCGCCGGCTCCGGGTCGAGGCCCACGCAGACCAGCGTGCCGTGTTCGTGCCAGCGCTGCTGCAAGGTGTCGTGGAAGCGCATGGCACGGGCCTCAGGCAAGGAAGTGGCTGCACAGTTTAAGCGAAGCATCTCGGAGCCTGTTCAATGTCTCCGTCCGAGCTACGCGGAGACATTGAACAGGCTCTCAGGCACGCGCCAACGCGAACGGGTTGGCAGGATCGTGCCGATGGGCATGTTTGGCCTTCCATTTGCTCCAGATCGGACCTAAGGTCCCAAGGGTTGTGCCGGATCCATCGGGACATCCCCTGCATCTTCCGCCGATAGCGGCGCACCTGACCAAGGCTTTCATCATGTCGAAGAAATGCACGCCTTCCGTCGACGCCTCCACGGTCGTCGATCCCTCGCGACGCAACGTCCTGCGGCTCTCGGGCATCGCCGGCCTGGCGCTCGCGGGGTCGGCGGTGCTGCCTGCCGAAGCGAAAGCCCTGACGGGTGCGGCATCCGGCGAACCGGCGGCGGGCGGGGCTGGCGTTGCAGCGCAAGCCGCCGCCACGACAACACCGATTCGCCCACCGGCCGTGCCCTTGGCGGTGCGCCAGCCCTATCTGAGCACCTGGTTGCCGGCGACGCTGCTGCCCGGCAGCTCGCCGCAGTTCTGGCAGGGCAGCACCACGGGGATGGTGGGTTTGGTCCGCATCGACGGCGTGGCCTGGTTGTTCATGGGCGACGGCAAGATCGTCCAGGCCATTCCCGACGGCAACCACGGGAAGCAGGCGACAGTCGAGGACTTCCCGCGCGCCATGCGGCAGACCGCGTTGCGGGTCACGGCGACGCGGTCGTGCTTCACCCTGCAAGGCGGCGGCGTCGAGCTTTCGGTGGAGTTTCTTTCGCCGGTGGAGCCGGGCGACAGCCGCCGCCAGTCCATTCCGATGAGCTACGTGCGCGTGTCGGCGCGCAGCACGGATGGCGCATCGCATGCCGTGCAGGTCTACATGGAGATCACCGGCGACTGGGCCAGCGGCGATGCCGCGCAGGAGGTGGCGGTCGCGCGCGGCGATTCGCCGGCCGCCCGGACCTGGACGCTGGCGCTCGCCAAGCCGCAGCCGCTGGCGGAGCAGCACGAGTTCGCGGCCTGGGGCCAGGTGCTCTGGTCGACGCCGGCGCGCGATGGCGTGAGCATGCAGGCGGGCGACCGGCTGAAGCTGCGGGCGCGCTTCGTCGGGCACGGTTCGCTCGACGGCAGCTACGAGGCGGCGCAGAGCACGATCAAGGCGCTGCCAGCCTTGGCGCTGGTGGTCGATCTCGGCCGCTGCGGTGCTGCCGCGAAAGATGCGGATTTCGTGGTCGGCCAGGTGCGCGAGCAGTGCATCAACTATTTGGGT
>Ga0310811_10003158_pt1 | contig 20702 bp, 16 predicted proteins | sample YCmetagenome_FD_207642 | JGI IMG/M metagenome (GOLD analysis project Ga0310811, IMG submission 207642) | Soil microbial communities from experimental microcosm in Duke University, North Carolina, United States - YC | ecosystem: Engineered > Artificial ecosystem > Soil microcosm > Unclassified ...
CGCGAAGCGGGACGCCGGTGGCCGCGACGACCTGCTCCTCGGTGACGTCCGGCGCGAGCTCGCGCAGCACCAGGCCGTCCGGTTCCACGTCGATGACGGCGAGGTCGGTGATGATCCGGTGCACCATGGCCCTGCCGGTCAGCGGCAGCGTGCAGGACTCGACGATCTTCGGCTCCCCGTCCTTGGACGTGTGTTCCATCAGCACGATGACCCGCTTGGCGCCGTGCACCAGGTCCATCGCGCCGCCCATGCCCTTGATCATCTTGCCGGGGATCATCCAGTTCGCCAGGTCGCCGTCCCGGGAGACCTGCATGGCGCCGAGCACCGCCACGTCGATCTTGCCGCCGCGGATCATCGCGAACGAGGCGGCGGAGTCGAACAGCGCGGCGCCGGGCAGCAGCGTCACCGTCTCCTTGCCGGCGTTGATCATGTCCGGGTCCTCGTCGCCGTCGAAGGGGTACGGGCCGGTGCCCAGGATCCCGTTCTCCGACTGCAGCACCACGTGCACGCCCGCGGGCATGTAGTTCGGGATCAGCGTCGGCAGTCCGATGCCGAGGTTCACGTACTGGCCGTCGCGAAGCTCCCGGGCGGCGCGGGCGGCCATCTGGTTGCGCTCGAGCGCCATCGGTCAGACTCCCTCTTCCGTCCGCGGACGCACCGTGCGCCGCTCGATCCGCTTGTCCGCCACCGTCGCGCGCACGATCCGGTGCACGTGCACGCCGGGCAGGTGCACCGCGCTCGGCGGGATCTCCCCGGGCTCGACGATGCGCTCGGCCTCGAGCACGCAGACCCGGCCGGCCATCGCGGCCAGCGGGTTGAAGTTCATCGCGGAGCCGTTGAACACCGCGTTGCCGTGCTTGTCCGCGATCGCGGCGCGCACCAGGGCGAAGTCGGTGACGATGGCCTCCTCGAGGATGTAGTCGCGGCCGTGGAAGGCGCGCACCTCCTTCGGCGGGGACGCGACGGCGACGCTGCCGTCCGCGCGGTAGCGCCAGGGCAGCCCGCCCTCGGCCACCTGGGTGCCCACGCCGGTCGCGGTGTAGAAGCCGGGGATGCCGGCGCCGCCGGCGCGCAGCCGCTCGGCGAGCGTGCCCTGCGGGGTGAGCTCCACCTCGAGCTCGCCGGACAGGTACTGCCGCGCGAACTCCTTGTTCTCACCGACGTAGCTGCTGGTCATGCGGGAGATCTGGCCGGATTCCAGGAGCAGTCCGAGTCCCCAGCCGTCCACGCCGCAGTTGTTCGACACGACCCTCAGGTCTCGTGGACCCGTCGCGAGGAGTGCGGCGATCAGGGTTGAGGGGATCCCGCACAGTCCGAACCCGCCGACGGCGATCGTGGCGCCGTCCTCGATGTCGGCCACGGCCTCGGCCGCGGCGACCACCTTGTCCATGTGACTTTGACTTCCTTGTCGCTTGTCGCTTGTCGTCTCAGACAACGGTCGTTCTCCCAGCACTGTAGTCTCGCCCGCCCCGACCCGCCGATCAGATGTCGGGTGCGCACATGGCCGGGGGCGGGATTGTGGCCGCGGCTCACATGGGAGTGCATACGCCTTGGTTCCTAGGGTCAGGCAGGGCCCGAACGGCACCCCCGGACCCGGGAACCCGGCCCGCAAATCCCCCGATCGGAACATAGGAGCCGCAATGACGCGTCCCGCCCCTCATCCGCCCGCGGTCCGGCGCGCACTGGCCGCCGCGGGGCTCGCCGCCGTGACCGCCTGCGCCGCCGCGTGCGCCTCGCCGACGAGCGCGGCCGCCCCCGCCGCCTCGACCGGCTCCACCGTGAAGATCGGGATCATCACCGGTGAATCAGGGCCCTACGCGCCCTACGGTGCGGAGTATCTCGCCGGGCTCAAGGCGGGCCTGAGCTATCTGAGCCACGGCACGGACGTGATCGGCGGGCACAAGGTGCAGCTGATCGTCGACGACGACGCGGACAGCCCGTCGACCGCGGTCAACGACGCCAAGGACCTGATCGGCCAGGGCGTGACGATGATCGGCGGCACGGTGGACTCGGCGATCGCGCTGCAGGTCGCGGCCGTCGCCGCGCAGAACAAGGTGCTCTACGTCGCTGGTCCGGCCGCGGTCGACGGGCTCGACGGGCTCAACCGCTACACCTTCCGCTCCGGCCGCGAGTCGTACCAGGACATCGCCACCGCGGGCAGCTTCCTCGGCAGCCTGACCGGGAAGAAGGTGGTGGTGCTGGCGCAGAACAGCGAGTTCGGCACGGCGAACGCCACCGGCGTCAAGCAGGTGCTCGGTGCCGGCGGCGCGCAGGTCTCGAGCGTGCTGGTGCCGCTCACGGCCACCGACTTCACCCCGTTCACCGCGAAGATCCTCGCCGCGAAGCCCGACCTGCTGTTCGTCGCCTGGGCCGGGACCAACGCCAACCAGCTGTGGACGACGCTGGACCAGCAGCGCGTGCTCTCCAGCACGCAGGTGGTGACCGGGCTGGCGAACGTCGCCACCTATCCGGCCACGGGCCCGGCCGGATCGAAGATCACGTTCCTGGCGCACTACTTCCCCGGCGCGGGCGGCGGCAACACGTACGAGACGACGATGACGCAGCTGGTCAAGCAGGCCGGCGGGCAGGTCGACCTGTTCACACCGGACGGGTTCACCGCGATGCAGATGTTCGCGCACGCGTTCGAGGCATCGCCCACTGATGTCAATGTCCAGATCAAGGCGCTGGAGGGGTGGTCCTTCCCGGGTGTGGAGGGCACCTACACCGTGCGCGCCGCGGACCACGCGCTGCTGCAGCCGGAGTACGAGGCCAAGCTCGTCGGCTCCGGCACCACCTGGACCCCGCAGCTGGTCAAGACGGTCTCCCCGGAGGCGATCGCCCCGCCGCTGCCCGCCAAGCCGGCCTGGTCCACCGCGGGCTCCTGATGTCGGTGCAGACCAGTTCCGCCCGGTCCGCCCCGGCGGCCGGGAACGCACGCCCCGCCCTCGCGCTGGCCGGCCTCGGCTGGCGCGTGGGCGGGCGCACCGTGCTGGAGGCGGTCGACCTCGAGGCGCGCCGAGGCGAGCTGCTCGCGGTGATCGGGCCCAACGGCGCGGGCAAGACCTCGCTGTTCAACCTGATCACCGGGCTGACCCGGCCCAGCTGCGGCCGGATCGAGGTGCACGGCCGAGACGTGACCGCGCTGCCCGCGCACCGGCGGGTGCGGTACGGTCTCGGCCGCACCTTCCAGACCTCGAGCGTGCTGCCCGGGCTGAGCGTCGCGGAGAACGCCGAGCTGGCCGCGCAGGCCGCGATCAGCGGGCCGTACGGCAGCCTCAAGCCGTGGCACCGGATCGGTGCGCGCGCCAGGTCGGCCGCCGCCGAGGCGCTCGCGCGCACCCGGCTCGCCCCCGACGCCGCGCGGCCGGCCGGCTCGCTCTCGCACGGCGGCAAGCGCAAGCTCGAGCTGGCGATCCTGCTCGCCGGGCAGGCAGCGCATGTCACTGTCGGGCAGCAGCACCTGTCCCGCGGCGGCGTGGATGGGCCGCGAGGCACCGCGGGCCAGGTGCTGCTGCTCGACGAGCCGATGGCGGGCATGGCGGTGGAGGAGGTGCCGGAACTCACGGCCCTGATCCGGGAGATCCACGCCGGCGGCGCCACGATCCTGATGGTGGAACACCACATGGAGGTCGTGCTCGGCCTGGCCGAGCGCATCGCGGTGCTGCACCACGGCGCGCTGCTGGCCTGCGGAACGCCCGCGGAGATCACCGAGAACACCACCGTGCGCGAGGCCTACCTGGGGGAGCCGCTGTGAACGAGACCGCGACCGCGGCGACGGCCGCGACCACGTCGGCGGCGCTACTCGAGCTGACCGACCTGCGGGTCTCGCTCGGCGGCAGCGCGATCCTGCACGGTGTGTCGTTCTCCGTCGCCTCCGTGGGCGTGACCGCGCTGCTCGGCCGCAACGGGGTCGGAAAGACCACCACCGCCAAGGCGGTGCTCGGGCTCTACCCGTCCACCGGCTCGCTGCGCTTCGACGGCCGCGAACTCAACGGCATGCCGACGCACGCGATCGCCCGGCTCGGCATCGGCTACGTGCCCGAGGACCGTGGCGTGTTCGCCGCGCTCACCGTTGCGGAGAACCTGCGCCTGGCCGAGCCGCGCGGCGGCGGCGCCGCGGCGTACGAGCGGGTCTACGAGCTGTTCCCGGTGCTGCGGCTGCGCGCGGGCCAGCAGGCCGGCACGCTCTCCGGCGGCGAGCAGCAGATGCTCGCGATCGGCCGGATCCTGCTGCGCCGCAACCGGCTGCTGGTGGTCGACGAGCCGACCAAGGGACTCTCGCCGAAGGTGGCCGCCGAGGTGGCCCACGCGCTCAAGGAGGTGGCGCGCAGCGTGCCGATCCTGCTGATCGAACAGAACCTGAGCGTCGTGCGCACCATGGCCGCCGACGCCGTCGTGCTCGACACCGGGCGCGTCGCCCACCGCGGCGCGGCGCGGGCGCTGCTGTCCGACCCGGCGCTGACCAACCGGCTGCTCGGCGTCTCGCAGGCGGGTGCCGCGTGACCACCGTCATCCTGCTCACCGCGACCGGGCTCGGCCTCGCCGCCCTCTACTTCCTCGTCGCGTCGGGCCTGTCGCTGATCTTCGGGCTGATGGACGTGCTCAACTTCGCGCACGGCGCGTTCGTGGCGATCGGCGGGTACGTCGGCTGGACCGTGGCCGACCAGCTCGGCGGCACGCTCGGGCTGTTCGGCGCGCTGCTCGCCGGGATCGCCTCCGGCGCGGCGGCGGCGTTCCTGACCGAGCAGGTCATCATCAGGCCCCTGTATCGGCGCAAGCTCGACCAGGTGCTGGCGACGGTGGGTCTCGGGCTGGCGATCCCGGCGCTGCTGCAGGCGATCTGGGGCGCGGACGCGCGCACCTGGGTGCTGCCCGGCTGGCTGGCCGGGACCGTGCAGCTGGCCGGGGCGCGGGTGCCCACGGTGCGGCTGGTGCTGATCGGCGTCGCCGTCGGGCTGCTGGTCGCGCTGCGGCTGCTGCTCACCCGCTCGCGCGCCGGGCTGATCGTGCGCGCCGGGGTGGAGGACCGGGAGATGGTCACCGCGCTCGGCATCGACGTGCGGCGCGCCAACGCCGCGGTGTTCGCGCTCGGCGGTGCGGCGGCCGGCCTGGCCGGCGCGCTCTTCGGGCTGTATCAGGGCTCGGTTTCGCCGGGCGACGGCACTTCGCTGCTGATCTACGCGTTCGTGGTCGTCGTGCTCGGCGACGCCGGATCGATCACCGGCACCGCGTACGCCGCAGTGGCCGTCGGACTCGTCCAGCAGTACGCCGACTACGCCTCAGCGAGCCTCGGCGACGAGTCGGTGGTGGTCCTGCTCGCCGCGGTGCTGCTGCTGCGCCGCCGCAATCTGCAAGGGAGGCCCGCGTGAACCGGGTGACGATGCTCTGGGCGCGCGGGCCGCTCGCCTCGCGCTGGGTGCGCGCCGCGCTGGTGTTCGCGGTGCTCTACGCGCTGCCGTACTCCACCGCGCAGATCCCCGGCGTCTTCGACGGGCCCTTCGACGCGCCGGGCGTGCTGCAGCTGCTCGCCGTCTGTCTGGTGTTCGCGGGGCTGGCGATCGGCTACGACCTGCTGTTCGGACATACGGGCGTGATGTCGTTCGGACACGGCATGTTCGTGACTACGGGCATGTACGCCACCACGATCCTGGTCGACCACGCCGGGTACGGTCTGTGGATCTCTGCGGCGGCCGGCCTCGGCATCGCCTTGGTGGCGGCGGTGGTGCTCGGCGGGGTGGCGCTGCGGGTAGGCGGGATCGGGTTCGCCATGGTGACGCTCGCGTTCGGCCAGGCGGTCTCGATCTTCGTGGTGTCCGGCTCACCACAGCTGACCGGCGGCGAGCAGGGGCAGACACTGAACTCTTCGGCCGTGCCCGCAGCGCTCTCGGGCGTGCGCAACACGGCGAACCTGTACTGGATCGCACTGGCGTACCTGGCGGTGTGCGCGCTCGTGGTCTGGGGGCTGTCGGCGTCCATGCCGGGACGGGTCATGCGGGCACTGCGCGAGAACGAGCGGCGGGTGGAGGTGCTGGGGCTGAACCCGTATCTGTTCAAACTGCTCGCCTTCACCGTCGCGGGGGTGCTCGCGGCCGGCGGCGGAATCGTCTACCTGCTGCTGCTCGGCGGCGCGACCCCGACGGTCGCGGACTCGAACTTCACGCTCAGCCTGCTGGTGATGGTCGTGCTCGGCGGCGCCGGACGAAGGTGGGGCGCGATCGTCGGCGGGATCATCTACGGCTACGCCAGCCAATCGCTCACCCGCGTGTCAGGATCGAGCGCCGTCGCCGGACTGCCCGGTGTACTGCGAGGACCGCTGGAACAGCCGTTGTTCCTGCTGGGCGCCGCCTTCGTGCTCGTCGTGTTCTTCGCCCCCGGCGGTTTGGCCGGCCGCATCGCGGCGATGACTCGTACTGGTGCCGGGATCGGCGCCGGCACCGGCGCCGCGGCGGCACGGACGGGTGCCGGTATCGGGAAAGGCGCTACCGGGCGCGGCGCCGAAGCAGTGTCAGGTGCCGCGACGGTGACAGGTGCCACGGCAGGAACAGGCGGCGCGGCAGGGTCAGGCGCCGGCACGAAGGAGGCCCGATGACCACGTGGCGGGACTACACCGAGACGCACGTGCCGGTCCCCGGCGGCGACCTCGCCGTGCTCCGCTGGAACGCGATAGCCCCGGCGGGTGCGGCAGGCACGGGTGCAGGCGCAGGCGACGGGGCGGGCGAGGGCGGCGCAGACAGTGCCGAACCCGTGCTGCTCGTCCACGGCATCACCGCCAACGCGCTGGCCTGGGCCGGCATCGCCGACGAAGTCGCCGGCCGGGCCGAACTGATCGCCGTCGACCTGCGCGGCCGGGCCGGCTCGCGAGACATCGCAGGCCCCTGGGGCATCGACCGCGACGCACAGGACATAATCGCGGTCCTCGACGCGTTGGGGATCGAGAGGGGGGTTCTCGCAGGTCACTCGCTCGGCGCATTCGTAGCAGTGGCCGCCGCATCCACATACCCCGAGCGTTTCAGTCGTGTGATCGCCGTCGACGGCGGCCTCGGTTTCCCGCTGCCGCCCGAGGCGGACCCCGACAGCGTGCTCGAGGCCGTCGTCGGTCCTGCGGTGAAGAAGCTGTCGATGACGTTCGCCGACGCGGAGGCCTACCTCGACTTCCACCGCGTCCACCCCGCGTTCGTCGGCCACTGGAGCCCGCAGCTGACCGCGTACCTCACCCGCGACACGTTGAAGCAGCCCGACGGCACGGTCGTCAGCTCCTGCATCGAGAAGGCGATCCGCGCCGACGGCAAGCAGGTGCTGATCGACGAGAAGGTCCGCACCGCGATCAACGACCTGAGTTGCCCGGTGGATTTCGTCTACGCCGCCCGCGGGCTGCTCAACGAGGACCAGGCGCTGTACGACGAGCAGCGCCTCGACCTCGGCGGTCTCGATCGCGAACGGGTCCGCGTCACGTTCGTCCCCGACACGAATCACTACACGGTCATCGCCCCCGGCGCCGGCGCGCAGGCCGTGACCGGCGCTCTGCTGAGGCGCGACTGACGTATCGGCATTATGCAGCGGTGCGGCGTGCGGCGTGCGGCGCATGATTGCCCCGCACGCCGTTCTACGTGCGTGCGGGGCTGTGTACCGCCGGTGTCAGCGCAGGCGGTGCAGGCGCAGCGCGAGTTGAAGTTCGAGGGCGCGGTCGGGCGACTGCCAGTCCGCGCCGAGCAGTTTGCCGATGCGTTCGAGGCGCTGTGTCACAGTATTGACGTGGACGTGCAGCCTTTCCTTCGCCCGCATCAGATTGCCGCCGCAGGCGAAGTAGGCCTCGAGGGTGTGCAGCAGCTCGGTCGAACGCTTCGCGTCGTAGTCGAGGACGGGACCGATGGTCGCCTCGACGAAGCCAGGCAACTGGCCGCCGCCGAGCAGCAGGCCGACGAAGCCGAGGTCTCCGGCGCTCGCGGCGTCGCCGATGCGTCCGAGAGCGCGCAGCGCCGCGAGGCAGCGCGCTGCCTCCTCGTAGAGCGCGGCGGGCTTGAGCGGGCCGTAACCCGGCCCGGCTGCGCCCGCGGTCACCGGGCGCTGGATCGCGGCGTGCAGCAGGTGGACGACGTCGCGCCCGGTCGCCGTCGGATCCGTGCCCGGCAGCAGCAGCACGGTCGTGCCCGCGCGTTCGCCGGCGAGCCCGTGCCGGGTCGCCGCGAGATGCGACGCTGCCGACGCCAGCCTTCTGCGGTCCGCGTCCTCCGCCCGTGCAACGACAAGCACGTGCGCCGCGTCCAGGTCCGCCTTCAGCCGCCGCGCCCGCTCACGCAGCGCCGCCGCGTCCGGGTCGTGCCGGTCGCCCACGTCCAACAGGTCGGTCAGCAACTCGCCGCGCACCTGATACTCGGCTTCACGCACCGACCGCTCAGTCAGCAGGCGCAATGCCGTGACCATGGCGGCGCGCTCGAGTATCCGCTGTTCCGCCGGATCCAGGCCGGCGTCACCGCGCACCGCAAGCGTGCCGAGCCTTTCGCCTCCGGCCTGCACGGCCGCGATCCACAACCCCCGCCGCTCCTCGAACACCGCGCGGCCGGTGCGCGCGGACTCCGTCGCCGCGGCCTCGACCGCCTCCGCGTTGTTGCCCTGCGCCTCGAGCGCGGTGCCGTGCAGCAGGCGGCCCTGGTCGTCGGTCAGGCAGACCTCGCCACCGAGGATGTCGCTCACCGACAGCGCCAGTTCGCCGAGGCTGGCGCCGCGCAGCAGCAGGCCGGTCAACGCCTCGTGCGCCTCGGCCGCGCGTTCCACCGCGGCGCTGTGCTCCCGGATGACCCGGCTGGCCTCGGCCAGTTCTTCCAGCGCCGCCTTCGTCTCGGCGAGCTGGTTCGCCGACTCGATCGCGATCGCGGCGTGCGCGGCGAGCGAGCCGAGCAGCGCCACCTCGTCCCGGGTGAACGGGCGCACCTTGCGGTCCGAGGCGAACAGCACGCCGATCACCTCGCCGCCCGCCAGCAGCGGCACGCCGAGGATCGCCACCAGCCCCTCGTCCAGAACGGCGCTGTCGATCGGACGGGTGTGCCGGAACCGGTCGTCGTTGAAGTAGTCAGCGGTCGCGTACGGCGAGGCGGTCTGAGCGACCAGGCCGCCCAGCCCCTCGCCCATGCCGAGCCTGACGCGCTGGAACTCGGCGGAGACGGACCCGGCGGTCACCCGCATGTACGTGTCGCCGGCCGTCTCGTCGTGCAGAGACAGATAGGCGACGTCCGTGCCGAGCAGCTTGCGCGCCCGCAGCACGATCGCGCGCAGCACGTCGTCGAGATCGCGCAGGCCGGCCAGGTCGCCGGCCGTCTCGAACAACGCGGCCAGCTCGTTCTCCCGGCGGCGCTGCTCGCGCAGCGTCCCGCGCACGCTCAGGGCCAGCGTCCTGGCCTGCTCGAGCTCTGCGATGCGCGCGGGCGGCAGGCCCTGCGCGCGGGCGCGCAGCACCGGCGCGTCGTACTCGGCGGCCGGGGCGTCCCGGGCGAGCAGGGCGAGGTAGGAAAGGGCGTCGGAGTCAGCGCTGTTGTCCATGGCCATCGGGGTTCGCAGGCTACTGCGCCGTCCAGGCGCCGTCCATGGCGAGCGAGGCGCCGTTGACGAACGCGGCCGCAGGGGAGCACAGATAGAGCACGAGATCGGCGACCTGCTCGGGTTCGATCAACTCCTTGATCGCGGAATGTGCCAGCAGCACCTGCTCGACGACCTCCTTCTCCGGGATGCCGTGCGCGCTCGCCTGGTCCGCGATCTGCTTCTCCACCAGGGGCGTGCGCACATAACCCGGATTGACGCAGTTGGACGTCACCCCGTGCGGGCCGCCCTCGACGGCCGCCACCTTGGACAGGCCCTCGAGCGCGTGCTTGGCGGTGACGTAGCCCGCCTTGTACGCCGAGGCGCGCAGCCCGTGCACCGAGGAGATGTTCACGATCCGCCCCCAGCCGTTGCGGTACATGTGCGGCAGCGCGGCGCGCACGAGGTGGAACGGCGCCTCGACCATCACGGCCAGCATGCGGTGGAAGACGTCCGGCGGGAACTCCTCGAGGGGGCGCACCACCTGGAAACCGGCGTTGTTGACCACGATGTCGGCGTCCGCGGCCAGGTGCGCGGCCGCCGCGGGCTCGGTCAGGTCGACCGGGTGAGCCGTGCCGCCGATGGCCGCGGCCACCTCCTTCGCCCCGTCCGCGTCGAGATCCAGCACCCGCACCGCCGCCCCGGCCGCCGCCAGCGCCTGCGCGCACGCCCGGCCGATGCCGCTGGCCCCGCCGGTCACCACGGCCGTCCGCCCGCGCAGGTCGGCGCCCTCGCCGGCCACCTCGTCCTCGTTGCTCGTCATGACCTCGACCGTACGGCCGCGCCCTCGGCGGGCGCATGTGATCGATCCACACAGCGTCTCCGGAACCCGTGTGGCCGCCCGCCATCGGTGGGCCCGCGCGCCGGGAGCAGACGCACCCGGACTTCGAGGGCGCGGGCGACGGACGCCGACCGTGCGACCGACCGTGCGACCGACCGTTCGACCGTCCGCGCGACGGACCGCACCGCCGTCGTCGGTCAGGACGCCGCCGGCGCGTATTCCGGCTGTGGGAGCGGGATCGGTGGCTCGTCCTTGGCGCGTGCGGCGAGGACGAGGCCGCCCGCCGCGGTGACCGTGCCGATCGCGGCCGCGGTGGTGATCAGCTGCATCGGGCTGTGGTGCGCGAACATCACGATCGCCAGCAGTTCCACGGCGATCGCTCCGAGCACCAGCCGGCCGACCGCGGCCGAGCCTCGCGCGACGGCGTCCAACTGGGCGAGCTGCACCAGGGCCTGCACCGCGCCGGAGAGGGTGAAGATCCACGCCGCCGACTCCAGCGAGAACGAGGAACCGTCCGTGTAGTGGCTGCCGAAGGCGATGCTCACCACCGGTCCCGCCGCCACCGCGGCGAGCACCGTCACCGCGACGCCGATGCCGATCGACGCGGCGGCGCCCACCCGGAGCGCCGCCCGCCGCGTCTGCGGCACCGCGAGCTTCGGGTAGACCAGGATGCCGACGAACTGTGGGCCGAAGTAACCCGCGCGGGTGAACAAGGCGCCCGCTTGGTAACTGCCGAGCGTCGCGCCGTTGTAGTAGTGCGCGGACAGCAGTCCGTCGAGCAGTGAGAGCACCAGCGCCGCGCCCATGCCCCAGCAGGCCCTGCGCAGTTCGGCGAGGTAGCCGTCGCCCTGGATCAGCCTCCGCACGGTCACCAGGTCGCCCAGCGCCACGTGGCAGAACGCGCAGATCGCCACCCAGGACAGCGCCACCGCCCCCATCACCGTCGCCGGGCTGTGCAGCGTCGCGCCCACGGCCACGCCCGCGACCAGCTTCACGCCGTTGGTCAGGACGAACAGCGCGGTGAACATGCGGAACCTGCTGGCACCCTGCGCCAGGCCGAGATAGCCGGCGATCAGCGTGTACGTCGCCACCGAGCAGGCGGTCCAGGCGACCTCGGCGGTGGAGACGGCCGTCAGTACCGCGGACAGCACGGGGGACAGGAGCAGCAGCAGCGCCGTCTCCGCCAGCCCGATCAGCAGCGACCAGCGGATCAGCGGCCCCGACAGGGCGCGCACCCGCGCACCGGGGCTGCCGCCGTCGGCCGCCGTCGCCGCGGCGATCCGCCGCGCGGTGACCGCCTGGATCGCCACCGCGGGGACCGCGGCGACGAGGAAGAGCGAGAGCAGGGTGCCGATCTCGCCGTAGCCGACCGAGCCCAGTTGATGCGAGAGCGCGAAGCTGAACCCGTAGGCCAGCAGATTGCCGCACATCATCCCGACGGCGACGATCGCACCGTCCGCCAGCATTCTGCGCGCCATGGCGCACCCCCCTCCGAGTCCCGGTGCCCGCGACGAGTCCGCCCGATACGGCCCCGCTCGCCACGAACCGCCCGATACCTAGCCGCCCGACACGAACCGGTGACGATCCGATCGCGGTCCGTCGTCGCCGACTCTAAGGGCGATGCCGCGGCTGTTCCAGTGCGTTGCCACGTACGGCCTAACGGCGAGGTGCCGGTGACCGCCACGCCTCAAACGCCATCCGCCTTCCGTGTGACGAACAGGGCCGTGCCGGGCACCAGCCGCCCGCGCTGCGCCGACCAGCCGCCGCCCCACCGGTCGCCGAGCCCCTCCGGGTACTCCGGCTCGACCAGGTCGAGCAGCACCAGGCCCGCCGCAGTCAGCTCCCTGACACGGTCGCCGAGCGTCCGATGGTGCTCCGCGTACGTGGCCACGCCGTTCTCGTCCTGCTCCACATACGGCCTCCGGTCGAAATAGGAGTGCTCGACGACCAGACCCTTCTCGTCCGCGAGATCCGGCAGCGTCCACCGGAACGGATGCGGCACCGAGAACACCCAGCGCCCGCCCGGCCGCAGCACCCGCGCCACCTCGCGCATCAGCCGCGCCGAGTCGGCCACGAAGGGCACCGCGCCGAACGCCGAGCAGGCCGCGTCGAACGACCCGTCGCGGAACGGCAGCGCCGTCGCGTCCGCCTGCACCAGGCGCAGCGGCGGACGGCCGAGCTGCTCGTCTATCCGCCGCGCGTGCTGCAGCTGCCGCGCGGACAGGTCGAACGCCGCCACCCGCGCGCCCTGCCCGGCCAGCCAGCGGGCGCACTGCGCCGCGCCGCAGCCGATCTCCAGCACGTCCGCTCCCGCCACGTCGCCGAGCAGCCGGGCTTCGTCCTCGTAGATTCCTTCGGGGCACCACAGAAAGCGGGCGTCGCCTAAGTACTCGCCGTGCTCGGCCTGATACTCGTCCGCGTTCGCGTCCCACCACGACCGGTTCGCCCTGGCCGTCTCGCCCGCCGAGGACTCGCGGCGGGCCACGAACGACAGGTATTCGTGGTCTACGGCATACTCGGCGGCCTCCTCGCCGGGCTCACCAAGCCCACCGCGCCCGCTGCTCGCCGCCTCATCCTGCGCGGCCTCGCCCCGAACGCCGGCCTCGACGCCGATCCCCTCGACGAGCCGACCGCCCGGCCGCTCACCCGCGCCCCTCGACTCCGTGCCCTCCACGCCATATCCTTTCGTGACCCGTGCGCCGATCCCCGTCGACCGCATCCCGCTGGCGTGCGCGATTGACCATGGATATGCGCAGAGCCTATCCTGGCTTGTGCGCTGCGGAACCCGTGTAGTTTCAGACCGAGGGAACCGCACCGACTGAACCGCTGTTCTCGCACCGCTCGACTTGTCAGGACGGAAACAGACAGCCACCCGAGTCAGGCCTCCGCCGCGTGCATACCAGCCGACCACATCCGCCCGGAGCCCTTTCCCCCATGACGAGCAGCACCGAGACCCCCCGAACCCCGCAGGTCGCGATCAACGACATCGGTTCGGCGGAGGACTTCCTCGCCGCTATCGACGAGACCATCAAGTACTTCAACGACGGCGACATCGTCGACGGCACCATCGTCAAGGTGGACCGCGACGAGGTCCTGCTCGACATCGGCTACAAGACCGAAGGCGTCATCCCCTCCCGCGAGTTGTCGATCAAGCACGACGTCGACCCGCACGAGGTGGTCTCCGTGGGCGACCACGTCGAGGCCCTCGTCCTGCAGAAGGAGGACAAGGAAGGCCGGCTCATCCTGTCCAAGAAGCGCGCCCAGTACGAGCGCGCCTGGGGCACGATCGAGAAGATCAAGGACGAGGACGGCATCGTCACCGGCACCGTCATCGAGGTCGTCAAGGGCGGCCTCATCATCGACATCGGCCTGCGCGGCTTCCTGCCCGCCTCGTTGGTGGAGATGCGCCGGGTGCGCGACCTGCAGCCGTACGTCGGCAAGGAGCTCGAGGCCAAGATCATCGAGCTCGACAAGAACCGCAACAACGTGGTCCTCTCCCGCCGCGCCTGGCTCGAGCAGACCCAGTCCGAGGTGCGCCAGACCTTCCTCACCACCCTGCTCAAGGGCCAGGTCCGCACCGGTGTGGTCTCCTCCATCGTCAACTTCGGCGCGTTCGTCGACCTGGGCGGCGTGGACGGCCTGGTGCACGTCTCCGAGCTGTCCTGGAAGCACATCGACCACCCCTCCGAGGTCGTCGAGGTCGGCCAGGAGGTCACGGTCGAGGTCCTGGACGTCGACATGGACCGCGAGCGCGTCTCCCTCTCGCTCAAGGCGACCCAGGAAGACCCGTGGCAGCAGTTCGCCCGCACCCACCAGATCGGCCAGGTCGTGCCCGGCCGGGTCACCAAGCTGGTGCCGTTCGGCGCGTTCGTCCGGGTCGACGAGGGCATCGAGGGCCTGGTGCACATCTCCGAGCTGGCCGAGCGCCACGTGGAGATCCCGGAGCAGGTCGTCCAGGTGGGCGACGAGATCTTCGTCAAGGTCATCGACATCGACCTGGAGCGGCGCCGCATCTCGCTCTCGCTCAAGCAGGCGAACGAGGGCCTGACCGGAGACTCCACGGTCGACCAGTTCGACCCGACGCTCTACGGCATGGCCGCGTCCTACGACGCCGAGGGCAACTACGTCTACCCCGAGGGCTTCGACCCGGAGACCGGCGAGTGGCTCGAGGGCTACGACGCCCAGCGCGAGACCTGGGAGTCGCAGTACGCCGAGGCGCAGGCCCGCTTCGAGCAGCACCAGAAGCAGATCGCCGAGGCCCGCAAGGCCGACGCCGAGGCGGCCGCGAACGGCGGCGGCGAGGCCGCTCCGTCGAGCTACTCCTCGACGCAGTCCAACGAGGCCACCGGCACCCTGGCCTCCGACGACCAGCTCGCCGCCCTGCGCGAGAAGCTGGCGGGCGGCCAGAGCTGAGCTCGTTCGCTCGCGCAGCCGCGAACTGTGGCTGACGGGCGGCAAGAGCTGAGCTGAGCACCACCTCGTGACGTCTCTCGGGACGCGCGAGCCCTGATCGGCGAGACAGGGGACCCCGGGACCGGGGTCCCCTGTCTTCGTTCTCGGACACCTCCACTCACCACCTCGGGACGGACACCGACAGATGCGCACCCTGCACGTGGGACTGACCGGCGGCATCGGAGCGGGCAAGAGCAGCGTCGCGCGGCTGCTCGCCGAGCACGGGGCGGTGGTGCTCGACGCCGACCTCGCCGCCCGGGCCGTGGTCGAACCGGGCACCGAGGGCCTCGCCGAGGTGGTCGCGGCCTTCGGCGAGGACGTGCTCGCCGCGGACGGCGGGCTCGACCGCGCGAAGCTCGCCGCCGTGGTCTTCGCCGACGCCGAGCGCCGCGCCGCGCTCAACGCGATCATCCATCCCAGGGTTCGAGCATGGATGGCCGAGCGCGCCGCGGCCGCGCCCGAGGGCAGCGTCGTCGTGCAGGACATCCCGCTGCTCGTGGAGGGCGGGCTGGCGCCCATGTTCGACCACGTGGTCGTGGTCGACGCCGCGGATCGCACGCGGATGGAAAGACTCGTGAAAGACCGCGGGATGACCGCCGAGCAGGCGACGGCCCGCATCGACGCGCAGGCCCCCCGCGACGTGCGCAACGCCGCAGCTCACACCCTGATTCACAACGACGGGAGCCGCGCGGAACTGGACGAGGCCGTTGCGCGACTGTGGCAACGGCTCGAGAGGATCAGGAGCGGATCCTGATAAGGTTTCCAAGCTGTTATCAATTCGAACTGAGGGCAGTGTTAAGGAAACCGTGGAGGAGCACGCCGTGTCGTCGTTCCCGGTGGGGCAAGAACAGGCGGAGACGGCCGGTGCCCAGCTCGACCCCGCCGGCGACGCGGCGGCCGGCGCGGCGGCCGCCGGCGCGGCGCGGGTGTCCCTGGCGGTAGGGCTGTTCCGGGAATCGCGGCCGAAGCAGTGGATCAAGAACCTGCTGGTGCTCACCGCTCCGCTGGCCTCCGGCACGATCGACCAGCGCGCCACCCTCGGCCCGATCGCGATCGCCTTCCTCGCGTTCTGCCTCGCCGCCTCCGCCGTGTACTTCGCGAACGACGCGCTCGACGTCGAGGCCGACCGGGCGCATCCGACAAAGCGGTACCGCCCGATCGCCGCCGGCATCGTCCCGATCCGGCTCGCCTGGATCTTCGTGGTGATCCTCGGTGCCGCCTCGCTCGGCTTGGCGGTGTTCGACAACTCGGGCACGGTCGCGGTGGTCGCCGTCTATCTGGCGATGCACCTGTCCTACAGCGCCTGGTTCAAGCACGTCCTGGTCCTCGACCTGGCCCTGGTGGCCGGCGGATTCCTGCTGCGCGCCATGGCCGGCGGCGTCGCCGCGGACATCGCGCTGTCCCAGTGGTTCCTGCTGACCACCGGCTTCGCCTCGCTGTTCATGGTCTCCGGCAAGCGCTACTCGGAGCTGCTGCTGATGGGCGACGGCGCGGCCACCACGCGCAAGTCGCTGGTCGGCTACACCCCGTCCTACCTGCGCTTCATCTGGCAGACCATGGCGGGCCTGACCATCCTCACCTACAGCCTGTGGGCGTTCGAGCTGGGCGTGGCGGACCGGACCGTGCACTGGCACGAGATCTCGATCGTGCCGTGGGCCTTCGTCTTCCTGCGCTATGCGATGTTCGTGGACGCCGGCAAGGCCGGCGAGCCCGAGGACGTGGTGCTCGGCGACCGGGTGATCATGGCGATCGGCGCGGCCTGGCTGGTCCTGTTCGCGGCGGGGGTTTTCGCCAATGGCCACTGACATGGAGGTGACGACGGTGCCGCAGCCGCGCCGTGAACAGCTGACCGGATGGGGCAGGACCGCCCCGAGCGTGGCGGAGGTGCTGCGCCCGCGGACCCGGCAGGAGGTCGCCGAGGCGGTCGCCGGAGCCGGGGCGCGCGGCGTCGTCGCTCGGGGCCTCGGCCGCTCCTACGGCGACCCGGCGCAGAACGGCGGAGGCCGGGTGCTCGACCTTACCTCGATGGACCGCATCCTGGACGTGGACCTCGAGAACGGCCGCGCCGTCGTCGAACCCGGAGTCAGCCTGCAGCAGCTGATGCAGGCGATGCTGCCGTTCGGCTACTTCGTCCCGGTCACCCCCGGCACCCGGTACGTGACCGTCGGCGGCGCGATCGCCTGCGACATCCACGGAAAGAGCCACCACGCCGACGGCTCGTTCGCACAGCACGTCGTCTCGATGGACCTGCTGCTCGCCGACGGAAGTGTACGTACCCTGACACCGGAGGCCGAGCCCGAACTGTTCTGGGCGACGGCCGGCGGCATGGGCCTGACCGGTGTGGTGCTGCAGGCCACGCTGCAGATGATGCCGGTGGAGACCTCGCGGATCCTGGTGCAGACCAGGCGGGTGGCGAACCTGGACGAGGCGATGGAGCAGATGACGGCGACGGACGCGGACTACCGCTTCTCCGTCGCCTCGCTGGACAACCTCGCCACCGGGCCCGCGCTCGGCCGTGGCTGGGTGGAGTCCGGCAACTTCGCCACCCGCGACCAGCTGCCTCCGAAACTGCGCGCCACCCCGCTGGCCTTCAACCCGAAGCCGCTGGCCACCATGCCGAACGTGTTCCCGAGCGGGCTGCTCAACAAGCGCACCGTGCGGATCATGAACGAGGCGAACTTCCGCCGCGCGCCCAAGGCCGCGCACGCGCACCTGGCCACCATCGGCGGCTTCTTCCACCCGCTGGACGCGATCCACGACTGGAACCGCGTCTACGGCGCTGCGGGCTTCCTGCAGTACCAGTTCGTCGTCCCGTTCGCGGCGACGGCCACGCTGCGGCGGGTCGTGGAGCGGGTGGCCGTGCAGGGCGCGCCCTCGTTCGTCACCGTGCTCAAGCGCTTCGGCCCGGCCAGCCCGGGCCACCTGTCCTTCCCCACCGGGGGCTGGACGCTGACCTACGACTTCCCGACCGGGACACCGGGCCTGACCGGGCTGCTGAACTGGATGGACGCGCAGGTACTGGAGGCCGGCGGACGCCTGTACCTGGCCAAGGACTCGCGGATGTCCGCGCAGGACCTGGCCGCCATGTACCCGCGGCTCGAGGCCTTCCGCAAGGTGCGGGCCGAGGTCGACCCGCACGGCGTGTTCGTCTCCGACCAGTCCCGCCGGCTCGCCCTCTAAGAGCTCTGCCTTTAAGGAATACGACATGAAGGACTCCCTCGGTTCGGTGCAGTCGCTGCTGGTGCTCGGCGGCTCCTCCGACATCGCCCTGGCCGCCGCGCGCAGGCTGGCGCAGGACCGCACCAAGCGGATCATCCTGGCCGGGCGGCACGCGGACGCGCTCGAGGCCGGCGCCGAGGTGCTGCGCGGACACGGCGCCGACGTGCGCACCGTCCCCTTCGACGCGCTGGACGTCGAGTCGCACGAGAAGACCCTCGGCCCGCTGTTCGAGGAGGGCGACATCGACGTGGTGCTGCTCGCCTTCGGCGTGCTCGGGGACCAGGCCGAGGGCGAGCGCGACCCGCTGGCCGCGGCGAAGGTCGTGCAGACCAACTACGTCGGCGCGGTGACGTCCTCGCTGGTCGCGGCCGAGGCGCTGAAGAAGCAGGGGCACGGCTCGCTCGTGGTGATCTCCTCGGTGGCCGCCGAGCGCGCCCGCAAGGCCAACTTCATCTACGGCTCGTCCAAGGCCGGCCTCGACGCGTTCGCGCAGGGCTTGGGCGACTCGCTGGTGGGCACCGGCGTGCACGTCATGGTGGTGCGGCCGAGCTTCGTGGAGAGCAAGATGACGGCGGGCATGGCCAAGGGCCCGATGGCCACCACTCCGGAGGCGGTGGCCGAGGGCATCGTGGACGGGCTGCGCAGGAACGCCGAGATGGTGTGGGTTCCGGCGCAGGTCAGGTACGCGATGTCGGCGGTGCGCCACCTGCCGCGGCCGGTGTTCCGGAAGGTCGCGGAGAAGCAGGGCTGAGCGGGCTGCGACGCCCGTTTCCCCCGCCCCTTACCGCTTTGTCGGAGGTCGCGTCTAGCCTGGAGTCATGACGCGACCGACAACGGACCTGGAACGCAGCGTTGCCCCCTTCGAGGTGGTCAGCGAATACAAGCCGTCCGGCGACCAGCCGGAGGCGATCGCGCAGCTCGAGCAGCGGGTGCGTGGCGGGGAGAAGGACGTCGTCCTGCTGGGCGCCACCGGTACCGGAAAGTCGGCGACCACAGCGTGGCTGATCGAGCGGCTGCAGCGGCCGACGTTGGTGCTCGCGCCGAACAAGACGCTGGCCGCGCAGCTGGCCAACGAGTTCCGCGAACTCCTGCCGAACAACGCGGTCGAGTACTTCGTCTCGTACTACGACTACTACCAGCCGGAGGCGTACGTCGCGCAGACGGACACCTACATCGAGAAGGACTCCTCGGTCAACGAAGAGGTCGAGCGGCTGCGCCACTCGGCCACCAGTTCGCTGCTGACCCGGCGGGACGTGGTCGTGGTCGCCTCGGTCTCGTGCATCTACGGCCTGGGCACCCCGCAGGAGTACGTCGACCGGATGGTGCGGCTGCGCGTCGGCGACGAGTTCGGGCTCGACCAGCTGCTGCGCAGGCTCGTCGCGGTCCAGTACGCGCGCAACGACGTCGCCTTCACACGCGGCACCTTCCGGGTGCGCGGGGACACGGTCGACATCTTCCCGATGTACGAGGAGCACCCGGTCCGGGTCGAGATGTTCGGCGACGAGATCGAGCGGCTGATGACGCTGCACCCTGTCACCGGTGAGATCCTGACGGACGATCAGGAGATCTACGTCTTCCCGGCCACGCACTACGTCGCCGGCCCGGAGCGGATGGAGCGGGCCATCGCCGGGATCGAGGTGGAGCTCGCCGAGCGGCTCGAGGTGCTCGAGCGGCAGGGCAAGCTGCTCGAGGCGCAGCGGCTGCGCATGCGCACCACCTACGACGTGGAGATGATGCGCGAGGTCGGCTTCTGCTCGGGCATCGAGAACTACTCGCGGCACATCGACGGCCGCGAGGCCGGCACCGCGCCGAACACGCTGCTCGACTACTTCCCCGAGGACTTCCTGCTGGTCATCGACGAGTCGCACCAGACGGTGCCGCAGATCGGCGCGATGTACGAGGGCGACACCTCGCGCAAGCGGAACCTGGTCGACTTCGGCTTCCGGCTGCCCTCCGCGCTGGACAACCGCCCGCTCAAGTGGGAGGAGTTCGTCGAGCGGATCGGGCAGACGGTGTACCTGTCCGCGACCCCGGGGCCGTACGAGCTCGCGCAGTCCGGCGGCGAGGTGGTCGAGCAGGTCATCCGGCCGACCGGCCTGGTCGACCCGGAGGTGATCGTCAAGCCCACCGAGGGGCAGATCGACGACCTGGTGCACGAGATCCGGCTGCGCGAGCAGCGCGGCGAGCGGGTGCTGGTGACCACGCTGACCAAGAAGATGTCCGAGGACCTCACCGACTATCTGCTCGAGCTCGGCGTCAAGGTGCGCTACCTGCACTCGGACATCGACACGCTGCGCCGCGTGGAGCTGCTGCGGGAGCTGCGCCTCGGCGTGTTCGACGTGCTCGTCGGCATCAACCTGCTGCGCGAGGGGCTCGACCTGCCCGAGGTCTCGCTGGTGGCGATCCTGGACGCGGACAAGGAGGGCTTCCTGCGCAGCCCCACCTCGCTGATCCAGACCATCGGCCGCGCGGCGCGCAACGTCGGCGGCCAGGTGCACATGTACGCGGACAAGATCACCGCGGCGATGGCGAAGGCGATCGACGAGACCAACCGGCGCCGCGCCAAGCAGATCGCCTACAACACCGAGCGCGGCATCGACCCGATGCCGCTGCGCAAGAAGATCGCCGACATCACCGACTCGCTGATCCGGGAGGACGCGGACACCCGGGAGCTGCTCGG
>Ga0310811_10003160_pt1 | contig 20694 bp, 18 predicted proteins | sample YCmetagenome_FD_207642 | JGI IMG/M metagenome (GOLD analysis project Ga0310811, IMG submission 207642) | Soil microbial communities from experimental microcosm in Duke University, North Carolina, United States - YC | ecosystem: Engineered > Artificial ecosystem > Soil microcosm > Unclassified ...
CGATCGCGGGAAAAGCGGCCTTGCGTCCGGCCCAGAACAAAAGTCGCTCGGCTTCGTTCTGCGAGACACGCATGTTGCGTGCGCCGGCCTGTTCCAACACTGCGCACATGGCCGCGATTTCTTCCTGTACTTCTTCTTCGGTGCCATCGGATTCGCACAGAAGGATCGCTTCCGCGGTCATGTCGTAGCCTGCGTGTACGAAAGGTTCGACCGCTGCGGTGGTCGGCTTGTCCATCATCTCCAGCCCCGCCGGAATAATGCCGGCGGCAATGATATTCGCCACCGCATCGCCAGCCTTGCCGACATCATCGAAGGAAGCGAGGATGACCTGCGCCTTGCGCGGCTTGGGCATCAGGCGCACCGTCACTTCAGTGACCACACCAAGCAAACCTTCGGAGCCGATCATCAGTGCGAGCAGATCGAGACCCGGCACGTCGGCGCCGGCGCCACCAATTTCGAGCAATTCACCTTCCACTGTGACAACGCGCAAACGCAGTACGTTGTTCACGGTCAGACCGTACTTCAGGCAATGCACGCCGCCGGAATTCTCGGCGACATTGCCGCCGATCGAACACGCGATCTGCGATGAAGGATCGGGCGCGTAGTACAAACCGTACTCGGCGGCCGCCTCGGAAATCGCAAGATTGCGCACGCCGGGCTGAACGATCGCCTGCCGTGCCAGCGGATCGATGTGCAAAATACTTTTCATTTTCGCCAGCGACAGCAGCACGCCGTGACGATGCGGCATCGCGCCGCCCGACAAGCCGGTGCCGGCGCCCCGCGCCACCACCGGAACACCGAAATCGTGGCAGACACGCATCACATGCTGCACTTCGGCTTCATTCGCTGGCAGGACGACGACGAGCGGCAACTCACGATAGGCTGAAAGGCCGTCGCATTCGTACGGCCGCAATTCCTCTTCCGTCGTCAACAGCGACTGCGCCGCCACACAGGGCCGCAGGGCTGCGATCAAAGTATCCCGGCTCACCGAGGCAAAGCGCTCGGCGTCCGGATCATGGTAATGCATGGTATTTCCTTCTGCTGCTGAAAGATGCCTCTCCCGGCCAACGAGCAGAGAGAGGCCGATACTGCTTCCTCAGTGGATAACCATCGAGGTGAACGGCGGCACATACGCTTGCAGGGTGACCAGAATGCCGACCAGCGCTGCCAGCGCAAGGCTGTGGAAGAACACGAAACGCAGGATGGTACCTTCGTTGTTGACCCAGCCAGTAGCGGTGGAAGCCACGACGATGGACTGCGCATCGATCATCTTGCCCATCACGCCGCCGGAACTGTTGGCCGCGCCCATGAGGTTGTCCGCCAGACCAAGCTGATGCGCCGCCACCTTCTGCATGCCGCCGAAGAGCACGTTCGACGCCGTATCCGAGCCCGTCAGCGCCACGCCGAGCCAGCCCATCAAGGTGCCAAAGAACGGATACAGCGCACCCGAACGGGCAAAGGCAAGACCCAGCGTGGTGTCAGTACCGGAATAGCGCGTCACGGTGCCCAGCGCCAGCATCAGCACGATGGTCAGCAGCGAATATCGCACGTGCCAGATCGTCCTGCCATAGGAGCGGATGATCTCTGCGGGCGAAAACTTCATGATCAACGCGCTGATGATGGCCGACACCAGGATCGCCGTACCGGTCGCCGACATGATGATCAATTGGAAGACCGCGCCTTCCTTGGTCGGAGAGACCACCACCGGCGGCACTTTTTCCACCAGGTTGTGCAGTCCGGCAATCTGGAAAGACGGCGAGAAAATGCTGTTCAGCCATCCCTTGACCGACGGCAGGCCCCACAGGAACACGCATACTGACAGGATCAGCCAGGGCATCCACGCAGCGACCAGCGCTTGCGTGCTGTGCTTGGTCGCAGCTTGGGGCGGCTTGGCCTCGGCGGCGCTGGGATCATGTCCGCGCAGCGAAGGCGACGTCCACACCTTCTTCGGTTGCCATACGCGCAGGAACAGCACCAGAGAAACCATGGAGACCACGGAAGCGATGATGTCCACCAGTTCGGGGCCGATGTAGTTGGACACCAGGAACTGCGGAATCGCGAACGATACGCCCGTGACCAGGATGGCCGGCCAAATTTCCATCATCGCCTTGCGGCCGGCGAACGCCCAGATCAGCCAGAACGGCACCAGCAGCGAGAAGAACGGCAATTGACGGCCGATCATGGCGGTCACTTCCATCAGGTCGTAACCGTGCACCTTGGCAAGCGTGATCACCGGCGTGCCGAGTGCGCCGAAAGCGACCGGCGCAGTGTTAGCGATCAGCGACAAGCCCGATGCCGCCAGCGGCGAAAAACCCAGGCCGATCAGGATGGCGGCGGTCACAGCCACCGGCGTGCCGAAACCGGCCGCGCCTTCAAAGAAGGCACCGAAGCAGAATGCGATCAGCAGCAGCTGAATGCGGCGGTCATCGGTGATGCCCGACAGCGAATCCTTCAGCACGGCGAAGCTGCCGTTCTTTTCCGTGAGCTTGTACAGAAAAATGATGTTCAGCACGATCCAACCGATCGGCAGCATACCCGTAAGGCCGCCCAGAACCGCCGCTCGGCCCGCCATGTCGGCCGGCATGCCGTAGGCGAAGATCGCTACCAGCAATGCGGCGACGAGCCCCATGCCTGCCGCGATGTGCGCCTTGATGTGAAAAAATGCCAGCGCCGCCAGCATGACGACGACCGGAATCGCCGCCAGTAGTGTGGACAATACGAAATTGCCCATCGGATCGTATATCTGTTGCCAGACCATGATGACTACCTCCTCCTGTTATCGATTGACTGCCATCTCCCGTTGTCAAATATTTGCTTCCCTGTTCGCGGCGCAAACCGTTCTCGCGCAGCGTATTGCCTAAAACCCTTTCTTTTTCATCGGCGCACCTGCTGTGCCAAGACGCGCCTCCACGCCGTCGAGATGCGCTGCGGCATAGCGCCGCGCGGCAACCGCATCGCGCGCGACGATGGCATCGAACAACTTGTGGTGCTCGCTTTGCGCGCGCTGCCGCAGGTCGGGATAGTCCGCCGGGGCCCAGGTCAAGCGACGCGATTCGGAAAATTGAGCCGACACGAAGTTGACGACACGCTGCAGATACGGATTCTTGGCCGCCGCGGCAATGGTTTCGTGAAAAGCGTCATCCGCCTGCGCACCGTTATCGCCAAGCGTCAGCGCCTTGTCCATCGCATCGAGACTGGCGCGGATGGCAGCAAGGTCGGATGCGCTGCGCCGCTCCGCAGCAAGGCCGGCGACCGCCACTTCGACAATGCGCCTCAACTCCATCACCTGCACCAGTTCGGGCGGCGCCTCGCGCTCCACCCTGCCGAAATTCAGCACACGCGGTTGTCTGGCCACGAAGGTGCCGGCGCCTTGGCGCGCCTCCACCAGACCTTCTGCCTTCAAACGCGCCACCGCTTCGCGAACGACCGAACGGCTGACGGTGAAATGCTCCGCCAACGCATGCTCGGTGGGCAGCTTCTCTCCGCTCGGCAATTCGCCGTCGAGAATGCGCCGCTCCAGTTCACGGTGCACCGCTTCGCTCAGTCGCGGCGCGTGAATATTGGGTTTCATACGCTGCCTATGCCTTGGATTTGTCAGGTTGTCAGACAAATTTAAAATACAGACAGCATCTAACCAGTTCATTGCGAGGCCGTCAAGATCAACGAATAAAAAAACCAGTGCAGGGACAAGGGCAGCCGAAAACTTTCACCATTACAAGAAAGCGCGGCATGAAATGGAGGCGGGTAAGGGTTGCGAAATGCGGTAGGCGGCGACAGGCGGCAGCTGGTGGCCGCACCCGTGCGGGAGAAACGAGATCATTAAAAAAGCCCGGCAAGTTCGCCAGGCTTTTCGTCTGCTTCGCGGGATAGGATTAAGAATATAAGGCGAGGAAGGCTCCGGATCAATCCTTCTTCAGGCATTGCTTCATGAAAGCCTTTCGTTCGTCGCCTTTTTTACCCTTTGCCTCGGCATTGCAGGTTTTCATCTTGTCCCGCTGCGCTTGCTGCCCCTGCGGCTGATCTGTCGCCGGCTTTTTGCTCAAGCAATTCTTCATGAACGCCTTGCGTTCATCGCCTTTCATGCCCGTCGCGTCCTTGTTGCACGCTGCCATCTTCCCTTGCTGCTCGGTGACGGCGAAGGCGGGATGGAACGCAATGGGTGCGAGCAATACAACGGCGGCAAAAATTTTCTTCATGGCAGTCTCCTCGAAATGAACGTTATGCCTGTCGGCGCCTGCATAACGATGTGGCGTAGCGAGGCGATGACACGCATGGCGAAAAACTTCCGGTCAGCACCCTCTCGGCTCTGTGACCAGCCGCGCTAATTTGGGCACCAAGACACACATGTAACCGAAGCGTTACACGATTGCACCGAAAACGCGCAGTATTAAAGGCTTTTAGAGGCAGATTTTTGTGAGCCGCCGCACCGAAATTCAAGGGTCGGGGAGAGCACAATATGCGTTCACATCCTTCGTGCTTGCTGCAGACAACGTCGTACCAGCTCGTCGGAAAATGGCTGACATGATGCAAAAAAACAATAGATTGTCGGCAATCCCCTATTGAATTTGTGAACTTTTGTCACATTAGGCGGCACGAGAACGCAGCGTGGAAATACTTTGTTAAATTAGGGCAACAAAACCCTCAATCGCCTCCAAAGCGCCAAGATTATGCGAATCGCCGTACTTGATGATGACCGCAGTCAGACAGATTTAGTCTGTCAAGTATTGAGTGCTGCAGGTCACTTTTGCCATCCGTTTCAAAGCGGAAAGGAATTGCTGAACCAGCTTCGCCGCGAAAGCTTCGACATGCTGATCATCGACTGGCAGGTGCCGGACCTGAGCGGTGCGGATGTGCTGCGCTGGGCGCGCGAGAAATTGCCGGCGAATCTGCCCGTGCTGTTCATGACGAGCCGCTCGGGCGAAGATGACATCGTTGCCGGCCTGGCGGCGGGCGCGGACGACTATATGATCAAGCCGATCCGCCGCGGCGAGCTGCTGGCGCGCGTGCAGGCGCTGCTGCGCCGGGCCTATCCCAGCCAGAACCCGGTCGAGCAGATCCAGTTCGGCAATTACATATTTGAAGCACGCACCGGCCGCCTGACCGTTGGCGGCACACCGATCGAAGTCACGCAGAAGGAATTCGACCTGGCGCTGCTGTTCTTCCGCAATCTCGGCCGCCCGCTGTCCCGCGCATATATCCTGGAAGCGGTGTGGGCGCGCGACGTCGAGATTCCCTCACGCACGATGGATACCCATGTTTCGCGCGTGCGGAGCAAGCTACAATTGCGTCCGGAACACGGATTCCGACTGGCGCCGGTATACAGCTACGGTTACAGACTGGAGCAGATCACCGGCTAGACGACGCATTCAGGCTGTTGCGGAGAATAATAATGCGCAGGGCCCTACACAATTTGACCTTGGTGCTGGCATTGGCGATGGGAGCGTCAATGGCGAGCGCCGCACCAGATGCACCGGCAAGCCCGGGCAGCATCGCCGTCAACCCTTCCGGCATCGTCTACTACGCGCAATCCGGCGATACGCTGATGCGAATCGCCCAGCGCCTCACCACCCGGCTTTCCAACTGGCCGGCCTTGGGCAAAATCAATCGTATCGACAAGGACATCAGCATCCCCATCGGCACGGGCATCGTGATTCCGGCCGAGATGCTGCCAGACGAACCGAGCGAAGCGACCGTCATTGCGCGTAGCGGCAATGTCACCGTCACCGGCAGCGACGGCAAGCCGATCGCGATCGATATCGGCACCCGTCTGGTGGAAGGCGCGCGCATCAGTACCAGCGCCAACAGCTTTCTGACCCTGCAGCTGCCTGATGCGTCGCGCGTATCGCTTCCGTCCAACAGCAGCATCGAACTGTTCACCCTGCGCAAGGCACAGTACACCGGCGCCCCGCGTACCGAACTCAAGCTGACGCGCGGAAAAGTCGTTTCGCGCGTGTCTCCGCTGAACATCAACAAGGGGCGTTACGAAGTGCATACGCCGATGTCGGTCGCTGGCGTCCGCGGCACTTTCTTCCGCGTCGGCGTCAACGACAAGAACGCCAGCAATGAAGTACTCGAAGGCCGCGTCGCGGTCGAAGCGCCGCAGACACCGGAAACCCGCATGCTGGACAGCGCCAAGGGCAATATCGTCGACGCGAGAACCGTCGGACCGGCAATCGATCTGCTGCCGGCGCCGCAGCTCTCCAGCGAACCTTATCGGCAAACGGGCGCCGCGCAATTCTTCCTGACGCCGATCGCGGGTGCTCGCGCCTACCACGTGCAGATCGCACAGGATGCAGAAATGCTGAACCTGCTGGCAGAAACGACCAGCAGCAGCACCCAGGCCAGCATCGCCGATATCCAGGAAGGAAACTACTTCGTGCGCGTCTCGGCCATCGACCGTTTCGGCCTTGAAGGCATTCCTGCCGTCTATGCCGCGGCGATACGCAATCGGATACCTGCACCGGCCGCCGGCACGTTGACGCCGCCTGCGGTCGTGCGCAGCGACAGCAAGGAAATGGTCCTGCACTGGAACGGCTCGGAAAATCAGAGATACAACGTGCAGATCGCACGCGACGCCGATTTCAGCTGGCTACAGTTCACGACGACGGTCAACGGTACGGAGGCCCGCTTTCCGCGGCCTGCCTTCGGCACCTACTTCGCGCGCGTGCAACGCGTCAACGCGGACGGCAGTACCGGCCAGTTCTCCTCTCCGCAAACCTTGATCGTCACCGACGAGTGGATCATCAACGACGGCCACTCTTCGATCTCCAAGGAAGGCAATTCCCGCGGCGCGGTGCGCTAAACTGCCGGTTCTCACATTTCCGGTCTTCCGATGAAACGGCGCTGGCTCTCTCCTCTGGTGCGCCGGCTGACACTGCGCGAATGGCTCGTGCTGTTCGCCGGCATGCTGATCGCTTCCACCTTGCTGGGATGGCAGAACGGCCTCGGCCGGCTCGACCAGTCGCGCTATGACCTCTTCATGTCGTCGTACCAGCGCCCCGTGCGCGATGACATCATCATCGTCGCAATCGATGACTACAGCCTGTCGCAACTTGGCCGCTGGCCATGGTCACGCACACTGCACGCAGAACTGATCCAGCGCCTGAATCAGGCAAAACCGCGCGCCATCGGGCTGGACGTCATCCTGTCCGAACCGCAAACGTCGCCTTCAAACGGAACGCGTTCCGGTGATGCGCTGCTGGCGGAAGCCATTGCGCAAAACGGCCGCACCGTCCTGCCGGTTGCAATGACGAACGCGGGGCAAGGCTTGACTGTATCGCAACCCATCCCCGAACTCGCGCAGGCCGCGCACGCGCTCGGGCACATCAATCTGGAACATGATAGCGATGGCGTCGTGCGCAGCGTATTCCTGCATGAAGGCCAGCACGGCGCATGGTGGCCGCATTTCACCGCCGCCCTGCTCGCAACCGGCGAACCCGCCCATGCGCTGCAAGCGCCTGCCAGGGAAACGACGCAGACGTACTCCGCCGGCATCGACCAGTGGCAGCGCGCGGATCAGATGCATATCGCCTACAGCGGCGACATCGGCCACTTTCGCTCCGTACCGTACGTATCGGTCCTGCGCGGCGAAGTGCCCGCGGAATTCTTTACCGACAAGTACGTGCTGATCGGCGCCACCGCACTCGGCATGGCGGATTCGTATCCGACGCCGGTTTCGGGCTCTTCGGGTGCGATGCCTGGCATCGAGATTCACGCGCAGATCCTCTCCGCGCTGCTCGACGGCAAAAGCGTCTATTTCGCGCGGCCATGGATGACTGCCCTGTTCACGGCATTGCCTGTCATGCTCGCGATGATCGGTTATCTGTGGCTGTCGCCGCGCGTATCGCTGCTGGCAATGGGCGGATGGATGATGGCGGTTCTGCTCGTCAGCTACTTCTGCCTGCGCTGGGGGATCTGGCTGCCTCCTTCGGCAGCGCTGATCATGCTGATCGTTTCCTATCCACTGTGGAGCTGGCGCCGGCTGGAAGCGGCAATCACCTATCTCGGCGAAGAGTTCACTCGCCTTGATCGCGAACCACATTTGCTGCCGGAAGCGCCCCGCAACAACACTGAAGAAATGACGGACGTGCTCGACCAGCGCATCGTCGCCATGAAAAATGCCGCACGCCGCGTGCGCGATCTGCGCCGCTTCGTGTCGGACAATCTCGACAGTCTGCCGGACATCACGCTGGTCACCACGATCGGCGGACGTATTCTGCTGGCCAACAAGCATGCTGACGACTATTTCCGTGCGATCGGTTTACATGATGTGCGCGAGATGTCGGTGCTCGATCTGTTGTCCGACCTGAAATCGCCGCAACCGATGAGTGTTGCGGACAATCCGGATTTCAAATGGTCCGACCTGCTCGACGTGCATTGCGTCGACGCATTGACGGACGGCGTATCGGTACAGGATCGTGGCGGACGCGATCTGCTGGTAAAAAGCGCTCCCTGCCATTCGGCGACAACGCAGCTGACCGGCTGGATCGTCAGCATTATCGACATCTCGCCGATTCGCGCTGCAGAACGCAGCCGCGACGAAACCCTGCGTTTCCTGTCGCACGACATGCGCGCGCCGCAAGCATCCATCCTCGCATTGCTGGAACTGCAGAACGATCCCTCCTCGGCGCTGCCGCAGGAAGAATTCTTTGCCCGCATTGAAAAGGCTTCGCGCAAGACGCTGGGCCTGGCCGACAATTTTGTGCAGCTGGCACGCGCCGAATCGCACGAATACCGGCTGGAAGAAGTGGACTTCCAGGACTTGCTGCTGGATGCAACCGACGAAATGTGGTCGCTGGTCACCGCCAAGCACATCGCGATCTCGGTCAAGGTCGATGAAGGCGATTACTGGGTCAAGGTAGACCGTACGCTGATGACCCGGGTACTTACTAATCTGTTGTCGAACGCAATCAACTACAGCCCGGAAAACACCGCTATCGCGTGTTCGGTGTGGGCCGAACAGCACGAAGGAAAACGTCATGTCGTGTGCCGCATCCAGGACCACGGTTATGGCATCGCACCAGCCGATCAGGCCCGCCTGTTCCAGCGTTTCCGTCGCGTCGAATCGCCGAATCAGCCGCGCCATGAAGGCGTCGGCCTCGGCCTGGTGTTCGTCAAGACCGTGATCGAACGCCATAACGGCGAAATCCATTTCAGCAGTGTCATCGGCGAAGGCACGACCTTCACCCTCAGCGTGCCGGCCGTGCACGTTGCTTCGCTCGCCTAGCCCCTCTTCGCGCCGTTCCCGTACAGGCAAGAGGGCTATAATGCGAAGCTGATCCATCGCCGCCTATTTGCCATCAATGCAACTGCTCGCCGTCGGCCTCAACCATACGACCGCACCGCTGTCGCTGCGCGAAAAAGTCGCCTTCCCCGGCGACCAGCTCGGGCAGGCAGTGGCATCGGCACGCACATGGTTCGCGCGCGGCGGCTCGACGAATTTCAGCGACGAGGCAGCAATTCTCTCCACCTGCAATCGTACCGAGCTGTACGCGGCCAGCCATCTGGAAGGCGGCATACCGGCAGCGATCGACGTCACTGCGCACTTTCTCGCCGATTACCACAAGCTGCCGTATGCGGAGCTGCGCCCCTACCTGTATGCGCTGCCACAGGACAATGCGGTACGGCACGCGTTTCGCGTGGCATCGGGACTGGATTCAATGGTACTGGGCGAGCCGCAGATCCTTGGACAGATGAAGGATGCCGTGCGCCAGGCCGATGCAGCGGGCGGACTCGGCACTTATCTGCACCAGATGTTTCAGCGCACGTTCGCGGTGGCGAAGGAGGTGCGCAGCACCACCGAGATCGGCGCGCACAGCGTGTCGATGGCGGCAGCCGCCGTACAACTGTCGCAACGCATTTTCGACAAGCTGTCGGAACAGAACGTGCTCTTCATCGGCGCAGGCGAAATGATCGAGCTGTGTGCGACGCACTTCGCCGCGCAAAATCCTAAATCGCTGACGATCGCGAATCGCACCATCGAACGCGGCGAAACGCTGGCGCATCGCTTCAACGCACAGGCGATCCGTCTGGCAGAATTGCCGGACCGCCTGGCCCACTACGACATCGTGATTTCTTCCACGGCGTCCTCGCTGCCGATCATCGGCCTTGGCATGGTGGAGCGCGCGATCAAGGCGCGGCGTCACAAACCGATCTTCATGGTCGACCTTGCGGTACCGCGCGACATCGAAGAAGAAGTCGGTCGCCTGAACGATGCCTTCCTCTACACAGTGGATGATCTTGGCGTATTCGTGCAGACCGGCATGGAGAACCGACAGGCCGCGGTTGCGCAGGCCGAAGCGATCATCGAGAACCGCGTGCAATCCTTCATGCACTGGGTCGACGCAAGAGCCGTTGTGCCGGTCATTCAGGATTTGCACGATTCCAGCGAGGCGATGCGCCTGGCCGAACTCGAACGTGCACGCAGACTGCTTGCAAAAGGCGAAGACATCGAGACCGTGCTGGAAGCGCTGTCGAAGGGCCTGACCGCCAAGTTCCTGCACGGCCCCCAGCAGGCGCTGCACAATGCACAGGGCGACGAGCGCGCGCGCCTCGCCACCCTGCTGCCGCAACTGTTCCGCACCAAGCGCTAGCGATTTTCTCGCTATCTTCACCTGCCCGCCGGCTTCCCGGCGCGAGCGCGCTGCCCATCGAATCGCAAAGAATCCAATGAAACCTTCCATGCTCGCCAAACTCGACCAGCTGACCGAAAGACTGGCCGAAGTCAACATGCTGCTGACGCAGGAAAACGTCGCGGACAACATCGACAACTATCGCAAGCTGACGCGCGAACACGCGGAACTCGGTCCACTGGTCGCGCTGTACCAGGACTATACGCAAGCCGAAAAGGACATTCAGGCCGCGCAGGATATGCAGTCCGATCCGGACATGAAAGAATTTGCGCAGGAGGAAATGGCCAGCGCAAAAGCGCGCATGGCACAGCTCGAAATCGACCTGCAGAAGATGTTGCTGCCGAAGGATCCGAACGACGAGCGCAACATCTTCCTCGAAATCCGTGCCGGCACCGGGGGCGACGAATCGGCGCTGTTCGCTGCCGATCTGCTGCGCATGTACACGCGCTTTGCCGAACGCAATCGCTGGCAGGTAGAGATCGTTTCCGCGTCGGAATCCGAACTGGGCGGCTACCGCGAGGTAATCGCGCGCATCATCGGATATGGTGCGTATTCCAAACTGAAATTCGAATCCGGCGGCCATCGCGTGCAGCGCGTGCCGGTCACTGAAACACAGGGGCGCATCCACACGTCGGCCTGCACGGTAGCCGTGATGCCGGAAGCCGACGAAGTCGAGGACGTGGATATCAACCCTGCCGATCTGCGCATCGACACCTTCCGCGCCTCCGGCGCGGGCGGCCAGCACATCAACAAGACGGATTCCGCGGTGCGCATCACGCACATTCCGAGCGGCATCGTGGTCGAGTGCCAGGACGACCGCAGCCAGCACAAGAACAAAGCGTCGGCGATGAAAGTGCTGGCCGCGCGCATCAAGGACGTGCAGTTGCGCGAACAGCAGGCGAAGGAAGCGGCAACCCGCAAGTCACTGATCGGCTCGGGCGATCGCAGCGAACGCATCCGCACCTACAATTTTCCGCAGGGGCGCATGACCGATCACCGCATCAACCTGACCTTGTACAAGCTCGATTTCATCATGGACGGCGATCTCACCGAATTGACGAATGCGCTGGCGGCCGAACATCAGGCCGAGCTGCTCGCGTCGCTTGCCGAAGCAGGCTGAACAATTTCGCGGTAGGCTTCTGCTGCCTTACTTTTTCCGGGGACCTTCATGAACCAAGCCAAGTCGATTCTGCTGACGGTAGCCTTTGTTGCGCTGGCGCTGCTGGGCGCAGGACTTTATCTGCAGCACGTTGAGAACATGCTGCCCTGCCCGCTGTGCGTGATCCAGCGTTATGCCTTTGCGGCGGTCGCAATCGTCAGTCTGCTCACCGCTTTGCTGCCGAAGGGCGCGCTGAAACCCGGTGCCATCCTTGCTGCCCTATGCTCGCTGGCCGGCGCCGGCGTCGCTGCCTGGCACATCTACATCAAGGCGCATCCAACCGTCTCCTGTGGCATCGATCCGCTGGAAACCGCGCTGAATAAAATCTTCATCGCCAAGGCGCTGCCTTTCCTGTTCCAGGCCGATGGATTGTGCACGACCGAATATGCACCGATCTTCGGCCTCTCCATTCCCCAATGGGCATTCATCTGGTTCTTGATCTTCGCGATCGCGCTGCTGGTTGCGGCCTTCCGCCGCCGCTGATTCCGAGCGATGTTCCAGGCCGGTGAATCGATCGATGCAGCATTGCGTGGGCAACGCGTGGCGCTGCCGCAGCTTGAAGTGCGCATGCTGCTCGAACACGTTACCCGATTGACGCGCGTACAAACCATCACGCAGTCAGGCCGTGGTCTGAGTGCCGAGGAAGCGCAGCGATTGACCGATTTGTGCGCGCGGCGTATTGCGGGCGAACCGATGGCCTATCTGATCGGCGAACGTGAATTCTATGGTTTGGCGCTGCAAGTCGATGCTGCCGTCTTGATCCCGCGTCCGGAAACCGAATTGCTGGTGGAGCTGGCGTTGCAGCATCTGCCGCCACGTGCGCGTGTATTGGACATGGGAACCGGCTCCGGCGCCATTGCGATTGCGATCGCGCATTCGCGGCCCGATGCCGAGGTATGGGCGCTGGATGCCAGCGCGGCGGCGCTGCAAGTCGCACAGCGCAATGCGGCGCGGCATGACGCACGTGTCCGCTTTCTGCAAAGCGACTGGTACGCCGCACTCGGAGCAGAAGCACAGCGCTTCGATCTGATTGTCTCCAACCCTCCCTACATTACTGCCGGTGACCAGCATCTGCAGGAAGGCGATCTGCGCTTCGAGCCATTGGATGCGCTGACCGACCATGCCGACGGGCTATCGGCATTGCGCGTCATCGTGGCGGAAGCCGATCGGTATCTTCATGTCGGGGGATGGCTGCTGATGGAACACGGGTACGATCAGGCGCAGGCGGTGCGCGGCCTGCTCGACGCGGCGCATTTCAGCGCGGTGCAAAGCTGGCGCGATCTGGCAGGAATCGAGCGGGTGAGCGGCGGCCGTCTCGAGGACTGATCAGGCGGCGAGCGCCTTTTCCAGCAGTTGGTGCAGCGAAGCGAATTCGGGTTCGCCGACATAACGCTTGATGATCTGACCTTGTTTGTTTACCACGAAGGTCGTCGGCGTCAATTGCACATCGCCGAACGACTTGGCGATGGTGCCCGCCGAATCGAGCGCGACCGTGAACGGCAGCTTGCGCGTCTCGGTGAAGTTCAACACGTAGTTTGGCGGGTCGTAAGACATGGCGACCGCCACATACTCCAGCCCCTGTGATTTGTACTTGTTGTAGGTCGCTACCATCTCGGGCATTTCCTTCACGCAGGTAGTGCATGAGGTCGCCCAGAAGTTGATCATCACTACCTTGCCGCGTAAATCCTGCGAAGTAATCTTGCGGCCCTGCAGATCGACGAACGTGACGTCGGGAATCGACTCGCGCTTGGAGACGGACCAGTATCCGACTGCAGCCAGCGCCAATACGACGAGCCCGACAGCAACTTTCAACCAGAGACGACGGGAAGCAGCGGCAGTTGTTTGCATGATGCAAGATCGATCGTCAACGAAGGTTTCCCTATTATAGACAGGTTGGTCGAACGCGCCGCGCGCAAGAAAAAAGGCCGCATGGCGCGGCCTTTTCATCGGAGAGAATGTTACTGGCTCTGTTTGCTCTGGCCATTATCCGGCGTCGAACTCAGGCGCTGATACTCCTCATCGCTGATGTATTCGAACACTTTCACGACACGGTTCACCCCCGATATGCCGCGCGCGATTTCAGCGGCGAGATTGCCCTCGTTCTGCGTGACACGCCCCATCAGGTAGACGTCACCGCGTTCCGTGACGACCTTGATCGCGTTGACTGCCAGCGTCTTGTTATCGACGAAGGAAGCCTTGACCTTGCCGGTGATGAACGTGTCGTTGGAACGCGAGCTCAGGCTGGACGGCGACATGACGGCCAGTTCATTGACCACCGATTCGACGTTCTGGATGCCCAGCACTTCGCGTTCGACCGCCGCCTTCATCGCTTCGTCGCGTACTTCACCGGTCAACAGCACCTTGCGGTTGAAGCTCGTCACGTTGACATGACCGGCGTCGCCGACGATCTGCGGAATCCGCGTCTCTGCCTTCACCAGAATCGCCTTGTCTTCGGTTTGCGCGCCCAGCGTGCGGCGGTCGGTCGCTGCCAACGTGCCCATTACGGCACCGGCAGCGACGAAGCCGAAGCAGCCCTGCAGGCTCAGCGCGGTGACGCCGCACAGCAGCGCGCGCGCCGCCAATTGTCCTGCACTGGGATACTGACGCGTTTTATTCATTTTCTTCTCCTCCGAATAGTGCGATGTCGATGCCATCGCACAGACAATGCAGCGTTAAAAGATGCACTTCCCGAACGCGGGAAGTGCGGTCATGCGGAACGCAGATGTGCACATCTGCGTCGGTAATCATGCGGCCGATATTACCGCCGCCCTTGCCTGTGAGCGCCACCACGCGCATATCGCGCTCGAGCGCCGCTTCGATTGCTGCAGCAACATTGGCGGAACTGCCGGATGTCGACAACGCCAGCAGCACGTCGCCCGGCTGACCGAAAGCCTGCACCTGCTTGCTGAAGATTTCCTGAAAGCTGTAGTCGTTTCCAATGGCAGTCAGGATCGCCGTATCGGTCGACAGGGCCATCGCCGGCAGCGGCAGCCGTTCGCGTTCGAAACGGCCAACAAGCTGCGAAGCAAAGTGCTGACAAGCGGCGGCCGAACCGCTGTTGCCGCAGGCAAGAATCTTGTTGCCGTTAGACAAGGCAGCGAACATTAGTTCCACCGCTTGTTCGATTGGCTGCGCGAGTTCGGAAGCCGCGCGTGTTTTCAGCTCGGCGCTTTCCTGGAAATGACTGAGGATGCGTGATTTGATCATGATGCGGGATTATAGAGCAGCACTTGAGGCGCACCGTCGAGTACGCGCCGGTTCTCGCATCACTGCTCGATCGCGTTCTTCAGCCAGACGATATCGTCCGCATCGATGGCGATCACATCGATGCGGCAGGCGGGCGGCATTCGATAGCGCTGCAGATACTGCTGTGCGGCGACGATCAGCCGCTTCTGCTTGGCTGGCGTAACGCTGGCGGCCGCGCCTCCATAGGCAATATCGGCACGCTTGCGGACTTCGACGAATATCAGGATGTCCTTGTCCTGCATTACCAGATCGATTTCGCCACCCTTGCAACGGAAGTTGCGTTCGATCAGCGTCAGCCCGTGCCGCTGCAACCAGACGAGCGCTGCATCCTCTCCGAGCTGACCGGCGACCTGTCGAGCAGTCCGTCGCAGGAAGGCAGGCGCACGCATCCTATTGGGCGTTCAGCAGTTGCACCTTGCCGTCGCGGTACACCGCGGGGAGTTCGGCGCGCTCGAACTTCGGTGTCCCGCCGCCAAAATGAACGTCCAGATTGCCTGTCACACCATCCAGCTTGAAATCGGTTTGCTGTGCGGCGATGTTCCGTGCGACCCGGTAAGCATCGATGCCCAGCGCGTACAAGCGTTCCAGATCGGCATTACGGCGCTGCTCACCGCCTTCCGGTTGGCGTGGGTAGGCCATCACAGCCGCATGGTCGGGCTGCAGTTGCCAGGGAATATCCACCAGGCGCACGCCGTTCATCGCGGCCACCGGTTCAGCGGAGGGCCAGCTCTCCAGCGTCAGCGGATTGAGCTGGGAAGTACCGACCATCGCGACTTCATTGCCGATGGCAGCGCGTAATTGCGCAGCCTGCGTCGCATCGAGCGCAACAAACAGCAGCGACGGCTTTTCAGTCTGCAGACGCTTTTTCAATTGCAGCAAGCCGTTGGCGTCGAAATAGCCATCGGTCAAGCTCAGTTGCAACAGATCCGCTTCGAGACCGCGACCGCGCCATTGGATGGCGAAAGCACCGGCAGTGCGGCGCTGCCATGCGGCATTGGTCGACACCACCAAGGCGCTCGCGCCTTTCTTGCCCGTCCAGTCTGCGATCTGGCGAGCTTCGTCTTCGAGCGACAGACCGATAGGCAGCATGTTGGTCGGGGTCGCGATTTCCGGTTCGCCCACCGCATTCAATTGCGTCAATGCGATGGTCGGCTTGACGACGGCGTGTTGCTGCGCGATCGCGACTGCGCCGCTGCGCGTCAGCGGTCCGACCACGATGTCGTTATCCTGCACGACCTGCTGATAACCTGCCAGCACGTCGTCCGGTGCATCGCTGGTGTCGATGGCATTGATGACGATATTGTCCGGCTGCTGCGCATGCGCAGCCATGAATCCCGCGCGTACCGCATCCGACACCTGCACCAGCATGCGGCCGGGCAGCAGCAGTGCGATACGAACCGAGGGCTGCGCTGCGCTGACTTCGGGAATACTGACTGCCTCGGCAACCGTTGCCTCGTTGTCTTCCACCGGCTCGGATTGCGCGGCAGATTCGGCAGCGGGTGCTTCCGCAATCTCGGGTGCGGCTTGCGCCACCGGCGGCGCGCTGCGCACCGGTTTCGCAGGTACACTGTCGACCACCGGAGCGGGTTCGTTCAAATCGATGCTGGTGCACGCGTTCAGGCTGAACATTGCAGCAGCGATCAGTACCCATTTCCCGATTACTTTTTTCGACATTCCATTCTCCCCATGACGCAAGCCACCGATGATTCGTCCGCGATACCGACGCTTGCACGCAATGTGCTGCAGGATGTCGCGCAGCAGAGTTATCCGCCCGCCACATTATATGTGGTCGCCACACCGATCGGGAACGTGGGCGACATCTCGCTGCGCGCGCTGCATGTACTGTCGTGTGTCGACGCAATTGCCTGCGAAGACACGCGCAATACCGCGCAGCTGCTGCAACGCTACGGCCTGAGCAAGCCGCTGATCGCTGCGCACCAGCACAACGAGCGCGAAGTAGCCGACCGGCTGATCGCCCGATTGCAATCGGGCGAGCGCATCGCACTGGTGTCCGATGCGGGCACCCCGGCGGTATCCGATCCAGGGGCTCGTATCGTCGATGCCGTGCGCAACGCCGGTCTGCGCGTCGTGCCGCTACCCGGCGCATCGGCAGCGCTGGCGGCCTTATCGGCCAGCGGCCTGATGCAGGATCAGTTTCATTTCGTCGGCTTTCTACCGGCCAAGGCGGGGCAGCGCGACAACATACTGCGCGCCTTGCAGGCAAACACCGCCACGCTGGTGTTCTATGAGGCACCGCATCGCATTGCTGAAACTGTCGCGGCGCTGGCGTCGGTCTTCGAGCCGACACGGCAGATCGTGTTCGCGCGCGAACTGACGAAGTTGTTCGAGGAAACGCATCGTTGCACCTTGTCCGAAGCGGGCATGTGGATCGCCGCCGATCCGCATCGGCAGAAAGGCGAATTCGTGATTCTGGTGGAAGGCGCGGCGGATAAAGAGGCAGAGAATGATGCGGAAGCCGATCGCGTTCTCTCGATCCTGCTGCAGGAATGTTCTGTCAAACAGGCCGCCGGTCTGGCGGCCCAGATCACGGGCCGTAAGAAAAATGCCCTGTACGAGCGGGCATTGCAACTCAAGCAGGGCGCGGATTAACGCTGCACGATGAAGGGCTTGCTGGTGCCGGACTGCTGCACCTGCAACGCTGCACTGCTCGCCTCTTCGCGGCTGGCAAACGGGCCGCTGTAAATCCTGTACAGATTGCCGGATGGTTCCACCGCCAGTTGCGGCAGGCTGCTGCCGAAGGCCTGTGCGAGTCGCACGCGCACCGCTTCCGCATTCGCCATTTGTGCATACGCGCCGAACTGCAGATAAAAACCGGGGGCCGGTGTTGCGGCAGAAGGAGAAGCCGCAGCTGCAGGCGCGACGGACGCCGGCCCCAAGGATGCGACCTCAATCGACGGCGCAGTCGCTTCGCTCGATGCCGGCGCTGCGGTCGGCACTGCCGATGTCGATGCGAGCGCCTTGCCGCTTGCAGCAGCCTGCAGCTGCTCGATATCGGACGGCAGCAATCGTTCGACTTCCAGCTGAGCGCTGCCATGGCCGATGTAACCGAGCTTCAACGCCGCGGTGTACGACAGATCGATGATGCGGTTCGAGCGGAAAGGTCCGCGGTCATTGACGCGCACAATCACCTGCTTGCCATTGCTTAGATTCGTGACGCGCGCATAGGAAGGAATCGGCAGCACCGGCGATGCAGCGGTCATCTTGTACATGTCGTACAGCTCGCCGGATGAGGTCTTCTGCCCGTGGAATTTCTTGCCGTACCAGCTGCCGTAGCCGCGCTGCTTGTAGGGCCTATCGTCGACGATAGGCACGTAACGCACACCGAATACGGTATAGGGACTGTTGCCGCGTGTCGCATACGGCTCAATCTTCGGCACCGCATCCGGCACGCTCTCCAATCCGTCCGGAATATTGTCGCCCGGACCATCGTCCAGATAGTAGCCACCACGGCCGGAACCCGCCGGAGGCAAAGTCGGATAGGAGGATTTCGAAGAACTTGGGGAAGAAGCGGAGGATGCCACCGGTGCGCTGCTGTTCGGCAGGCTGCTGCACCCTGCCAAACCCAGCACGCATACGATGGTCAACAAGTATTGACGGTATTGCTGGCGCAATTGCATACGCTCGCTCCTGGTCCCGATTCTCGAATATGATTCTCGGGTCCGATTCTTATCCCGAATGCAGCGCCGCTTCAGCTCTGCATCAATTTACGATGACGCTGCACGCTCATCAGAATTCCCGCGCCCAGCCCCAGTGTCGTGAACGCGGTGCCGCCGTAACTGACGAAGGGCAGCGGCACGCCGACCACCGGCAGAATACCACTGACCATGCCCATGTTCACGAAGGCATAAGTGAAGAAGATCAGCGTGATGGCGCCGGCCAGCAGACGTGTGAACAACGTCGGCGCATTGGCGGCGATCACCATGCCACGGCCGATCAGCAACAGGTACAGCAACAGCAGGATCGAATTGCCGATCAGGCCAAATTCTTCCGAGAACACCGCAAAAATGAAGTCGGTCGTTCGTTCGGGAATGAATTCTAGATGCGCCTGCGTGCCATGCAGCCAGCCCTTGCCGGTAATGCCGCCCGATCCGATCGCGATAGTCGACTGGATGATATGGAAACCCTTGCCAAGCGGATCGGTGGTCGGATCGATCAAGGTCAACACGCGCGCCCGCTGATAGTCATGCAACATGTGCCACACCACCGGCATGCTGGCACCTGCTGCAAGAATGCCGGCCACGATCACCTTCCATGACAAGCCCGCCAGGAAAATCACGTAGAAACCGGCCGCCATCACCAGCAGCGCGGTACCCAAATCGGGCTGACGCATGATCAGGCCTACCGGCACCACGAGCAGCAGGCCTGCGATCACGAACTCGCGCCAGTTGATCAGCCCCTCGCGCTTCTGGAAGAACCACGCGAGCATCATCGGCATCGCGATCTTCATGATCTCGGAAGGCTGAATGATTACGCCGATGTTGACCCAGCGCCGGGCGCCATTCTTGATCAGGCCGAACGTCGCCACCGCAACCAGAAGCGCCACGCCGAGCACATATAGCGGCACTGCAAAGCGCATCAGCGTTTGCGGCGGCACCAGCGCAGCAATCCACATGACGACCAGTGCAATCATGATATTGCGCACGTGGTCTTCGAAGCGGCCGGGGAAATCGATGCCGGCCGAATAGAGTGTGAAGGAGCCAACGATCAGGATCAGGCAGACGAACAGCATCAGCGTGCCGTCAAAGACCTGCAGATAGGGTTGGATGATCTGGCCCAGCGAACGTTTATTCATCATGAAACCGCCCATCGCTCACAACGGCACATGCAGCCCCTGCCGAGCATTTGTCTTTGCGTGCACGCATCAATCCGGCTCCTCTGCCTGCGGATCGGCTGGCGGCTTTTCCGTCGGCTTCGGCAATTTTCCGAGCAGGTAATAATCGAGTGCCGCACGCGCGATCGGCGCTGCGGATTGTGCACCGAAACCACCGTTCTCCACGACCAGCGCCAATGCAATCTTCGGGTTGTCGGCCGGCGCGAACGCGGTATACAACGCGTGATCCAGATGACGATCCTGCATGTTCTTCGCGTTGTATTTTTCGTTCTGCTTGATGCCGACCACCTGCGCCGTGCCGGTCTTGCCCGCCGAAACGTATTCCGCGCCGGCGAAGGCACGCGCAGACGTGCCCTCCTTCGCCACACCGACCATCGCATGCTTGATGATGTCGATGTTCTCCTGCTTCAACGGAATGCGATAGCTTTCCTTCGGCACAGTCAGCGTGCGCTGATGGCTCATGCCGTTCTCGACGATCTTGACCAGATGCGGTTTCATCACCACGCCGTTGTTAGCGAGGATGGATACCGCGTTGGCGATCTGCAGCGGCGTGAACGCGTTATAACCCTGACCGATGCCGAGCGAAATCGTTTCGCCCGCATACCATCGTCGCTGCTCCGGCCGCTTGTAGGCGCTGGCCTTCCATGCCGTCGACGGCAGCACGCCGGTACGCTCGAAACGCAGGTCGATGCCGGTCTTCTGGCCGAAGCCGAAAGGCTTCATGAAATCGTGGATGGCGTCGACACCCAGATCGTTGGCGAGCAAGTAGTAATAGGTGTCGCAGGACTGCACGATGGACTTGTACA
>Ga0310811_10003161_pt1 | contig 20694 bp, 21 predicted proteins | sample YCmetagenome_FD_207642 | JGI IMG/M metagenome (GOLD analysis project Ga0310811, IMG submission 207642) | Soil microbial communities from experimental microcosm in Duke University, North Carolina, United States - YC | ecosystem: Engineered > Artificial ecosystem > Soil microcosm > Unclassified ...
GAGATCAACTACGACCGCGGCCCCGCGTACGGCGAGGAGGGCGGCCCGGCGGTCAACGGCGAGCGCTACCTGGAGATCTGGAACCTGGTCTTCATGCAGTACGAGCGCGGCGAGGGCACCTCGAAGGAGGACTTCGAGATCCTCGGCGACCTGCCGTCGAAGAACATCGACACCGGCCTCGGCCTCGAGCGGCTCGCCACCATCCTGCAGGGCGTCGACAACCTCTACGAGATCGACACCTCGCGGATGATCCTGGACAAGGCCGCCGAGCTGACCGGCACCGTCTACGGCAAGGACCACCGCACCGACGTCTCGCTGCGCGTCGTCACCGACCACGTGCGCACCTCGCTGATGCTGATCGGCGACGGCGTGACCCCGGGCAACGAGGGCCGCGGCTACGTGCTGCGCCGGATCATGCGCCGCGCCATCCGCAACATGCGGCTGCTCGGCTCGACCGCGCCCACCATGGAGACGCTGATCACCACGGCGATCGACGCGATGGGCCCGCAGTACCCCGAGCTGGTCACCGACGCCAAGCGGATCCTCGCGGTGGCCACCGGCGAGGAGGCGGCGTTCCTGCAGACGCTGCGCACCGGCACCGGCATCCTGGACAACGCGATCGAGGCGGCCAAGAGCAAGGGCGCCGCCTCGGTCGGCGCGGCCGAGGCCTTCCAGCTGCACGACACCTTCGGCTTCCCGATCGACCTCACCCTGGAGATGGCGGCCGAGCAGGGCCTGTCCGTGGACGAGGAGGGCTTCCGCCGCCTGATGGCCCAGCAGAAGGCCAACGCCAAGGCGGACGCGAAGGCGAAGAAGACCGGGCACGCGGACGTCTCGGCGTACCGCGAGCTGCTCGACGCCTCCGGGAAGCCCGAGTTCACCGGCTACCGCGAGACCACCAGCGAGGGCGTCGTCAAGGGCCTGCTGGTCGACGGCGCGGTCGCGGGCAGCGCGGGCAGCGGCCAGGAGGTCGAGATCGTGCTCGACCGCACCCCGTTCTACGCGGAGGGCGGCGGCCAGCTCGCCGACCACGGCCTGATCCGGCTCGGCAACGGCGCGCTGGTCGAGGTGCTGGACGTGCAGAAGCCGGTCGGCGACCTGATCGTGCACCGCGCGGTGGTCCGGGACGGCGAGGTGACGGTCGGCCAGGGCGCCGAGTCCGTGGTGGACGTGGCGCGCCGCGCGGGCATCTCCCGGGCGCACACCGCGACGCACATGGTGCACAAGGTCTTCCGCGAACTGCTCGGCGAGACCGCGACCCAGGCCGGTTCGGAGAACTCGCCCGGCCGCTTCCGCTTCGACTTCGCGCACCCGCAGGCCATTCCGCACTCCGTCCTCGCCGACGCCGAGCAGATGGTCAACGAGGTGCTGCGGGACGACCTCGCGGTGACCGCGGAGATCATGTCGCAGCCCGAGGCGAAGGCCATGGGCGCGATGGCGCTGTTCGGCGAGAAGTACGGCGACCGGGTCCGGGTGGTCTCGGTCGGCGAGTGGGCGCACGAGCTGTGCGGCGGCACGCACGTGCCGAACACCGGCCGGCTCGGCCTGGTCAAGCTGCTGCACGAGTCCTCCATCGGCGCGGGCGTGCGCCGGGTCGAGGCGCTGGTCGGCGCGGACGCCTACAACTTCCTGGCCCGCGAGCACGTGCTGCTGGCGCAGATCTCCGAGGCGGTCAAGGCCCGTCCCGAGGAGCTGCCGGAGCGGATCAACGGCATCATCGGCAAGCTGCGCGACGCGGAGAAGGAGATCGCCACGCTGCGCGCCGGCCAGGTGCTCGCGGTGGCCGGCGAGCTCGCCGCGAACCCGGCCGACCTGCACGGCGTGGCCTACGTGGCGCACCGCGCGCCCGACGGCACCACGGCCGACGACCTGCGCAAGCTCGCCCTCGACGTGCGCGCCCGGCTCGGCTCCCGGCCCAGCGTCGTCGCGGTGGCCTCGGTGGCGAACGACCGCCCGGTGGTCGTCGTGACGACCAGTGAGGCGGCGCGCGAGCAGGGCCTGAAGGCGGGCGCGCTGGCCAAGACGGCGGCGCAGACCCTCGGCGGCGGCGGTGGCGGCAAGGACGACATCGCGCAGGGCGGCGGCACCAACCCGGCCGCGCTGAACGACGCGCTCGAGGCGGTCGGCCGCCAGATTCTGGGCTGATCCGAATTCGTGCTGACGCGCCGTCACCGCGTCATCCTCGATGCGCGTTCGTCGAGCGCACAAGTCCCCCTCCATGCGACGCTGTGGCATGGAGGGGGTTTTCCACATACGCCGGACCACGGTGGAACGGAGCGGGCAGTGAGACGGGGCAGAAGGCTGGGCGTGGACGTCGGCGCGGTGCGCATCGGCGTCGCCGTGTGCGATCCCGACGGGATGCTGGCGACCCCGGTGGAGACCGTGCCCGCGGGCGCCGGCGCCCTGGCCAGGCTCGCCGAGATCACCGACGAGTACGCCGTCGTCGAGGCCGTGGTCGGGCTGCCGAGATCACTCTCCGGGAACGAGGGCCCGGCGGCGGCCAAGGCGCGCGCCTTCGCGGACGAACTCGTGGGTAAAATCCACCCCATTCCGGTGCGTTTGGTCGATGAGCGGTTGACAACCGTGACCGCGACCCGTGGACTACGCGAGTCGGGTGTGCGCGGGCGCAAGAGCCGGGCCGTGGTGGACCAGGCCGCAGCCGTGGTCATCCTGCAGAACGCCCTCGACGCCGAACGCGTGTCCGGCAGACCCCCCGGTACGCTGGTCGGCCTGGAGCAGGGCCCCGCCGACAACGGCACGGCCCCCGTGAAGGAGAGCGAATGAGCGACGGCGGTTGGTACGGCTATCCCCCGCAGGAGCCGGACCCCTACTCGCAGCCGCAGGACTACGGCAACGCTCCGCAGGCTTCCGGGTACGACGAGTACGGCCGCCCGACCCAGCCGAACCCGCAGCACCAGCAGTACTACCAGCAGCAACAGCAGCAGGCCGCGCAGCAGCCGCAGCAGCCCGACTACCAGCAGCAGCAACAATCGCAGCAGCAGCCGTACACGAGCGGCGAGTACCAGCAGCGGCCCCGGCAGCAGGCGCCGCAGCAGCCCCAGCAGGGCCAGGGCCAGCCGCAGTACCGGCAGCAGCAGCGTCCGCCGCAGCGCCCCCGGCCGCAGGGCCCGCCGCCGCAGCAGGCGCAGAACCCTTACTTCCAACAGCAGCAACAGCAGCAGGGCTACGGCCAGGGCCAGGGCCAGTCGTACGGCGGCGGCTACGAGGGCTACGGCCAGCAGCAGGGCTACGACACCGGCGGCTACCCGCGGCAGGACTACGAGCGCTCCGGCTACGACACGTCCACCGGGTACGCCGGGCAGGGCTACGACTCGGCCGCCAGCTACGACGCCGCGTCCTACGGCTCAGGGTCCTACGACACCGGCTCGACCTCGCGCGGCGGCTACGACCAGACCGCCCAGCAGTCCTCCGCCCAGACGCAGTCGTACGGCACCCGCTCCCAGCCCTCGTACTCCGGCGGCGGCGCCCGCGACCCGTACTCGGACCTCGCGGACCTGACCGAGGAGCCGGACGAGTACGAGTACCCGAGCCCCAGCCGCCGTCGCCGCTCCGCCGGCACCGGCGAGCAGCCGCAGGTGACCGACGACGGCCGCTTCGGCCTGCTCAGCGAGAGCGGCAGCACCGGTATCGGCACCGGCTCCGGCACCAAGGAGTCGTCCCGCGGCACCGATGACGACGACGATGACGAGGACGGCGGCCGACGCAAGGGCGGGCGCTCCGGCGGCAGGGACAAGGACAGCAAGAAGGCGCGGCACAGCTGCACCGTCATCTTCCTGTTCTTCGCGCTGATCGCGGGCGGCCTCGGCTACGGCGTCTACCAGGGCTACAACTGGTACGAGTCGCACTACGGCCCGCCCGCCGACTACAGCTCGGCCACCGGCGACTCGGACACGGCGATAGTCACGGTCCCGTCCAGCGCGAGCGGCACGCAGATCGCGACGCTGCTGGTGAACGCGGGCGTCGTCAAGAGCGAGCGCGCGTTCATCGACGCGTGCAACGCCAACTCGAAGTGCCCGGACATCCAGGCCGACACGTACCAGCTGCACAAGCAGATGAGCGCGGCCGGCGCGGTCACCGCGCTGCTGAACACCAGCAACGTCTACAACAAGTCGCAGCTGCTGGTGAAGCCGGGCGAGCGGGCGGCCGACGTGTTCGCCGACCTCGAGCAGAAGACCGGCTGGACGCAGGCGCAGATCGTCAGCGCCGTCAACAGCGGCCAGATCGACCTGCCGAGCTACGCGAACGCGAAGGCGGGCACGAAGTACCCCTTCGCCAACATCGAGGGCCTGCTGTTCACCGGCACCTACCAGCTGCCCAGCTACAAGACGCCGACCGCGCTGCTCAAGGCGATGGTCGACCAGCAGTTGGCGATGTTCAACGCGGTCGGCCTGACCCAGAAGGCCTCCGCGGTGAACATGACGCCGTACCAGGTCCTGATCGTCGCCTCGATGGCCCGCGCCGAAGCCGGCTCGGACGCCACCGACCTCGCCAAGATCTCCGGCGTGATCTACAACCGGCTGAAGAACTACAGTTACTCGAAGCTCGGATTCGACACCGCCACGCTCTACGGCCTCGGCCGCACCGAGCCGCAGCCCACCGCCGCCGAACTGGCGGACAAGTCGAACCCGTACAACCTCCGAGTCGTCCGCGGCCTCCCGCCGGGCCCGATCAACAGCGTCGACCAGACCGCGCTGATGGGCGCCCTCTCGCCGAGCGACTCCACGGACGTGTACTTCTGCGCCGTCAACGGCACCATCCACTACGCGTCCAACGACACCTCGTGGGCCCAGCTCGGCAAGCAGTACCCGGGATACTGCGGATGACGAAGACCGACGAGAGCGAGAGCGCGACGCATCGTGCAGCCGTCCTAGGCTCCCCGATCGCCCACTCGCTCTCCCCGGTGCTGCACCGAGCCGCCTACAAGCGGCTCGGTCTCACCGGCTGGACGTACGGCAGACACGAGGTGGACGAGGCGACGCTCCCGGCGTTCCTCGACAGCCTGGACGTCCCGGGAGACGGCTGGGCAGGCCTCTCCCTCACCATGCCCCTCAAGCGCGCGGTATTCCCCCTCCTAGACGAGGTCGACCCCACCGCCCGAGCCGTGAAAGCCGTCAACACCCTGATCTTCCGCCCCGACGGAACCAGATACGGCGCCAACACCGACGTAACCGGCCTCACCGCTGCCCTCCACGAACGAGGCGTCACCGAGTCGGCAGCCGCTGCCGTCCTGGGCGCCGGAGCCACCGCCGGCTCCGCACTCGCAGCACTCTCCGAGCTGGTCAAGGGCCCGATCACCGTCTTCCTGCGCAACCCCGCCAGACTCGCCGAGTTCGACGACCTGACCCGCCACTTCGGCCTGGACCTGACCCCCCGCCCCTGGCCCGAAGCAGAACGAGCCGCCGCCGACTTCGACCTGGTCATCAACACCACCCCCGCAGGCGCCGCCGACCACCTAGCCGAGCACCTGCCCGAGCACGTAGGCACCCTCTTCGACGTCCTCTACCACCCCTGGCCCACCCCCCTAGCCGCCGCCTGGACCCACCAAGGCGGCGCCGTCCTAGGCGGCCAAGACCTCCTAGTCCACCAAGCCGTACGCCAGGTGGAGCTGATGACCGGCATCGAAGGCCACAGCTCCGAGATCCTGGCCGCCATGCGCGAGGCGTTGGCATAACGGAGCGGCTGCGGTTGGTGGTCGGCCCTACCTACGCCGCCGACACTCCGCTTCGCTCCGCGTCGGCAGCTACGTCCGGGCCGATTACTTACCCCGCCCACCCGCCCTAGCCTTCGGCCCGCTACCTACGCTCCCTCGTACCTCGGTCGCTACGTCCGCGGGCCTTCGGCGTTGTGGTACTGGCGGCGTGTCGGCGGCTTGCGGTTTCCAACCAGCCCTACCTACGTCGCCGGCACTGCGCTCGTTCCTCGCTTCGTGCCGACTCCTACGTCCGGGCGCCCGCCCACCCGCCCTAGCCTTCGGGGCGCTACCTTCGCTTCCTCGTCGCTGGCGCTCCTCGGCCGCTACGTCCGCGCCCCTGCGGCGTTGTCTTCTGCTTACGGCCGCTTGGGCCCGGGCAACGACCAAGATCAAAGGCGCCTCCGGTGGGCCGGCTCAGAGAGAGGGAGGCGTGCTGTCGTGCCAGTCGAATAGGGCATTCAATCGGTTGGCTTCGTTGCTCGGTCGGTCACGCCGCGGTACTCGGCCCAGTCCTCGACAGCCGGACTGATGCACCACAGCCACGAGCCCACCGGAAACCGCTCGCGCCAGCCAGGGCGGTCACGCTCCCACTTCCGATGCATGCGCAGAAGCACCGTCGCCAGGGTGTCCACGGTTTCCCGGTCAGCCCGTCTCCAGGCCTCGCAACCCTCGACGACCCTTTCCGCCTGCTCCGGATCGTTGCCGGCGGCGATCAGTTGGGTGACCAGCTCGCCGAGATTGATGACCGCCGCGCCGACTGTCGGTGACGACCAATCCACCAACCACGCTCGGCCGTCCTTGACCAGCACATTGGTTGGATTGATGTCCGAGTGCAGCAGGCACGTGCCATCCAGCAGGGCCACCTCGTCGGCTGTCGCAATGCCCTTCCATGAACGGTGCCGCCATTGATCAGAGCTCGGTAGTTCGATCCGGCCCACCTCATCGACGAGCGTTGCCGTGTGCGCGATGTCCGCCGATCCGGGACTCAAGTTCGCGTGGCGACCTTCGACGTGTTCGTAGACGAGCACCATCAGTGAGTCCGTGCGAACGTAGCCGACCAGCGCCGGACTCACGCCCCGCAGGTAGCCGCTGATCGCAACCTCGCGCGGATCGGCCGCGTCCGGATTCGTCTCCTCAAACGACTTGACGAAGAACCGGCCCTCGGCCGCCCGAACGCTCAGGGTGACGTCAGCGCGGTAGCCCGCTTGGATGGGCACCACGCTGCGTACCGCGCCCGTGTAGGGCGCGATCAGCTTGAGAACTTGCTCACTCATGTCACCCATTCTTGGGGTAACACGGGTATGCGTCGGGCCTGCACTCCGCACCCGGGTCGCACGGGTCCGCCGCCCTGCGCGGAATCCTCGACGTGAAGTCGGCCATCTCGGAGCCCTGCAGGATCGCGCTGAGCGGCGAGACGCGCACGTTGCCGGCCGTCATCCACGTGGACATGATGCACGGCGACACGTCTCCGTCCGGACCGATCGCCGCCACCCCGTCACCGCAGCGCCCGCACAGCTCATTCACGTCGCATGCCGCGTGATCGCCCTGTCCACGCCCGAAGTGCCGCACGCGATCGGTGCCGATGCTCTCGACTCCGAGCGATACCAGATCCGTCTGCGCTTCAGCCACCCGTTGCTGCGGCAAGACGTGGATCACGCCCGTGCGCAGTGCAATGCCCAGCTCGGTCGCCCGCGCGACGTTCTCCCGCGTCTTGTGGTGACTCGGCCGCCCGGTCACCGCGTTGTGCTCCTCAGCGTCGTCCGAATAGTACGAGGTGGCCAGGCTCACGCCGTCGCGCTGGAACAGCTCCCACCACTCCGGCTTGATGTGGGTCAGGTTGCTGAAGACCTCTACCAGCAGACCGACGCCGAGAGCGTGCTCCACCAGTACGGCGAAGTCCGGGTGCATCGTCGGCTCGCCGCCGATCAGCTGGACCTGGCGCACACCGGCGACGGCAGCCTGATCCAGGACGTTCAGCCAGTCCTCGCGCTGCATGCCGCCGTGCTGGCCGTGCGGCCCCGAACTGTTGTAGCAGTGGCCGCACGCGAGATTGCACGCGCGCGTCAGGTCGAGCCACAGGAAAGTAGCCGCCACGGGGCGGCTCTCCACGACCGTCAAGGTTCTGTCCTATCTCTCTAGGGTGCAGTGAGCTGGGCCGAGGTCAGCTCAGCCTCTTCAAGCCGTCCAGCACTCGCCACAGGTCGGCGACGCCGAGCGGCGGTAGCGGAACCGCGTTCGGACACCATCAGGCGGGCCGAACCGGCGGACGCTGGAAGGCGAACCGGATTGGCGTCGACAGGCACGTATTCGATCGGGGCATTTCCGACCACGTGCCGTCAGGCCGCTTGATGTGCACGCACACAAGCTCGCGCACCGCTGAATTCCGGTAGTTGTCGAGCATGAACACCGCCCGATCCATCGCGCGCGACTCGTCCTTCGCGCCGTCGAACGTGTGAAGCGGCTTGTCATCCTGACCAGTGACGCGCCAGGTGAAGCGCACCGTCCATACCGGGTACGTGTCAGTTCCGTGCGACACTACCGCTCACCTCCGCCGATTCAGCATCCAGTCGCCCACGCGGATCTCGCTGGGTTCCACGGTCAACCGTTGGGTACTGGCCGATGCCTGGATCTGAGCTGTCGCCATGGGAGATTCCTTTGGCTTGCTTCGGCCTGCCATGACCAGGTAACTGCAGCTGTCCGGCGATGGACAGGAAAAGTCGCGGCGCACGTGCTGGGATGCGACCGGAAAACTTGACGGTCCCTTTACTCCTCTTCGTGCCCGTATCACCACGTTGGGCTACGGTGATCGCATGAGCCCGAACGGGGTACTTCGGCAGAGGCTTGACGAGGAAGGGTGGTCATACGCCGAGCTCGCCGAGCGGGTCAACGCTGAAGTTCAAGCCCTCACCGGGACCTACGGCACTGTCTCGGAGCGCACCGTCCAGAATTGGATTTCCGGGCGCAGCCAGTGGCCGCCCAGCAAGATCCGCCTGGCTCTTGAACGTACGCTCGGGCACGACGCTGTAAGTCTTGGGTTCGTCGCGCGTCAGTCGAAGCGCGGCGATTCGCCAGAGGAGAGCACCGTGCAACGCCGTAGGTTCGTCGCAGTAGCCATAGCAGCGCCAGTAGTCGCCGCTGTCCCGTCGACGAGCCGAACTGGTCTCACGGATGTACGTCGACTTGAAGCCCGCTTCGCCGAGATCGTTGCCAGTGACCACCAGCACGGCGGCACCCTGAACATCGAGTCACGATCTGTCGAGATGGCAGCCCAGGCCAGAGCCCTCCAAGAACAAGGCGGGGCGAGCCAGCGCGTAAGGGCAGCGCTCTATGGGTCGGCGGCGGCCTTCATGTCCAGCGCCATGTGGGCTGCCATCGATGGCCGCCGTTTCGAAGCCGCCAAGCAGTATTTCGAGGAGGCCTCAAGCCTGGCGACGCTCTCAGGAGACAGCGCCATCACGTTCCGGATCTGGTCACACGCCGGGAGCATGTTTCGGCACCGGGGTAAGTTCTCTGACGCGCTCGCCGCGAACGACGTTGCCCGTTCTCAGAGGGTCTGTCGTCGAGACCCCTTGTTCGCCTCATTGGGACATGCGCGCCATGCCGCCATCCTCGGACTTGGCGCTGACCACAACGCGGTTGTTCGGACACTCGGCCATGCTCAAGACTCTCTCGATCGAGCTGAAGCCGATGCCCTACGCCCGATGTGGTTGACAGCCTTCTACGACCAGGCCGAGCTTGAAAGCCTCAGCCTTACGGCGAGTCTCGCCCTCCACGACCACGAACAGGCCGAAGCCCACGCACATCGCTGCCTCGCGCTGCTCAGGCCCGGCAACAGTCGGAGCAGGGCCATCGCCACCGCCCGCCTCGCCCGCGCGCAGCTCGGGCAGGGTGAATTGGACCTCGCGATCACTTCGGCAATGGCGATCAAGCCCGATCAGATCTCGCACCCGCGCGTGGCCGGAATGCTGGACAGGTTCGGTCAGAGGCTCACCGAGCTAGCGCCGCGTAGCGCGGCCGACCAAACCTGGAGACTCCACATGGCACGTCTAGGAAGGCTCCCGAATGACGCTCCCTGACCTTCGAATCCTCCTGACTGAGGATCTGTCATCCGTGCGCACGACGCTCATCGACCTCTACGCCGACGTTCGCGCTCCGCTGCTGCATCTGCCCCACTACTCCGTGAACAGCTTCGCCGAACGCCTCGACCGTCACGGGACCGAGATCGGGTTCATGGCGGCGATCGGGTTCGATGGCGACGAACCGGTCGGCTACGCCTACGCGAACACGCTCACCGAGGATGATCGCTGGTGGAAGCGCATGGACGAGCCCTTGCCCCAAGGCTTCACCAGCGTGAGCACAGTAGCGCTGAAGGAGATTGGCGTTCGCGAGCCATGGCGCGGTACAGGTTCGGCGGTTCAGATCCATGATGCGCTACTCGCGCAGCGCACCGAGCAGCGTGTCACGCTCCTGGTCAACCCACTGGCGGGAAACGGGAAGGTCCAAGCCGTATACGAGCGCTGGGGCTATGCCACGTTCAACCGACAGCAGCCCTCGCCCGGCTCAGCCGCCGTCGTCGCAATGATCCGCGACCGCGAAGCAAAGCTTCGGTAGGTGGGTCCACCTGCTCCTCCGGGTACTATTCGCCGCTCCGACCCAGGCATTGCTTCGTACATCCATGGCTCGGCCCGAGTCTGAGTGAGAATTCGTCCCTCGGGCGTGTAGTCCTGCGGATCCGGGCTCGCGTCCTGAACTACGAAGAAGGCGCACGACGCGCGACCTCGAGCTGCCGGGCGTGACGGCGTCCGGAACGGAAAGTGGGGGCCAATGGGGGACCATGACGCGTTCTTCGTCGGGCTTGTCGAGTCTCGGTACGACGCGCTGGTGCGTAGTGCGTACCTGCTGACCGGGAACGTGGAGCAGGCGCGGGATTTGGTGCAGGCGGCGTTGACGAAGGTGTATGCGAAACGTGTCGGGGTGCGGGATCCCGGCGCGATGGAGCATTACGTGCGGCGCAGCATCGTGAATCTGCATATCAGCTCGTGGCGCAGACATCGGGGGCGTGAGGCTTCGGTCGCTGAGCCGCCGGAGCCGCTCGCACGGACCGGGGAAGTGCCGGAGTCGGTGCCTGTGGCCGATCGGGTGGCGGCGCAGGTGGACCTTTGGCGTGCGCTGCACACGCTGACACCGCGTCAGCGTACTGCCATCGTCCTTCGGTACTTCGAGGACCTGTCCGTCGCCGAGGTGGCTCGGTTGATGGACTGCGGGGAGCAGAGCGTGAAGACGCATACCGCGCGTGCCCTGGCACACCTGCGTGCGCTGCTTGGTGAGCACGAGATCGATAGGAAGAAGGAGGCAGAAGTCGCATGAGCGGGCAGAACGAGCAAGCACTTTTCGACACCGACCCGTCGTCCGGCACGGGGGAGACCGCGATCGAGCAGGCTGTGCGCGCGACGCTGGAGCAGCATGCGACGGCCGTTCCGCCGCAGGATCCGCCTGCTGCGCGGCTACTCAGCAGTGGCCGAGCCCGTCGTCGTCGGCGTGACGCACTGACCCTCGCCGGTGCGATCGTCGTGGTGGCCGCGGGCGTGGTCGGCGTGCACGCGGCGGGATTCGGTACGTCGGGTAGGACGACGCCAGCAGCACCGTCGGTCGTCAGCACCACGGGCGCGAGCAGGCCCGCTGTTTATCACGCGACGGTGCCGAAGAACTGGAAGCCCGGCACGAAACTGCCGCTGAACACCTACTCCTCGGTGCCGAGTTGGGTGCAGGCGCAGGACGCGGCCGCCGACCTTGCCAGCGACAAGAGCGAGGGCCATCACGTCAACCTGGGTGTGAGCCCCGAACCGACCATGTGCCTGACCCTCGGGTCCAATCCGATCGCATGGCCCGAGGGCTACTACGCCGAGGGCAGCCCGCTGGTGGTCTTCGATCCCAAGGGACGGCCCGTGTACGTCGTGGATCAGGGTTTCACCGGCGTGGACGGACCCGCCAAGCTCGGTTTCGGCGATGGAGTGCGCCTGCTCCCCGGGCTCGACATGTCCCACTGCGCGGCCCAGGCGGGCAGCGGTCTGAAACCCTACACCCTCGCGATGATCTTCGCGGACACGCCACGGCAGTGAGCACCGCGGTCAAGGCGCAGGGGTCGACACAGCAGCGGCAGCAGCACCGAAGCCGCGTGCGACGCTACGTGACCAGAATCGTTCTGGGGCTCCTGGCCGTCACGTTGCTCGTCCTGGTCGCGTTCGCGGTCTTCTTCATCGCGGCTGTCTTGTACGCGGCGTCGAAGGCGGGCAGCTGAGCGGCTCGCCTTCTCGTCACGCTTCGGCCGCAGCCGCGGACCTGCCGTCGGCTAGTGCGAGGAGGCTTTCCGCAGTGTCGACGAGCGTGTCGGCGGGGTCGCGGGGCTTCCAGCCGAGGAGGTCGCGGGCCTTGGCGGTGTCGACTACCGGGATCTGGCCGAGGCGTGCCGCGGCGTCTCGGAGCGCGGGGACGGTGCGGGCGGCCTCGCGGACCTGGTCGTCCGACAGTTCCTCCACCGGCAGGCCTTGCACGCGGGGGCCGAGGCGGTCGGCGAGGATCTCCGAGGCCTGCCGGAACGAGACGGCTTCGCCGCTGCTGGCCAGGAAGCGCTCGCCGGCCGCGCGCGGTTCGGTCATCGCGCGGACGTGCAGCGCGGCGGCGTCGCGGACGTCGACCACGCCGAAGTAGACCCGCGGCACCGGCGGATGCGCGCCCTCGATCATCGCCTTGACCAGCGCGACCGAACTCGACAGCCGCGGACTGAGTACGGGGCCGAAGATGCCGGTCGGGTTGATGACGGTCAGTTCGAGGCCACCGCCTTCGCCGCGGACGAAGTCCCATGCCGCCGCCTCGGCGATGACCTTCGACCTGACGTACGCGCTCTCCGTATCGGCCGGGTTCGTCCAGTCCGTCTCGTCGTATCGGCCGCCCGGCTTGGGGCTGTATCCGACCGCGGCGAACGAGGAGGTGAGCACGACGCGCTGAACGCCTGCGTCCCGAGCCGCCCGCAGCACGCGCAGCGAGCCGTCACGCGCGGGGCCGATCAGCTCGTCCGCGTGCTCGAGGTCGACGGTGTAGAACGGCGACGCGACGTGCAGCACGTAGGTGCAGCCGTCCACCGCCTCGGGCCAACCGGCGTCCGCGGCGAGATCCGCGGCCACGATCTCCAGCCGTTCGTCGGCGACCGACGTCGGGACGCCGGCCAGTTCGACGGCCGCGCGCACCTCCGCCGCGCGATCGAGGCTTCGAACCGTGGTGCGCACGCGGTGGCCCTCGGTCAGCAGGCGCACGACGGTGTGCGTGCCGAGGAACCCGGTGCCTCCGGTGACCAGCACCGGGGCAGCCGAAAGCAACGGATCATTGATGCTCATTGTGGGAATGCCCTCTTTCTCGGGTTCGCGCAGGTTCGCGCGGTCGCGGGTCTCAGATCTCGGGCCTCAGCGCAGTGCCTTCATGGCCGTGACGACGGTCTCGACGGCGCGCTTCTCCGCTTCGTCGTCACCGTCACGGCGCGCGGCCCAGATCTCGCCCTTCAGCCGCAGATATTCGCGGCGCGTGTGCAGCCGCTCGATCTCGGCGTCGATGCGTTCGATGTTGCGCTCGAACAGCGCGTGCATCTCGGCCGCGGCCTCGTTGCCTTCCCGCAGGTTGGCGAGGTAGGCGCGCATGTCCTGCACGCTCATGCCGGTCGTCCGCAGGCAGGCGAGCGCCTCGATCCGGGAGACGACCGCCGGGCCGTAGCGCCGGTGGCCGCTGCTCTCGTCGCGTTCGACGTGCTCGATGAGACCGATCTTCTCGTAGTACCGCAGTGTCGGCTCGGACAGGCCGCTGCGCTGCGCGACCTCCTGGATCGTCAGCGGAAAAACGCCGCTCTCCAGTGCTTCGAATCGCTCCGCCACCGCCATGGCTCGAGTCTCCGATACTTGAAGTGCTTTAAGTCAAGGGCACTTCCAGCGTACGACGGAGGCTCTCCGGCTACCGGTTCGGCGTGACCGACCTCAGGGTGCCGTCCTCGGCGAGGCTGGCGGTGAAGGTGCCGAGGCCGGTGGCGCTGACGACGATGCCGTCCGAGCTGCGGCTCCAGTCCCAGCCGTGGTGCTCGACGTAGCCGAGCACGCAGTCGGACGGGTCCTCCTCGAACTTGTCGGCGCCCTCGGTGAGGTAGTGGACGACGGCGTCGAGGTCGGGCTTCGCGGTCGGGATCGTCTCGTCGAAGGCGAGGTAGTAGACGCGGTTCTCGTCGGTGAACGTGTGGCCGAGGTAGCCGCGGGCGCCCGCGACGCCCATCGCGGTCCAGGCCAGCATCTCCGCGGCGATCTCCGGGTCGTCGGCGTCGGCGATCTCGGCCAGGTTGAGCACCGGCTCCGTCAGTTCCTTGATACCGAGCCGGTCGCCCTGGTCGCGCAGCCGCCGGGCCCGCTCGGTCAGCGCGGGGTTCGCCGACCACGCCTCGGCCTCGGCCCACGCCCAGACCCAGCGGCCGGACTGGTCGAGCCGGCCCAGCGCGTCCACGGTGAACTCGCGCCCCGCCTGCTGGTAGCGGCCGGTCTCGTGGTCCACCGACCAGTCGGCCACCGGCATGAAGTCGAGGAAGGTCTCTATCTGCTCGTACACCCAGGCCGCGTGCCGGTTGCCCGCCGCGGTGAACGCCGGGCTGAACGTCTCGCCCTCGACGAACTCCGCCTCCGCCTCCTCCTCGGGGATCTCCTCGAGGTCGGGCTGCGTGACGGGCTGCGCGGCGGCCAGTCTGGCCGCGTCGCCGACGGGTTCCGGCGTCCAGAGTCCTGGCTCGGCGGGCTTCACCTCGGCCGCCGGATCGACGACGGGGTCGGGAATCGGGGCCGGGGCCGCGACCGGAGGCGGGGGAGGGGCGGCGGCCGCACTCGGGACCGCTCCCATCGCCGACCGGCTCACCACCCCGCTCGCCGCGTTCCGCTTGGCCGCCGCCAGCTCCTCCAGCATCTGCGCGGCCGCCGCCTGGCGCAGGTCCTCGGCCACGGCGGGCATCGAGAATCCACGTGCCCTGATGTGCTCGACGAGCTCGGACTGCGGGGGCAGGTGGTAGCGGTGCAGGTAGTAGCCGACGGCCGCGGGCCAGATCCACTCGCCGTCCGTGTGGTACGCCCGCGGTACGACGAGGCCCGCCCCCGGGGACATCTCGTCCTCACCGGTCTTCGTGGTCGCCAACGCGACCGGAGCCTTCGTCAGATACGCGGTGAGCGCGGCCACCTCCGCCGGATTCACCTGCGGCCGGTTGATCACGATCCCGCCGCTCGGCCCCCGCCCGTCGAAGACCTCCGCCACCCGCAACCGCCGCGACGAGCCTTCAGGCCCCGCACCCTGCCCGCCACTCACGTGAGGACTCTCCTCGCCACCGTTTCAACGTCCGCGCCCGACCCTTCGCGTCCGACACCTCGCGAAAAGAGTTTACCGAGCGCCTACCCGCCGGTGTCCATCGTTGCGGGCAGCCGTACCGCCACGGGGTCCCCGGGCTGCAATTGCAGTTCCTCCGCGGCGGAATTCGTGTTGCGGGCCAGGGCGAACAGCCCGGCGGAGTCCAGGTAGCCGACGGCCTCGCCGGGGCGCACGTCCGCGTGACTGCGCCCGAAGGGCACCTTCACCACACCGATCCGGCAGTGCACGTTCAGCGTGTCACCGACCCGCAGCCCCGCCGCCTCGAACAGCCGGGCCTCCAGCGTCGTCTGCACCGTCCCCCAGCGGTCCACGCTCAGCACCTCGCCCTCCAGCCGATGCGCCGTCAGCCGCGCCACCGGCTTGGGCAGCTGCACCACCGCATCGATCGGCACCCTCGGCCCGAGCGCCGCCGGGTCCAGGCCGGCGGCCAGATGCGCGGCCACCGGGGCGAAGACGTCGCGGCCGCGGAACGTCGCGGACACCGGCTGGCGCAGATACTTGCGCGCGGTGATCTCGAACGCGGCCTCCGCGCCCCCGAGCGCCTTGGCCGCGGGCAGCAGCAGTCCGTTGTCCGGGCCGACCAGCACGAAGCGCCCGGCGACCACGGCCAGCGCGCGCCGCCGCGTGCCCGCCCCCGGACCCGTCGCGGGATCCACCACCGCCAGCAGCACGCCCGGCGGCAGGTCCGGCGCCGCCTGCGCGAGCAGTGCCGAGCCGCGGCGCAGATCGCCGGGCGGTACCTCGTGGCACAGGTCGATCACCCGGGCCGTGGGCGCTGTGGAGGCGATCACTCCGTGGCATACGCCGACGTGGCAGTCGCTCAGCCCGTAGTCGGACAGGAAGCCGATCCAGGACACCATCCCCGCAGTCGCGTTCATCCAGGCACCGTAGAGCGTCGACGTGACCGCGACGTGGACCGGCGGTGAACCGTGCAGGGGCGTGTTGCGCACGAGAACCGCCGCCATCAGTCACGCAGCGTGACCCGGCGGCCATGTGGACAGCTCGGGATTGGCCCGTCACCGTGTGGGATGATCGGGGCATGTTGCGTTGGCTCACCGCAGGCGAATCCCACGGACCCGCCCTCGTCGCGATCGCAGAGGGCCTGCCCGCAGGCATCGAGACCTCGACCAAGGACCTGGCGCACGCACTGGCCCGGCGCCGGCTCGGCTACGGCCGCGGGGCCCGGATGAAGTTCGAGCAGGACGAGGTGACGATCCTCGGCGGCCTGCGCCACGGACTGACCCAGGGCGGCCCCTTCGCGGTGCAGATCGGCAATTCGGAGTGGCCGAAGTGGCGCACGGTGATGGCCGCCGACCCCGCCGACGGCGACGGCGAACTCGACGAACTCGAGCCCGGCACCACCAGCCAGGCCCGCAGCGCCCCGCTCACCCGCCCCCGCCCCGGCCACGCCGACCTCGCGGGAATCCAGAAGTACGGGTTCGACGAGGCCCGCCCGGTCCTCGAACGCGCCAGCGCCCGCGAGACGGCGGCCCGGGTCGCGCTCGGCGAGGTCGCCCGCGCGTTCCTGAAGCAGGCCGCGGGCGTCGAGCTCGTCTCGCACGTGGTCGAGCTCGGCCCGATCAAGGCCCCGGCCGGCCACGTCCCGGTCCCCGCCGACGAGGAGCGCCTCGACGCGGACCCGGTGCGCTGCCTGGACCCCGACACCTCCGCGCGGATGGTCGCCGAGATCGACCAGTGCCACAAGGAGGGCGACACCATGGGCGGCGTCGTCGAGGTGCTGGCGTACGGACTCCCGCCGGGCCTCGGCAGCCACGTGCACTGGGACCGCCGCCTCGACGCGCGCCTGGCCGCCGCCCTGATGGGCATTCAGGCGATCAAGGGCGTCGAACTCGGCGACGGCTTCGAATTGGCTCGCCGACGCGGCTCGCAGGCTCAGGACGAGATCGTGCCCGGCAACCCCGGCGTGCACCGCAAGAGCGGCAAGTCCGGCGGCACCGAGGGCGGTATGTCCACCGGCGAGGCGCTGCGCGTGCGGGCCGCGATGAAGCCGATCTCCACGATCCCGCGCGCCCTGGCCACGGTCGACGTGGCCACCGGCGAGCCCTCCGTCGCGCACCATCAGCGTTCTGACGTCTGCGCCGTGCCCGCCGCCGGGATCGTGGCCGAGGCCATGGTCGCGATGGTGCTGGCCGACGCGCTGCTGGAGAAGTTCGGCGGCGACAGCGTGGCCGAGACCCGCCGCAACATCACCGCCTACCTCGCCGAACTCGACGAGCGCGGGCTGGGGGTGCACTGAGCCATGCACCACCCTGTCGCGGTCCTCGTCGGCCCGCCCGGCTCCGGCAAGTCCACCGTCGGCGCCGCGCTCGCCGAACGCCTCGCCGTCCCGCTGCGCGACACCGACCAGGACGTCGAGTCGCTGACCGGCACGACCATCGCCGAACTCTTCGTCGACCGCGGCGAGGAGTACTTCCGCGACCTGGAGTCCGAGGCGGTGCGCGCCGCCCTCGACTCGCACGGCGGCGTGCTCTCCCTCGGCGGCGGCGCGATCCTGCGGCCCGAGACGCGCAAGGCCCTGGCCGCGCACTACGTCGTGTGGCTCGACGTGAACGTGCCCAGCGCCGTCAAGCGCCTCGACATGAACGTCGCCCGCCCGCTGCTGCTCGGCAACGTGCGCGGCCGCTTCATCGAACTCGACCGCGAACGCCGTCCCCTCTACGAGGAGATCGCCACCGTCCACCTGGACACCAGCGAACTCACCGTCGAAGAGGTCGTCGACGAGCTGTGCGCGCGGATCCCCCACGGCACGAAGGAGTCCTGAAGCCTTGAGCAGCACCACGCGCATCCCCGTCGGCGGCGAGTCCCCCTACGAGGTCGTGGTCGGCCACGGCCTGCTCGACGAACTCCCGAAGATGCTCGGCGACAAGGTGGCCCGAGTCGCGGTCATCCACCCGAAGGCGCTGGAGGCGACCGGCGAGGCGATCCGCGCGGACCTGGCCGCCAACGGGCTCAACGCCATCACCATCGAGGTCCCGGACGCCGAGGAGCAGAAGTCCGCGCAGGTCCTCGCCTACGTGTGGACCGTGCTCGGCCAGTCCGGCTTCACCCGCAGCGACGCGATCGTCGGCGTGGGCGGCGGCGCGACCACCGACCTGGCCGGATTCGTCGCGGCGACCTGGCTGCGCGGCGTGCGCGTGGTGCAGATCCCGACGACCGTGCTCGGCATGGTGGACGCGGCCGTGGGCGGCAAGACCGGCATCAACACGGCCGAGGGCAAGAACCTCGTCGGCGCGTTCTGGCCGCCCGCCGGAGTGCTCTGCGACCTCGGCGCGCTGGAATCCCTGCCGCGCAACGACTACGTCGCCGGGCTCGCCGAGGTCGTCAAGTGCGGCTTCATCGCCGACCCCAGGATCCTGGAGCTGATCGAGAGCGACGTCGAGGGCGCCAAGTCGTATGAGGGCCCGCACACGCAGGAGCTGATCGAGCGCGGGATCCGGGTCAAGGCCGAGGTCGTCTCGCAGGACCTGCGCGAGTCCGGCCTGCGCGAGATCCTCAACTACGGCCACACCCTCGGCCACGCCATCGAGCGCAACGAGCGCTACCAGTGGCGGCACGGCGCGGCCGTCTCCGTCGGGATGGTCTTCGCCGCCGAGCTCTCCCGGCTGGCCGGCCGCCTCGACGAGTCCGTCGTGCGCCGGCACCGCGACGTGCTCGGCGCCCTCGGCCTGCCGATGCGGTACGACGCGGCGGCCTGGCCCAAGCTGCTGGAGACGATGCGCATCGACAAGAAGTCGCGCGCCGACGTCCTGCGTTTCATCGTGTTGACGGACATCGCGAAGCCGACCGTGCTGACCGGGCCGGACATGCAGCTGCTGGTGGGGGCGTTCGGGGAGATCTCCGGTTAGCCGCTAGACTGGCGTGATTAAGAATTCCCTCTAGCTAGGAGTCACCCGGCCGTGGCCTCGACCAACGACCTCAAGAACGGCATGACGCTCAACCTGGACGGCGAGCTCTGGAATGTCGTCGAATTCCAGCACGTCAAGCCCGGTAAGGGCCCGGCCTTCGTGCGGACCAAGCTCAAGCACGTGCTGTCCGGCAAGGTCGTGGACAAGACCTTCAACGCGGGCATCAAGGTCGACACCGCGAACGTCGACAAGCGCACGATGCAGTACCTCTACAAGGAGGGCGCTGACTTCGTGTTCATGGACCTGGACACCTACGACCAGATCCACGTGTCCGGCGACACCGTCGGCGAGAACGCGAACTACCTGCTGGAGAGCGCCGAGGCGATGGTGGCCACGCACGACGGCGTGCCGCTGTACATCGAGCTGCCGGCCGCGGTCGAGATGGTCATCACCTACACGGAGCCCGGCCTGCAGGGCGACCGCTCCACCGGCGGCACCAAGCCCGCCACCGTGGAGACCGGCGCCGAGATCCAGGTCCCGCTGTTCATCTCGCAGGGCGAGAAGATCAAGGTGGACACCCGCGACGGCAAGTACCTCGGCCGGATCAACAGCTGATCAGGACCGCGGACAACCGATAAAGCGGCGACGAGGGATCTGGGACCGGAACAGTGGCAACTCGCAACAAGGCACGCCGACGCGCGGTGGAGATCCTGTATGAGGCGGATCTGCGCAGCGTGAGTCCGTCGACCGTGCTCGCCGACCGGGTCGCGCGCGTGCAGCAGCTGACCCCGCAGGACTCGGATCCGCGGATCGGCGAGTACGCGGTGGAGCTCGTCGAGGGCGTCGCCAAGCACCAGGAGCGGATCGACTCGCTGATCGAGACGTACTCGGTGGGCTGGCCGCTGGACCGGATGCCCGCCGTGGACCGGAACGTGCTGCGCCTCGGGGTCTACGAGCTGCTGTGGCAGGAGGAGGTCCCGGACGTGGTGGCGATCGACGAGGCGGTCGGCCTCGCCCAGCAGCTGTCCACCGACGACTCCCCGCAGTTCGTGAACGGCCTGCTCAACCGCATCATGGAGCTCAAGCCCTCACTGCAGCGCTGAGCCCCGCCCCCGATGTTTACATCGCCCGCCGCCGGATTTGACCGGGGCGGGCGATGCGCGTAATGTAGGTCGAGTCGCCAAGAGCGGATGGACCGGATTTTCGGCCGGACGCGGAGCGGCACAACCCTTACTCGCGTCAAACAAGATCCCGTTGGCCAAGCCATTCGGGGTCGGTTTTCCGTCGCCCTTTCGGGTGGCAGTGAAAACCCCGGTGGGAAAAGCCCCCCGGAAAGTCTGATAGAGTTGGGGACATCGCAAGGGAAACCAAGCGAAAACGGAACAAACCGAAGTAGCACCGGTCGTCGAAGTAATCCTCAGGGGTTATGGTAGGCGGTGAGTGTGTCTGTTTCTTGAGAACTCAACAGTGTGTCATTTGTCTATGATGCCAAATGTTTGTTTGGCTGATTGAAATCCCGACCCCCGTCGGGATGTATTGATCGGCCAGGTTGAAATTCTTTTTTGGAGAGTTTGATCCTGGCTCAGGACGAACGCTGGCGGCGTGCTTAACACATGCAAGTCGAACGATGAAGCCCTTCGGGGTGGATTAGTGGCGAACGGGTGAGTAACACGTGGGCAA
>Ga0310811_10003162_pt1 | contig 20690 bp, 19 predicted proteins | sample YCmetagenome_FD_207642 | JGI IMG/M metagenome (GOLD analysis project Ga0310811, IMG submission 207642) | Soil microbial communities from experimental microcosm in Duke University, North Carolina, United States - YC | ecosystem: Engineered > Artificial ecosystem > Soil microcosm > Unclassified ...
CTCTCGATGTCTGGCTGAAGGACGCACGGACGGAGCATATGACATGAGCGAGGCCTACGATCGCGCAAGACTCGTCGAGCTGTTCGGCGACGATGCCGCGACGCTTGCCGAGGTCGAACGCGAGTTTCTCGACACCGCGCTCGGCGCGGCGCAGGAGATCGAGACCACCGACGATCTCGCCGTCATCGCCCGCGCCGCGCATCGCCTGAAAGGCGCATCGGGCATGATCGGCGCCACGGCGCTGCACGGGATCGCCAAGGCCGTCGAGCAGGCGGCCAAGGCGCACGACCTGCCGACGGTACGCGGCATGCACGACATCTTCCGCCATGAAGTCCAGCGCGTCGCCGATCAGGTCGGGTTGGCGGGATGAGATCTCGGACTCGCGTTATCGCGGTGATCCAAGGCGGCGATTCTTCCGGCTGAGCGTTACTTCGTCTTCTCGCACCAGCCGGCCGCCTCGCACCAGAAGTTCACCATCGACCAGGACGTCGCGCACCGATCTCGGGCTGATCGAGTAGATCAGGTTGGAAGCAAGATCGTGGGCCGGCGCGGTCTCCAGCCGCCTCAGGTCGAACACCGCGAGATCGGCGCGCTTGCCGGGTTCGATGCTGCCGGTCAACCGGTTGATTCCCAGCGCGCGTGCGCCATCGATGGTCAGCATGCGGACCATTTGGCGGACATCGAGCACCGTGGGATCGTCGGCTTTCATTTTGCCGACGAGTGCTGCGAGCCGCGCTTCCGCCAGAAGGTCCATGCTGTTGTTGGTCACCGTCCAGTCGGTGCCGAGTCCGATGGGCACGCGGCCGGCCAGGCGGGCGAGCGGCAATGTACGCGCCTCGATCTTGAGGTTGCTGGCGGGGCAGTGGGCAATGGGAATACCGTAGTCCGGCCATGAATCGAATTCGGCGTCCGACAGGTAGAGGGCATGAGCCGCGACGGTGTTTGAGGTGGCAAGCCCCGTCTCGATCAAACAGGCGAGCGCGCCGTCATGGCCTCGGGCCCGCACCGCGGCGACCTCGGGCTCGCTTTGCGCGACATGGATGAAGACACGCGCACCGGTTCGTTCGACGCGGCGCGCGCATTCGTTGAGCAGGGCATCCGAACAGGTGTCGAGGGCATGAGGCGCAATGCCGGCCGAGACCCGGGCTTCGGGATCGGTTCCGTAACGTTCGATTAGGCGCTCGACCGTGGTCCAGTCCGCCGGGCCGCGATTGTCGGTGATCGTGTGACCGACGATCGCTCGAATGCCCGTTTGCTCGATGACCGGCGCGATATGGTGCATGTCGCCCAGCCGGTCGGCGATGCAGGTGACCCCGTTCAATAGGAACTCCGCACAGGCTGCCCGCACCGATATCTTGTAGTGCTCAAGGGTGAAGCTCTCCTGTCCGGGCACGGCATAGCCGGCCCAGAAGGCGCGCGGCCGATCGTCGGCCAGGCCGCGAAAGAAGGCCGTGGCGGCATGGGTGTGCACGTTGACAAGGCCAGGCGTCACCAGCGCTTCGCTGGCATCGATCACCTGGTCGCCGGGACGCGCGAGCGTGCCGGCGGGGCCAATGGCGTCGATCGACGCGCCGTCGATGCGAATGTCGGCGGCTGGCAGGAATTGGTCGGCGGCATTGACGGTCAGGACTGCGCCGCCTTGAAGCACGATTGCCATGTCAGGCTCTGCTTCGGGACTTCGCCCGACGCTGGGCCGGGCGAGAGGTGGGACGGGGGGCTGGGCGGACGGGGGCCGCGAGGAAGTCGTCGAAACCGCGCAAGCGCTCGCTGATGTGGTTGATCATCAGTCGCGCCGGCGGCGAGAGGCGGCGATAGCGCGGCACGAGAATGCCGATGCGGCTTTGCGCCAGCCCGGGCTCGGCCAGCGGCACGTGGACCAGCTCGCCGCGGCGGATCTCCTCGAGGAACCCCACCGGCGTGAAGAAGCCGATGCCCAGCCCCGACTTGATCACCTGGCGCATGAACTCGATCGAATTGGACACGATACGAGGCGAAAGCCGCGCGCCGCTGTCGGCGAATTCGGTCGCCATGATGGCATCGAGCAGCCAGCGGTCCTGCAGCATCACCACTGGATGGCCGACGCATTCGGTCAGGGTCAAGCTCTTGCGGCCAGCCAGCGGATGATCGGGTCGCATCAACGCGCCTACGGCGGTGGGAAACTCGGCCACCACGTCGATGCCGCGATGGCGGTTGTCGACGAACAGCACGCCGAAATCGTTGTCGCCCGAACGCAGCGCCTCGCTAATCTCGCTCGGATGAACCGCAAGCACGGTGAAGGTCACTTGGGGATGCTTGACCGACATCTCTTGAACAACCAGTGGCAGGAAGCGCACGAGCAGTGATTCCAGTGAGATGATGCGGACGTCTCCGCTCACCGTGCCGCCGAGGCTCGCGATCTCGGCGCGCATGCGCTGGTACTCGTTCTGCGTCTCGCGCACGTGGCGAAGCAGCAGTTCGCCGGCAGCGGTCGGGCGCACGCCCTGGCGGCCGCGCTCGAATAGTGCGACGCCCAGCTCGTCCTCCAACCGCAGGATCTGCCGGTTGACCGCCGACGAGGCGACGCTCAGCGCGTCCGCCGCCTTGCGGATCGACCCATGGCGTGCCACGTGGTCGAAATAGCGCAGGACCGCCGCGTGCATGGTCTTGGTCCTCGATCCTGCGGCGATGCCGAAATGGCAGCGTGCCGCGCGAATTAATGTTCTTTTCTAGAGCACCCCACGTCAATACCGTTTCGGGAAAAGCCGGAAAATCAGGGAGGCTGCCATGAGCCAACTCGGCAAGATTCGACGCCGTTCGATATTCAAAACAGGTGCCGCCGCCACGGCCTTCGCCGCTTATGGGCTACTGCCGTCGGGTGGCTTCGCCCAGGCCAAGACGCAGACCGTCAACCTTCAACTTGGCTGGTTGGCCGGCAACAACCAGATCGGCGAGGTGGCGGCCAAGTCTCTCGGCTTCTTCGAGGAAGAGAAGCTCAACCTTGCCATCCAGCCCGGTGGACCCAGCATCGACGGCGTCGCCATCGTCGCCTCCGGCCGCCACGAGATCGGTCAGGTCTCGTCCAGCCCGTCGCTGATGCTGGCGGCCTCGCAGAAGATCCCCGTGATGTGTTTCGCGACGGGCCTGCAGCAGCACCCCTATGCCTATTTCTCGCTGCCCAAGAAGCCGGTGCGCGCGCCGAGAGACCTGATCGGCAAGAAGGTCGGCATCCAGGCAACCGCCAAGGTGCTGCTGAATGCGCTGATGAAGAAGCACAATATCGCCGAGAAGGACGTTGAGATCGTGATCATAGGATCGGAGATGACGCCGATCCTGACCGGCCAGACCGACGTCGTGAGTGGCTGGATCACCAACACCACGACGCTGAAGCCGCTCGGCCCCGAGCGCATCGATCTTCGCCTGTGGGATGCCGGCGTGCGTCTCTATGCGCTGCCTTACTACGCCACCAAGGACACGATCGAGAAGAAGGCCGACATGCTGGCCGCCTATACGCGTGCTGTTTCGCGCGGCTGGGAGTATGCGCTCAAGAATCCCGAGAAGTCGGTGGACTTCCTGATCAAGGAATATCCCAATCTCAAGCACGACGATGAGATCGAAGGCAGCAAGGAGCTGCTGAAGTTCGCCTTCAACGCCAACACCCAGGCCAACGGATGGGGCGCGTTCGATCCGGCGATATGGCAGGAGCAGATCAGTCTTTATGACGATCTCAAGCAATTCTCCGCCGGTCCGCCCAAGCTCGAGGATGTCGTCACCACCAAGATCCTCGACGCCACCAAGGCCCAGCGTGCGAAGCTCGGCTGAGGCCAACGGCATGACAGCGGCCCTCTCGCGTCCGCAACCGCCGGCGGCCGACGGCAGAGAAGCCGTACGATGCGAGCGCGTGACTGTCCGCTTCACGACTGAGCGCGGCACGGTGACTGCGCTGGAGAACATCGATCTTGCTATCCCGTCTGGCGCCTTCCTGACGCTGTTGGGGCCGTCGGGTTGCGGCAAGTCGACTTTGTTGCGCGTCATGGCCGATCTGATCGATCCGACCGGCGGCACGATCTCTGTGATGGGCGACGTACCAGCCAAGGCACGACTCAATCGCGAGATCGGCTTCGTCTTCCAGGACGCCGCCCTGCTGCCCTGGCGCAATGTGCTGGACAACGTCACGTTGCCGCTCGAGGTCGGCGGCGGCAAGGCGTTGCCCGGCGCGCGCTCGGCGCAGGAGCTGCTGGGCCTGGTCGGCCTCGCCGGCTGGGAGACGGCCTACCCGCATGAGCTCTCGGGTGGCATGCGCCAGCGCGTGGCGATTGCCCGCGCCTTGATCTCGGGACCGCGGCTCCTCTTGATGGACGAACCGTTTGGCGCTCTGGACGAGATCACGCGCGATCGCCTGAACGAGGAGCTGCTGGAGGTCTGGCAATCGACCGGGACCACGATCGTGTTCGTGACCCATTCGATCTACGAAGCCGCCTTCCTCGGCCAGAAGGTGCTGCTGCTGGCGGCGCGTCCCGGCCGTGTGCGGGAGCTGGTGCCGGTGACCCTGCCGACGCCGCGCCGGCTGGCGATGCGCGAGACGCCGGAATTCGTGGCGTTGGCCGGCCACCTCCGGCGCGTTCTGGAGAGCTGCTGATGGCGAACCAGGCGGAGCCCCTGACCATGGCCGGCGCGTTCGTCGAGGACGCCGAGGCACAGGCGCGCTTCCTCGGTCGCAAGCGCTATCTCGCCTGGCGCCGGCGCCTGCTGCCTGTGATTGCCGTCGTCCTCTTCCTGCTGGCGTGGTGGCAGGCGGTCGAGCAATTCGACATCAAGCCTTTCATCGCGCCTTCGCCCGTGGCGGTAGCGCATGTGCTGATCGACCGCTTCGATGTGCTGATGGCCAATCTGCTGCCGACGGCGATCGAGGCCGTGCTCGGCTTCCTGCTGGGCAACTTCGCGGCGATCAGCCTTGCGACCGCCTTCGTCTGGCGCAAGACCATGGAAGAGGCGTTGTTTCCGATCGCCGTGATGATCAACACCATCCCGGTCGTTGCCAAGGCGCCAATCCTGGTGCTGCTGCTGGGCAACGGCATGGAACCCAAGATCGCCATCGCCGCCATCATCTGCTTCTTTCCGACACTGGTGAACATGACGCGCGGTTTGCGCGACGTGCGGCCCGAGCAGCTCGAGCTGATGCGCATCCTGTCGGCGACGCCGCGCGAGGTGTTCCTCCGTATCCGCGTGCCAAACGCGCTGCCGTATCTCTTTTCGGCCCTCAAGATCGCGGCCTCCACGGCCGTCATCGGCGCCATCGTCGGCGAGTGGATCGGTTCGACCAAGGGCATCGGGGCACTGATCATCCAGTCGACCTACAATTTCGACTCGCCGCTGCTCTACGCCACCATTGTCGTCGGCTCGACCTTCTCGGCGCTGTTCTTCGGCGTCGTGACGTTCGCCGAGGGACGCATGCTGCGCTGGAACGTGACGCATAACGCCTGAGGAGGCATCAATGACCGCAACGCCTCAATTCATCGCCGAGGCCGCAGGACGCGTGCCTGTGGCTGCCGTATCGGACGTCGTCGTGGTGGGGGGCGGCCCGGCGGGCATTGCGGCCGCGATCGCCGGCGCGCGCAACGGTCTCTCCGTGACGTTGCTCGAGCGATATCCCTATCTCGGCGGTCTGGCGTCGGGCGGCATGGTCCTGGTGCTCGACGATATGTGCAACGGCACGGAGATCGCCGTCCGAGGCATATGCGCCGACCTGATCGGCCGCATGGAAAAAATGGGCCTTGCCGTCACGCCACCCGAGGCCGACCGACGCTCCGATCCGGCGATGTGGCGCAAGTGGTCGCGCTGGGGTGTCTTCGATTTCACCTCCCATCTCAAGCCGCAGCCCATCGTCTATGCCGCGGCGTTCGATCCGGATGGCTTCAAGCGCGCGGCCAATGACATGATCGCCGAAGCGAAGGTCAACCTGCGCCTCCACAGCTGGTTCAGCCGCGCGATCGTCGAGGATAGGGCAATCAAGGGCGTCGTATGCGAGAGCAAGGAAGGTCGCCAGGCGATCCTCGGCAAGATCGTGGTCGATGCGACGGGCGACCTCGATGTCGCGGCTTCGGCCGGCGCGCCCTTCATCGAAGGCGCCTATATCGTCACCACCGTATTTCGCCTGGGCGGCGTCGATATCGAAGAGGCGGAGCGCTTCGAGCACGAGGATCCCGAAGCCTTCAAGGCGATCGACCGTGAGGCCAAGCGCATCATCGGCGGCTCGTGGGACAAGTGGTGGCTGAAGACGCCGCTGCCCGGCGTGGTGTGGTGCAATTGCCCGCACATGGCGAACTACGACGGCCTCAAGGTCGATGACCTGACACGTGCCGATGTCGAGGGCCGGAAACGGATCGCCAGTCTGGTCGAATATCTCCATGCGAAGATGCCCGGTTTCCGCGATTGCTACGTGATCGACGTGGCGCCACAGCTCGGGATCCGTCAGACGCGGCTCCTCGAGGGCCTCTACGTCGTCACCAAGGAAGACGTGGCCGAGCGCCGGCACTTCGCCGACTCGATCGCGCGCGGCCGCGACTACTACACACCCTACCGCGCCTTGCTGCCGCGCAATGTGCAGGGCCTGATCGTCGCGGGCCGCCACTATTCGGCGACGTCCTCGGCGCAGCGCATGTCGCGCGAGATCCCGCCTTGCATGGCGATGGGCGAGGCGGCCGGAGAGGCGGCAGCACTTGCGCTCGACGGCAGCGTGACACTCGACCGCGTCGATGTCGGCAAGCTCCAGGCAAGACTGCGTGACCGCGGCGCCGATCCGGGCGACCGGCCGGCCGCCAACGCAACCGTATTGAGGGCAGCAGAATGACAACTGACGGCAAACAGCCCTTGTCGGGCGTGAAGGTGCTCGACTTCACGCAGGTGATGATGGGACCCTGCTGCACCCAGATGCTCGCCGACTACGGCGCCGACGTGATCAAGATCGAGCGGCCGGGCGCGGGCGATCTGTCGCGCACTTCGCTTGCCGACGATCCCGACGGGCTCAACAACCCGGTGTTCCGCAGCCTCAACCGCAACAAGCGGTCGATCGCCCTCGATCTGCGCGGGGACGCGGGCAAGGCTGTCGTCTACGACCTGGTGAAAACCGCCGATGTTGTGGTCAACAACTTCCGCGCCGGCGTTATGGACAGAATGGGCTTCGGTTACGAAACGCTACGCAAAATCAATCCGCGCATCATTTGTGCCTTCGGTTCGGGGTTCGGCCAGAGCGGACCACTGTCGCACAAGGGCGGTCAGGATATCCTGGCGCAGGCGCTATCGGGCGTCATGGCACGCAAGCCCGATCAGGAGCTGCCGACCACCCTCTACTCGACGGCGCTGGCCGACTATTCGGCTGGCATGCATATGGTGCAGGGCATCTTGCTTGCGCTGATGCAGCGGGAAAAAACGGGCGTCGGCCAGGCGATCTCGGTGTCGCTCTACGATTCCATGCTCGCCATGCAGATGCAGGAAGCGGCGATGTGGCTGCAGCGCCGGCGCGAGCTGAACTGGGGCGCATTCCCGCTCACCGGCGTGTTCGCCACGACCGACGGCGCCCTGGTGATCGTCGGCGCCTTCAAGGCCAATCCTCTGCAGGATATCTGCCGCGCCCTCGACCTGCCCGATCTGTCCGCCGATCCCAACTACGCGACCTTCGCCAAGCAGATGGAGAACAAGGCCGAGCTGCATCGATTGTTCCGCAGCAAGCTCTCGACTGGCACGACGGCGCACTGGCTGGCCAGGCTCGAGGAGCAGGACCTTCTTTGTGCGCCGGTGCAGACGCTCGGCGAAGCGCTGGCCTCCGAGCAGACTGCCGTCAACAACATGGTGGTCACCGTCGAGGCGAACGGGAGCGGGCGCAATGAGCCGCTCAAGCTGGTCGCCTCGCCCATCACCATGGACGCCTCCGCCTTCCGGTTGCGTCATGCGCCACCGGCACTCGGCGAGCATGGAGCGAAGATCCTGGGTGAGCTGGGCTATGGGCCGGACCGGATTGCCGAATTGCGTGCCGCCAAGGTGTTCTCATGACCATTCGCTTCGCTGTCGATAATCATGTGGCGCGTGTGACGATCGATAGGCCCGACCGCATGAATGCGATCGACGAGGCATCGGAAGCGGAGCTGATCCGCATCTGGGAGACCATCGAGGCAGACAACAGCGTGCGCTGTGTCGTGGTTACCGGCGCGGGCGAGCGTGCCTTCTGCACTGGCGCCGACATGAAGCAGAGCGGCAACAAGACGGGCCTGGAATATTGGGGCGCGACGCGGCCGGGCGGCTTCGGAGGCCTCTCGTTGCGAGATACGCTCGACGTGCCTGTCGTGGCGCGGGTCAACGGTCACGCACTGGGTGGCGGCATGGAGATGGTGCTGGGCTGCGACATCGTCGTGGCTGCCGACAACGCTACGTTTGGCTGCCCGGAGCCCAGGGTTGGCCGATTGGCACTGGAAGGCGGCATCGCACAGTTGCCGCGCCGTATCCCCCATGTCTGGGCCATGGGCATGCTTTTGACGGGCCGCCGAATTTCGGCCGCCGAGGCGCTCCGGTTCGGCCTGGCGAATGAGGTCGTACCGCAGGCAGGGCTCGACGCGGCGGTCGACAAGTGGGTTGCGGACATCCTCGCCTGCGCACCGCTCTCGGTGAAGGCAGTCAAGCAGATGGTGCGCCGAGGTGCGCAGCTTTCGCCCCAGGAAGCGCAGATGCTGCGCGTGCCGGCGCTCATTGCAGCTCTCAACTCGACTGACCAGGACGAGGGCGTTCAAGCCTTCGTCGAGAAGCGTGCACCGCAATGGCGCGGACAATAGGGCAGGGGAGATGACCTACGTCATCACTTCGACCTGCATCGATGTGAAGGATGGCATCTGCCAGAAAGTGTGCCCCGTCGAATGCATCTATGAAGGCGGGCGGATGATGTACATCCAGCCCGACGAATGCATCAATTGTGGCCTCTGCGTCTCGGTCTGTCCGGTGCAGGCGATCTACGAGGATGAAGATGTTCCCGCCGCCGAACAGCCCTTCATTGCCGCCAATGCCGAGTTCTTCGCCGACACCGTGACGGGATGGGGTGCGCCCGGAGGCGCCGATCCCCACCATGTCAGCCGGCTCGATGCCCGGCTGGTGCGCGAATTTGCCGGCTCGAAAGCCTGATCGCCTCTACTTCCGCGGCCGCAACAGGATCGTCGACGAGTAGGAAAGCAGCGGCTTGCCGTTTTGCTCCAGAAGGCCGCGCAGGAAGGCGAGCGTCTTGCCATGGCGCGGCACCTCCACGCGCGTCGTGACCGGCGATGTCGCTTCGCCGGCGGCCAGGAACTCCGCGGCGAAGGAGACCGTGCTGGGCGCCATGCCGGTGACGATCCCGGCCGCGCGCGTTATCGCCGAATCGGCAAAGCTCATCATGTAGCCGCCGTGCAGCACGCCGCCCGAGTTGCACATATGCGGCAGCGTCGGTTGCACCAGCGTGGCGCCGTCCGATTCCTGGCGTGCATAGGAGAGGCCGATATGACGCGAGTAGGCGCTGGCATTGGCCAAAAGCTCGAAGCCGGACGGCACGGCCTGCGGGCTGGCCTTTGCGATTGCCGGTTGTGCGGCTTCCTTGCGGGCCATCGCCTTGTCGCGCGCCACGTGACGGCAGACGCCCGACCATAGTGCGATCGGGCGGCCTTCTTGCGTGACGGTGCCGCGCACGAAGGCGAGACGGCCGGTGATCTGCAGCGGCTCGCCGCGCGCCTCGAGCGGCGGCCCGATGCGGCCCGCATTCAGGAACTCGACGGCGATGCTGACCGTCATCGCAAACGCGCTGTTGCTGCCGCCGTCGACGGCGCGACCGGCGATCACGCACAGCGCATAGTCGGCGAGCGTGATGATCGCGCCGCCATGCACGCCGCCAGCGTAGTTGGCTTGGCGCGGCTCGGTCGGCAGCACGCAATGGATGCTGTCCTTGACGCGCGGATCGCCGTCGATGCGGAAGTAGAACGGGCCGGTGTGATCCTCGAATGGATCGGTCGGCGCAAACATCGAGTAGTGCGCAAGATCTATCGCAGCAGCGGTGTCGGGCATTCCGGTTGGCTCTTGTGATTCGTCGCGAGCGGGTTCTATTAGAGGAAATTCTCCTCGACGACAAAAGAGCCACGGAGCGAAACCGCATGATGCCTGCCGCGCACAAGATCGAAGTCCAGCGCGAGCAGCGCGAACGGGGCGCCGTTGTCCATGTGATCTACGACCAGTCGCGGCGACTGAATGTGGTGGGCCCGCCGGCGCTGCGCGATCTCGCCGACACCTTCCATACGCTGGCCAAGGACGACGACCTCAGGGTCGTGGTGTTTTCGGGTGCGGGAGGCCGCGCTTTCATCGGCGGCGCTGACATCAACTACATGGCGGCATTGCGCGAAGGCGAGGAGGGGCGCGCCTTCATCACACTGATCCACAAGCTCTGCCAGTCGATCCGCGACTGCCCGGTACCCGTCATCTGCCGCATGGAGGGCTATACCTTGGGTGCGGGCCTCGAAGTGGCGGCAGCATGCGACATGCGCATCGCCGCGGACACGGCCTTCTTCGGCATGCCCGAGGTGAAGGTCGGCCTGCCGTCGGTGGTCGAAGCAGCGCTGCTGCCGCGCCTGATCGGCTGGGGCCGCACCTCGCGACTTCTGCTCACGGCCGAGACCATTGGGGCGGCAAAAGCCGAGGCCTGGGGCATGGTCGAGGAAGTCGTGTCGACAGCCGAGCTGGACGCCGCGATCGAACGATCGGTGCAGGCCATCGTCGAAGCCGGGCCCGCCGCGGTGCGCGATCAGAAGCGGCTCATGCGCCGTTGGGAGCGGCTTTCACTTGATGAGGCGGTGCAGGCCGGCATCGATGCCTTTGCCCAAACCATCGCCGGCGGCGAGCACATCGAACCGATGACCGCCTTCGTCCACCGCAAGCGCGAGAAGAAGTAGGAGCCGATTACGTCGGTCGGCGCCGCGAATAGGTCTCGAAGAAATTCTCCACCGCGGCGAGGCCGGTCGAGCTCAGTCGCACGATGGCGCGGCGTTTGTCGTCCGGATCGTCGATGCGTTCGATCAGGCCATGCGACTGCAGAGCGCTGATGCGCCGCCACGCCGTGGTCGGCGGCGCGCCCGAAGCGGCAGCAAGGCTGGTCACCGTGACCTGCTGATCGGCGAGACGCGCATCGTAGAGATCGAGCAGCATTTCCCAGCACGGATCCGAGAAGAGTTCGGAGGGGAAATACTGGCTCCTGACCTTTCGCACGGCACGCAGGCTGTCGAGCGTCGCGCGATTGCGCTGCGGCGGATGACGGTCAGCGGCACGCACCTGCGGCGCTGCTTCCGCTTTCGTCTCGGCGCGTAGCTGACGAACCTGGAGCGCCGACTTCACCGAGCGCACCAGCGTTTGCGGCGGAACCGGCTTGGTTAGCAGGTCCCGTGCATGAAGACGGATCGCCTGCACGGCATCGTCGAAGCCGGCGTTGCCGCTCATGAAGACAAGTTCGGGACGTTGCGGATCAGGCAGTCCGTTGAGCCGCTCGGCGAATTGCAATCCGTCCAACTCCGGCATCCGAAGATCGGAGACGACGACACCCACGCGGCATCCCCGCGAGAGAAGGTGCAGGGCGTGAAAGCCATCGCGGACGTCGAGGCAGGAGAGCCCTGATTTCTTCAGGCAATTCCCAGCTTCGGCGGCGATCATCGGATCGTCGTCGACGATCAGGACATCGATCGCCCTCGAACCAAAAGCTTGCGCGTCGGCCATACCTGCTGCTTCCGCTGTGACGCTCACGTCACCGGCTCTAGAGTAAGGCCGTACCCATCTCTGCGCCATTGCATATTTAATATGCAAAAAGCGTCGCAGGCCGCCGTTCTTCCAAGAATTTGCCCCCTTGTGGAACCTCTTTTGCCAAACCAGATAGGCGCTGGCCTTCCGATTTGAGGTCGCAAGGTGGCCCTCGAGGGCTTGGCGGAGCTCCCTATTTTCACTGAAATCTGCAGCAATCGACAAAATAATATCGTTCGATTGACACAGTTTCGCGCTGCGTATAGACAGCCGCGCTGCACTGCAGGGCAAATCGGATGAACCACAGCGCACTAAGGCAGCGGCCCGGAGCCTATGCCCGGGGCGAGGACACACGCCGCCGCATCCTCGAGACCGCGCTCGATATCTTTGCTGCCGAGGGCTACGAGGGCGCGAGCACGCGCCTGTTGGCCGAACGGGCCGGCGTTAACCTGCCGGCCATCCAATACTATTTCGGCAGTAAGGAAGGTCTTTACCGCGCGGTCGTCGAGCATATTGTGCAGCGCAACGAAGCGCAGATGGCGCCGCTGGCGGTGAAGGTCCGTGCCGCCCTTGCTAATGCGGACACGCCGGCCGACGAACTGCTGGAGCTCCTGTGCAACATGCTCGAGGCGTTCGTGACCCTGATCTCGGGCGGGCCGCAAAGCGAGAGTACGCGGCTCTTCTATGCCCGCGCCGAGATCGAACGCACGGCGGGGCTTGAAATCCTGCACCAGGCGGGGATGCGCCAGATCTTCGAACCTTGTCTCGCCTTGGTTGGCCGGCTGCTCGGCCGGTCGGTCGACGATCAGACGATCGTGCTGCGGACGCTGACGCAGATCGGTCAGGTGACGATCTTCTGCAATCGTGGGGTGCGTGAGGCGTTGGGCTTCGACCTCTTCAGCGAGGAGCGCGTGCGCGCTGTCCAGTCGCTGGTACGGGTTCACACCCAGGCAATCATGCGCGATGCCATGGCGGCGCCGCGCCAAGCTGAACTGACGGGCGGACAATAATCAAATGATGCGTTCTTCCTCCTCTTCCCTTTCGCGTGCCGCCCGGCGCGCGGGTCTTCGTGCTGGCCTTGGTGCCGTTGCCTTGGCAAGCCTCGCCGCTGTGGCGGGCTGCTCGGTGGGTCCCGACTTCAAGCGGCCGACCAAGCCGACGGAGGCGGGCTATACGCCCGAAAGCCTGGTGCCGACGACGGCGTCGGCCGGCGTGGTCGACGGCGGCTCGGCGCAGACCTTCAATCCCGGCGACGACATTCCCGGCCAGTGGTGGGAGCTTTACCGCTCGTCCGAGCTCAATGCGCTGATCGAGCAGGCGCTCAAGGCCAATCCTGATCTCGATGCCGCGCAGGCGTCGCTGCGCCAGGCCAACGAGCTCCTCTATGCCCAGCAAGGGACGCTGTTTCCGACCATCAGCGCCAATGGCCAGGGACAGCAGCAAAAGTTCAACGGCGCGACGACAGGCCAACTCATCCCCCCGCAGGTGTTCGGCGTGACCACCGGCTCGCTCAACATCGCCTACAATCCCGACGTCTGGGGCGGCACGCGGCGATCGGTCGAAGCGCAGGCGGCGCAGGCCGAATTCCAGCGCTTTCAGCTCGAGGCGACTTATCTCACGCTCACCTCCAACGTCGTCGTGGCGGCGGTGAACCTTGCCTCGCTGCGCGCTCAGATCGCGGCGACCGAGGACATCATCAAGAGCCAGACAGATTCGCTGCGCGTGGTGCAGACCCAGTTCGACCTGGGCGGCGCGGCCCGCTCGGACGTGCTGCAGCAGCAGGCGACATTGACGGCGACACAGGCCCAGCTTCCGCCGTTGCAGAAGCAGCTCGCCCAGCAGCGAAACCAGCTCATGACCCTGCTCGGCAAGCCGCCGACCGATGATGCCGGACAGGGCCTGCGGCTGCAGACGCTGCACCTGCCCGAGCAATTGCCGCTCAGCCTGCCCTCGCAGCTGGTCGAGCAGCGGCCCGACGTGCGCTCGGCCGAGGCGCAACTCCATACCGCGAGCGCCAACGTCGGCGTGGCCGAAGCAGCGCAGCTGCCGCAATTCCAGATCAACGGCCTGTGGGGCGTCGCGTCCTTGGGCCTCGGCACCTTCTTCGCGCCCGGTTCGGGCGTGTGGAGCCTCGGCCTCAGCCTGGCGCAGACGCTGATCGACGGCGGTCAGCTCGAGCACAAGAAGCTCGCGGCGGCTGCGGCCTACGACAAGGCGGCGGCGCAGTACCGCAGCACCGTGCTCACGGCTTTTCAGGACGTGGCCAATGCGCTGCGTGCCTTGCAATCCGACGCCGATACGCTGAAGGCGACGGTGGCGGCCGAGCAGACGGCGCTGGCGAGCTTGAACCTCGCCCAGCAGCAGTATCAGCTGGGCGCTGTCAACTACCTGACACTTTTGACCGCCCAGCAGCAGTATCAGAACTCGCTCGTCAATCGCGTGCGGGCGCAGGGTCAGCGCTATGCCGATACGGCGGCGCTGTTCCAGGCACTGGGCGGTGGCTGGTGGAATCGAACCGACGTCAAGCCCGAGTCGAAGGGCAAGCCTTACCGGTACGTGAACGTGCCGCACGTGGAAGACATCAAGCCGCCCCGGGCGGGGCACTGAAGGACGAACGCTATGATCAAGCGAATGCTCATCATGTTGGTTCTGGTCGGAGCCACACTGTTCGGTGTCTTCGGCTTCAAGGGCTTCGTCGATGGCAAGATCAAGGAAGCCATGTCGGGCATGGGCAACATGCCCCAGACGGTGTCGACCACCGTCGCGCAGGTGACGGATTGGCAGCAGCAGGTCGAAGCCGTCGGCTCGTTGCGCGCCGTGAACGGCGCGGACCTGTCGCTCGAGCTTGCAGGCGTGGTCGACAAGATCGAGTTCGACTCAGGCCAGGACGTCCAGGCCGGCCAGGTGCTCCTGCGCCTGCGCAACGACGACGACGTCGCCAAGCTCGAATCGCTGGAGGCCTTGGCCAAGCTCGCTCAGATCACCTACGATCGCGACGTCAAGCAGCTCAAGGCGCAGGCCGTGAGCCAGGCGGTGATCGACAGCGATGCCGCCAACCTGAAGAACAGCCAGGCGCTCGCCGAACAGCAGCGGTCGATCGTCGACAAGAAAGTCCTCAAGGCGCCATTTGCCGGCCATCTCGGCCTGCGCCAAGTCGATCTCGGCCAGTACCTGGCGCCCGGAACGGTGATCGTGACGCTACAGTCGCTGACACCGATCTATGCCGACTTCACCTTGCCCCAGCAGGCGCTCGACAAGATCAATGTCGGCCAGGCGGTGACGGCCAGGGCCGACACCTATCCGGGCAAGACCTTCGAGGGCAAGATCACGGCGATCAACCCCAAGGTCGACTTGGCCACCCGCAATGTGCAGGTGCGTGCTCTTCTCGATAATCCCGAGAAGCTCCTGACGCCGGGCATGTTCGTCACGGTCGACGCCGTCACCGGCCAGCCGGAGAAGCTGGTGACCCTGCCGCAGGCGGCGATCAGCTACAACTCCTACGGCAGCCTCGTCTATGTCGTCGAAGAAAAGGGCAAGGGCCCGGACGGCAAGCCGCATCTCATCGCCCAGCAGACCTTCGTCGCCGTCGGCGCCACGCGTGGCGATCAGGTGTCGATCACCAAGGGGCTGAAGGAGGGCGTGACCGTCGTCACGAGCGGCCAGGTGAAGTTGCGCAACGGCGTCAGCGTGGTGGTCAACAACACCGTTGTGCCGAACGACAATGCCAATCCCAAGCCGGTCGATCACTGAGGGCCACGCGCCATGAAGTTCACGGACATCTTCATCCGCCGACCCGTGCTGGCGTCGGTGGTCAGCCTCATGATCCTGGTGGTCGGCATTCGTGCAGGCACCACGTTGCAGGTCCTGCAATATCCGCGGACCGAGAACGCCGTCGTGACGGTCGCGACGACCTACTATGGCGCCGATCCTGACATCATCGCAGGCTTCATCACGACGCCGCTCGAGCAGGCGATCGCGCAGGCCAACGGCATCGACTACATGACGTCGACCAGCATGAGCGGCGTCAGTACCATCACGGTCAACCTGCGCCTGAACTACGATTCCAACAAGGCGATGACCGAGATCAACGCCAAAGTAAACTCGGTGATCAACCAACTGCCGCCGGGCACGCTGCAGCCGGTTTTGACGGTCAAGGTCGGCCAGACCACCGACGCGATGTATCTCGGCTTCCGTAGCGACACGCTGGCGCCCAACCAGATCACGGACTACCTGGTACGCGTCGTTCAGCCCAAGCTGCAGGCGGTCGAAGGCGTTCAGACGGCCGAGATGCTGGGCGGCAAGAACTTCGCGCTGCGCGCCTGGCTCGACCCTCAGAAACTCGCGGCCTACGGCTTGACGGCGGCCGACGTCGCCAGCCAGCTCACCAATAACGACTACATTTCCGGTCTCGGCACCACCAAGGGCGAGATGGTCCAGGTGCAGCTCAGCGCCTCGACCAACCTGCGCACGCTCGAATCGTTCCGCAATCTCGTGCTGAAGCAGGACGGTGGGGCGCTTGTGCGCCTTTCCGACGTGGCCAAGGTGACGCTGGGGTCCGACGACTATGAGAGCCAGGTCAGCTTCAACAACCAGCAGGCTGTCTATATCGGCATCCAGGTCGCACCGGCGGCCAACCTGCTCGACGTCGCTGCAGGGGTCCGCGCGATCTTCCCCGACATCGTTGCCCAGCTTCCACGGGGCCTCGAGGGCAAGATCGTCTACGACACGACCGACTTCGTGAACAGCTCGATCAACGAAGTGGTGCGCACGCTGGTCGAGGCGTTGCTCATCGTCACGGTCGTGGTGTTCCTGTTCCTGGGATCCGTGCGTTCGGTGCTGATCCCCACGGTGGCCATTCCGCTGTCGCTGGTCGGTACCTTCACGATGATGCTGATCTTCGGCTTCTCCATCAACCTCTTGACCTTGCTGGCGTTGGTGCTCGCCATTGGTCTGGTGGTCGATGACGCGATCATCATCGTTGAAAACGTCAACCGCCATCTCGAGGAGGGGATGAAGCCCATTCCTGCCTCCATTCAGGCGGCACGCGAGCTCGGTGGTCCGATCATCGCCATGACTGTCGTGCTGGTCGCGGTTTATGTGCCGATCGGCTTCCAGAAGGGGCTGACCGGCGCGCTGTTCACCGAGTTTGCCTTCACCCTGGTGGGGGCGGTGACCGTGTCGGCGATCGTCGCGCTGACGCTCTCGCCCATGATGTGCTCGCGCTTCCTGAAGCCGCACGGCCAAGGGACGGCCAAATGGGAGGCGCGGTTTATTGCCTTCATCGACCGCAATTTCACCCGGCTGCATGACAGCTACGTGCGCCGGCTCGACGGCAGTCTGAACTACCTGCCGGTGACAGCGGTGTTTGCCGCCATCGTGCTGGGCAGCATCTACTTCCTCTATTCTTCCACCAAGAGCGAGCTGGCGCCGTCGGAAGACCAGGGGATCCTGCTCGCGCTCTCGACCAATTCGCCGACCGCGACCATTGACCAACGGCTGATGTACTCGCGCCAGGTCTACGACGTCTTCATGAGCCATCCGGAGACCCAGCAGGTTTTCCAGCTCGACGTTCCGGGCCAGGTGATCTCGGGCATGGCGCTGAAGCCTTGGGACCAGCGGTCGCAGACGTCCAACCAGCTCCAGCCGATCGTCCAGGGGCAGCTGGCAGGCATCGCCGGCGCGCAGATCGTGGTGTTCCCGCTGCCGCCGCTGCCAGGCGCGTTCGGCTTGCCGGTGCAGTTCGTCATCACGACCACGAGCGATTTCAGTCGCCTGAACGAGGTGGCACAGGACTTCCTCAAGGAAGCCATGGGCAGCGGCAGGTTCCTGTTCCTGAATACCGACCTCCGCGTCGACCAACCCCAGTTCGTCGCGCGCATCGATCGCGATAAGGCAGCCCAGCTCGGCCTCAAGATGAGCGATGTCGGCGCGGCTCTCGCCTGGATGCTGGGCGGTGCCTATACCAACTACTTCGACCTCGACGGGCGCTCCTACAAGGTCATGCCGCAGGTCCAGCAGCGCTCGCGCCTCAATGCGGATCAACTGCTGAACTACTACATCAAGGCGGCGGACGGCAGCGTCGTGCCGGCTTCAACCATCGTGAAGCTCGTGCCCAAGACGATTCCGGAGTCGCTGAACCACTTCCAGCAGCTCAACAGCGCCACCATCCAGGGCGTCGCTTTCCCCGGCGTCTCCCAGGGCGAAGCGATGCAGTACCTGCAGGATCTCGCCGCTCGCACCTTGCCGGCGGGTTACTCGGTCGACTACGGCGGACAGTCACGTCAGTTCATCCAGGAATCGGGCGGCTTCGTCACCACCTTCGCCTTCGCGTTGATCATCATCTTCCTGTCACTGGCGGCATTGTTCGAGAGCTTCCGTGATCCGTTGATCATCCTGGTCTCGGTGCCGATGTCGATCGCGGGAGCGCTATTGTTCCTGATGGTCCTGAGCACGATCAATGTGCTCGGCGCCAGCATCAACATCTACACCCAGGTCGGCCTGGTGACCCTGATGGGTCTGATCAGCAAGCACGGCATCCTGATCGTCGAAGTCGCCAACGAGCTGCAGGGCGCCGGCAAGACCAAGCGCCAGGCGGTGGTCGAGGCGGCAGGCATACGGTTGAGGCCGATCTTGATGACCACCGCCGCGATGGTGATGGGCGTGTTCCCGCTCATCACCGCCTCGGGCGCGGGCGCGCTGTCGCGCTTCAGCATGGGCCTGGTGATCGCGACCGGCATCTCGCTCGGCACGCTTTTCACGCTGTTCGTGGTGCCGGCGGTCTACGTCCTGATAGCGGGCGATCATCATAAGAAAGCCGAAAGCGACGAGGTCCTGCCGGCGCCGGCCGAATGAGTCCGTGCCTGACGCCTTCGGGCGTCAGGCATTGGTGGTTTTGTGGAAGACGGCGGAAAGCTCACCCGCTGCCCGGCCCGTAAGCGGATAGTCAACTGAGCGTCGTCACGACGGCACGCGCCACGTCGGCCATGACGGCGTTCTTGGTCGCCGCCGTTCCCGAGGCACCAGTAAGGTAGACGGTCATCACCATCGGTGCACGGTCGGTGGGCCAGATTACGGCGATGTCGTTGGCGGTGCCACGTTCGCCGGTGCCGGTCTTGTCGCCGACCCGCCAGCCTTTCGGCAGCCCGGCGCGAAGCCGGTCATCGCCGGTCCTGGTGGCGACCATCCACGTCGCCAGCTGAGCACGCGAGGCGGGTGACAGAGCCGTGCCCAAGACGAGCCTCGACAGCGTCGCCGCCATCGCGTTGGGCGACGTGGTATCGCGCGGATCGCCGGGCAGCGCTTCGTTCAGCGTCGGCTCGGTGCGGTCGAGGCGTGTGACGCTGTCGCCCAGACTTCTTGCGAAGGCGGTGAGGCCGGCCGGGCCGCCAATGTTCGCCAGCAGGAGATTGCCCGCGGTATTGTCCGAAAGCGTGATCGCGGCCTCGCAGATCTCGGCGAGGGTGAGGCCGGAGCCGACATGTTTTTCCGTTGTGGGCGAGTAGGGCACGAGGTCGGCCTTGGCATAGGTCACGCGCCGGTCGAGCTTTTCCTGTCCGGCATCGACACGATGCAGCAATGCGGCCGATGCGAGCGCCTTGAAGGTGCTGCACATTGGGAATCGCTCGTTCCCACGCCAGCCGCGCGCTCCGTTGCCACTGTCGTCGAGCAGCGCCACGCCCAGCCGGCCGCCGCTCAGGGCCTCCAGCCGTTGCAGCTCTCCTTCCAGGCGTGGCGTCGCCTGGGACAAACCGGGAATGCCCGCCAACACCGTCGCGCCCAGAAAACTTCTTCTGCCGATCATGTGCCTGATCCTTTCAAGAGGGTGCGCTCTCGTCGCAGGAAGGGGCCGCGGTTGACAAACCATGGTTGGTGACGCGAACCATAAGCAAAACTTGGGACGGGAAAAGTGAGTCGCGCGCCGCGTCTGTCGCATCTTCCGCTGAACGCCTTGCGTGCCTTCGAGGCATCGGCGCGGCACCTGAGCTTCACTCGCGCCGGGCTGGAGCTGCGCGTGACGCAGGCAGCGGTCAGCCAGCAGGTGAAGCGGCTGGAGGCGAGCCTCGGCGTGCAGTTGTTCCGTCGCCTGCCGCGCGGCCTGGCCCTGACCGACGAGGGCGAAGCGTTACTGCCCGCCATCGAGCGCGCCTTTCGCGGCATCAGCGAGACCCTGGAGCGCTTCCGCGACGGCCGCTTCAGCGAGGTCCTCACCGTGGGCGTGGTCGGCACCTTCGCGACCGGCTGGCTGCTGCCGCGTTTGCCGCGCTTCACGCGGGCGCATCCGCGAATCGACGTCCGCCTGCACACCAACAACAACCGAGTCGATCTCGCGGGTGAGGGGCTGGATTGCGCCATTCGTTTTGGCGACGGCGCCTGGCATGCGACCGATGCGCTGCGGCTGTTCGAGGCACCGCTGACGCCGCTTTGCCCGCCGACGCTGGCGCGCAAGCTTCGCAAGCCGGCGGATCTGCGCCGCCAGACACTGCTGCGGTCCTACCGGCCTGACGAATGGGCGCGTTGGTTCGAGGCTGCTGGCGGTACGGCGCCCAAGAACCAGGGTCCGGTGTTCGATTCTTCGGTGACCATGGCGGAAGCGGCGGCGCGCGGGGTCGGCGTGGCGCTGCTGCCGGCGATGATGTTTGCCGAGGATTTGAGGCGCCAGCGGCTGGCGAGGCCGTTCAGAGCGGAGGTTTCGCTGGGATCCTACTGGATCACGTCATTGCGCTCGAAACGGCCGAGTGCGGCAATGGAAGCCTTTCGAACTTGGCTGCTGGCCGAAGCGGCAAGGACAAGAGGCCGCTCGCCGGCTAAAGCGCCTTGATCGCCGCCTGTGCGATCGGCGCGCCCCATTCCTGCGTGAAATGGCCGGCCCCGGCGATCTCCAGCGGCGGCGGACAGTTACGGATATTGGCGTGCAGCGCCCGCATTAC
>Ga0310811_10003163_pt1 | contig 20689 bp, 21 predicted proteins | sample YCmetagenome_FD_207642 | JGI IMG/M metagenome (GOLD analysis project Ga0310811, IMG submission 207642) | Soil microbial communities from experimental microcosm in Duke University, North Carolina, United States - YC | ecosystem: Engineered > Artificial ecosystem > Soil microcosm > Unclassified ...
GGAGGCGTGGGAGAAGGGGTGGTCTTGGCTTCCTGCGCCACTGCCGCGCCAGTCAGCGCGAGCGAAAAGGCGGTTATCAGGGAAAGACAGATCTTCATTTTGTATGGCGCCACCCGCGAGTGGAACTTGCAAACGAAACAGGTTTGCCTTGTCTTGGCAAGCGTCACCCATGGCCCGTCCGGCATCCCAGTTTCGCGAGATCGAGCTCCCGCTGACCCCGGCGGAGGCTGCGGCCGCGTGGTCGGGCCGCGAGGGCGTGGTTTTCCTGGATTCCGCGCTGGAATCGCCCGGTGCGATCTCCATCCTGGCTTGCGAGCCGGAGGACGTCATCGAGGGAGCGGTGGAGGATATTTCCCGCCTCGCCCGCGAGCTCGAGGCCCGTCGCACGGAAACGGGCGACCGTGCGCTGCCTCAGGGCGCCGCGATCGGGTGGTTTGCCTTCGACGGCTCCTTCCGGTTCGGCTTTTACCCCCACCTCCTGATCTATGAGCACGACCGCGAGCGATGGCTCGCCGTCGGCCACCCGCCCCTGCCGGACCCGGAGGCGGCGCCGATGCCCGCACGGGCGGCGGCGCGAGTGACTTTTCGCCCCGAGATCACTTCGGCGGCCTACTGCGAAATGGTGTGCCGTACTCAGGCCTATATCGCCGCCGGCGATATCTACCAGGCCTGCATCGCCCACCGCTACCGCGCCCCGTGGCAGGGGCCCGCGTGGCCGTTTTACGAGGCGCTCCGGCACTATTCGCCCGCGCCGTTCGCCGGCTATCTGGGCCTCGGCGACACGACCGTGATGTCCGCCTCTCCGGAGTGTTTCCTGCGCCTCAGCGGCCGGAATGTGCTGACCCGCCCCATCAAGGGCACCCGGCCGCGCCGTTCCGAGTCCGACGCCGACGAGCGCTCCGCCTACGAACTGATCACCTCGCCCAAGGAGGTCGCCGAGCTCGTCATGATCACCGATCTCGAGCGAAACGATCTGGGCCGTGTTTGCGAGTACGGCAGCGTGCACGTGACGGATCTGCTGCGGCTCGAGCGATTCGAGCAGGTTTTTCATCTTGTTTCCTCGGTGGAGGGAACCCTCCGGCCGGAAGTTTCCCATGTCGAGGCGGTCGCCGCCTGTTTTCCCGGCGGCTCGATCTCCGGCGCTCCGAAGAAGCGAGCCCTGGAAATCATCGCCGAGCTGGAGCCCGCTTCCCGTGGCATTTACACCGGCGCCGTGGGCTTCTTCGGCTTCAATGGCGAAAGCTGCTTCAATATCGCCATTCGCACCGTGGTCCTGCAGGGAGGGGAAGCCTCCTTCCACGTCGGGGCAGGCATCGTCGCCGACTCCGAACCGGCGAAGGAATGGCAGGAGACGCTCGACAAAGCGGCGGGCATCCTCCTCGCCGCCGAGCGCGCCAGCGCCGGCTCAGCGAGCGTTTTCGCCGAGAGCCCGCAGCAGGAGGCTTAGCTCCGTCCGCAGCGCTTCGTTCCACGCAGCGATCAGGGCCTCCGGCGTGTGCGCGGCGATCGGGATCGATTGCGTGAACGTCCGGCGCAGCACGATATCGCGGCCTTTTTCCGTGCGGTGGAAGACCTGTGCCTCGATCGTGAGCACCGCCTTCGGCGAGTTGGGCACGCTGAAGTCGCCGAACATTTCCGTCAGGTCGCAATCGATCAGAAAGTCCTGACCCCCGCCCGCGCCCGGTGCCGCGACGTCACCGTAGAGGCCCGATTCGCGCGTCCAGTTGCGGACGATCGACGTCATCATGTCCGCCGGCGAGACCAGGAACTGATTGTAGGGATCGGTTTCCCAGTTGCCTGGCTTCGTCTGGTAGACGAAGCCGTCCGCCGCGAACGGCGCCGCCACGTCGACGAAGCTCACCGAGGCTATTGCCGGCGCATTCGAGGGCCGGATCGATTTCATCGACGGCGGTTTGCCTGGATCGAGCAGGAAATACTTCGGCATCGGAGGCGGGGTGAACGAGCAACCTGCCAGGAGGACGAGGAGGCAGGCCAGCGTGGGGAGGGCGGCGCGGATCATCGTTTTTTGGCGGGTTCGGGTTCCATCACCTTCGAGGGCTTCGGCGGCTTGCTGAAAATGATCTTGGACGGATCGCGCGAGATCTCCGCGCTGGCCGCGCGCAGATTCTCCGAAATGATGCGCAGGTTCGCGAGCGTGGATGCGATATCGTCGGAATTCAACCGCGAGGCCGGCTCGAGGTTCCCGAGGATGGCTTTCAGCTGCTCGTTGGATTTCTGCACCTCGGCGAGCAGGGCGCGTGTGTCGGCGCTCAGCTCCTTCACCTTCGCGTCATCCACCGCCTGCGCGACCGTCTTGAAGAGTTGCTGCGCGTCCGAGCTCAGTTTCTCGATCTGCGCCTTCGTCACCACGTCGTCGAGGTTCTTGAGCAGCTTCTCCGTGCCGTCGCTGATCCCCTTGATGTTCAGCCCCTTCACCTCCTTCATCATGCTGTTCAGCGAGTCGAGCATGCTCGTGATCTCGCCCGGAGCGTAGGGCAGGTAATAGTTGCGCGGCTTCCAGATCAGGTTGATCGGGCGGTACCGGCTGGGGTCGACATAGTTGATCTCGAGGTAGTTCAACCCCGTGATGCCCTGAGGCTCGATCTGCACGCGCAAGCCCTTCTGGATGTTGCGATCGAGGATTGGCTGGAGGTTCTCGTCCTTGAACATCCCGGGGAAGATCTCCTTGTCGATCTCCATCAGGATCACCACGTAGTTCGCCACCGCGTTGCGGTCCACCTGTGGGTATTCCGTGAAGAGGAATCCCACGCTCGTCGCCTTGCCGACCGTCACTCCGCGGAATTTCACCGGCGAGCCCACCTCGATGCCCTGCACCGTCGCATCCACGTAGGTCTCGAAATAAATCTTTTCCTTGAAGAACTGGCCGACGCCGAAGATCACCAGTCCGCCCGCCAGCAGGAGCAGGCCCACGATGATGAAAAGGCCGATCCGGAAATAGCTCGCCTCTTTCATGACCTGGCCTCCGCTTCGCGATGGAAAAACTGCCGCACGAACGGCTCGTCCGAGTGGTCGCGCAGCTCCTCCGGCGCTCCTTCGGCGATGATTCCTTGTTTCTTCTTGTCGAGCATGATGACGCGGTCCGCTATCGCATAAATGCTCGGCAGCTCATGGGTGACAATCACGAATGTCGTTCCCATCTCCTCATTCAGCCGCAGGATGAGGGCGTCCAGCTCGGCTGAAGTGACGGGATCCAGCCCCGCCGAAGGCTCGTCGAGGAACACAACCACCGGATCCAGCGCCATCGCTCGCGCGATCGCCGCCCGCTTCTGCATGCCGCCGCTCAGCTCGCTCGGCAGCTTGTTGGCCGATTCTTCCAGTCCGACCAGCTTGAGCTTCATCCATGCGATCAGGGCCAGCGCATCCTCGGGCAGGTCCGTGTATTCCTCGAGCGGGAGCCGGACGTTCTGGCTGATCGTCATCGAGCCAAAGAGTGCGCCGCTTTGATACGATACGCCGATGCGGGTCAGGATTTTTTGCCGTTCCTCGCCCTCCGCGGCCACCAGGTCGCGGCCCTCGATCTTCACTTCGCCCGAGATCGGCGGGTACAGCCCGATCATGTGCTTGAGCAGGGTGCTCTTGCCACAGCCCGAGCCGCCCAGGATCACGAAGACTTCGCCCTTCTTCACGTCGAACGACACGTCCTTCAGCACCACCTTGTCGCCGTAACCGACGGTGAGATCGCGTGCTTCGATGATGTTTTTCTCCCCGGCCATTAGAATTTGATCGCCCAGAACACGACGGCGAAGACCGCGTCCACCACGATGATAAGGAAGATCCCGCTCACCACGGCCCGGGTCGTCGACTCGCCCACCGCGCTCGCTCCGGACTTCGTTTGCAGCCCGCGCAGGCAGCCGATGCCGCCCACCAGCGCGCCGAAGAAAAATGATTTGATCAGCCCGGTCGCGATATCGTGAACGCTCACCGCAGAGACGAGCTGATTGTAGATGGCCGCCCAGGGATGGCCGAAGATCATCACGACCATCAGCCCGCCCATGATGCCCACGACATTCGCGTAGATCGTGAGCAGCGGTGTCACGAGAATCGCCGCCATCAGCTTGGGCACGACGAGGAATCGCACAGGATCGAGTCCCATCGTGGTCAGGGCGCTCACTTCTTCGTTCACCTTCATCGTCCCGATCTCGGCCGCAAAAGCCGATCCCGAGCGGCCAGCCAGCACGATCGCCGTCATGATGCCTCCGAGCTCGCGGAGCATCGCGAGCGAGACCAGGTTCACCACGAAAATATCCACGCCGAACTGCTGCAATGGCACCGTGGATTGGAAGGCCATGATCATTCCGGTGAGGAAGCCGATCATGCCCACGATCACGAGCGCATTCACTCCCGCCGTCTCGACCGTCCGCCACATGTCGCCCCAGCGCACATGGCGTGGACTGATGAAGGCTTGCAGAAGCGCGACCGTCGCCTGCCCGGTGAAGGTCAGTTGCTCGCGCATGTCGATCGCCATTCCCACCGCGACCCGGCCGATCGAGGTGATGGACGACTCCTTCTTCTCCCGCCCGCGTCCCAGCTTGGGGAAGTCGCCTTCGGCGTACGGCTCGAGCAGGCCCTGCGCGTCGGTGGACAGGCCCTCGATCCTGGCCCCCTGCTGTTTCTCGAGCTCGTAGAAAAGAGCTGCGCCCGAGGAGTCGCAGTAGGTCACGCCCGAGGCGTCGACCGTGCCACCCTTCTTCGCCGCCCGCAAAGTCCGATTCCACACCGCGGCGGTGCTGGCGGCGTCGAGCCGCCCCTTGAGCACGATGCGCCCCTCTTCCTCGGTGAGCTGGGCGGGTTCGTCGTCGGATGACATCGCTTCATTCGTACCTGATCCCTCGCGTGGCCGTCTAGAGGGCAGCCAGCCAGAGCGTGGTCGAGGCTGTGCCGGGCGGGTATTCCGGCGGTGGCGGCACATGATGGGACTTCAATCCCGCGGCGAAATCCCGCAGGGCCGGCACGTCGATCTCACGGGCATTCGTGGAGAGCAGAATCCGCGCGCCAGGTTCGGCGAGGTCGAGCGCCTGCTCCAGCAGGGAGCCGAGGTCCCGCTCCGCGCGGAAAACCTGTCCCTTCGCCCCGCGTGAGAATGTGGGGGGATCAAGAATGATGGCGTCGAATTTTTCGCCGCGCCGGGCAAGTCTCGGCAGCACGGCGAAGACATCGTCGGCGATGAAGCGATGCGGTCCCGATGCGAAGCCGTTCAACCCCAGATTCGCCTTTCCGCGATCGAGCGATTTGCGCGAGAGGTCGAGGCTCAGCGTCTCCGCCCCCGCCCTTGCGGCGGCGACGGAGAAGGCGCAGGTGTAGGAGAAACAATTCAGCACCCGCCCGGGCCGTAGCGATTCCAGGTATTCGCGATTCGAGCGCTGGTCGCAGAAGAGCCCGGCGGAATACCCCGCCGCAAAATCGATCCCGTATTTCAAGCCGCGTTCGCTCACCACGGTTTCCAGGGGGCCCGCGCCGCCGGATACTTGCACCGGTTTGTCGTTCTCGCCGGGCTGCTTCACAAGTCGACGCCGGAAGATTCGGCCTGCGGGAAGCCCGAGGGTTTCGAGCCATCCCGGGAGACGGGAGGTGACGGTGTCGCGATCGTCCAGCGTGCTCGCGAGATAGTCGCTCCCCAGCCGGTCGACCCAGCCCTCCGCCCCGGTCCAGAGCCGGTGTGCGGTCGTATCCTCGCCGGTCAGCGCGGCCAGTTCCGCCGCCTCGATCAATCGCTCTTTCACGCGACGTTCTCGGGATCGAGGACCGGACAGGCCAGGACGTCGGAGACCGCGCGCAGCAGTGCCGCCTCGCGGGGCTGGATCACTCCATCGTGCCGGACGGCCTGATTGCTGGCATTGAAGATCTTTCGCTTCGTGGCCGGATCTGCCTCCGCGATCCGGTCCAGCGCCGTGTCGAGTGCGGCGAAGTCGCAGCCGTCCGTGCGCTGCATCGGGAACGCCCCCGGCTTCAACAGCAGCGCGGTCACCCCGGTCTGGAAGGCCGCATCCCGGACGTCCGGCGTATCGCCGGCATACCATGCCAGCGTCGAGAGCAGGGTCCCGATCTCTGGCAGGAGCGGTACGGGCGATTGATAGCGGATTGCCGGACCCCGGCTCTTGGTGAAGGCGTGGTCCACGTGCCGGACGAGGGCCTTGTGCAGGACGAACTCGAAGAGATCAACCTTCCCGTCGCACTGGATGAGAATGCCCACGTTCTGACGAAAACTGGCATACTGCGCATCGGAGAGCTGGCGCAGGGCCGGCAGGCAAAGATCCATCAGGGTGATCGCATCCGAGATTTCGCCACTGCGCTGGACGTCGCGATCGACCTCGGCCCGATCCGCCGCGCTGAGCTGGATGGAGGCCAGCTGCTTCTCGCGGGTGGGCGGGTCGTTGCTCAGCAGGAGGGCGTAGATCAGCGGTACGGCGCTCGCCGTGACCCGGGCTCCCTGGCGGGCGAACTCCGGCATCGCCGCAAGCATGGCGCCGGCGAGCGCCACATTCCGCGGAGTGGGGCCCGCTGCGGGTGGCGCGGTCTCGACTGGCACGGTCTCCGCGCGTGGCTGAAAGCTCGGATCTATTGCCTGGATGCGTTCCACGATCGGCGGATGAGTTGCGAAAAGCCCCATGAAGGACTCACCCAGCCCGTTGCCGAAAAACATGTGGCTCGCCTCATCCGCCCGCGGCGATTCCAGCTTCGATCCGGCCTGGCCGATCTTATAGAGCGCGCCCGCGATGCCGTCCGGGTTGCGGGTGAACTGCACCGCCGAGGCATCCGCCAGGAATTCCCGCTGCCGGCTGACCGCTGCCTTGATCAGCTTCGCGAAAAAGACCCCGATCGAGCCGATGAGCCAGACGCCCGCCCCGATGAGGAAAAGAGGGAGCTGGGCGTTGCCATTCTTGTTGTCGCTGCCGCGCACGCTGCCGCCCGCGCGGGCGCCAATCTCGAACACGATGCGCCCGATCATCGCGAGGAGGAGGATGCCGGTCAGGACTCCGATCAACCGCACGTTCAGCCGCATGTCGCCGTTGAGGATGTGGCTGAACTCGTGGGCGATCACCCCCTGGAGCTGGTCACGGTTCAATTGCTCGAGCGTGCCGCGCGTGACGGCGACCGCCGCGTCGCCGGGCGTGTTCCCCGCGGCGAAGGCATTGATCGCCAGCTCCTCGTCGAGCACGTAGATGTCCGGCACCGGCACCCCGGAGGCGAGGGCCATTTCCTCCACGACATTGCGAAGTTGCTGCTCACGGAGATCGGTCGGGTGCGGAGCGAGCTGACGGCCGCCCAGCATCTGGGCGACGACACCTCCGCCCTGCGATAGCTCCGCGATGCGGTAGAGCGAGCCGAGCGTCACCACCACGATCACGCCGCCGGAGATCATGCCGAGCATCCGCCAATCGGTCAGCGGCTCTCGAAAGGCCAGGGCTGCGGCCACGTGCAGCGTGACGATGATGCCCAGCACCGCGAGGATGAAATAGATGATCAGCCATTTCGTTTTCCGATGCGCGCGGGCCTGGCTTTCGAAGAAGTCCATGATCGGTCAGTTTGCCGCCGGGGTCGGGGCGGGAGTCGGCTGCGAGGTGGGCGTTGGAGCCGGCGAGGGATGCTTGAGAAATTCGATCATGTCCTCCTGAACCTTTGCGGCGTGCGGACCGAACCATACCAGCTGCCCCGCGTCTTTGACCGTAAGGACCCTGGCGGCAGGGAGCTTGTCGGTGATCGGTTTGAGGTTATTCCAACTTGCGGCGATATCTGCGGAGCCATTGATCAGCAAGGTAGGTACGGAAATTTTCTCGAAGGCGATGGGGTCCAACGCACGCAGCAGGACGATATCGTTGCGTGTGCCGGTCTCACGCGGACTCAGCGGCGCTTGCGTGCCGACGAGTTGCTGAAAGAAAGCAAGCTGAGCCGGGTCATTAAGCACGAAATCGACGAGCTTGCGGCGATCTTCCGGCTTGAGAGAAGTGTCGGCTGCGAAAGCGAGGTCCAGCATCCAGCGGGGGTCGCGGCGGGCCTGTTGGACGAAAAGCCAGGTGCCCATGTCCCCCGTCGACCCGAACAGCGCCGCGTCGGTGATCAGCCGCTGTTCGCTCTTCTTCTCGCGACGATACGGGATGGTCGAGGGTTCGATCAGGACGAGTGCGTCCGTACGATCGGGAAGTTGCAGCGCAAACCGCTCCGCAACCTGGGTTCCGGTCGAAAAGCCCACTACACCGGCTTTTTTAATCCCCAAGGTGTCGAGTAGCGCCGCCAGGGCATTGGCCTGGTCTTCGAAGAGCAGGCCGGTGGTGAGCGGGGTCCGGAGGAAGCCGGGCCGTGAGGGCGCGATCACGCGAAAGCCATTTTTGGCAAGGTCACGGCCGATCAATGCCGCCTGGTCGTAGCCTCCCGGAGCGCCGTGACAGATCAGGACCACCGGGCCGGAACCAAAGTCCATGTACTCGACCGGACCCGCCGTCGTCTGCGCGATCTTGCTCCCCTCATCGAGCGTGACGAGCGCCTCCTTCTTCCATTGCTCGAATTTCCAGCAAATCCATGTCCCGGCCAGCAATAGGAGGATCAGCAGGGCCATCAATGCGCGCCCGAGCCAGCGGAAAAACGTCATCATCGCGTGATTACCTAACGCGCGAACTCCCGACGCTCAACCACCAAGCGAAAGGCGGGAGAGTGGGGGCACTCGGATTTGAACCGAGAACCAACCAGTTATGAGCCGGCTGCTCTAACCATTGAGCTATGCCCCCGACGGGTTGCCGCCTGAGTTAACTCAAATCAGCCGTTCGCGCCAGCCCCAAGGCGTGCGGCGAAAAACTCCGCCGCCCGGTCGAAGGCATCGCGCTCCGCCGTAGCGCCGAGCGTATGCCCTTCCTTGGGATAGACCACGCTCTCGACGACCGCACCCGCACGCCGGCCCAATTGCACCAAGGCATCCGCGCATTCCATGGGCACGCGTGTATCCTGGGCTCCGTGCAGCACCAGGAGGGGCGGCATGTGGGGTTCGCTCTCCTCGTCTTCTTTCTCGAGCAGGCCGCCAGCCAGGACCGCCACGGCCCCGATATCCGACGTCTCCTGCGCCGCCTCTACGGCCAGGGATCCGCCCAGCGAGTATCCCAGGAAACCTACGGGCTCACCGGCCGCCTCCGCGTACTGGTGGGCGATCGTGATCAGGGCATCCCGCCATTCGGAGGAGTGGGCACAGACGTTCGACTGCGTCGCGAAGAACGTGCCCGTGGTATTGAAGTAATGCACCACGCACGCCCGGAAGTCATGGCTGGCGAGGTTTTTGGCGGCCCGCCGCAGCAAGGCCCCATCGCCCAGCAGCCCCCCGGTGCCATGGAGCAGGAGCACGGTATGTGCGTGCCGGCCCAGAGGCGGTTCATAGACGTCGACACGGACATGATGGTCGGCCACGTCCACTTGCTCCGCCGTGCGATGTGGTGCTGGCGATGAAGAAATCGCCGTGGAGGCCATGAGAATCGGCTCCGCTTCAAGGATGGCATTCATATTCCCCTCCCCAGGGTTCTTTTAGGTTGGACGCTTTAACCTCCTGAAATGTTCGATCCACAGACGGTTGCCGGCCTGCTTTTTCTGTAAATCTGGCAAATTTCCGCGAATCCCGTTTATTTCGGGGCAGCATGCGTATTTTGTCCGGCATCCAGCCTTCAGGGAAACTTCACCTCGGAAACTACTTCGGGATGATGCGGCCTGCCATCGAACTGCAGGAAAAAGGCGAAGCCTTTTATTTCATCGCCGATTTTCACGCTCTCACCACCGTGCACGATCCGGCCGCGCTTCGCGCGCACTCGCGCGAGCTCGCCATCGATTTTCTTTCCTGTGGATTGGATCCCGCGCGTGCCTGTTTTTTTCGCCAGTCGGACGTACCCGCTGTCACCGAGCTGTCATGGATCCTCAGCACCGTCACGCCCATGGGCCTGCTCGAGCGCTGCCATTCCTACAAGGACAAGACTGCGCGGGGTTTTGCGGCCTCGCACGGGCTCTTCGCCTATCCGGTCCTCATGGCGGCGGACATCCTGATCTATGACAGCGATCTCGTGCCCGTCGGGCGCGACCAAAAGCAGCATCTCGAGGTCACCCGCGACATCGCAGTGAAGATGAATGAGCTCTACGGCGAGATTTTCAAGCTGCCCGAGCCCAGCATCCGCGACGAGACCGCAACCGTGCCCGGTCTCGACGGCGCAAAGATGAGCAAGAGCTACGGCAACACGATCGAGATCTTCGAAGACGAGAAAGTGCTGCGCAAAAAGATCATGAGCATCCAGACGGACTCGACGCCCGTCGAATCCCCGAAGCCAACCGAGGGATCCGCGATCCTCGGCCTCTACAAGTTGATCGCCTCCGAGGGCGATTACGCAGCCATGGTCGAGGCCTTCCAGGCCGGTGGCCGTGGTTACGGAGATTTCAAGAAGACGCTTTTTGCCGCCGTGTGGGAATACTTCGCGCCCATGCGCGAAAAGCGGGCCGCGATCGTGGCCGATCCGGCGTACGTCGATGGAGTGCTCCGCGACGGTGCCGCCAAGGCCAACGCCATCGCCGCTGACGTCATGACCCGCGTCCGAAAAGCCGTCGGCCTCACCTGAAGCCACTCAGGCAACGTGTCGTCCAACAACGACCCAACCCCGAAGCCGAACCGTTTTTTCCTGCCTTCCTGCTTCCCTGGAGCCCCCTGTATTTTCTCCGGAAAAGATCCCGTCAGATCGAGCCCTTGTGGTTCGCGATAAAATCGAGCAACCCGGGAAACCGCTTTTCCAGGTCAGCCCGGCGCAACGACGTCTGGCACTTGTTCCCGTCACTGCGCATGCGCACGAGCCCCGCCTCGCGCAGGACCTGGAAATGATGGGACCGCGTCGCCTTGCTGATCGTCATGTCGACATCACCGCAGGTCTCGCACGTGTCTCCCGCCTTCGCGAGATGGCGTACGATCTTCAGCCGCCAGGGGTCGGAAAGCGCCTGCATCACCGCGGAAAGCGGCACGCTGCGAATGGCGGGATGACGGTAGCTCTTCACGTTCGATTTTAAACGTACCACCGGCCAGGTTGTTCGACAAATATCGAAAATCATTTGACGCTTCACTCGCGTCGGATGATCGTCGTCGTTCGAAAATCATCTAACTACCAAAGGCTGATCCCATGAGTTCCATTCTTCTTACGTCCCTGCGCGCCGGAGCCTTCGAATTGCCCAACCGCGTCGTCATGGCGCCGCTTACCCGCTGCCGGTCCTCGGAAGGCCGCGTGCCCAACGCGATGATGGCGGAGTATTACCGCCAGCGTGCCTCCGCCGGCCTGATCCTCAGCGAGGCGACGAGCGTGGATCCGATGGGCGTCGGTTATCCCGACACCCCTGGCATCTGGTCCGAGGAGCAGGTGGCGGGCTGGAAGCTTGTCACCGATGCGGTGCATGAAGCCGGCGGCACCATCCTTCTCCAGCTCTGGCACGTGGGCCGGGTATCCGATCCCCTCTATCTCGATGGGAAGCTGCCCGTCGCTCCGAGCGCCATCGCCCCCGATGGCCATGTCAGCCTCGTCCGGCCGGTCAAATCGTTCGTCACTCCGCGTGCGCTCGAGCGGGAAGAGATTCCCGCCATCGTCGAGGCCTATCGAAAAGGCGCGGAGAATGCACAGCGTGCCGGCTTCGATGGCGTGGAGCTTCACGGCGCCAATGGCTACCTGCTCGACCAGTTCCTCCAGACCGGGAGCAATCACCGCGCGGACGACTACGGCGGTCCGGTCGAGAATCGGGCCCGCCTGATGTTCGAGGCCGTCGACGCCGCAATCGGTGTTTGGGGAGCGGATCGCGTCGGCCTTCATCTTGCGCCACGCGGAGATTCCCACGGCATGGGCGACGACAACCGCGCCGCGACTTTCGGCTATGTGGCTCGCGAGGCGGGCAAACGCAAGCTGGCATTCCTCTGCGCGCGCGAGCGTTTCGACGGAGAGGAACTCGCCGCGCAGCTCAGGCAGGAATTTGGCGGCGTCTTCATCGCCAACCAGCTCTTCACCAAAGCCAGCGCCGAGGAGGCCATCGCGGCCGGGAAGGCGGACGCCGTGGCGTGGGGCCAGCTGTTCATCGCGAATCCTGACCTGCCCCGCCGTTTCGCGGAGAACGCGCCGCTCAATGAGCCGGACGCCGCCTCTTTTTACGGAGGCACCGAGCACGGCTACACGGATTATCCCGCGCTGGCTTGAGGCCGGCGCGCGGCGGCCGAACGGCGAAACTTTCCCTTTGGGAGGGCGGGATTCCGGGTGTAACTTTGGTCAACCAGCCGAGGAGTTCCCCCATGAAAACCATCGCCGCCGCCATTCTGGGCTGCGTCCTGATCGCCGGAGCATATGCGGCGGACAGTGCCAGCCGTATCACCCCCGCCATCCAGGCCGCCCTCGATGGCCAGACCAGGATCGTCTCCGCGTGGGCGGCGAATCCGAAGATCGTCTCCGCCGTCAAAACGCAGAACAAGAAAGGCCCCCTGGCCGGCATGACCAATCACGCCTGGAAGTCCGTCCCAGCTGACGGCCCGCTCGTCCGTGGCTTTGAGAAAAATGCCGCCGGCCAGTTCCTGTCCGGCAGGCTCGCCGCCAGCGGCGGGCTTTACCGTGAGGCCTTTCTGAGCGCGGCCCAGGGCGAAAAAGCGGCCTTCGTCGACAAGCCCAGCGATTACCTCCATGCCGGCACCCCGAAGTTCGCGGGTCCCATGGGCGGCAACCCCTGGCAGGGCAAGCCGGAGTTCGACAAATCGAGCTATTCCTACGTCGTCCAGGTCGCCGTGCCCGTTCGCAGCGGCGGAAAGCCCATCGGAGTCCTGGTAGTTGGTATCTCCATGAAGGCCCTGACCGCCATGGCAAAGCCCTGAATTCCGCCTCGGTAAGCTCAAAACGCTGGTCGGCGGATGCGGATTCCTGTCGTCTGGTTCGCGCGATGAGCCAGCCCGATCCGACACACCAAGCCCGGCGAAGCCATTCTTGCCGGGAGGGCGAGGCTCGCGCCAAGTCGACTTTAGAAACCGGGAAAACGCCGTCCAGGACAGACCGCGAATCCCAGTCGTCCAGCCCGCCATGAGCTATTCCGATCCAACCTTCAAAAACTGGGCCAAGCCCGGCCCAATTCCTCCCGGCGCGCTTGGCGAAGGCCCGGAGATCTCCCCCGGGGAAACGCTCGATGCGATCAGCGGCTACTTCCGCCTCTTCCAGCTTGCGGACGGCCATCGCTTCTCCACCGACGACGTTCTCACCGCCTGGTACGGCACGGCGCATTGTCCCGCCGCGCGCACCGCACTCGATCTCGGCAGCGGTATCGGCACCGTCGGCATGATCGCTGCCTGGCGCCTGCCTGGCGCGCGCTTCGTCACCGTCGAGGCGCAGGAGGAGAGCGTGCGGCTTGCACGCAAATCCGCAGTCTGGAATGGCCTGACCGATCGCTACGAGATCCGGCAGGGTGACTTTCGTGACGAGGGAGTGTTGTGCGAGACCGAGAAATTCGACCTCGTACTCGGCAGCCCGCCGTATTTCCCGCTCGGCAGCGGCGCAGAGGGCGACCATCCGCAGAAAGTGGCCTGCCGCTTCGAGATGCGGGGCACGGTTGCCGACTATTGCGCGACCGCCGCCCGGCACCTGGCCCGGGCCGGTTTTTTCGCGTGTGTGTTCCCGATCGATCCCGAGCAGCAGCACGAGCGCGTGCGTGCAGGCGCTGCAGCGGCTGGGTTGAAAATCGTTCGGTGGAGACCAGTCGTCCTCCGCGAGGGGGCCAAGCCTCTGCTCGGCCTTTTCGGAATGATGAGATCCAAGGATCTGCCCACCACGGTTCAGCCGTGGGAAGAGCCGCCCCTCGTCATTCGCACCGCCGGCGGCACGGTGCATCCGGAATACATCGCGGTGAAGCTGTCGTTCGGCTTCCCGCCCTGATGCTCTCTACTCGATCTCGGCGATGATGTTCCCCTTCACGGTCTTCAGGGTGACCGTGTCCACGTGGGTGAGCTTCACCGCGGAGAACGTGACCACCAGGCCCTCGTTGTCCACGATGTTCAGGTCCCAGGTGGCATTTTTGGCCGAGGGTTCGAAGTCGACCTGCAATTTCCCGCCCGCAGCCAGGACCTGGCCGTTCGGGAGCAGGTTGCCGTCCCAGTCCTTGTTCTCCGTCGACGTGATGTAGATCGCCTCGAAGCTGCGATGCGTCTTGTTGATCAGGGTGAAGTCCAGATCGTTTGCCGCGGCGGTTCCGAGGCTGGTCAGGGCGATGAGAAAGAGCAGAAATTTCATTTTTACGCCTACTTCTTTTTCTTTTTGCGGGAGGTCGTGTCCTTGTAGACCGTCTGCCCGTATTGATTTTTTACCGTCGTCGTCTTGTAGACCTTGTTGCCCTTCGTCTTCTTGGTCGTGGACTCGTAGAAATACTGTGGCTGCCGGTAGATCTTCGGCTGGTTGTAGTAGGGGTCGAAGTAAACCGGGCGCGCGTGCTCGTGCACCACGACGACCTGCGTCGGCGGCGGTCCGGGTTCCGACATGATCTCATCGAACGTCGCACAGCCGGAAAGGCCCGACATTGCGATGGCAGCCAGGAGGAGCGGGCGAATGGACACGCCGTTCGTGTAACAAGCGGCGGCAGCCGGGTCAACGCATGTGCCCGGGGTTCTGCAATTTCCTCTCGGAAAATCCGTGCTTTCCAGCACGCTGAGCGCACGCGGATGAAAGAACCAAACTCCACCAAGCAGCATTACCAGCAGCTCCGCGTGCTTTCCTGCGAGGAACTTTGGGACACGGAGGTCGCCGCCTTTGATCGGGCCGATGCCCGGGAACGCATGAAAAATGTCGCCGTTGTTCGCGCGGTCGGAGTGGTCTTTTCCGAATCGGGAACACCCGAACAAAAGGAACGGGCGCGCCGATGGCTCGTTGGATTGCTGTCGGACCCGGAGGAAAAGATTCGCCGCTATGCGACCAATGCCCTGCCGAAGCTCGGCTCCGATTCCTCCGAAGAGGCCGCGTTGCACGACGTGCTGCGGCGGAGCGCGTCCGATCGGGAAAAGAACGCACTCGCTCGCGCGTTGGGTAAGATCGGTGGCGCCGCCACGCTTGAGATCGCCGGGGAGGGAGTCTTGGGGGCGGCCGCGCAAAAAGTGCGGGCGAATGTCGCGCGCGCCCAGCCCAGCTCGGTCGCGCTGGATCGGGTTTTGCAGAAGACCGCGGGCTTGCGAATCCGCCTCGGTTGCCGGGCCGGCCTCGAGCGAATTGTCGAGGATGAGCTTCACGAGAAATCGCAGGAAGGGGCTCGATTCGAGGCCATCGATAGCTCGCGTGGCGCGGTCACGATTGCTCCGGCTGGGGATTTCTCGCTCGCCGACCTTTTCGAGTTTCGCTGCTTCAGCACCCTGAGCTTCGTGCTCGGTAGCATCCCGTCGCCACAGGAATCCTCGGAGTCGATCGCCCGGATCATTGCCTCCTCATTGACGCTGCGCATTCTCACGGCCTTTACCGAAGGGCCGATTCGCTACCGTCTGGAGTTTGTCTCGAAGGGTCACCAGCGCGCCGCCGTCCGCGAGATTGCGAACCGTGCCCACGAACTCTGTCCTCAACTGCTCAACGATTCCCGCGAAGCCCCGTGGCAGATCGACATCATTCATCATCCGAGGAGCATTTCCGTCGAGCTCTCGCCGCGGCTGCGGCCCGATCCGCGTTTCGCTTATCGGCGCCGCGATGTTCCCGCCGCTTCTCATCCGCCTCTGGCTGCGTGCATGGCGAGGCTGGCGGGATCCATGGACAACGAGGTCGTCTGGGACCCCTTTTGCGGCTCCGGCCTGGAACTCGTGGAGACTGTTTTGCGCGGTCACACCCATCACGCCATCGGGACGGATCTCAGCGCCGAGGCCGTGGCGATCACCGGGGAGAATTTTGCCTCGGCCATCTCCGGCCCGATCCGCACCACTTTCGCGGCTGGCGACTTCCGCGACTGGTCGACCGTCGAGTCGCTGCGCCCGCGTTCGGTCTCATTGGTCATCACCAATCCACCCTTGGGACGTCGCGTACCGATCCCCGATCTGCATTTGTTGATCGAGGACCTCTTCGCGGCCGCTGCGGACGTGCTCAAACCCGGCGGTCGACTCGTTTTCGTCAATCCGCTGACGGTGAAACCCGCCGGCCGGGCCTTGCAGTTGGAGTTTCGCCAAAAAATCGACCTAGGCGGCTTCAACTGCCACCTGGAAAAGTACCGGCGGATCTAAAGCGTTTTAGAATTTAACGTGTAGTAAAACGACGAGAGCACCCAAACTCGACATGGTTCCGCGACCGCGAAACCATCGTTTAGAGGGGAGGCGAGGCTCCCGCCGAGCCGACTTCTTCTAGCTCTTCACAATCTCCTGCACGAGATTGATCTCAGGTGGCTCGGCAAAGAGCGGTCCGCCCACGGCGACAAGGTTTTTGAAATGCGGCGTCTCGCAGTGAGCATTGAGGTGCGCCTTCGTCGTCCACAGCTCATAGAAGTAAAAGCGCCCCGGCTCATGAGATTCATAGAGCTCGTAAAACTCACACCCGTCCTCCGCATGGGTCGGCGCAAGCATGCCGCGAAGAAGCTCGCGGAGCTCAGCTTCCTGGCCGGGTTTGGCGACGATGCGGGCGATGACTTTGGTCTTGGACATGGCGGTTTTAGGCGGGGGATTGAAATTGCGGATGCGTGCGGATGATTTGTTCGAAAGCCGGGTGTTGATCGAGCGGAATCTCCGCCGGGATCTTCGCGTGGGATCGCTCCCATTTCTTTAGCCACTCCCGGTCGAGATAATCACGCGACCGGCCGGTCTCGGTATGAAGGGCCGCCGGAGTGAGCGCAATGGTCGTTTCATGCTTCGGGCCGGCACTGCGGCCGCGCGCGATATGAAACCCGGCCGCCAAAAAAGCGACGCGTGAGGAAGTCGCCACCGTATAGGTGAACAACTCGGCCGGGCCTCCCTGGCAGGCTGCGAAGAGTCGGCGGAAGGCCTCGAGCGTCCATGGGCCATCCGTCGTCTTGCACGAGAACATGTCGTAAAAAATGATCTCCGGCGGTCCCGGGGCCGCCGCCATCGTCTCCACGAAGTCCCCGGAGATAAGGTCCCAGTGCAACCCGGTGTGCGCACGCGATTGCCAATGCCCGTTCTTCAAGATCCCATGCGGGCCGCTGTGGCGGAGGTAGGGGAATCTCTCGTTGTTCGCAAAAGCCAGCCGGAGCGAATCGAGATCGTTCTCGAAGCTGACGATGTGCAGCGGACGCAGGCGTACCGAGCCATCCGTGGTCAGGAAGTGATCGACCTGCGCCTCGTAGCAACGGATCGCCGCCATCGCATTCGCCGCCGCGCCAAGGCCCACGTCCCAGAGGATCAGCGGGCGTGCCGCCTCGTCGTCATTCGTGGCCCAGAGGCGGGTCGCGAGGTGCGACTGCTCGACATAGAGCTGCTGCGCCTCCTCCATCGGAGGGGTGCGCGAATGCATGATTTCCCCACTCGAACGATGCAGGATGCTTGAGAATCCTTCTCGCGCCGTATGGATCTCGTAGTCCCCCAGCACGAGGCGTTTCGGGAGCTTCTGGCTCGGCTTGTTGATCGGGTTGTCGAGATCGTCCTCGTGCAAGAAGACGCGCTTCTCGTGGTAGAGCGCCAGGAACTTATCCTCCAGGATGCTCTGCCGGATCTCGCGCATGAGCTGGTGATAGAAATGGATGTTGTGCTTGCCGAGGAGCTGCCAGCCGAGCGTCTCCTTCGTCTTTGTGAGGTGATGCAGGTAGGCGCGTGAATAGCGCGCACAGGTCGGGCACGAGCAGGCGGGATCCAGCTTCTCCTCGGAGAATTTGTAGATCCCGCGGCGCATCTGCAGGAATCCCCGCGAGGTGAAGACCCCACCGCGCTGGGCGACCTGCGTCGGGATGATGCAGTCGAACATGTCCACGCCCCGGTGCACCGCCTCGAGGATGTCGAGCGGGGTACCGACGCCCATCAGATAGCGCGGCTTGTCGCGCGGCAATAACTCGGCGCTGATCGCGCACATGTCCTCGCGCTCGCTCTTGCCCTCGCCCACGGCGAGTCCGCCAATCGCAAAGCCATCAAAGGGCATCTCCGTCAGTCCCGCGGCGCTCTGCTTGCGCAGCTCGGGATAAAGCGCTCCCTGGATGATCGCGAACATCGACTGCGGGGAATCGCCCCGCGTCGCCAGGCTGCGTGCGGCCCAGCGCTGCGTGAGTTCCACGGCCGCGCGCGAGGTGGCCTCATCGGCCGTCGAGGCGACGCATTGGTCGAGCGCCATCATGATATCGCTGTTGATCGCCATCTGCGTCTCGATGCTGACCTCGGGACTGAGCAGCAGCGTGCGGCCATCGATGTAGCTTTGGAAAACCGCGCCTGCCTCCGTCATGGAGCGCGCATGCGGCAGCGAGAAAATCTGGAATCCACCCGAGTCGGTCAGCACCGACTTCGGCCAGCTCATGAAGCCATGGATGCCGCCGGTACGGCGGAAGACTTCAGGCCCGGGGCGCAGCAGCAGGTGGTAGGTATTCGCGAGGAGGATTTGCGAGCCGGAGTCCTCGAGCGTCTGCGGGAGCTGCGCCTTGACCGTGGCCTGCGTGCCCACGGGCATAAAGAGGGGCGTCAGCACCTCGTTGTGCAGCGTACGGAAGGTCGCCGCGCGGGCGCGGGACCCGGAGGCCTCGGCATCGATGCGGAAATTGAGGCGGGAGGCAGTCATGGCACGCGGAAGTCCGCTTCGAGCAGGAGCTCGAGGTCTTCCATCGCGGCTTCAAGCTCGCGATGGTGCGGGGTGACCTCATTGGTGGTCAGGGCGTTGGCGCAGCGCTGGGCGAGTCCTCGGTTGGGATTCGTCTCGGCGACGCGGTGGATCAAGGTATTCACGCGGCTCACGCGGTGCCGGGCGTCATGAATTTTCTCCAACGCAGCCGCTTCGGTGATCTCGCCGGTTTCCAGCCGCAGAAGCTGGCGGCAGTTGAAAAGGCGGCAGCGTGTGGGGCGCTCGTTGTAGACCGCGCATTGCGAGTCCCGGTGCGCGATACATGGCTGGAGAAAATGGGGAACTCCACCCCGGCGCTTGATCTTGAATCCCAGAGCCGCCAGACCGCGCTCGGAATCCCCGCTCTGCAAAACGACGGAGTGAAAGAGAACGCCGTCGCAGCACATGCCGCACGCCGCGCACAGGCGGGAGGCGGCGGACGAAAACTCGGCGGACATTCGGGGGCCCAGCATAGGGACGAGTGGACGCGCGTCGAGCCGTCGGTTAACCATGCGGCATGGAAAACGCGCAGACGATCACCATTCGCGAAGAGCCCATCGAGCTTTGCCAGTTGCTGAAGTTCGCCGGCCTCGTGGAGACCGGCGGCGAAGCGAAGACCGTCATCTCGGAGTCGCTGGTCTCGGTGAATGGCGAGGTCGACACGCGCAAGCGCCGCAAGATCATGGCTGGCGATCGCGTGACGTTTAACGGACAAACGATCGTCGCCGCGCTCGGCTAGTTCCCGATTTTCCCAGCTCTCAACCGACCTAACCCCTAGGAAACAGTCGCCGGTTCGCCGACGCTGTGCGTGCTCGCATCCGGCGGCAGCACGGCGCGCTCGCAATAGTCGCCGAATTCCTCTCCCGGCTCCCGCTCGATGGCGTAGCGCTTGATGATCGGAGTCAGCAGGGCCACGGCATCGTCAATCGTGATGCTCGGCGAGACGAGTTTGTTCAGGCGCGTGCCATTGTACTTGGCGCCCAGATAGAGGGCATATTTTCCCGGAGCGCGACCGATGAAGCCAATCTCGGCGAGCGAAGGACGCCCGCAGCCGTTCGGGCAGCCGGTGATGCGCAGGCTGATCGCGTCGTCGCGCAGGCCCGCCTCCTCGAGGACGGTTTCGAACTTCTCGAGGATGTCGGGCAGCGCACGCTCGCTCTCGGCGAGGGCGAGACCGCAGGTCGGCAGCGCCACGCAGGAGAGCGAGTTCAGGCGGATGCCCGAGCGCTGGTTCTCCTTGTCGAGCCCGTGTTTCGCCAGGATGGCGTCGATCTTCGGTTTCTGCTCCGGCGTCACGCCGGAGATGGTGACGTTCTGTGAAGGCGTGAGGCGGAAGTCACCCGTGTGAATCTCCGCGATCTCGCGCAGCGCGGCCTTCATCGGCCAGCCGGGGACGTCCTTGATGCGGCCGCTCAGCAGATGCAGGCCATAGAACCAGGTGCCATCGGCGCATTCATGCCAGCCATGGGGATCCTGGATCGTCTTGAACTCGTAGGGTCGGGCCGGTTCGAATTTCAGGCCGGAGCGCTTTTCCACCTCGCCGCGGAACCAATCCACCCCGCGATCCGCGATCGTGTACTTCAGGCGGGCGTGGCGGCGGTTCGTACGGTCGCCGTAGTCGCGCTGCGTGGTCAGCACGGCCTCGCCGATCACGTTTACTTTGTCGGCGGGGATGAAGCCGAGGACATCGGCCAGCCGCGGGAAGGTCTCCGCGTTGCCGTGATTCATGCCCAGGCCGCCGCCCGCCGTGACGTTGTAACCGACGAGCTGGTCGTTCTCGACGATCGCGATGAAGCCGAGATCCTGTGAGAAGATATCGACGTCGTTGGACGGCGGAAGGGCGAAGCCGGTCTTGAATTTGCGCGGCAGGTAGGTGTCGCCATACATCGGCTCCCGCTCGGGCTCGCCGCCGGCGACGAGTTCCTCATCGAGCCAGATCTCATAAT
>Ga0310811_10003164_pt1 | contig 20688 bp, 19 predicted proteins | sample YCmetagenome_FD_207642 | JGI IMG/M metagenome (GOLD analysis project Ga0310811, IMG submission 207642) | Soil microbial communities from experimental microcosm in Duke University, North Carolina, United States - YC | ecosystem: Engineered > Artificial ecosystem > Soil microcosm > Unclassified ...
GAGCGTTAGGCGCCCGCATCCCGACGCTGCACATAGCGCAGGACGACGCCCGCAGCGCGAGCGTCAATCCGAGCACGGCGAACCCGCCATTTCCATTTCTGAGCGTAATGTCCAGCACGAGCTGCGGCTAACGTCAAGCACACCACCGCAGTGTCACCCAGCGCTTGGCGTGATGACGGATGGTTGGTTACCGTTGGTTACGGTTGCGGCTTGAATACGCGCCAAGTTGTTAGCGCGTACTGCAGCACGGTGGCCGTACAGCGTTGATTCTTAGCGCGTAACGCAACAGAACCATTGTTTTCGTGCCGCTTCGCAAGCTGGACGTCGCCGGTTCGAGTCCGGTCGCGCGCTCTGTGATTCTTGTAAACGTGTGCCTCGAAAAATGGCTCGACGACTTTCGTCGAGCCATTTGTTCTCTCACGGCGCCGGCTGATCTGCACGCTATCACATCGAGCAACTCACTCGATCGCGCGAGCGCCTTTCCATCGACGGCCGATGTGATTCCGTGATTGTCGCCTTCGATCTGCGGAAAGAGAGATCGCCGACCATCGCGACATCGTTGGGAGCTTTCCGTCGATGTACTTTTTGCACCAGACAGACAGATAACTGAGGAGACAATTCCCATGAAGGCAATCGTGGTAACGGACCAGGCTGCGGGAACGGCCGGGATGAAGCTGATGGAGCGGCCCGAGCCGCAGGCAGCGATCAACGACGTCGTTGTTCAGGTTCATGCGTCGGGATTCGTCCCCACTGAGCTGACGTGGCCCTCGACCTGGACCGATCGCCTCGGCCGTGACCGAACACCGGTGATCCCTGGGCACGAGCTGGCCGGGGTGGTCACGGCCCTCGGCTATGGCACGACGGGTCTGTCGGTGGGACAGCGGGTGTTCGGCCTAACGGACTGGTATCGCGATGGCAGCCTGGCCGAGTCTGTGGCGATGGAGGCGCGCAACCTCGCGCCGCTCCCGGGCGACGTCGACTTCACGGTGGGTGCCAGTCTGCCGATCTCGGGCCTAACCGCGTGGCAGGGCCTGTTTCAGCTCGGCCGCCTTCAGGCGGGGCAGAGCGTTCTCGCGCACGGCGCGGCCGGCGCAGTCGGGTCGATGGTGACGCAGCTCGCACGATTGGCGGGCGCCTACGTCATCGGCACCGGACGCGCCGCCGACCGTCAGAAGGCGCTCGACTTCGGCGCGCAGGAGTTCGTCGACCTCGAGAACGGCGCCCTCGAAGACGTCGGCGGCGTCGATCTGGTGTTCGATCTCATCGGCGGCGATATCGGGAAGCGGTCCGCGCGCCTGGTTCGAGGCGGAGGAACGCTGGTGTCCATCGTTGGGCCGAGCGAAGCACGGCCCGCCGAGGGTCTGGCGGTCGACTTCGTTGTCGAGGCCGATCGTGACCAACTAAGCGAGATTGTGCAGCGCGTGCGGGATGGACGACTTCGGCCAAACGTCGGCACCGTCTCGACCCTCGACGATGCGGTCGCCGCTTTCAACCCGACAACGCGACGCTCGGGGAAAACAATCATTCGCGTTCGTCCGTGAGGACGCAGAGACGGCGACCGATTCTGGTTTCTGCCGTCGCTACAGGGCAGGTTGCGGCATGATCGCGTTGATCACGGTGCCATATGACAGCGGCCGCCGCGCTCGTCGAATGGGAGGCGGACCATTGCGCCTCTTGGAAGCCGGTGCCATTCGTCGTCTTGAAGGTACAGGCCACTCCGTTCGCCACGTACCGATCGAGTTGAACGAACAGTTTTGGACCGAGATTGGCGCAGCACGACGTCTTCAGCAGCTGGTTGCCGCCGAGGTGCGCGAGGCAATGAGTCGCGGGGAACGATCAATTGTGCTCTCGGGGAATTGCAATTCGTCGGTTGGTACTGTCGCCGGCGTTGGCGCTCGAGACATCGGCGTTGTCTGGCTCGATGCGCACCCCGACCTCGAGACGCCGGAAACCACGCCGAGTGGTTTCTACGACGGGCAGGCGCTTTCGACGCTGACGGGCCGCTGCTGGCGTCAGATCACCAGTACTGTGCCTAACTTCTCCCCTGTGCCGTCTGACAGGGTTCTCGTCGTCGGTGGACGCGAGGCGAGTGACGCCGAGCGGGATGCGCTCGAATCCTTCGAGTGGATGCGTGAGGACATGCTCTCCTCGGACGCGGCGCTCGATCGGTTCGCGAGTCGCGTGCGGAAAGTCTATCTGCACATCGATCTCGACGTTCACGGCGCCGAGTCTATTCGTGCGAATGAATACGCGTCGGCGGGCGGCCCAACACCGGCCGAGGTGCGCGCGTTCGTTAGGCATGTCGCCGGCCGGTTCGAGATCCTAGCGGCGGCGCTGACAGCCTTCGACCCGGTCGCAGATGTCGACGGGCACGCAGCAGATGCAGCGCTCGAGCTGCTCGACCTGGTCGCCGCGGCTCTCTGAATCCGAAGAGGGCTCTTGACCCAGATGGCGTCATCGCGAGGCGAGTTCGTATCGTGGGATGGCGGCTGCCTGTTCATCGGTAAGGCGACGGCCGTAACCGGCGTGCACGCCCACCACGCCATCCAGATCGCCGTTGGCTCCGAGGTGGGGATTCGGTTTCGGCCTAACGATAGCGATCCATGGACGGAGTACGATGGAGTGATCATCCCATCGGGTGAATCGCACGCAATGGATGCGACCACCGTCCAGGCCAATGCGGTGTTATTCGTGGAGCCGGAAACACGCGAAGGCCGCGCGCTCACCGAGTTGTACGCGCCGAACGCCATCACCGCTCTCCCGAGGGGCGATGCGCGGAAAACCGCCGAGGTGCTGTTTCGCGCGTGGCGGGAGGAGAAGTCCAGGTCGACGCTCGCTGATGCCGCTCGCCGTGTCGTCGTCGAGCTCACGCAGGGCGTCGAGCCGTCAACTACCTCGGACGAGCGCATTCTGCGCGCGACGGCGTACATCCAACGGCACTTGTCTGAGCCGCTCACACTCGAACGGATCGCTGCGGTGGTGTTCTTGTCGCCGAGCCGATTCCGTCATCTCTTTGTGAAAGAGGCCGGGATGGCGTTTCGGCCATACGTACTGTGGCGACGATTCTTGCTTGTGTGGGAGCTTCTCATGCGCGGCGAGTCGCTTTCCGCAGCTGCGCACGACGCGGGATTCGCCGACGCCGCGCACCTCACGCGGACGTCGCGACGCATGTTCGGCTTTCCGCCCTCGGCGATGCTGATGACGAGACGGCTCTCGACTGATGATCCGGGACAACGGGGATAAGAGTTCAGCCCCGTCGTTCAAAAAAGATGACCCCTGCGTTCAAGAGCCAATCGCGCGAGATGAGTAGCATGGAGGCACGTCAGCAAGGCGTGGCTTTTCCTTCTCAGGAGAGACTCGTGAGCAATCTCGACAGATCATCCCAGCCTGGACACGTTATCCGATACCGGCTGGAGGCGGGGGAGGTGGATTGGGAGATTGCGCCGGGACACACGGTCCGCGGCTACGGGTTCAACGGCCAGGTGCCGGGTCCCGTCCTCGAAGCGAAGCAGGGCGTTCCACTCGAGATCGAGTTTACCAACCGGCTGCCTGAGCCGACCGTGATTCACTGGCACGGCCTGCGAATTCCGGCGGAGATGGACGGCACCGAAGTCGTGCAGCGGCTCATCCAGCCAGGTGAAACGTTCACGTATCGCTTCACGCCGCCCGACGCCGGCACGTTCTGGTATCATCCGCACGCCAACGAAACGGAGCAGCTGGAGAAGGGTCTCTATGGTGCGCTGATCGTCCGCGCGGCCGACGAACTGGCGCTCGATGGCGAGAAGATCCTCGTCTTCGACGATCTGCGCACCGACAAGCGCGGACAGATCGCGAAGTTCGGCGGCCTCAAGGACCGGCACAACGGCCGCGAAGGAAACGTCCGGTTGATCAACGGCAGGTCCGAGCCCGAGCTCGCGATTGCGGCGGGGCAGATCGAACGCTGGCGCATCGTCAACGCGTCGAGCGCTCGCTACGTTAGGCTCTCGCTCGGCGGCGTTCCGTTCCAGATCGTCGGCACCGATGGCGGATTCATCGAGGCTCCGGTCAGCGCCGACGAAGTACTTCTTCCGCCGGGAGACCGCGTGGAGCTCGCCGTCGGTCCGTTCGACAAGGAAGGCGAGCTGCTCGATATCGCGGATCTGCCGTACTACCGCATGGCCGGTAAGAAAGGCGTCGAGCGCTTCGGCACGATTCGCGTCGCGGCACGTCAGCCATCGACGGCGCACGTGCCGGAGCGGCTGCGCGAGATCGCGCCACTCGTCACCGACACGGCAAAGGTGACGCGAACCGTGACGTTAGGCTTCAAGGTGAGCCTGCGCCGTGGACTCGACTTCGTCGTCAACGGTGAGCGCCATCATCACGACAAGCCGGTGAACGTTGGAGACATGCAGGTGTGGGACGTTGTCAATGCCACGATGATGGATCACCCGTTCCACCTGCACGGATTCTTTTTCCAGGTGCTCGAGATCGACGGCAAAAAGCCCGCATGGCGATCGCTGGAGGACGTGATCAATGTGCCTCCGAAGTCGACCGTTCGGATCGCGTGGTACCCGGATGACAGACCGGGCATGTGGATGTACCACTGCCACATCCTCGAGCACCACGCGGCCGGCATGATGGGGCACTTCGAGGTGAAGCGACCGTAACGCCCGCGGCGTGGTCAGCTTGGCGAGATCGCGTGCTCGGAGTCCGGCATCCGGATCGCAACGATCAGCAGCCAGATCATCCACGCCAGGTCCAGGACGAACGCGAGCACGATTGCCATCGTATGCGTGTGCGAGAACCCCTCGGTCTCGCCTACCCAGCCTTGCGCCAGGTAGACGAGACCGGAGAGTCCGAGCAGATAGCCGATGGCCCGCGGAGTTGAAGCCGTTCGCACGACCGCGGACCCGAATAAGAGCAATGCGAGGCCCAGCGCGAAGTTCTGGTAGCTTCTGACGCCCCACTCGAGCCAGCGAATCGTTTCGGCGTTCGCGAAGCGCGCGGCCTTCTCGGCATCCGGCGCACTGACCCACGCATCGACGGCTTGTTTGAGAGCGACGCCATCCACCGCTTGGAGGACAGCGTACAACGCGAACGCGGCAACTGCCGATGCAACGCCGAATCGGGCCGACCACTTCGCGATTCCTGTTCGAGCGTCGAGCGCGAAGAACAACACGATCAGTCCTGCGAGCAGGATCGCCATGGCCGCGAACTGACCAACGTGCACCACCTTCCACGTGTCACTCCGAGCATACTCGGCGAACACGACAGGGTGGTCATTGGCCGGACCATCGGCGTGAAGCTGCGTGACGATGATGAAGAGGAGCTGTCCAACGAGCAGCAGCGTGGCGGACAGCCTGAGCGAGCGGCGATCGTTCATGGCTTCTCCGGATTTGGCGGTGACGTCGTTCGACTGTGTCTAACCGCCGACGCCGATAACAGGCGGATTCTATCGGTGAGTGCAACGCTGCAGGCGAGTTCCTCCGCCGCTATATGGGCGGCATCTACGCCCCATGTAGACACGGACATTGCCGGACAATACGGACACCACCGGATCATGCGGCTGCGGCGTCTGGTCTCATCCCCATTGGCTGGACACGGGCGCCGGTTTTTTTTGTAAACAGAGAGATGAGACGTGGACCGCGTGCGATGAGCCTTGCTTCCAGTAGAACTGGTCCGGTCGTGTCCGTGGTGTCCGGTCGTGTCCGCGTCCAGATGAGCGTAGATGCCGGTCCCAACTGTTGCATTTACCGATTGAACGCGGCGTGGTTTCACTCTTGTTATCCTTTTGAGCCGTTGCGTTTCCTGCTGTTTCCCCTGGGCGCCCGACGAAGGCACCTCACCAATCCAGCGATTCAGTCTGTCTTGCCGCGCAATCCATCGAACAATGCCGTCCCCGCCTGCCGCGCGTGACGCTCGGCCTCAGCGGTCGAGATCCCGAGGAAACCGACACGCTGATCGATTAAGAGGGTCGTTAGGCCGTGCACGAGCGACCAAGCGGCGAGCGCCTGATCGCGCACGGACCCCCGACCGACCTGTCCCGAAGCCTGGCCGCGCTCCAGCACGCTGGTCAGGACCGCGAAGGTCGCGTCACTCGCGGCTTGGAGGTTGGGGTAGCGCGCTTTCTCAGCCAGCTCCGCCCCGAACATCAGCCGGTAGTGCGCTGGCCGCTGAACGCCGAACCGGACGTAAGCGGCGGAGATGTTGGCGAGCGCTTGGCGTGCAGAGCGTGGATGCCCGCGAGTAGCAGCCTCCAGTGCTTGCCGAAGGGACTGGAAGCCGAGCGCCGCTACCTCGGCGAGCAGCGCTGACTTGTCTTCGAAGTGGTTGTACGGAGCCATGTGACTCACGCCCGCCCGGCGCGCAACCTCGCGGAGCGTGAAGTTCCACGCGCCCTCCTCGGTGACCATGCTGAGCGCCGTGTCGATCAGGGCGCGCCGGAGATCGCCGTGATGGTAGCGCGCGGGGCGGCGCGCGCGCGCGGCTGAGGACACTCGGGGATTGGCCATGGCGGTCACGAGACTGGAATGTTTACAGAGTATATAGACAGTGGAAACATATCGGCCGATGTTTGCATTGTAAATGTCAGACGCCTCGCGTGCCGACGCAACCCGCGTCGGAGCGAGTCGACCGCCCCAAGGGCAATTCGAAGGAGGTCCCCCATGTCCCGCACTCCTCGCTTCCACCCGCGCCGCCCGCTCGTCGTCACCGGACTCGTGTTAATCGGCCTGGTCGCGTCCCTCGCGACGACCAGCGTGCACCGGTCGATCTCCGAACGCGCACGCGGTCACCGGAATCCCGCGGCTCCTCACCATGTGATCGCCGCCGGCAACCATTCTCCGACGCCTATCGACGACAGCCGAGTCGATCTCACGAGCGCCTACTTCGCCGAGTTCACCGGCGTCGGCGCCGACGGGCGCGACATGGTCTGGCGTGGCGCCGTCGCAGGTGGCGCGGTCGGCGAGCTCACCGTGCGGCTCGCGCACGTGGGACGGGACGTCGACGCTGCGAAGCCGAGATGGCCAGTCGAAGGCATCATCTTCGTATCGGGTGAGGACCCGCGGCGCGCCTTCGCCGCCGAGGTGCGCGGGACGATCGACTGGCCCGCGAAACGCGTGAGGCTGGCGGGCGAAGTCTCGGTGGGCTACATGCGCGGCGCGCACGTCGAGCTGACGGCTGACCTCGTCGATTGCGATCTCTCAGGCGAGCTGCGGCCCGCCGCCGGGCTTCGCCCTCCGGTGGTCGCCCGATTCGCGCGGTCGACGTAGTAAACATCTTTCGGCCGCGCCTTCGGTCGGCCACACGCTCCTCCGGCGAGAAGCGTTGGCGGCATCAACCAGCTTAACGAGTAGCGACTATGTCGAGAACGCAGGCTTCGACCACCACGATTCGGCGCGCATCGACCGCCGATCTGCCCCGGCTGGGCAGACTCGGCGCGCTGCTCGTCGAGGAACACCACAACTTCGACGAGCGGCGGTTCATCCCGACGCGCGATCGCACACCCGCCGACTACGCGGCATTCCTCGTTAGGCAGTTAGCCGATCCGCATGTGATGGTGCTGGTCGCCGACGACCACGGGGACGTGGTCGGCTACGCGTACGCGACGATCGAAGGCTACGATTACATGGCGCTTCGCGGACCAGCCGCCGTTATTCAGGACATCATCGTTGACCCGCAATTCCGCGGTCGCGGGATTGGACGGCAGCTGTTGCACGCCATGCTCGAGGCGCTTCGCACGAGCGGCTCATCACAGGTGGTGTTGTCGACGGCAGAGCGGAACGAGGCGGCGCAACGTCTGTTCGCGAGCGCCGGCTTTCGCCGAACCATGGTCGAGATGACGCGCGAGCTCGAGCCGCCGAGCGGTCACCGTTAGGCCCGGCGATTGGCCGATCGTCATGGCTGAGGGTGGTGCTTCGACGCACCTGGAGAGTTCGACTCATCGCTTCTCCGGTGGTCGGCTCGCCGGTGGGACGATCGACTTCGCACGTAGATATTCCACGATCTGGCCGTAGTGATCCGAGGAATGCGCGAGCGCATCAATGATCAAGCCGAGCCGCGTCCGTTGCCACGTGCCCGACAACCCCGGAATCGTGTCCACCATGTTCCTGTCGTCGACCGTGGCGATGGCGCGGTGCAGGCACTCGAACGAGCCACGCAGATAGGCGAGGATCTCCGCCTTGGTGCGGACCGACGGCGGCGCCTCTTCGTCGTGCGTTCCGCTCGGCGGGTCGACGCCTAACGCCTTGGAACCGAGTTGCCAGTTTGCCGCCGCCAAGTGCTTGAGCTGCTCGGCGAACGTTCGTACTCCGGCGAATGCGCCGCCCTGCGGCGCATAGCCATAGTCGGTCTCGGGCATGACCACGGCTGCGGGCACGACTTGTTGCTCAATGACCAGGAGCCGATCCTCGAGGACGTGGCGCGCATCGTACGTGCTCGGCGCGCTGGGCTGCGCCGCCGTGGCGTTGCTCGCGCCTACGACAGCGAGCAGAACGAACAGCCGCGAGATGAGTTGCATCGTGCACTCCGTGTGAATGTGTTCGCCAGCGTACATCCTCGAGTGCACTTGAAGTCAAGGGCGCGAGGAACGGTCATCCGACACCCCAGGCGCGATATCCGACCCCTTGCACTTCTACAAGAAGGGCTGCATACTTCCACCGACCTGTAGAAGCGCAACAGGAACGGTGCTCAAATGCTGACCGATATTCGGTATCGCCTACGCGCATTGTTCTCTCGCGCGTCCGTCGAGCACGAGCTCGACGATGAGTTCCGCTTCCACATCGAACGCGGGGCCGAGAAGTACGAGCGGCAAGGCCTGTCGCATGATGCGGCGCTGCGCCGCGCTCGCCTCGAGTTCGGCGGCGTCGAGCAGATGAAAGAAGCGAGCCGCGACATGCGCGGGATCTCGCGACTCGAGTCCATCGTGCGCGACCTGCGCTATGCGACTCGATCACTCAAAAACCGCCCCGCCTTCACGCTGACTGTCATCGCCACGCTGGCCCTCGGCATCGGCGCGAATGCGGCGATCTTCACGCTCGTCGACGCGCTGCTATTGCGCCCGCTCCCGGTGTCGCATCCCGAGCAACTCGTGATCGTGAGCGATCCCGCCCAAGTGAATACGAACAACGTCGGCGCTCCGATCACTGACTTCGTCTCGTTCCTGCTCTATCAGGACGTGCGCGCACACGCCACGGTGTTCACCGACATGTACGCGACCGGGTGGTCCGGTCCGATCGACGTGCAGATTGGCTCAGGGACCGGCCTAACCGACGAACAGCCACACGCGCGATTCGTGACCGGCAATTTCTTCTCCCTGCTCGGCGTGCCCGCCTACGTCGGCCGCACCTTCACTGCGGCAGAGGACGAGACGCCAGGGCAGGATCCCGTTGTGGTACTCAGCTATCAGTATTGGCAAAGCCGCTTCTCGGGTTCGCGCGCCGCGATCGGCAGTGTCATGCGTGTGAACGATGTCGCGATGACGATCGTCGGCGTGACGCCGCCGGGCTTCCGCGGCGATATCGTCGGCCAGCCGCTCGACTTCTGGCTCCCGATGATGATGGACCCGGCGATTCAGCCCAAGATGAATTTGCTGAACGATCGCGCGTGGTCGTGGGTGGTGATGATGGGTCGCCTGAAGCCACGCGTTACGCTCGAGCAGGCGCGTGAGCAGGTGAGCGCGGTCGAGGCGAACTCGATACGCGAAGGCCTCTCGGGCCCCGCGCTGTCGCAGTTCGACGATGGCCTCAAGGGGAATCCCATTCATGTCGTGTCGGGCGCCCGCGGGTTCTCCGAACGACGCGCCGAGTATGGAAAGGCGCTCTGGGTACTGATGGCGGCGGTCGGTTTGGTCATTCTCGTCGTTTGCGCGAACGTATCGAGTCTCATGCTTGCGCGCGCCGTCGCTCGCACTCGCGAGATGACCGTGCGCATGACGCTCGGTGCCGGCCGCAGGCGGTTGATTCAGCAACTGCTCGTCGAGGGCGCGTTGCTGGCGATCGTGTCGGGCGTGCTCGGACTGTTCGCGGCGACATGGGCCAGCCGCGTGTTGCTCACGACCGTGCGCAGCGATTCGATCGTTGCCGGACCGGTCGCAATCGATACGGCACTCGATGCGCGTGTACTCGCGTTCACGGGGGCAATGACGCTTGCGTGCGTGCTGCTGTTCGGCTTGTTGCCTGCATTCCGTGCAACGCGTGTCGATCTCGCGACATCGTTGCGCTCGCAGGGACGCAACCTCACCGGCGCGGCGCGAGTCGGGCGCGTTCCGTTAGGACGCGCGCTCGTCGTGGCGCAGATGGCATTGTCGATGCTCCTGCTCATCGGCGGCGGCTTGCTCGTGCGGAGCATGCAGCAACTCCTGCATGGCGACCTCGGCATGGATCGCGATCACGAGGTTGCCGTGCGCGTCCGGACGTCGCGCTCGCAGTACGTCGGAGCGCGCCTTGGTCAATTGCGGCGCGACCTCGCGGACCGCGTCGGCGGAGTACCTGGCGTGGATGCGGTCGCGTTCGCCGATCATGGATTGTTCAGTGGGGGCTTTTCCGGCGGCCGCGTCGATGTGTCGGGGTTCGTTCCGCAAGCGGATTCGGAGCGCGTGGTTTCACTCGATCAGGTCGGCCCGAACTTTTTCCATGCCATTGGCGCGCGTTTGATTCGCGGCCGCGACATCGACCGCCGAGATCTCGAGACGGGACCACCCGCCGTGGTGATCAACGAAACGATGGCGAAGCAGTATTTCGGTGCTCGTGATCCACTCGCCGGGACTGTGACGCTGAACGACACCCTGCACTACAGGATCGTCGGGGTCGTGCGGGGTTTTCAAAGCAGTAACGTCCGCGGGAAGCCGACTCGCGAGATGTACATCGTGTTCAACAACCCGAACACCGGCAACGCCGGACAAGCCAAACTCGCGGTGCACGTGCGCGGGGATCCGGCGCGGTTCGTGGGTCAAATTCGGCGTGCGGTCCAAGACGTCGATCGGACGCTGCCGATCGCCGTCGATCCGGTGAACGACCTCGTGCGCGACACCGTGTCGGAGGACGTGCTGCTCGTGCAAGTGACGGTGTTCTTCTGCATCGCGAGTCTGGTGCTCTCGGCGCTCGGACTGTACGGGCTTACGTCGTATTCGACGAGCCAGCGCACCAGCGAATTCGGATTGCGCGCGGCGCTGGGTGCGGAGCCGGGCGATGTGACGAGAATGGTTCTCGGCGACGCGGTGCGTGTGGCACTCATAGGCGTCATGATCGGCGTTCCGGCGGGCCTTGCGGCGACGCGGTTGATTCGAGCGCAGCTCTTTGGCGTCGGAACGATCGACGTGCCGTCGCTCAGCATCGCCATCGTCGTGCTCATGGCGACGGCCGCCGTCGCGAGTTATTTGCCGGCCCGGCGAGCGGCGAAGGTCGGGCCGTTGGAAGCGCTGCGGTTAGAGTAGCGACCCGGACGCCGTCACGGCGGAGCGACCATCGTTACAACGACTTCAAGTATTCGATCAAGTCATGCTTTTCCGCCGGCGTTAGGCGAAGCTTGAAGTGAACGTCGTAGTGCTCGACCACGGCCGCCAGATCCTTGAAGCGCCCATCGTGATAGTAGCCGGGGCCGGCGGCGCCATGGCCGTTAGACTTGTCATACGTCCATAGACCCTTCAGGGGTGTTGTGCGATAGGAATGGTCGGGGGAGCGCGCTGCCTGGAAATCGTCGATTCCCATTTCCTTCGCGGTGTGGTTGTTCCAACCAGGTTCGGTGAAGAGCGGCGGAACGTGACATGTCGCGCATGTCCCTGTGCCGTTGAACACGCGCTCGCCGCGTCCCGCGGCCGCGGCGTCGAAGGAACCCGCCGGTGGTGGAGGAGCGGGAATCGAAAGCTGGTACACTTGCAACGCACCGAGTAGCGGCGTCACTTCATCCGGTGTGTTCCGGATCTTCCATTCGCCGGTGCGCGCACTCACCGGATATTTCTTCGCGTCGGCCAATCGCCGATCGTAGAACACACCCTTCCCGTGCATCTCCGTGTTTGCGACGTACGCGTTCCAGTACGTGACGTCGCCCCATCCGCCGGTCCACGTATGGTTGTTTACGCCCGCGAGCCCGAATGCGTTCGGGATGATGGTCCCTGCTTGCTTGCCATCAGGCCGCATCGCTTTCCCGTCTTTATCGAGCTCCGCGTCGAACCGGCCAGGTCCCCACGACATCAGCACTTTTTTCGCGGTTGGAACATCGACCTTGAGCAGCTTGGCGATCAGCGAAACGTTCGGTGTCGCCGCAATGATGGCACCGGGGTTGAGATCGCGATTGCCGAAACCATCGAGCCGATGACCGATGCCGGGGGCGAATGCATCATCGACGGTGGAATGACACACGGCGCACGTGAGGCCGACCTTCGTCATGCGATCGCCGTCGAACGTTCCGACCACGCCTAACACCGCTTTGAGCTTGATCAGCGTCAACGTCGTCGCCGGATCGTTCAGGTCGACCTTGCCGGCCTTGATCGCTTCGACGACTGCGGCGGGGAGCGCATCCATGTCGACCTTGAGCCCAAGCGCGAGCGCCGTCTTGGGGCTTACACCGGCGCCGACGCCGCCGTGCTGCGCGCCTTCGATCGCTTTGTCGAGACCAAGGCCGTCGCTCCAGAACGCCTCGTCGCCGAACGTAGCATAGCGAAACGTGTTTCGCCCTTCATCCATCATTTGCTGAGCGGCGTGGGCAACGGTGACATCCCATGGTGCCACAGCACTCGTGGCTGGGGCCAATGGTTTCATCGGTCGCGCGAAAGCATTCAATACGTGCGTCGCGCCGATCGTGATAATCGACGCCGCAACGACAACACCGCTCGAGAAAACCAGCATGTTTCGCCGACGCATTACGTCTCCTGGTGGTGCGCGCCGCAAATCAAACGTGGAACCGCCGACGTGTCTTGCAGATTCTTGACGACATCACGACGTGGGCGGGCAGTGCAATGCAGGGCTCATCAAGCCGCGAAGATGCCGATCGAGCTGACGTCGCCGCGTTCGACTTCTCGGGCGAGCGCGTCGTGGTGCTGCGCACGCTGTACCGCGCGATGACATTTCCTCGGCACTCGCACGACACGTACACAATCGGCGTTGGGCTGCGCGGCGTCGGATCGATTTGGTGTCGCGGAGCGAGCCACGTGCGCCGGCGCGGCGATATTGTCGTCATTCCGCCCGGAGAGGTTCACACCGGTGGCATTGGACCGCGCTCGGACGTGCTCTCGTACTTCGCGGCCCACGTAAGCGCATCTCTGTTCGAGCGATGCGCCACTGCGTGCACGGGCACGCCGGACTTTCGAGTCCCGGTGCTGCACGACAAACAAATTGCGCAGGCGCTTCTCGCCCTCGACCGGCTGGTGCTGCCTGCACACGCATCGCCGGACGATGGTCCGAGTCTGCCATCGGACGCGCTGATTGGGGGCGTTACCGCGCAAGAGGCACTGACACTCGCGATCGCGGGCGTGTTGCGACACCACGGCGGACGAAAGTCGAACGTCGTCACGCACGACGACCCGGCGATCGTGCGCGTCGCCAAAGAAATCATTCGAGGGTGCTATGCTGATTCAGGCATGACATCGATCGAGGCGCTGGCAGCCCGGGTTGGAGTCACGTCGTTTCACTTGATCCGCACGTTCAGCAGATCGACCGGCATGTCGCCGCATCAGTATCTGCTCCAAGTCCGTGTCGAGCACGCGTGTGCGTTACTCGCGTCAGGCGAGGCGGCGTCACGTGTGGCGGCTCTCACCGGATTTGTGGACCAGAGCCATCTCACCGCGCATTTCAAGCGCTACGTTGGGACAACGCCCGGCCATTATCAGCGCTGTGTTAGGACATGACGGAGGCCGAGAAGGCGGGATGTTGGGCAGTGCTTACAGGAGCATCGAGATCTGGATGGCTCGCAGGCACATCCCCAATCCAGCAACCAGTGCGATTGCGCCAGTGAGCCTCGCGATGCGCGCACCGCCCGGCGCGACACGCTCGGCGGTGATCGCCGCCGTGATGATCAGCATCATGCGCGTGTCCATGAGACCCAGGACGAAGAGAACGGCCATTGGCGCAGCGCAACTGAGCCCACAATCGACACCGAGCCGACAGCCGTCAATCCACGCAGCCGCGCCCGTCAGCGCCGTGACGCACGCTTCGCGACAGTGGCGCAGTTGATTTGCTTTCCATCGCGAGCGCTGAATCACGCCGGCGCACAGGATGACCGCGCCTGCCGATGCTATTCTCATGGGTGACAGCGCGGTGCTCATCGCGAACAGCGCTAGAGCGATGGTCGCCCACACACTCGCATAGCCAACGGCCAGGAGTATCGTCCGTTGGGCGGCGCGCGACACCCGCGCCGCCCGCAGATGGCGGTGATGGCGCCAGACGGTGGGCGCGATCGATGGCAGCATCATCGCCACCATCATCGCGACCGTCGCGAGCGCCATCGCCGCCGGCGTCATCATCGGCATCTGCCTAACGCGACGAGTAGGCGTCGTGGTGGCGCAACCAGACGCCGCGCTCGTTGCGGCCTAACGGCGCGCGGTCGAGCCACTGATACATGCCCCAGAGGCCGTCGAGCCCGCGCGCGAACGTGGAATACGTGTGATACACCACGCCGTCTCGCAGCGCGAAGGCGCTCATGCCGGGACGCTCGCGCAGATACGTGGCGACGTCGGTTCCGGCTGACGCCGCGTACTGGCCCACCGGCGCTTCCGGACCGAGCTTCTTCCACTCCTCGAGCGTGCGCTTCATCACCGCCTCGGGTACCGCACCTTCGCGCCGATAGTTGTATTCGATCCCGCTGCGCTGCTCGAGCTCCGTGAACGCCACGCTGAAGTCGAAGTTGAAGTTGTCGCCGAACGAGGATGCCCATGGGAAGGTCCAGCCCATCCGCCGCTTGAACGCCTGGAGCTTGGCGAGCGGCGCACGAGACACTGCGAACATCGACACGTCGTGGTTCTCGAGATGCACCACGGATCCATTGAAGCCATCGGCGATGCTCGAGCACGACGGACAGCCGGCCGTGTAGTCGGGTCCGAACATGAAGTGGTAGACGAGCAGCTGTGAGCGTCCGCGGAACAGGTCGGCCAGCGTCGCGCTTCCTTCGGTGGTGTCGAACCGGTAATCCTTCTGGACGGGGACCCAGGGCAGCGCCTGCCGCCGGCGAGCCAGCTCGTCACCACGGCGCGTCAACTCTTTTTCGGCTTCCAGCAAGTCCAGGCGAGCGGCCAGCCATTCCTCGCGTGTTCCAAGCGTCATCGTCGTCATTGTCGTGCTCTCCGTTCTCGTGGGTTCGTGAGTCTGGCGCGCCGTCGCGTGACAGGCGGCCGGTGTACGCCGAATAGAGTAGACGCCACTCGTTCGAGGGTGTGAGTAACAAGCGTGACGGGATTCCGATGGACTCGATGATCATCGCGGCCGCCCGCGCGCTCGCGGCCGGCGATCCGTTAGGCGCGTTGAACCGCGTGGCGCTGCGTGACGACGCCGCCGCGCTTGCGTTGCGCGGGATCGCCATGGCGCAGCTCGGCGATCTCGAGCGCGCTCGCCTGCTGCTCCGGCGCGCGGCGCGAGCCTTCGGACCGCGAGAAGCCGTGGCGCGCGCTCGGTGCGCTCTTGCCGAGGCGGAGATTGCACTCGTCACACGCGACCTCGGCTGGCCGGTCAAGGCGCTCGAGTCGGCGCACGCGACGCTCGAGCACCACGGCGACATCCTGAATGCCGCGCATGCGCGGCACCTCGCGGCCCGCCGCTTCCTTCTCACCGGACGCGTGGACGATGCGGAGCGCGCCATCGCCGATCTGGACGTGTCCGTGTTCCCGCCTGCGTCGAGAGCGGCGTTCGAGCTCGTCGTGGGCGGCATCGCGCTCCGCCGGCTCCGCACGCGTGCCGCGCGCGATGCTCTCGCACGCGCTGCCATGGCGGCGCAGGCTGCAGGAATCCCGTCGCTCGTAGCCGAAGTGGAACGGGCGTCGCTCGTGCTGGACGCGCCGGCGGCACGGATCGTTGGGCGCGGCGCGGAACGACCGCTCCTGCTCGAGGACGTCGAAGCCGTCCTGGCATCGGATGCACTGATCGTGGATGCGTGCCGCCATGCCGTTAGGCGTGCGGGCACGTCGAGATCGCTCGCGACACGTCCGGTGCTCTTCGCCCTCGCGCGCGCGCTCGGCGAAGCTTGGCCCGACGACGTTGCGCGCGATGTGCTCCTCGCTCGCGCGTTCGGCGCGAAGTTCGTCGATGACTCGCACCGCGCGCGGTTGCGCGTCGAGATCGGACGGCTTCGCGTTGCGCTCCGCGACATCGCCGAGGTCCGCGCGACGAAGCGAGGATTCGCACTCGTGTCACACCGCACGGACGAGGTCCTGGTGCTGGCGCGGCCCGTCGAGGAGGAGCATGCATCGCTGCTCGCGCTGCTCGACGACGGCGAAGCCTGGTCGACCTCGGCGCTCGCTCTCGCACTTGGCGCCAGCCAGCGCACGCTGCAGCGCGCACTGGAGGCGCTCGCACGGGAAGGAAAGGTGCAGCCGTTTGGTCGCGGTCGCGCCCGCCGCTGGATCATGCCGCCCGTCTCGGGATTCACGACAGCATTGTTACTCCCCGCCGCGCTGCCCATCGGTTAGGCTCACGTCATGCGACAATCCACTGCCGAGATCATTCGCGAGTACGGCCCGTTTCCGCGGGCGAACAACGTCGGCGGCGTCACGTACGACGGCCAAGCGGTCTGGTTCGCCGCCGGGGATTCGATGCGCGCATTCGACCCCGCGAGCGGTGAGGAGCTTCGCGCGATCGATGTGCCGGCCCATGCCGGTACGGCATTCGATGGCAAATACCTCTATCAGATCGCCGAGCAGCGCATCCAGAAGATCGATCCACAGACTCGGCGCGTCGTGTCGACAATTCCTGCGCCAGGCGCGGGTGGCGACTCGGGACTCGCGTGGGCCGAAGGAACGCTATGGGTCGGCGAATATCGGGCTCGGAAGATTCACCAGATCGATCCGGAGACCGGCGCGATTCTTCGCACGATCGAGTCGAACCGATTCGTCACGGGTGTCACGTGGGTCGATGGCGAGCTGTGGCACGCCACCTTGGAGGGCGACGAGAGCGAGCTGCGGCGAATCGATCCGCGTACCGGCGCGGTTTTCGAGCGCCTGGAGATGCCGGAGGGCGTCCGCATCTCGGGGCTCGAGTCTAACGGAAAGGATCGGTTCTATTGCGGCGGCGCGAAGAGCGGGACGGTGCGAGCCGTTCGCCGCCCGCCGGTCGGTGGCCGGGGTCGGCCCTGATGCTCGTGGTCACCGGTTAGGGCTTGTGCGACGATCGGTCGACCCGAGTAGCGGGTTCTGCAGTTGACGTAGCTCGGAGCAGTCGCGAACGTGCGAGATGCGGCTCCGAGCGGACCCAGTCTCGAAAACCGACCGCGTGGCGAGCACGGCGGCTGCGTCCGGCGTTACAATCGCCACCGCGCTCGTCATCCTGACGAGTATATCGGCGCGCGCCGTGCTCACGCCGACTCCTGCGTCTCCGCATGAAACGGAACGCGCGCACCGCATCGCCTACGTGAGTCCGGTTGCGAAGCCGGCTGTCGTGCGCAGCATATCAGCGGTGCGGACCCGCGCGCACTCGCCGCGACCCGAGCTCACTGCTCCGGTGCCCGAGCGATCGACCGCGCCGCAACCGGCTTCCGTGGCATCCGATTCGAGCGCCGGCGCCCCGCCACCGCCTAACGCGACTCGATCGGCGGTCTCGGATTTCGAGCGGCGCTGGACGGGACACGGCGTGTCGCCGCTCTTGCTGCCCAGCGCTCCGAGTGCGGCACCCTACGCCGGAAGCGCGAATTCCGGTGGGGCAACCGTGCGGATACCGAATACAGGAATGAATCGCGATGCTCAGTTACGGGCGCAAGACATGGCGGACAGGGCCGCACGCGCGGCTGGGGCCCCGATGTCGCCGTCCGCTCACGGCGGCATCAGCATCGATGCGCCGATTCCGTTCGGCGGACCGTCGAACGCGCAGCGCAAACGCGACAGCACGATCAACGCGCAGACGAAGGCGGTGTTGGTGCGCGTGCGGCAACGTCTCGATTCGATAGCCGCCGCACGGCAACGGAAGCGCGCCGACTCGCTCGCGGCTCTCGACAAACATCCCTAGCGCGATCGAAAGTCGTGCCGGATCACACTGCCTTCGACGCAGGAAGAAGCAGCTCGTAGGCGCGCGCCAGTGCATCATCGATTTCGGGCAGCACGTTGTCGTCGCCGACCAGCGCGAGCACGCCTGCATCGGCGAGCGCCGCGCGCGGTTGCGGCTGCACCTCGCTGAGCAGCACGCGCGATCCGCTGCGAGTGGACCGTCGAATGACATCACGGAGCGCATGAATGCCGGTGGCGTCGACGGCGTGCACATCGCGCATCCGAATGATCAACAGGCGAGGATGCTCGTTGAGGTGATCGAGCGTCTCGCGAAACGTCTCGACGGCGCCGAAGAACAGCGGCCCCTTGATCTCGAACACGCTCGTGCCGCGCGGGACGTGAAGTCGCCACGGCTCGGCGGGGTCGATCGCGAGATCGTCGTCGGTGTCCACGCCGCCGACGAAGAGATTCACGCTCGTGACCGTCGCCATGCGACGAATGAAGAGGAACGCCGCCAGGATCATGCCGACGGCGATCGCGACGGTGAGGTCGACGAGCACCGTTAGGCCGAACGTCGTGAGCAGCACCGCGACGTCGCTCTTCGGCGCGCGGAGCTCGGCCATGAACGTCCGCCACTCGCTCATGTGATATGCGACGATCGCGAGAATGGCCGCGAGCGCCGCCATGGGAATGAGTCCGGCAAACCGGCCGAAGCAGACCGTGATCAGGAGCAGCGTAGCGGCGTGGGTAATTCCGGCGACCGGCGTGCGCCCACCGTTCTTCACGTTCGTCGCCGTTCGCGCGATCGCACCCGTTGCGGGAATTCCGCCGAACAGCGGCGACGCGATGTTCGCAATGCCCTGTGCCACCAGCTCCATGTTGGAGCGGTGGCGTCCGCCGATCATGCCGTCAGCCACCACCGCCGATAGCAGGGACTCGATCGCAGCGAGCATCGCAATGGTGAAGGCCGGTGCCACGAGCGCGGTGATCTGCGTGAGCGAGAGATGCGGAAGCTGCGGATGCGGCATGCTCGGGTTGAGCGCGCCGAAGCGCGTGCCGATCGTTTCGACCGGAAGGTGCATCATGTGCACGGCCACCGTCGAGACAATCAACGCGACGAACGGCCCTGGAATGCGATGCGAGATGCGTGGCCACACAATGAGAATCGCGAGTGTGGCGCCCGATACGGCGAGTGCCGTTGGGGTGAAGGCGTCCGCGTGCGCGAGCATGGCGCCCCACTTGGGCAGGAAGTCGGCGGGCAATGCGCCCATGCGAAGGCCGAAGAGGTCCTTCACCTCGCTCGAGAAGATGATGATCGCGATCCCGCTCGTAAATCCGGTGATCACGGGCTGCGGGATGAACTTGATGGCGCTTCCGAATCGAGCGATGCCCATGATGACGAGGAGCACACCCGCGAAGAGCGTCGCGATCGTTAGGCCGTCGATCCCGTATTTCTGGACGATGCCGTAGACGATGACGACGAACGCGCCCGTGGGTCCGCCGATCTGGACGCGCGAGCCGCCGAGCGCGGAGATCAGGAAGCCCGCGACGATGGCGGTCCAGAGCCCTCGTCCGGGCGTCACGCCGCTGGCGATGGCAAAGGCGATGGCGAGCGGCAGGGCGACGATACCGACGATGACGCCTGCGGTGGCATCGCGAACGAGCTGGTGCCGATCGTAATCCTTGAGCGTGGTGACGAGCTTCGGGACGAGCACGATCAGACTCCTGGGCGACGCGCGCCCGCCGGTATCGGTGCAAGGAGACTCACCGCCGCGCGGAGAAATCCATCGACGTCGAGATTCCGTTCGACCATTGACTGCACGGCGCAGCCTTTGATGAAGCTGACGGCTACCGCCGCGAGGCTTTCGGCCGTCGTGCCGGCGAAGCGCCCGGGATCGGCGGCGATGACCTCGTCGGCCATCGGGCGGAATGCGGCGCGGTAGCGATCGAGGTCGCGCTGCATGCGAAGGCGGACGGCGCGATTCCACATCCCTTCGTTCCAGAATTCGAAGAAGAGGCGGTTGTGCACGGGGTCACTGGTTAGGCGGCCCATCTCCTGCCGCAACAACGCGATGAGGCGCTCGAGCGGATCCGGGATGGTGTCCAGCTCAGGACCCAGGCGAAGCGTGATGGTCGTGGCGAGCACGTGGTCGAGCAGCGCCAGGAGGACGCGCTCCTTGCTTCGGAAGTGGAACGCCACCAAGCCGGTGCTCATCTCCGCGCGGCGCGCGACATCGCGGATCGTTACGGCACGCAGGCCGCCGCGGCTCGCGAGATGATACGCGGCGCGAACGATCTGCTCCCGGCGGAGCGATTCGGCGATCTTGGTTCCAGGCATGGCGAAGGGGACGGGCGACCATTTTGATTGTATTGACGGCGTGCAATGTACGATCGTCACGTATTGAACGCTAGTTCAATAGGTTCGGGTCGGTCACCACTGGGGGATTGGGATGAGCGTTACCGGCGCGTCTCCGGTCATCGCGATGTACGCTCAATTGCGTGCGCTCCATGCGGGGTGGGGAGTCGAGCTCGGGCGCCCAACGGGAAGCGGTTGGATTGCGGGGGATGATTTCCGCGACGCGACGAGCGGGCCG
>Ga0310811_10003165_pt1 | contig 20687 bp, 17 predicted proteins | sample YCmetagenome_FD_207642 | JGI IMG/M metagenome (GOLD analysis project Ga0310811, IMG submission 207642) | Soil microbial communities from experimental microcosm in Duke University, North Carolina, United States - YC | ecosystem: Engineered > Artificial ecosystem > Soil microcosm > Unclassified ...
GCTGTAATTCCTAAATAAATTCCCTCCGTGCCGTCCGCGGTCTCGTTCTCTCTTGGCGCCGCTATCTCCACGCCGTGCGCTCTGCAGTCCTCTGTGGCCTTGGAAACAAATGACCTCCGTGGCCTCCGTGGCCTCTTAGTTCGTGTTCTCTTTTCCCTCTCCTCCGTGGCCTCTCCTCGCTCGTCTCTCTCTCCTGCTCATCTCCGCCGCGTACGCGTCCGCGGCGGCGCGGCCGCCCAGGATCCAGCCGATGACGATGCCGATGAGGAGGACGGCGGGGATGAAGATGAAGTGCGCCGCCGTCATGTTGCTGAAGTTCATCCGCGGCGCTCTCCCGCTGCGATGCGCCTGCTGACGGCCTGCAGCTCGCGCTCGACCTTCCCGAGCCGGCTCCAGATCGACCACAGATACCCGAGCAGCATGACCCAGACGAAGCCGTAGGCGCTGACGACGAGCCGCGCGGCCGGAATCGTCTCCTGCTGCGCCGTGCGGCTCACCGGGACGAATCCATCCTGAGCGGCCGCCGTCGGGGGCTGCGCCGCGAGAACAGGCAGCGCCAGCACGAGCACTGCGGCGATCACCAGCACGAACAGCCGCCGGCGCGAAGGGGCATCCATCGGTCTACTCCTCGATGTCGAGATACAGGGTTTCGAGTTCCGCGCGGCGCGCCTCGAGATGCGCGCGTGCGCTCAGCGCGAGCACGTAGAACAGCAGGAACGCGGTCACGCAAAACCAGAATGGGCCGCGCATGCCCGGCTGCAGCGTCGGGACGACGGTGGTCTTCGGATGGAGCGTGCGCCACACGTTCACCGACCAGTACACGAACGGCACGTTTGCCATGCCGAAAACCGCCAGGCCCGCAGCCAGCCGCTCCGAGCCAGGCCCACCGTACTTTCGCAGCAGCAGATACGCGTTGAAGATCAGCCATAGAACGAACGTGGACGTGATCCGTTCGTCCCACACCCACCACACGCCCCACGCCTTCCGCGCCCACAGCGGACCCGTCACCAGGACGATGATGCCGAAGACCGACGTCAATTCCGCGGCCGCGGCCGCAAGCCGATCGGCCGCCGGTCGTCCCTTGAACAGGTACACGGCGCTCGCGACGCCGCACACGATCGCCGACACGAACATCGTCATCGCCGACGGTACGTGGAAGTAGAAGATCTTCTGCACCAGCCCCATCGTGGATTCGTACGGCGCGCCATCGATCAGGAAGGGCGCGCACATGAACATGCCGGCGGCGACGATAGTGAGTGGAAGGAACAATCTGCGCATGGTTGCTCCGGACTGGATACGCACTACTCCGTCATCAGCGGTTCGAAAGTCCACAACGCGAGCGTGACGAACACGACGTCGAACAGCACCAGCATCGACAGCCACGCGCGCGCCATCGGCACGTCCACGTCAGCCTGCAGCAGCGCCGCCGTCCCGCGCACCCCGGCGATGATCACGGGAATTGTAATCGGGTAAAGCAGCACGGGCAGCAGCACGTCGCGGCTCCGGGCGCGGACCAGCATTGCCGCGAAGAGCGTGCCCACCGCCGCAAAGCCCGTCGTTCCTGCCGCCAGCAGCGCCGCCAGCAGCGCCGGACGGGAAAAGAGCGGCGCATGGAACAGCAATGCGACGAGTGGCACGACGATGACCTCGACGACGGTGAGGAGCAGCAGGATCCCTGCGAGCTTACCCACGTACAGCGCCGGGCGATCGACCGGCGCGATCATCAGTGCACGCAGCGTTTCGTTCTGCCGCTCGCGCTCGAACGCGCGCCCGAGAGCCAGCGTCCCCGAGAACGCAATGGCTATCCACAGAATGCCGGGCGCCGCATCCGTGACCGGCCGCCCCTCGTTGACGAAGCCGAACGCGAAAACCAGCACGCAGGCGACCGCGAAGAACAACGTCGTGTACACGATCTCGCGGCTTCGCGCCTCGACGAGCACATCCTTGCGAACGACCAGCCATACGGTTTGCACGAAGTTCACAGCCGGCCCGCCGCCGGCGGCGGCGCATCCGCCAGCGCCGCCCGATACCGCTCGCGGAGGGATCCCTGGCACTCCAGCAACTCCATGAGCCGTCCCTTCTGGAGCATCAAGGCGCGATCCGCGAGTCCGTCCACGGTGTCGAGATCGTGAGTGATGACCACCACCAGACACCCGCCCGCCCGCAGTCCCGCGAGACGATCGCGCAGCGCCCGCGCCGACGCATCGTCGAGACCGGTGAACGGTTCGTCGAGCAGCACGAGACGCGGGTCGTGCAGGAGTGCACGCTCGAGGGCCAGCCGCTGGCGCATTCCTCTCGAGAATCCCGCCACGGCATCGTCGCGGCGGTCGGCGAGATCCGCGCGCTCGAGAGCGGCGGCGATCCGCTCGTGGACGTTGTCCAGCCGGTAGAGGCCTGCGAAGAATCGAAGGTTTTCTGCCGGCGAGAGCTCGGGATAAAGATAGAGATCGTGTCCGAGGAGCCCAATCCGGGCCCTCAGTGCCGGTCCCGCGGTCGCGCTGCTCAGACCGTCGTAGCGGATGTCGCCGCTCGTCGGCTGAAGCAGCGTCGAGAGCACCGCGAGCAGCGTCGACTTGCCGGCGCCATTCGGACCGACGATGGCGACGAGCTCGCCGGCGCGGATGTGCAGCGACACCCTGTGCAGCGCCCGGCGGCGTCCGAACGTGCGCGTGACGTCCGTGAGTGTGACGGACGAGAAATCAGGCGCCACGTCTGTCGAAGGTGATTGATCCCGCAGAAACGGCTCGCAACACGCGCCTGCCTCCCTTGTCGTCAGACCGCGCTCTCGCCGGCCCTGCCGTCGGGTTTCTGATCGAGCTCGAAATACACCCGCCCGAGCGCCGCGACGAGGTCCTGCCGCTGTTCCTCGTACCGCTCGCCGTCGAGTTCGCCGCGGCGGTGCCTCTGGTCGAGCGCCGCCAGCGACGAAAAGAGCCGTTCTCGACGTTGTTCGAGCTGCCCTCGCCCGGACGGCGTGTCAGTGCGGTGCGGCCTGCGCACGGCGGCCCACGCCCCGCCGATGAGCACGGCGGAGGCGAGCAGCAGTGTGACGTTGCGGGGCCACACCGGCGCGTGCGGCAGTCCTGAGAGGTTGAGCGCAATCTCGCTGCCTGCCGGCACGCCGGGCCCCTGCGCGACGATGAACGATTGGCCGTCGGCGGCCATCTGACGCTGCTGTGCGAGCTGGGGCGACGACAGATGCATGGCGCCGTTCGTCTGCACGGCGACCGCAAGCCCGGTGAGCTGGACGGGCATCGTCTGGCGAATGATCATGTCGGCCGATCCGAACGGCAGCGTATAGCCGAACTGAAGCAGCGTCGAACCGGGTGCGAAGGGTCCGTCGACCGTCACTCGATGCCCGCTCGCAAGCGCGTTCTTCGGCGCGCCTTCGAGGAGGCCAAGCCCGATCGCATCCGACGGGACGTCGAACGTGATCGGCGCGGCCGGCTTCACGGGACGCCTGGCGGTGTTGAGGATCTGCAGGATGTTGAACACGTTGAGGCCATCGTCGCCAAGCTCGATGACGAGACGACTCTGCTCGCCGAGGACGACCGTGCCTTCGACGGGCGCGGAGCCGGCCAGCTGGCGATCCTGTTCGGCCTTCTTGACGAGTTCGGGGTCGGTTGCGACGAGCGCTACGCGGACGCCGCCTGTCGGCGGCACATCGAACTCCTGTGATTCGAGCTTTTCGCCGGTGACGGTTGTGGACGCCTTCACGCGCGTGCCTGGCGTCAGCCCGATAAACGTGGCGCGACCCTGTTCATCCGTGGATGCTGTGCGTGGCGCACCGGCACCAGTCAATTCGACGGCGATGCCGGGAAGCGGATTCGTAACCGCGCCGCGGGCAACGCGCACGGTCACGGTGCCGACCGGCATGTCGCCCATCGGGAGCGGCACCCCGGACATCCGTTGTGCGTCCGGCATTTGCGCACCGCCGCCCGCAAACGGTTGCGCCGCGGATGGTGCTGCACTGAGCAGGGCGGCTATCAGGATTGCGGCCTTGATGCACTCGCGCGCCCGCCGCCGCACGCACCCCATGCCCACTTTCACGCTACGACGCCTCCAGGCGCGACCCGCACGACTTGCAGAAGCGCGCGTCGGGATCATTGCGGGTCCCGCATGCACACGCATGCGGGCGAGGCCGCCGCGCGGTTTTCGCGGTCCGTGCAGCGAGCTCGCGCTCGATGACTCCCCGGTAATCGGCGCCATCGTCGAGCTGCTTGATGATGCCCATCGCGCGCGCGCGCAGGCGGTGCGCCATCTCGTCGAAATCCTGCGGCGACAGCTTTCCCATCGCGCGATCGAACTCGAGTTCCTTGATCGAGCGCAGCGTCAGCGCCTTCTCGCGCTCGAGATCTGCGCGCAGGCCGGCGCTGAGCGCCTGTCCCCCGTCGATATCCGGGAGTGCGAGGGGGGCAATCATGCGGTAACACGCGAACGCGGCTAACCCCGCTGCGCCGATGGCGAGGCTGATCAGCACGAGATGCTCTGGTGCGCTCTGCCGTGACAGCAGGACGGCGACGGTCGCCGCAATGAGCGAGAGCAGGACGAAGAAGTGCCACGGATGGAACGCCGCCTCGGTCGACCGCTCGGGCTCCTTCTTCAGGGATGCCGCATCAGTCGAGATCGCGGAGTTCATCCTCGAGCCTTTCCGCGAGCGCGTCGTCGGACGGCATGGACTCCGGTGTCCCGGAGGGGGGATCATCCTTCTTCGACCACCGCCATGCCGCAAAGCCCAGGATCGATGCCCCGCTCGCGCCCACGACATAGGGAAGCAGCCACGCCAGGCGGTTGAATCCCCGATCAATCGGCGCGGTCAGAATGTCCTGGCCGCCGTGCTCTTTCACGAACTCCGCCAGAATCTCGTCGCGGCTCATTCCTTTGGCGATATCCGCGTCGATCTTTGCATTCTGCTCGTGGTAGCCGTGGCAGGCCGGACGCATCTGACAGTCGTTCAGCGGGGCCCGGCAGGCGCCGCATGTGCACATCAAATCGCGCTGGAGCTGTTTCTTGAGCGGACTCTCCTTTGGCACCTCGACCTGCTGCGGGGACGTTTGCGCCTGCGCTCGCGCTGGAGCCGGCAGCAGCATGAGCAGGAGCACCAGACCCGTCGTGACGGCACCCGCCGGGAGCTTTGCCGTCGCGAAGGTAAAAGCACGCTCGGGCAGAAGAGCGATGAACGTCCCGAGTGCGAGCACACCGAACCCGAACCAGATCCAGTCGACCAGCGGATTGATCGTGATCGCGTAGGTGGCGGTCTGCGTGGACACGTCGTAGCCGGCGAGCACGATGTAAAGGTCCTCCGCCGGCGTGCGGCGGATGGCGACTTCGCTCGTGGGCTCGGATTCGTGGCGGTCGAAGAACCACTTCGCCGGATACATCTGCGCGATGGTCTTGCCGTTGCGCACGACGGTGACGTCTCCCGTGATCATCTGCTTCTGCTGATCGCTCGTGACCGTCAGGGCGTTGTGGAGGATCGTGTACCCGGCGACGGTCGCCTGCTGTCCGGGCTTGAGCAGGAGCTGCGCGTCCTGCTTGAAGCCCTGCCCCGCAAATCCGAGGAACATCAGGACGATGCCGAGGTGCACGATGTAGCCGCCATACCGGCGTCTCGACCGGGCCACCAGGCCGATCATCGCCGTGAACACGTCGGTGCCGGTGGCGCCCTTGCGCACGTTCGCGCCGCGCACGAACTCCTGCAGGATCGTGACGCCGACGAATGCGCAGAGCGCGAAACACGTCAGCGACGTCCAGACGTGGATGCCGAGCGCATAGACCGCTGACCCCGTGACGATGGCCGCAGACCCGGGCCAGGTGAACTGCTCGAACAGATTGCGAATCGTGGATTTCCGCCACGCGAGGAGCGGCGCAAGGCCGGTCAACAGGAGGAGCGCCAGGCCGATGGGCAGCATCCACTTGTTGAAGAACGGCGGTCCGACGGTCAGCCGTTGGCCCGTCACCACCTCCGACAGCGTCGGAAACATCGTGGCGAAGAGCACGAAGAACGCGCTGAACAGGAGGATCCAGTTGTTCGCCAGGAATGCGGCTTCGCGCGACGCCCACGAATCGAATTCGTGGCGCGATTTCAGCAGGGGCAGCCGATAGATCACCAGGCCGAAGCTGAATACGAGAATCGCGACCATGAACACCGAGAACAGATACGCCAGCCAGCGATCCTCGCCAAAGGCGTGCACCGACTGGACGACGCCCGATCGCGTCATGAACGTGCCGAAGATCGTCAGGAAGAACGTGACGATGACGAGCGTCACGTTCCACACTCGGAGCATGCCGCGCCGCTCCTGCACCATCACGGAATGCAGGAATGCAGTCGCGGTGAACCAGGGCAGCAGCCCCGCGTTCTCGACCGGGTCCCATCCCCAGAAGCCGCCCCACCCGAGCTCTTCGTACGCCCACAGCATGCCGAGCGTCAGCCCGAAGGTCAGGAACAGCCAGCCGATCATCGTCCACCGGCGAACCGCGCGCAGCCACGCATCGTCGAGATGCCCCGTCGCGAGCGCCGCGATCCCGAATGCGTACGGGATCGTCATGGCGACGAACCCCGTATACAGCGACGGCGGGTGAATCGCCATGTAGAAATTCTGCAGGAGCGGATTGAGCCCGCGCCCCTCTGCCGGAGCAGCCGTCAGGAATGTCGAGAACGGATTGTTGTGCACCACCATGATGAAGATGAAGAACATCTCCGTCGCGGCGATGGTGGCGACGACGTAAGGAATCAATTCCCGGTGGCGCTCGCGATTCGTCGCGACGGCGACGGTCCCGAATACCGAGAGCAGGAACACCCAGAACATGATCGAGCCGTCGAGGCCGCCCCAGTACGACGCGATCTTGTAGGCCAGCGGCTGCGCCGAATCCGAGTAGTGCTGGACGTATTTGATCGTGAAATCGCCGGTCACGAACGCGTGAACGATGACGCTGGACGCCACGGTCATCAGCGCGGCCGTGAGATAAAACGCGCCGATCCCGCTCTCCACGAGGCGGCGGGAGCGCCGGCGGGCGCCCGCTATGGATGCCGCTATTGCGTACGCAGCCACCACGAAGGTGGCCAGCAACGTGAACGATCCGAGAGCCGCCATGTCAGCTTCCCGACTTGCCGGTCGCCGTGGAGGCGGGGTTGTATTTCGACGGGCATTTGGCCATGACGCCGTTCGGCTCGACCGCGAAGCCGTCGGGCCCGAGCCTTCCCTTCAGGACGACTTCGGCTCCGTCCTTGAACGTGTCCGGCACGACGCCGGTGTAGCGTGCCGAGACGACCTTGCCGTTGCTCTGCACCTGGAACTTGTAGTCGAGCGTGTCGGGCCGTTGCATGAGTGAACCGTCCACGACGAAGCCGTGCAGCTGAAGGCGTTTGCCCTGCCACGCCTGCGGGTTGGCCATGACCTCGTCGACGTGCTTGTAGTATTCGGTGCCCTCGCTGAGCGTCGTATACATCAGCCCGGCAATCGCGAGCGCGATGACGAGAAACGTAGTGCCTATCTTGACGGTTTTGGCAGACATGGTTTCAGGAGATCCTCTTCAACAGCTGATGCACCGTGGCGACCGGTAATCCGACGACGTTCGCCCATGAGCCTTCGATCCAGTCGATGAAGCGGGACGCGCGGCCCTGGATTGCGTATCCACCGGCCTTTCCGTCAGGCTCGCCGCTGTCCACGTACCATTGGATGTCGTCGACGCCAATCGGCAACATCCGAACCCGCGTTCGCGCGATCTCGTGAAGCGACCCGCTGTCGGCGATGACGACGACTCCCGTGAATACGTCGTGTATCGTGCCCGACAGCTTCGTCAACATCCGGATCGCGTCGTCCCGTCCCTCGGGCTTCCCCAGTATTTCGCCCCTGACCACCACTGTGGTGTCGGCGGCCAGCACTACTTCGCCGGGCTGGCGGCACCGCTGTGCGACCGCTTCCGCTTTGGCGCGCGCCACACGAAGGACGTACAACTCCGGCGCCTCATCCGGAAGCGTCGACTCGTCAACCTCCGCCGTTTGGACGCTGAACGTAAAGCCGGCCGTCTGCAGCAATTCCGCGCGACGCGGTGAGGCGGACGCAAGGATCAGGCGGCACCCCTTCATTCTAAGTCACGGCGCGTCAACACGCGCCCCTTCCGAAGGGCCTGCCCACACGAGCCGTAGCCGCCGTCCCTGGTCCGTGCTCTCACGAGAAACCGGCCGAATTCTTCGATTGTCGCGATGCACCGATGATCGGAAACAGCAGCGCGGTCAGCCCGTATTGCATTCCGCCAAGCTGTAATCCGGCGAGAACCCGCACGAATGCCGGACCCCGACAGGGCTGGTCGCGGCCCCTGATGCATGGAAGGCTTTCGCGGATTCTAACCTGAAACCGCAGCCTCTGAGCGGCGCGAGTGGCTGGGCTTGAGCGGTGGTGGCACTCAGGTTGCCTCTGGAATCCGCGTGAGACGCTGCGCGGTGTTGTTCATCGGTAAGCGCTGCGGTGATCCGCAGGCGAACGAACTGAGGGCTCTGGGGTTTTCCGTCACGGAACGCAACGGACCCTTGGACGATGCGGTGCTGTTGCAGTTCCCGGTGGTGTTGATCGCATCTACAGCCGTCACTGCATTGCCCATGATCACGACACGGTTGCGAGGCAAGCCAGGCTTCGCACGGCGGGTCATTGCCGCGCGCGTGCCGGACGACACGACGCCTGCTCTGATTCGCGCGTTGCGGCTCTGTGGTCTCGATGAAGTGTTCGGCCAGAGCACGCCGACGCGCGCGATCGCCGCGCGCATCGCCGCCCGTCTCGAGCAGCGGCCCGAGTGGAACTGCGAGTACCCGGAAATCCCGCGAACACCTGCGGCATGAGGATGTGGGGCTTCGTGCCGCCGCCGCCCGCGCTCGTTCGTTGTGCTACATGCTGGGGAAGATCACCGGCAGCGCGGCATCGTCCGTGTAGACACACCGGTTGTTGTGACCGCACTCCTCGATGATCCTGACGTCGTGCTTCGCGCCGAGATGTTCGGTGACGAACTTGAAGTACGCCTCGCCGCGTGCGCGGCGCGTCGCGCCCTGCGCCATGGCTGCGCAGCCTGAATCGAATCCGCCGAGCGGCAGGGTGTCGACCTGCGACAACAAGTACGTCGTCGGGCGGGATGCCAGCTGCTTCTTCAGTTGATCGTCGCTCATGCCGGCGGTATATCCGCTTTTCCTGTCCTCGAGACCGTAGGGCCACTTGTCGAAGTTGGGACACGAGGACGCGCCGGCAAACGGGCCATACGAGAAGTTCGTGTGCGGCGTTGACTCGACCTGCCAGCCCATTCGCGCTTCCTCCGGCGCGGCATCGCCCGTGGGCAGCGGACGTGTCACGTCGGGCCAGGCGTAGCTCGAGGGGTTCGACACCACGTAGCGCACGGGCACGCCGAGGGTCTCGTGGACCTTGTTGGCCATTTCGTAGCGAGCAACGAACTGCCCCCCGGCCGAATGGCCGGCGATGACGATTACGCGCATGTTCGGGAAGACCTGCTTGTCGGCAAGCCGCTCGACGAGACGGTCCATGAAGTCGAACGACGTGACGCTCGGGTCGCTCGCCGCGTTGCCGCCGGACCGCCAGCTGTCGCCGCCGCACCCGTAGCTGATTTCATCGGCGGCGAGTTCGTCCTTGCAGCTCCCCTGTGCCGACGCGATGCGCGGCGCGATCACAACGGTGTCGTCCAGCGCATGCGCGAGGAACGCCGCCGCCGTTGCCGTGGTGAAGTAGACGTCGGGATTGCGCAGCGTGCCGTGAATCATGATCAGCGCCCGCGTGATTCGTGGGTTCGCCTTCGTCAGCGCATATGTCGTGTAGACGAGCGAGCGTCCACCCTTCGAGCCGACCTGCACCCAGTCGGTGCATGCAGCCGCAACCTGCGTGCACGCGCCCGGCGAACCCTCCGCCGGAGACTGCAGGCGATCGAGCGTTCGAGGTGCGGCGCCGATCGAGATCAGCGCCAGGGCGGTCAACCAGACCCTCGTTGTCATTTCTTGATCGTTGCTCCAGTCAGCTGCGCGACGGCGGCCAGCGTCGTCTGCGCGGCATTCAGGCCGAGACGGAAATCGTCGTCGGAGTACGTCGCAAACACGTCGCTCGGCTGGTGCCAGTTCGGATCCCAGCCCGCGCCAATCTGCGCGCCGCGCTCGTTCTCGCGGAGGCTGATCGCGGGAATCAGGTCCATGAACGGCGTCGAATCCGTGTTCGTCATGTGGGGTCCCACCGCGGCGGGATAATCGGTCGCGTATTTCTCGTTCGCGGCTTTGAACGCCCACGCGAGCTTCTGCGCCTCCGCCGCCATTTTCGACGTCTCCTGGAACTCGATGTTGACGTCGGCTTCGGGCCGCTGTGTGGGACTCACTTTGCCGTTGGCGTCCGGCATGCCGTGGTCCCACATCATCATGTCGTGCTGGATCATGCCGAGCCACTTCGGCTCCGGGTACCTGTGCGACCCCGCCGGATCTTCTTTGCCCTGCAGCGGCGCGCGCTGTTCGACGTAGGCGCGCGCCCCGTTCAATCCGGTCTCTTCGTTGTTCCAGAGCGCGAAACGAATCGAACGATCTGTCTGCACGTCGGCTTGGTTCAGCACGCGCGCGAGTTCCATCACGAGCGCCGTCCCCGAGCCGTCGTCATTGGCGGCCTCGTTCCAGCCGTGACCGTCCATGTGACCGCCGACGATGTACATCTCGTCAGGGTGTGTGGACCCGATTTTCGTGCAGTAGACTTCTTCCCGCGGGCCGTCGGTCGCAGGCTCCTCGTCGCGGGCTCTGATCCGCTCGTCGGGCTGGGCCATCGGATCGGTGTTCACTCCCCTCCGCCCCAGACGGCCGAACATCATGCTGCCGCCCTGACCCGGGCGCTTGTTATCGCTGCCCGCCGGAGCGGCGCCGCGACCGCCGCGGCCGGCATTCTGCGGACGTTCCGGGGTCGTGTATGTGTATCTGATGCGGGACACGTCGCTGCAGCCATAACTCTCGAGCTGCGCCTGGATCCAATCGACCGCGTCGCGATTCCGTTTCGTGCCCTGACGCCGATCGCCGAATTGCGTCAGACCCTTGATCGTTGACTTGTATTTTTCGAGTTCGAGGCGGGCTACCAGCGTGCGGACCGGATCATCCGCGGCGGCGGTCTGCGCCGGGGGCTGGTTCCGCGTCGGTGCCTGAGCCAAGACCGACACCGTCAACGCCGCCGTACACAGACACATGATTCCCAAACTGCGTATCTGCATGGCCGTTCACATTACCATGTCGATCGACGACAAACTGCGGCCCGCGCGTGCTGCAACGGACGCGGTCCGCGCGGCGTATACACCAACGGCGCCGCCCCCACGCCAGACTGGTCCATGCCGTACGGCAGAGTCCGCGTCCGTTCCAGATCTCGCACCCGCGCGAGCCGCGCCATTGCTCTCGTTTCCGCCGGCGCCGCAGCGTTCGCGCTCACGTGTCTGGTGCCGCTCGATGCGGCCCAGTCTCCGCCGGCGTGTCACGTCTCGGGCCATGCGACGAGCGATGGCAAACCGCTTCCTGGAGTCGCGATCGTCGCCACTGCGACGAATGCTGCGGGTGGCGGCGCCCCACTCGCGACCTCGACCGACACGGACGGCAGTTATCGCCTGGCGCTTGTGCCGGGCACGTTCACTCTATCCATCCAGCTGACAGGGTTCACGCCGCTCAATCGTGACATCACGCTGTCGGGAACGCCGTGCGATCAGGGGCTCGACATCACGTTGAGACTGGCGCCGCGTGATCAGCAATGGGCGGCGTCACAACGAACGGTGCACGCAGCATCGGCCGCGGCTCACACGCACGCGCCATCGACAACGGCTTCGTCAGCGGGTGCGCCGCCAAACGCCACGGCCGCAAACGGCAACACGCCGTCGCGATTTCAGCGGCTCGAAGTGCAATCCTCCACGACTTCCCCGGAGGTCGCCGATGCGTCCGCGTCAACGGATCGGGAGGCGGATGCTGCGACGCGCCTGCTGCTGCCTCCAGGCTTTTCCGTCGACGCGCCGACCGAAGCCGTCGCGATCAACGGAAATGCGGCATCGCTCGATCGCGGCCTGATGAACGACCGGCTGGCGGCGCTCGGACGCGGCGAGTTCGATCCGCTGACTGGCCAGGTCGCTCCGGGATTCGCACCGCAAGGCGCCGGCGGGCCGGGAGGCGTTCCGGGCGGCCGGGGACGTGGCGGCCCGGGTGGGCAGGGCGGACGCGGAGGTCCGGGCGGCTTTTTCATCGGTGGCCGCGGCGGGCGGCAGAACACCTTCAACGCAACCGCTAGCTACTCGTTCGGCGGCTCGGCGCTCGACGCCGCGCCATACCAGCTGCACCCGGATTCGCCGACTCCAAAGCAGCCCTACACGAAGCAGAATTTCGGGTTTACCGTCGGCGGCCCGGTGAAGATTCCCCACCTGTACGACGGCGCGCGCAAGACGTTCTTCATCGCGAGCTACACCGGCAACCGCGGCGACACCTTGTTCGATCAGTTCGCGACTGTGCCGACAGCCGCGCTCCGCGCCGGGAACTTCGCCGGTACGAGTACGAGAATCATCGACCCGTCGACCGGCCTCCCGTTCCCTGGCAACCAGATCCCGGCGGACCGCGTCAGCACGGCATCTACCACGCTGCTCCAGTACATCCCACAGCCGGACACCGACGCGCTGCACAACAACTTTCACTACACGACGACGACCGGCTCCGCGCTGGACAACGTGAATGTGCGCGTCATCCAGAACTTCACGCCGGGCGCGCAGAACGGGCGCGGCGGCTTCGGCGGGTTCGGCGGGGGCCGCGGCGGCGGACGCTTCGGCGGCGGAGGCGGACAGGGGCGGCAGGGCACGAATGTCATCCTCACCGCGCAGATGCAGTACAGGCGAACGCAGTCCGACCAGGCGAACGTGTTTCCCTCGCTCGCGGGCACGTCGTCTGGCTGGAGCCTTGGACTGCCGGTCACGCTGAACGTGGCGCATCACCGCACGCTGCACAACATCAACGTGAACTTCTCCGAAACGCATTCGGCGTCGAGCAACCAGTACGCGTTCGTGCAGAACATCGCCGGCGATGCCGGCATTGCGGGTGTATCGACCGACCCCTTCGACTGGGGCCTGCCGACGCTCTCGTTCGCGAACTTCTCCAGCGCGCGGGATGTGAGTCCATCAATCCGGACGGACCGCCGCATTTCGACGGCGTATACATGGACCCACCCGGTGAGAGCGCACACGCTTCGCGCCGGCGGCGATTTCCGCTTCGATCGCTCGACCAGCGAGGCCGACCCGAATCCACGTGGCACGTTTGTGTTCACGGGTCTCTACACCGGTGGAGGCGTGAACGGCAGCACGGGCTCCGATCTCGACTTTGCGGATTTCCTGCTCGGCCTTCCTCAGCAGGCATCGGTGCAGTACGGACCGGGTCAGGAATCCGTCGACGGCCGTTCGATGAGCCTGTTCGTGCAGGATGACTGGCGGAAGAGCGCAGGGCTCACGTTCAGTCTGGGCCTTCGCTACGAGTTGCTCTGGCCGTTTACGGAGACCCACGGCCAGCTGGTGAACCTCGACGTCGCACCGGACTTCACCGCCGCCGTGCCAGTGGTCTCGGGCGGCACCGGGCCGTTCACGGGGCCGTTCCCCGTTGGCCTCATCCAAACGGACACGAACAATCTCGCGCCGCGGCTTGGCGTCGCGTGGCGCATCAAACCCGGCATGGTTCTGCGCGGCGGCTATGGCATCAGCTATAACTCCGGGACGTATTCCACGATTGCGCGCCAGATGGCGAGCCAGCCGCCGTTCGCCGTCACGAGCACGACCATCGGCACGGTGCCGGCGCCCTTGTCGATCGTCGATCCGTTTGGCGCCGTTCCGGAGAGCACGACCACGAACAACTATGGCGTCGCGCGCGACTACGACCTCGGTCGCGTGCAGACGTGGAACGCCGACTTGTCCAAGGACCTCTCCCCCGTCTGGAACGTCGGTGTCGACTACACGGAGATTCGCGGGGCGAACCTCGACATCGTTCGCGCGCCGAATCGCGGACCGACCGGGCTTCGCATCCCCGACGTGCAGGCATTTCTCTGGCAGACCTCCGAGGGTGCTTCCGTTCTTCATGCTGGAACGTTCCGTCTCCAGAAACGTCAGTCCCATGGCATCGGCGGCAATCTCACATACACGCTGGGGCGCTCGCGAGACGACGCCTCTACGGTCGGTGGCGGCGCGACGGTCGTGGCGCAGAACGATCAGGATCTCGCCGCGGAATGGGGTCCTTCGAGCTTCAATCGTCGGAATCAGCTGACCGGCGCGGTCAGCGTCGAGCTGCCGTTCGGGCCGAATCGCCGGTGGCTCAACGCTGCCGGCGGTTGGGCCGCGCTCCTGGGCAACTGGCGTCTGTCGGCGAATTACTCCTGGCTGTCCGGCACGCCGCTGACGCCGCTCGTGCGGGCGTCGGCCGCTGACGCCGCTCGCGGAACGAGCGGAACGCTGCGCGCAAACTACGACGGGGGCAGCATCGCGCTTCCCAACCCGACGATCGCCGAGTTCTTCAATACGAGCGTATTCGCGATCCCGTCGCCAGGTACGTTCGGAACGGCCGGCCGGAACATCATCACGGGCCCCGGCAGCCAGCAGCTCAACGCGCAGCTCGCGCGCGACATGCACTACGGTGGATCGCACGTGGTGACGCTGGACGTTTCGGCGACCAACCTGCTGAACACCGTCAACTTCGCCGCGATCGACACATATGTGAATTCGCCGACGTTCGGACAGGTCGTGTCGGTGCGCCCGCTGCGATCGATGCAGCTGAGCGCGCGGTTCCGCTTCTAGAGACACGACCGCATGCGCATCCTCCGAATACTGCCGATCGCCTGCGTGCTCGCGGTCGTGAGCGCGACGCATCCGGCCGCCCGGCAGCAGCAAACGAAGCCGCCGTCGTTCAGGGTCCGCACGGATCTTGTCTCGGTCGACGTCGTCGTCCGCGACAGGAGCGGCGCGATCGTGAGCGGACTGAAGCCGGAAGACTTCGAGATCCGCGAAGACGGCAAGGCCCAGCAGATCGTCACGTTCAGCTTTCAGCAGGTCACCGGGAAAGTGGCCGCGCCCGTCGAGACGGCCGACCTTCTCGCGTCCGCCGAGTCACGGCTCGAAAGAGAGAATCAGCACACGCCGACGGCAGCGCAGCCGAGCGCGGAAGCGGCGCCCGTGCCGATGACGCCGGAACAGCTCGCAGGCCGCCGGGTGATCGTGCTGCTGTTCGACACCAGCTCGATGCAACCCGACGACGTGCAGCGCGCGGTCGACGCGGCGAACAAATACGTGGGCACCTCCATGACCGCCGCGGACCTCGTTGCCGTGGCCACGATCGGGTCGTCGCTCCAGGTGCTGACCGACTTCACCGCCTCGCGTGAACAGGTCGCTGCCGCGCTCACGAAACTGGGCTACACCGAGGGTACCTCGACTCCCCCTCCATCGGCGAGCACGCTCGCCACCGATGAAGCAGATGCGGCGGCCGACGACACCACCGAGAGCGCCGACGCGGCCGAACTGGACATGTTCAACAACGATCTCCGCCTTCGAGCGCTTCGAGCGCTTGCCGAAACGCTGGCGCCGATCGAACAGCGCAAGGCGATCCTGTATTTCAGCGCGGGCATGGAGCGCAGCGGCGAAGACAATCAGGTGGAGCTGCGTGCGGCGATCAATGCGGCCGTGCGCGCGAACGTCTCGATCTATCCCGTGGACAGCCGCGGGCTGCAGGCCGTCGTTCCCGGCGGCGACGCCACGCACGCGAGCGGCCGCGGATCTTCGCTCTTCTCGGGACGAGCCGTCGCGCAGCAGTTCAACTCGCTCGCCGCCTCGCAGGAGACGCTCACGTCGCTGGCGAGCGACACGGGCGGTCGCGCCTTTACCGACACCAACGACATGGGCGAGGCATTCGCTCGCGTGACGAAAGACCTGTCGGCCTACTACCTGCTCGGGTACAGCTCGACCAATCCCGTTCGAGATGGGCGGTTCCGGCGGATTCAGGTTCGGGTCAAACGCAACGGCATGCACGTCGAATCACGCGCGGGCTATTACGCCGAGCGCGACTTCGCGCACACGAGCCGGGCGGATCGCGAAACCGACCTGCAGAACATGCTGTTCGCCGCGCTCTCGCCGACAGACCTTCCGGTGCTCCTCACGCCAGGGTATTTCAGGCTGACGAACGACAGCTATTACGTGCCGATCGCCGTCGCAATCCCCGGCTCCGCGGTGCCGATTCCTCCGAACGCGGACAAGGTGACGCTCGACATCGTCGGCGTCGTGCGCGATGAGCAGGGCCGGCCCGTCGGTCACATCCGCCAGACGCTCGACTTGGCCGCCGGCTCCGCCAGCACGCTTGCCGGCAAGCAGGTTCTGTATCAATCCGGGCTGACGCTGCCGCCCGGCCGCTTCGCAGCGAAGGTGGTCGTCCGCGAGAACGAGTCCGGGCTCGCCGGTTCCTATGAATCAGCGATCGTCATCCCTGATCTGAAACGTGAGCCGGTGAAGGTCAGCTCGATCCTGCTGAGCACACAGATCCAGACGGCGGCAAAAGGGAAAAGCGACAACCCGCTCGTGCGCGACGGTGTGCAGCTGCTGCCGAACGTCACGCACGTCGTCGGGCACGATCAGAACGTCTATTTCTACTACGAGGTGTACGATCCCGCGGCGTCCGGCGGCGCCAATCCCGACCTCCGCACGAGCCTGGCTTTTTACCGAGGCAAGGTGAAAGTCTTCGAGACGCCGCCCGTCGAGCGCACGACGCTCGACCTCGCGGCACGGCACGCGGCGATCTTCCAGTTCGAAGTGCCGGCGGACCGCTTCAAACCGGGCCTCTACACCTGTCAGATCAACATCATCGACTCGGTCGCGGGACAGTTTGCGTTTCCGCGGCTGGCGATGTTCGTGCGGTGAGCCGTCACTCGGCGCGCAGCGCGGTCACCGGATCGACCCGCCACGCGCGAAGCGCGGGAACAGCGCAGGCAATCGCCGACACGATCACGGTCATCACCGCAATCGAGGCAAGCGTCGCGGGATCGGTTGGCTTCACGTGATACAGGATCTTCGACAGCAGGCTGCTGCTGAAAAACGCGGCGGCCAGTCCCAGAACCAGGCCGATTGCGACGAGCTGCAAGCCTTCCTTCAGCACGAGCTGCATGACGTTCGATCCGGTGGCGCCGAGCGCGAGGCGGACGCCAAGCTCTCGCATCCGCTGCTGGACGGAATACGCCATCACCCCGTAGAGGCCAACGAGCGCGAGGATCGTTGCGACGACCGCAAAGCCGCCGAGGAGGATCGTATTGAGACGGCGCTGCGACGTCATCTCGGACACGACCGCGTCGAGCGGCTGCACGTGCTGGACGGCGACCTGCGGATCGAGCGACTTCACGATTGATTTGAGTTCCGGGCCGGCCGATGCCGGGTCGCCCGTCGTATGGACGACGACCGTCATCGTCGTGTCGCCGCTCTGCGCGTGCGGGAGATACGTCTCCGGCCTGACGACGGCGTCGTACCCCGTTCGTCGGCTATCCCCAACGATCCCGACGATGGTCATCCATGGGCCATCGCCGGTCGAGCGTCCGTACTTCATGCGGCGGCCAACCGGGTTGACGCCGGGCCAGAACCGTTTCGCCATGGTTTCGTTGATGATGACGACCGGGGGCGCCTTCGCGCTATCGGCGTCCGTGAACGTCCGACCGGCGAGCAGCGGCACGTTCATCACGGAGAAGTAGGTCGGCGTGACGCCGTCGTACGGTATCTCCACGCTCTCTTCCGGCGCGAAATCGGGGCGCCCTTCGATGCTGAAATTCGTCGAGGCCGGTGTGGCCGTGAGGAAGATCGTTCCGATCGCTGCGGCCCCCTGCACGCCCGGCAGGCCGGCCAGACGTGTCGTCAGCTGATGGTAGAACTCGACGACCGGCGCGGGTTCGCGGTAGCGCGATCCCTGGAGCAGCACTTCGCCCGTGAGCACATGATCGGTGCGGAAACCGAGATCGACACGCTGTAGCGTCATGTAGCTGCGGACCATCAATCCGGCTCCGACGAGCAACACGACCGCGAGCGCAACTTCCGCCACCACGAGAGTCCGGCGGATCCACACACCGCCACCCGACGATCCGCGCGCGCCTTCCTTGAGCGCAGCGCCCGGCTGCGTGCGCGCGGTCTGCAGGGCCGGCACGAGACCAAAGGCAATGCCCGTCAGCATCGATGCGATCGCGGTGAACGCCAGCACGCGGCCGTCGATGCCGATTTCCTGTACGCGTGGAAGATCCGGAGGCGCGACGCCGAGCAGCACGTGCAGACACCACCAGCCGAGAGCGCCCCCAGCTACCCCGCCGAGGACGGCGAGCACCAGGCTTTCCGTCAGCAACTGCCGTACGAGCCGGCCGCGCCCGGCGCCGATCGCCGCGCGCAGCGCGATCTCGCGTTCGCGGGTCGCCCCGCGCGCGAGCAGCAGGTTCGCGACGTTCGTGCAGGCAATGAGCAGCACGCATGCGACGGCGCCGAGCAGAATCAGGATCGCCGGCCGGACGCGGCCGACCACGTGGTCGGCGTACGACTCCACGAAGACGCCGTATCCCGCCTGTTGCGGCACGCGTGCCTTGATATCGGCGTTGACGCGGTTCACGTCTTCCTGCGCCCGCGCGACGCTGACACCCGGCTTGAGACGGCCCAGTACCTGCAGCCACATGGCGCTTCGCTGGGGGCGATACTCCGTCGCCGGGATGGGCACCCACAGCTCGGTCTTCCCTTCCGGAAACGCAAATCCTCTCGGCATGATGCCGACAATCGTCCGGCTGGTGCCGCTGAGCACGATGCTCTGCCCGAGCGCGTCGGGACGGCCGCCGAAGTGGCGCTGCCAGAAGCCGTAAGAGACGACAACCACATTTTTCGCGCCGCCGAGATCTTCCTCGCGCGTGAATGTCCGACCGTAGAGGGGACGAACGCCGAGCACGTCGAACAGATTCGCCGTTGCGTAGCACCCCGGAATGCGCTCGGGGTCCCCGGCGCCGGTCAAGGTCCACCCAGACACGTTGAACGCCGACAACCCCGAGAACGTCGTCGAGAGATCGCGGTAGTCCACGTAGTTCGGATAGGAATGCCAGTCGTGTTTCTCCGAGATCCGAGAGTTGTCGTTCCAGACCATGGCAAGACGGCCTGGATCCTCGAAGGGCGGGGGCTGCAGGAGAACGCCGCTGGCAATGCTGAAGATCGCAGTGTTCGCGCCGATGCCGAGCGCCAGCGTGACGAGCGCCACCACCGTGAATCCCGGGTTCGCGAGGAGGCGGCGGACCGCGTAGGTCACGTCCTGCGCCAGCGCCTCGACGAAGCCGCCGCCGCGGACGTCGTAACCCTTGTCGTGAAGGATCGCGCGGTTGCCGACGCGCCGTCTGGCCTCGGCGCGCGCAGCGGCGGGCGCCATTCCGTCGCGTTCGAGGCGCTCCGCAAGCCGATCCTCATGGAACTGCAGTTCGTCGCGGATTTCCGAGATCACCCTGTCGCGCGTCAACCATCCGCGAAGCCGGGATTTGAACAGGCGAAACATGTCGATTCCTATCCTTCAAGTACGCGCGCGACGGCGCCGGTCAGACGCCGCCAGCTTGCCGCCTCAGCCTCGAGCTGCCGTCGTCCCGCCGCGGTGAGCCGGTAAAAGCGCGCGCGCCGGTTGTTTTCGGACTGCCCCCAGGAAGACGCGATCCAGCCGCGCTGCTCCATTCGATACAGCGCCGGGTACAACGAGCCCTCTTCCAGCTGCAGCACCTCGTTGGATACGCGGTGGAGGTAGACGGAGATCCCGTAGCCATGCGCCGGGCCCCGCTCGAGGCACTTCAGCACCAGCATGTCCAGCGTGCCGTGCAACTGATCCGCGTTCGTACGCCGTTCCACCATTAGACGTTCTAAGGAAGAAAAAGTATACAACGCTGTATCATCCGAGCGCACTCAGGAGTTTTCCGGAATGAAAAGACTCGCAATCGCGTTGCTCGTCGTCACGGCGGCGGCTGTTCAGCCGCTCGCGCAAGTCCCCTCGAAGCGGCCGCTCACCGTCGACGACTACACCAAGTGGAAGAGCATCAACGACACCGCCATCTCGAGCGATGGCAAATGGATAACCTACGTCTTGCGCACGACGAACGTGCCGGATGACAAGGCCAACCCGATTCTCCACGTCCTGAATCTCGAAACGAACACCGATGTCGGCGTGCCGAACGCGACGGGCGGTGTGTTTTCGCCGGATGCGAAGTGGCTCGCGTATCAGGTCGATCCCGCCCCGGGCCGTCGGGGCCGCGGTAAAGGCGGCAACGGCGCGCAACCCTCGGATCCGACCGTTCAGCCGCCGGCCGATCAATCGGTACCGCCGGCGGCCCCCACGCCGGCGCCAACGCAGCCTGCGACACCGTCAACGGCGCCGAACACCCCGGCACCAGCGCAGCCGCCGGCAACGCCCGGGACGGCGACCACTCCGACTCCAACCCCGGGTTCGAACCCGAATCAGAACCCGAACCCGAGCGTGAGCCAGAACCCCGGACCCGCCGCACCCACCGCATCCCCGAACCCGCCCGCGCCGCCGCCGCCGCGCCGCGTCGAACTGCGGAACCTCACGACGGGGACGACCGAGTCATTTCAGGACATCGGGGCCTTCATCTTTTCGCCCGACTCGACGTTGCTCGTGATGAAGCGGCGCCCCG
>Ga0310811_10003166_pt1 | contig 20686 bp, 16 predicted proteins | sample YCmetagenome_FD_207642 | JGI IMG/M metagenome (GOLD analysis project Ga0310811, IMG submission 207642) | Soil microbial communities from experimental microcosm in Duke University, North Carolina, United States - YC | ecosystem: Engineered > Artificial ecosystem > Soil microcosm > Unclassified ...
CTGCTCAGGCAGCGGAGCAGGGCGGCGGCGTCCGCCGGATCGGTCGCCGCCACGCCGAGCACCTCGCCGGGGGCGACGTCGAGGTCGATGTCGCGCAGCGAGCCGTGGCCGACTCCGCGCAGCCGCAGCGCACCGCTGAGCCGCTCGGGCAGCCGCGCGTCCCCGGGCACGACGTCGGGCGGCGCGGCGAGGACTCCGGCGATGCGCGCGGCGGACGCCCTGCCCTGGGCGAAGTCGGCGTTGACCCAGGAGAACACCTCCAGCGGGCCGAGCAGGAAGAGCGCGAGCCCCACCGCCGAAACGAGCTGGCCCAGGCTGATGTCGCCGTCGATGGCGAGCCGTCCGCCCAGCAGCGCGACGACGGCGATGAAGACCCCGGTCAGGGTGAGGACCATGCCGTTCTGCACGGCCTCGGCCCGGGCCGCCCGCAACGTCGCGACCAGCGAGTCGCGGCTGGTGCGCCGGTAGCGGGCCACGGCGGCGGACTCCGCCCCGATCCCCTTGAGGACGCGCAGCCCGGCGACCAGGTCGGCGGCCACGCCCGACGCGTGCGCGGCACGCTCCTGCTCGGCCTCGCTGCGCCGCTCGAGGGGCTTGCTCAGCAGGTGCCCGGCCCACAGGAGGACGGGGGTGCCGACCAGGACGACCAGGCCCAGCGGGATCGAGATCCGCAGCAGGACCACGGCTCCCACGAGAAGGCCCATGAGCGCGGAGAACCCGAACATCACGGCCATGGCGACCGTGCCCACCCGCTTGGCGTCCTCGGTCGCGATGCTGGTCAGGGCGCCGGGGAGCCTGCCGTTCTCCGCCCCGCCGCGCGGGTCCACGACGCGGGTCACGAGTTGTACGCGCAGGACGTGCGCGGCCTGTTCGGCGGCGCGTTCCCCGGCCCGTGCGCCGAACCGGAAGCTGAACGACAGCCCCACGTAGACGACGGCGAGCACGGCCAGCCACGCCAGCAGCGGGGTCACCTCGCCACCGGTGACGGCCTGGTCGATCACGACGCCGATCAGGACGGGGACGAGCGCCTCGCCGGCCTGGTGCCCGGCTCCCAGGAGCGAGCCCAGGGCGACGTCGCGTCGCTGTCCGCTGATCACCTGCCTCAGGACGTCGCGTCCCGAGGGACCTGAACCACCCACCCGCACTCCTTCAGGCCCGAGCAAAATTTAGGTAAGGCTATTCTAAGTAAGGGTTACCTGACCAGCCGGATCCACCGCGCCTTCAACGGGCCGGATCTCGCGTGCGACAGGGGCTTTGAGCGGAAATTGAGGATTCTCAGGTAGACCCTGAGATATGGATCGGGCCGCCAAGGTTCTCGTCGTCGACGACGAGCCGAACATCCGCACGCTGCTTTCCCAGACGCTCCGCCTGGTGTCCTTCGAGGTGAGAACGGCCGAGAGCGGTTCTCAGGCGCTGACCGCGGTCAGGGAGTTCGAGCCCGACATCGTGATCCTCGACGTGATGCTGCCCGACTTCGACGGGTTCGAGGTGGCACGACGGCTGGGGAAGGTGCCCGTGTTGTTCCTGACGGCACGGGACACGGTTGAGGACCGGGTCCAGGGGCTGAGCATCGGCGCGGACGACTACGTCGCCAAGCCGTTCAGTCTCGAGGAGGTCGTCCTGCGGATCAGGGCGATCCTGCGCAGGAGCCGGGTGGCGGAGCCGCCACAGGGCAACGTTTTGTCCTACGCCGACCTGGAACTGGACCCGGACGCCCACGAGGTCCGGCGTGCCGGGATCCTCGTCGACCTGTCGCCCACCGAGTTCAACCTGCTGGCCTACCTGCTCGCGAACGCCGGCCGGGTGGTGAGCAAGACGCAGATCCTCGACCGGGTCTGGCGGTACGACTTCGACGGCGACTCCAGCATCGTCGAGTCGTACGTCTACTACCTGCGCAAGAAGATCGACAAATGGGATCCACCGTTGATCCAGACCGTGCGCGGGGTCGGCTACACCCTCAAGCTGCCGCGGAAGGGCGACTCGTGAGGGGCCCGGGCCGCTGGACGGTGCGCACCCGGCTCGTGGTGGCCGCCGTCGCGTTGACCGGTCTCGCGCTCGTGCTGGCGAACACGGCGGGGCTGGCCCTGCTGCGCGGCTATCTCATGGACCGGCTCGACGACCAGTTGAGCGCCACCACGGGTGTCGCCTCCTCGGGTCTGGTCGCTCTGGCCCGGCGGCCGCCCGACGGGCTCGTCGCTCCGGGAGAGCCGGGGGAGGCCGGCATCCCGGTGGAGAAGAAGATCGTCGCACGGATCGTGGGCGACCGGGCGATCTACTTCTTCTCCCCGGACGGAAAGCTGACCGGCGGGTTCCCCTCCCAGCCCATCAGCGGACCGGATCTCGGCTCCTTCGAGGAGATCCGCAGAGGCGAGCCGTACACGGTGCCCGGCACGGACGGGCCGTCCTGGCGCGTGATGGCGGTGGACGTCCCCGGCGGGGGGACGATGGTGACGGCCTCGTCGATGGCCGAGATCGAGGCCATCCAGAAGTGGCTGCTCGCCATCGACGCCGGAGTCATGGCGGTGGTGCTGTTCCTGCTCGGCCTGGCCGCGGCCGCGCTGGTACGGCTCGGCCTGCGCCCGCTCACCAGGATGGAGGAGACGGCGGGGCACATCGCCGCGGGCGACTTCGGCCGGCGCGTCCCGGCGGACGACCCGCACACGGAGCCTGGCCGCCTCGGCATCGCGATGAACGTGATGCTGGACCGCGTCGAGAGGGAGATCGCCGCGCGGGCGCAGTCGGAGGCGCGCATGCGCCGGTTCCTCGCCGACGCCTCTCACGAGTTGCGCACGCCGCTCACCTCCGTGCGGGGCTTCGCCGAGTTGTACCGCAGGGGAGGCACCCCGCCGGGGCCGCCGCTCGACGAGGCCATGCGCAGGATCGAGGACGAGGCCGGCCGGATGGGCGTCCTGGTCGACGACCTGCTCACCCTGGCCCACCTGGACGAGGAACGTCCCATGGACAGCCATCCCGTCGACCTGCTGGAGATCGCCGCCGACACGATCCGCGACGCCCGTGCCCGGGTGCCCGACCGGCAGGTACGGCTGGCCGGCCTGGGCCCGTCGCTGGCCCCGGTCGTGGTGGTGGGGGACGAGGCGCGGCTCAGGCAGGTTCCGGCCAACCTCGTGGCCAACGCCCTGGCGCACACGCCGCCGGACGCGAAGATCACGGTTCGGGTGGGCGTCGCCGAGGCCGCGTCCGCTCCGGCCGTCGCCGTGGGCGCGAAGCGTCCCGGGCTGATGGGGGTCATCGAGGTGTCCGACACCGGGCCGGGGATCCCGCCGGCCCATGTGCCGCACATCTTCGAGCGTCTCTACCGCGTCAGTCAGAGCCGTTCCCGCGCCGAAGGCGGAGCCGGGCTCGGGCTCGCCATCGTGGCTGCGATCGTCCGGGCGCACGGCGGACGCGTCGAACTGGCACCCTCCGGCACGACGACGGGCGCTGAGAGGGAGGCGGAGACGGGCGCGGTGTTCCGCGTCCTGCTGCCGCTCGACGCCTCGCCGGGGGAGCAGGAAGATCCGGACTCTGATGGTCCTCCGAGGTAGCTCCGGGCCGGCTCCGATGGGCGCCGCGCACCATCGGGCTCATGCGAAGAACACTTGTGGCGGCGGCGCTTCTCGCGTTCGCCGTCGGATGCGGACAAGCCGACGCCTCGCCGGGCGTGGCCTCGGTCAAGGGCACCGAGACCGCGTCGCAGGCGAGCGCCTCCCCGACACCCTCGGTGGACCCCGCGGAGCAGGGCAGGAAGTTCGCCCAGTGCATGCGCGACCACGGCGTGGACATGCCCGATCCGGAGACCGACGGCAAGGGCGGCATGCGTATACGCGTGAACGCGGGCAAGGGCGGCGAGGCGAAGGTCGAAAAGGCGATGGAGGCGTGCCGGAGCCTGAACCCGATGGGTGAGAAGGGCCGCGAGATCTCCCCCGAACAGCAGGAACAGGCTCTCGCGTTCACCAAGTGCATGCGGGACCACGGCGTGGACATGCCCGATCCGGACTTCAGCGGCGGCGGCGTGAAGATCACCGGAAGAGGTCCCGGGTTCAGCCCCGACGATCCCAAGTTCCAGGAGGCCTCAGAGGCCTGCCGGGACAAGCTGGGCCCGATGGGAGGCCGGCCGTGACCGAGACCCGCGAGACGGAGGCGGAGGGTGCCGCCCGGCACACGGCGGACGCGCCGCACGACGAGATCGGACCGCCGGATGGGCCGGTCCGCCGCCCGCGACGGCGCAGAGCGGTGAGGACCGCCGCGGCGACCGGCGGCGCCGCGCTGCTCGCTGCGGCCGTGGCCGCCACCGCGATCGGCGTGGGGGGCGAGGGCGGCACGGCGGTCGCCGTGCGGACGCCCCCCGCGACGGCCACGGTCGAGCGGACGACGCTGACCGAGACCAAGGAGGTCGACGGCACGCTCGGGTACGGCGACACGGCCACCGTCACCGGCCGCGGGCAGGGCACGATCACCTGGCTCCCGGCTCCGGGCGCGACGATCACCAGGGGGCGCGCGGTCTACAGCGCCGACGCCGACCGGGTCCCGCTCCTCTACGGCGTCACGCCTCTCTACCGGATCCTCCAGAACGGGATCGAGGGCCGGGACGTCAGGATGCTGGAGCAGAACCTGGCCAAGCTCGGCTATGACGGCTTCACCGTGGACGACGAGTTCACCTGGGCCACCCGCGAGGCGGTCGAGGAGTGGCAGGACGACCTGGGCCTGAAGGTCACGGGGCAGATCGCGCCGGGCGACGTCGTCGTCCACGACGGCCCGCTCCGGATCGCCGAGCTCAAGGCCGCGCTCGGCGGCCAGGCGGCCGGGCCCGTCCTCACCTACACCGGCACCACCCGCGAGGTCACGGTCCCCCTCGACGTGGCCGACCAGCACCTGGTCAGGAAGGGGATCAAGGCGAGCGTCGAGTTGCCGGACGGCGCCACCGTGCAGGGCACCGTGACGAGCGTCGGCAAGGTGGCGACGGAGACCACGACCCAGGACGAGACGACGACCACGGTCGACGTGGTCGTCTCGGTGCGCGACGACGGCGCGCTCAAGACCTACGACACCGCTCCCGTGGACGTCACCATCGTCTCCGCGAAGCGCGAGGACGTGCTCGTCGTCCCGGTCGGGGCCTTGGTCGCGCTGGCCGAGGGCGGGTACGGCGTGCAGGTCGTGGAGGGCCCCGCCACCCGCTACGTCGCGGTCGAGACCGGGATGTTCGCCGACGGCAAGGTCGAGGTGACCGGGGTGGACGAGGACGCGACCGTGGTGGTGCCCTCGTGAGCCGGGACGGCGTCAACACGCCCGAGGCGGCCGGCGGGCCGTACATCGTGGAACTCGCGGGCGTCAGCAAGGTCTACGGTGGCGACGTGGTCGCGCTGCGCGGAGCCGGGACGACCATCCGCTACGGCGAACTCGTCGGCATCGTCGGGCCGTCCGGCTCGGGGAAGTCGACGATGCTGAACATGATCGGAACGCTGGACCGGCCCACGGAGGGCACGGTCCGGATCGCCGGCCACGACATCGCGGAGTTGTCCGACCGGGAGTTGTCCGCCCTGCGGGCCGGGGTGATCGGCTTCGTCTTCCAGCACTTCCACCTCGCGGCCGGAGTCCCCTCCCTCGACAACGTCGCCGACGGGCTGCTCTATTCGGGTGTCGCCCTCCGCGAACGGCGCGGACGTGCCGCGGAGGCGTTGCGCAGGGTCGGCCTGGGACATCGGCTCGACCATCGCCCGCATGAGCTCTCCGGCGGCGAGCGGCAACGGGTGGCGATCGCCCGCGCCGTCGTCGGCGACCCTCTGCTGCTTCTCGCCGACGAGCCCACCGGCAACCTCGACTCCTCGTCGGGTGCCGGCGTGATGGGGCTGCTCCAGGAGCTCCATCGGGGCGGGACCACCGTGGTGATCATCACGCATGATCGGGACATCGCCGCCGGGCTGCCCAGGCGGATCGAGATGCTCGACGGCCGTGTGATGGAGGACTCCCGGGTGAGGCGGGTGCCGGCATGCTGACCACGGCGCAGAACCCGGCGGAACCGATCCCGGGGCACCCGCGGGGCGGGCGGTCCGGCAGGCCGTCTCCCGCGCGGCTCCGCCCGCGTGACGTGATCAGGGTCGGCGGGGCCGGGCTGCGGGCCCGGCCGTTGCGGGTCTTCCTGTCGGCGCTAGGGATCGCGATCGGCATCGCCGCGATGATCGGGGTGGTCGGCATCTCGGCGTCCAGCCAGGAGAAGCTGAACCGCCAACTCGCCGCGCTCGGCACCAACCTGCTCACGGTCTCGCCGGGCCAGACCTTCTTCGGGGAGAACTCCCACCTGCCGGCCGAGGCGGAGGGGATGATCGGCCAGATCGCCCCCGTCACCTCGGTGACCGCGATCGGCGCCACGAGCGCCAAGGTCTACCGGAACGACCACATTCCGGAGGGCCAGACCGGCGGCATCTCGGTCCAGGCGGCCAGGCTCGACCTGCTCGCGGACGTCGGTGCGACGGTCGCCAGCGGCGCCTGGCTCAATGAGGCCACCCAGGGCTTTCCTGCCGTGGTCCTCGGAGACAAGGCGGCCGACCGGCTGGGGGTAGCCGAGGCGGGGCCCGACCAGCGGGTCTGGCTCGGCGGCCGGTGGTTCACCGTCGTCGGCGTGCTCGCGCCGGTGCCGCTCGCCCCCGAACTGGACGCCTCCGCGCTCGTCGGCTGGCCGGTCGCCGAGGAGCGGCTCGACTTCGACGGCTACCCCACGACGGTCTACACCCGGGCCGAGGAGGAGCAGGTCGTCGCGGTGCGGGACGTCCTGGCGGCCACCGCCAACCCGGAGAACCCCAACGAGGTCGAGGTCTCCCGGCCCTCCGACGCGCTCGCCGCCAAGCAGGCGACCGACGCGACGCTCAACGCGCTGCTGCTCGGCCTGGGCGGAGTCGCCCTGATCGTCGGCGGGGTGGGCGTGGCCAACACCATGGTCATCTCCGTGCTGGAGCGCCGCGCCGAGATCGGCCTGCGCCGGTCCCTGGGCGCCACACGAGGGCAGATCCGGTCCCAGTTCCTCGTCGAATCCCTGTTGCTGTCGCTGATCGGCGGGGCCGGGGGAGTGCTCCTCGGCATCGGCGTGACCGCCGCCTACGCCACGTCCCAGGGCTGGCCGTCCATCGTTCCCGTCTGGGCGATGGCGGGCGGCGTGCTCGCGACGCTGGTGATCGGAGGTGTCGCCGGGTTCTACCCCGCGGTCCGCGCGGCCCGCATGTCGCCGACGGAGGCGCTCGCGTCCCCCTGAGGCTCGCATCCCCGGCACGCCGGCCCTCTCCCGGCCGGCGTTCCGGGCCGTAAGCTCATCGGTAAATGGCGCGTAATTCCTTCACCTTTACCTTTATGCAAATAACAATCTACTTTGCCGGAAATTTGGTAATGGGTGAGATGCACCCACCCTTAATTCTCTTTTTGGATTTAACGTGGTGTGGTGGACAGTAGAAAGCTTCTTGGTGAGTACCTACAAGCGCGGCGCAAGCTGGTGACTCCCGATGAGATCGGGTTGAAGCATTCCGGCCGCCGCCGGACCCCCGGTTTGCGCCGGGAAGAGATGGCCTATCTGGCCGGTGTCAGCACCGACTACTACAGCCGCCTTGAACAGGGGCGGGAGCGCAATCCCTCGGACCAGGTCCTCTCGGCGCTCGCACGCGCGCTCGACCTCGACTCGGAGTCCGCGCAGCACCTGTACGCCCTCGCACACCCTCGGACGCGGCGCGGCACGCCGGCCAGCCGGGTGGAACGCGTGAGCCCGATGTTGATGCGGTTGCTCCGGGGCTGGAACCACACACCGGCGCTGGTGCTCGGCCGGTGGATGGACGTTCTGGCCACCAACCAGATAGCCGAGGCGCTCTATGACGGGCTGGCGCACAACGACAATCTGATTCGGATGGTCTTCCTCAATCCCGAGTCGCGCACGTTCTACTCGGACTGGGAGAAGGTCGCGTATCACAAGGCGGCGCACCTGCGTGCGGCGGCGGGCACGGACCCGGACGATCCGTTCCTGCCCGAACTCGTGGAGGAGCTGTCCGAAGAGAGCGACGAGTTCCGGCACCTGTGGGCCCGGCATGACGTGCATTTCAAGAAGCACGAATCCAAGGGTTTCCATCACCGCGACGTCGGCGACCTGACCCTCATCTGCGAGTCCTTCACCGTCAACAGCGCTCCCGGCCAGCAGCTCATGATCTTCCAGGCCGAGCCGGGAAGCCTGACGGAGAAGGCCCTGGCGATGCTGGGCAGCCTCAGCTCCCTCGACGTCAGCATGAGCGACTCCCTCGTGCCGTCCCCCGCGAGGGCGCCCAGGGCCCCCGTCGCGAAACCTGTCACGGTGCCCGCGAAGGCGCCCGCCACGGTGCGGGGTCCGGCCGGGCGGGACTCGGTCGAGCCGGAGATGAAGGAGATGAACGCCAGGCACGCGATGTGGCAGAAGGCCTGGTGACGGATCCTCGTCGCAGGCCGGATGACGGGCCGGCCCGCGGCGTCACACCCTGCGGACTCCGCCGCGGTCTCCGGCCTCGGGAGCACGCCGCAGCAGGTAGGTGTCCATGATCCAGCCCTTGCGGGCGCGCGCCTCGGCACGGGTGCTGCGGATCCGCTCGGCGACGTCACCGACGCGCCCCGATATGAGGATCTCGTCGGGAGTGCCGAGGTAGGCGCCCCAGTAGATGTCGATGTCGGCGTCCCCGGGGATGTCCGCGAAGGCACAGTGCGCGTCGAGCATGACGACGACGTCGCCGGCCTCGTCCGGCCCGCCCGGCCGGTCGGTTCCATCGGCGATCGCCCGGGCGAGACGGCGCCCGGTGGTGATGTGCAGGGGCCGGGCGACGCGGGTCAGGCTGACACGGTGCCGCGCGGCAAGCGCGGACACGCTGCTGACACCGGGGATGACGGTGTGGCCGAACCGCGCCGAGCCCCGGGCGAGCACGTCCTCGAGGACGGCGAGCGTGCTGTCGTAGAGGGACGGGTCTCCCCAGACGAGGATCGCTCCGGTCTCGGTGTCGCCGAGATCGTCGAGGATGAGCCGTTCGTAGACGTCCGCCCGCCGGGACCGCCAGTCCTCCACGGCTTCGGTGTAGGCGCCGCCGGTGCGGTCGCGCTCGGGATCGCGGGCCTCGACGAGCCGGTACGGCTCTCGCGCGTGCGCGCGGATGACGTCCCTGCGCAGACGGGTCAGGTCGTGTGCCCCCGGCTCCTCGCCGGATCCCTTGTCGAGGACGAAGAACACGTCGGCCGCCGCGATGGCCTTGACCGCCTGCAGTGTGAGGTGGTCGGGATCGCCGGCGCCGATGCCGATGACGAGGACTTCTTTCATAGCCAGAGTCTGCGCCGTCCGGTGGAGACGAGGCCGGGCCGGGTCCCTCGGTTCACGGGGCGGTCCGCACGTCGAGACGCGCGGTGAAGTCCAGTGCCGGGGAGGCGAGCAGATCGGTCGCGGAGCCGTCCGGCTTGCGGGCCCACGACGCGTTCATGACCGCCGGGCTCCCGCGGAGGTCGATCGTGCCGTTTATCTCCGTGGCCACCGATCCGCTCGCGGTGACCTGTTCGATCGGCAACCAGAAGGTGACCTCGTCGCCGATGCGGAGCCAGCCGCCCTGGCCGGGGCGCAGGTCGGATCCGCCCGTCAGGTCGGAGAAGGTCAGCCGGCCGTCCTCATCCGCCCGCCAGACGCCCGCGCCGAGCCTGCCCGCCGCCCGCGCCTTCCAGCCCGGATCCCCGCCCTGCTGGTCGAGCCGTGCGAACGCGGTGATCCGGAGGTCGGCAGGCAGGGCCTGCCCGGTCCACGGGCGGTCGTCGACCAGTCCGGTCCGCTCCGTCGCGGGCTCGGTGACGGGGTCAGCGGCCGGGTCAGTGGCGGGCCCGGTCGCCGGGCCTGTGGCCGGCGGCGCGGGAGCCGCCGCGGAGGAGGCCGGGCCGCTCGACGCGACGGACACCTCGCCCGCCGTGCCGGTCGCGAACCCGCCGGCGACGAGCAGGCCGGGCACCAGCGCCGACAGCAGATAGGGGGCGAAACGGTGCCGGGAGGCGCGCAGCGGCGCCCAGATGCGCAGCCACAGTGGTGCGATCAGCGGCCAGTTGAGGAGCAGCGCGGCCATTTCCGCCAGGAGGGTCCGGACCGAGGACAACTCCTCGGGAAGGCCGCCGGCCACGACCTGCACGGCCTCGGTGAAGGAGGATCCGTTCAGCATCCGGGCGAACAACTCGTAGACCGTGATCGCGATGAGCCGTACGACGAAGGCGAGCGGCCACAGCGCCGCCAGAGCCGCGGTGCCTCCCGGCCAGGAACGCGCGGCCCATGATCGCAGCCGCAGCGGCGGATGGCTGAGCAGGCCGAGCAGCCGGCCGATCACGGGCCCGGCCGGACGGGCCGGGCCGAGCGCGCGAGCGAGCGCGGCGGGCCCGGCCACGCTCATCGCGTACCGGTCGGCGCTGAGTTCGGCGACCCACAGGCCGGCGACCGGCAGGATCAGGCTGATCGGGACCGCGACCGCGACGTACAAGACGGAGTTGAGGACCGGCGACGTCCCCGTCCCGCCCACCGCGAGATAGACGACAGCCGGCACCAGGGCGAGAGCCGCGAGGGCGACGCCCCAGGTCCTGACGAACCACGCGAACGGGCTGGCCAGCCCGACGATCAGATGGTCTCCCTGCCGCAGATGGGCGACCTCGTGCAGCAGTACGGCCTGTGCCGCGTCCCTGTCCCGGCTCCATAGGCGTACCAGCGGCGGATAGACGGCGACGCGTGCCTCCCTCCATCCCACCGGGTAGACGCGGGCCAGCCGATCGTCGCGTTCGCCGAGCCGGAGTCCGGCGGCGGGGGCGTGGCGCCGCACGTAGGCGGTCATCTCGCCGATCACCGGGTCGTCGCTCGGCTGGAGCCGGTGGCGGCGTTCCGCCCAGCGGCCGCGCGGGCCTGGGAACAGCACGCCCAGGATTCCGGTGAGCAGCAGGAGCGCGGGGAGGAACTCCAGAAGGCCCGCCGCGGTCAGGATCGCCGTCCCGGCCCGCTGGACGTTGGCCGCCAGATAGCCGACCAGCGTGGCCATGCCGGCGACGTCGTCCTGGAAGCCCTCGACAGCCGAGGGGACGGACGGGGCGAGGACGCCGAGGAAGTAGAGCCAGAGCCAGGGCGGCAACATCCATCCAGAGGTCTCGCCCGGCGCGGAGGGCAGGGCGCTCCCGGCGGGAGGGCCCGAGGGCGGGCTGCCCGCGAGGGCCCGCAGGAACGCCTCGATCTCGGCGGGGCCGCGGTCCTGCTGGAAGATCAGCTTGAGGGTGTCGTAGGTGAGTTCGTCCGCCCGGTCGGCGGGGATCCCCTGCGCGGCCAGCCGGTTCCGCAGCGCGTCGATCGTCTGGCCGAGCGACGGGACGGCGTCGGCGGAGGACGGCGCCGCGCCGTACCCGTGAGGAGCCGCCTGGGAGGGGTCCCGCGCCGGACGTCCGGCTCCGCGCATCGCGATGAGGACGAGCAGGTTGGCCATCGGATGGCTCGCGAGCAGGCCGAGCAGGTCGCCCGCCACCGCGCGGAGGCCGTCGAGGATGATCGGCAGCTCTCCCGGGCCCGTGCCGCCGAAGCCGCCGGGCTCCGGCGCGGTGGTCCGCATGAGATCACGGCGGCGGCGTCCCCCCGCCACGTACGCCGTGCCGACGCGCTCCGCGGACGCGGCCTCATGGGGCGCGAGATGCTCGGCGAGATGCCGCGACCAGGCTGCGACGGCGTCCACGGATCCTCCAACAGGGCTGGGGGGATCGCCCGGAGAGATCGTGGCACCGATCCGCGGGAACGGTCCAGTATTTCTGTCACATGGGCCACTTATTGCGCTATAAACGGGATCGTCCCCCCTGGCGGCCTGAAGGCGGAGGCAGGAAATGGCCACACCGACGCCGAGGCACCCCCACGGCCCGCGGAGGCTGGGACCGTGGCCGCCCGCCACGCTGCTCGGCTCGCTGGAGCCCCGGATACGTGAGACGTTGTTGTCGCTCGGCACGTTCTCGCAGGTCGTCAGCGGCGAGACTCTGATCATGGAGGGCGATCCCCGGACCAAGGACGTCTTCCTCATCGTCCAGGGCTACATGAAGGTCGTCAGCAACAGCGCGGACGGCAAGGTGGTCCTGCTCGCCATCCGCTCCGACGGCGACCTCGTCGGCGAGCTCGCCAGCCTCGACGGCAGCCCGCGAGTGGCGTCCGTGGTCACGGTCGGGCCCTGCTTCGTCCGCAAGATCAGCCAGCGGGACTTCCTCGGTTTCCTCGCGGACCACCCGGACGTCGCCCTCGCGGTCAACGCCAACGTCGTCGGGAAGCTGCGGCACGCCACCTGGCACCGCATCGAGTTCGGCACGTCGCCGATGCCGGTTCGCGTGGCGCGTGTGCTGATCTACCTCGCCCAGCGGTACGGCGAGACGACGGCCGAGGGCGTCCTGATCGGTTCGCTGACGCAACCAGAGCTCGCCGCCATGATCGGCGCCCGGGAGCACAGCGTGCACAAGATCCTTCGTTCCATGCGCGAACGCCAGGTGATCGCGACGAGGTACGGGCGGGTCCTCATCCTGGACAGCGCGGCGTTGTACACGGACGCCGGAATCAGCGAAATCCCGCCTGAATACGGGGTCTGGCCGTCTTCCGGCCCGCAGAGTGAGGAGAACTGACGAGATCACGCCTGCTCGCCCTGTATTCGGAGGACGTATGGACGGCCTGGACCCGGTTCGGCGGCTGTGCGTGGCGATGGGAGCCGAGACGCCCGCGCAGGGGGACGCGAGCGGGCCGCTCGTCGACCTCGCGGAGGGCGCGAGCATTGCCGCGGGCCTCGACCAGGTCACCTTCCAGGTCCTGCCCGCGGGCATCCTGCTCGTGCTGAACTCGGGGGTCAACGAGCCGCGCGTCGTCGCCGACCTCACCCGTGAGCTGCACAACGGCCTGTGGCGGCGGAACCGCCGGGGGGCCGGGACGGCGAGGTTGCGCTGTCGCATCGCGTTCCACCAGGGGCTGGTGAGGCTGACCGACGAGGGGTTCGAGGGTCAGGCGGTGACCGTGGTCGGCGATCTGTGCGCCAGCGAGCATCTGCACGCGGAGCTGGGCGCCAGCCCCCGGAGCGACCTCGCGATGATCATCTCGGGACAGCTCCTCGACGAGCTCGCCTATCCCGAGTCCGCCGACCTGCACCGGGGGCAGTTTCGCCCCGTCACCGTCGCGCTCACGGCCGCCATGCCCGGGAGGTCCCTGCCGGCCTACGTGTACGCCCTCGGCGGGTGACATGGCCGCCGACGGATGGAGCCTGATCGGGCACACCCCCACGATCACGCTCGCGGAGCCCGCCCGAGCACCGGACGGCGGGCCCCCAAGTTGGCGCGAGGTCGTACCTCGCTCGCGGGATTCCTTCCTGACACGCCTGTTCACCGGTCTCGAACTGCGCCTCCGCCCCGACGGCTCCGCCGAGGCGCGGCTGGGCACGGGCGCACCGCTGGCCGGCACCTGGAGGTCCCACTCCGGGCACGTGCTGGTGACCACTCAGGCAGGCGACGGGAGCACGCTCGACGGTCTTGTCCCGGCCGGTGACGCTCGGGGTGAGTTCGACGCGGTCTACACCGGCCGCGGGCGCGTAGGCGGTGTCATCGCCCACATCAGGCAGAGCCTCGTTCCGCACCAGGGAACGTCGCCCGCTCAGGAGCCGGCGCAGGAGTCGCAGCCCGGGCCGCCGCCGGAGTCGCAGCCCGGGCCCCCGGTTCCGGCGGGGATGGACGAGTCCGCCGCGGTCAGGGAGCTCAGGACGCGATTGAACCGGGCCTCGCTGCGCGGCCGATGGCTGGGCGCGCTGGGACCGGTCGAGAGCCTGGTCGTCACGGAGGCGGAAGGGCCGGTCGAGAGCGGGCAGGCTCTCAGCGGGGGGTTCCTGCGGCTGGCACGCGGTCCGGACGTCGCCGCCGGGCTGGCACCCGGCCCGGGAGGCTGGACCCTCGTGGTGCTGGTGCGCGCCCCCGAAGCCCTGACCGGATTCGCGGTGGAGGACCGGCCGGCGCTGCGGCGTCTCGGCGCCGACCTGCTGACCGCGGGGCGGCACGCGCAGGCGGCGCCCGTGCTGGACCTCGCGGCCGAGTTGTACGGTCATGACCCGCCGCAGGGAGCGGCGGAGCTGATCGACCGGCTCGGACTGTCCGACGCGCGGATCCGCTGCGCCTTCGCGGAGTCCGCCTACGCGCGCCTGCCCGGGCTGCTCGTGACCGCCGCCGAGTCGCGCAGGGAGCTCACCCTCGGCCCCCGGGCGTTCAATCCCTGGCTGGACGCGCTCCGCTTCGTCAGGTCGTCGGCCGAAGCCCTGAACGAGACGCTCGTCCGGCTGGCCGACCTCACCGACGCGCACCGGCGCAGGCCCTGGCGGGGAGGGACCGAGCCTCCCGGCGCGGACGCCCTGCACGCGGCCGCGGAGACGTCCGCCGCGGCGACCGGGTCCATGTGCGCGGCCCTCCGCGAGATCGGTTCTCACCTCGACGGTCCCGAGGCCGTCGAGGCGTCGTCGGAGCACGCCGACCGCCTCCTCGCCAGGGGGCAGGAGACTCTTGGCGCGGCGGCACGTCGGCTCGCCTCCGGCGGGCCGCCGGATCCGGGAGCAGAGGCCGCCACGCCACACGAGACGGTGACGCTCGCGATCCGCGACGGCGTGGAGATGCTCGCGCTGCTCCGCGCCCACATGCGCCGGTCCGATCCGGCGTCCGCCGCCCGGTTCGTCCGTGAGCAGGCGCGGCAGGCGTCGCACATCACCGCCGGTTACGTGGAGACCTGGCGGGCCCTGCTCGACGACGCCTGGGAGAAGATCCTCTCCACCGACATGGCACTGCCGTTCTACGAGCGCATGGTGACGCTTCTGCTCGACCTGGACCTCCCCGAGGATGCCCTGGCCGTGTCCGAGATGTCCAGGGCGCGCGCGTTCGCCGACGCCCTTCACGCGGCCGGCGAGGCCGATGAGGAACCGTCGCGCGGCCTGATCGGGGCCGGACCGGTCGATCGGACCGCGCTGCTCGGCCTGCTCACCTCGCACGAGTCCGCCGTCGTGGAGTACTTCCTGTCGGGTGACCTCCTCGCGATCTGGGTCTGCTCCCGCGGCGGTCAGGTCACCTCGGTCACCCGAAGGATCGACCGCGCACGGCTGGCCGAGGACGTCGCGGAGTTCGGACGGCTTGCCCGCGCCCCCCGGCACGACGCCGGATCGCGTACGGCGACGGCCGGCGTGCTGAGCCGCCTCGGCGCCGTGTTGTGGGACGTCATCCCGGACGGCCTGCTGCCCGCCGACCCCGACGAGCCGATCACCGTCGTCCCGCACGCCGAGTTGTTCCGCGTGCCGTTCTCCGCCCTCATCGACGGCTCCGGCTCCTACCTCGTCGAGCGGCACGCGATCAGGGTGCTTCCCGCGCTGGCCCTGACCCCGGACCTGACCCCGGACCTGACCTCGGACCTGACCTCGGGCCCGGTCCCGGGCGGGCCGCCCACGCTCGTGGCGCTGGTCAATCCGTCGCCGATGGCCGAGGGAGAACCTCTCGACTGGACCGAGCGGCGTTTCGGCGCCATCACGAGCATGTACGGCGAGCACGTCCTCCACACCGGCCCCGCGGCCAGCGTTGCGACGTTGCGCGAGGTCGCGGGGCAGGGAACCGTGTTGTACTTCGGCACCCACGCCCGTGCCGTACCCGACCTGCGGGGCGATCCGCTGGCGTCCCACCTGGTGCTGGCGCCGTCCGCGGACCACGACGGGATCCTGCACGCCAGAGACGTGCCGGGTCTCGGCATCACCGCGGACCTGGTCATCCTCGCGGCGTGCGAGACCGGCGCGGGCGCGGTGACGGCGGACGGCGTCATCGGGCTCAGCCGGGCCTTCCTCACCGCCGGGCCGACAGGGCTGATCACCACGCTCTATCCCGTCGGCGAGAGGGCGAGCCTCGAGCTGATGGCCGACTTCCACGAGAGCTGGCTGCTCGACGGCAGGGAGCCGGTGAGCGCGCTCCGGCACGCCCAGGCCCGAGCCGCGTCGTCGCAGCGGGCCTCCGCCCGGGAACCCCACCTGTGGGCGGCGTTCACCTTCTTCGGCCTGGGTTCCCGCACCCCGGCCGGCGTCCCGATCCGAACCCCGAACACGGAAGGCACCCCATGACCGACCAGACAGCCGAACCCCCTCTGCCTGACGGTGAGATCCTGGCGCGTTCCGACCTCTACGGAGCCGAGCAACTCCTCGGCCCGGGCACGCAGCGTCCGCGCGAGACCGGAGTCGACGTCGCCCGGCCCTACGTCTACCTCGTGCCCGACGAGATGCTCTCGCCCGCGCTGCGCAGCCGGTCCGCGACCTCGGGTGTCCGGCACTACGAGGTGCTGTTCGCGTTCGACCTCGACGAGTTGCCGCCCGATCGGCACTACACGGGGCTGCGGTTCGAGGTGCGCCTCACCGACGACGACGCGCTCGCGCTCCGCCTCGGGGCGGGGGAGGGCGCGCTGGAGGACATCGTCGGCCCCTGGCCCGCCACGACGCCCGCCACGACGGCCTCGACACCGGGCACGGCGGGGAAAGGCGCGGAGAGCACCCCGGCGGAGGGCAGGTTCAGGAGACTCGTCAACCGGCTGCGCAACGTCCCCGGCGACCCGGAGCCGCGGGTCTTCGGCGCGCAGCGGCCGGCGTTCGGGTTCACCCTCACAGCGGATCCCGGGCGTCCGCTGGCCCGCCGTTCGTACGGCCTGCGTGTGCTGCTGGAGTTGCCCGGCGACGTACCGGATCTCGCCGGCAGCCTGTTCGTCGGCACGACCATCAGCCGCGTGCGGCGGACCTGGTCGGACGTCTTCGACGCGACCCTGGCGACGGCGGAGCCGTTCAGCGAGGTCCTTCCCGGGGTGACCGGATCGGCGTCTCGTCCCGTCGCTGGCGCCGCCGTACGCCTGTGCGTGGCGACCGACATCGAGAAGTACAGCCGGTTCACCGACCTCGCCGCACTGCACGCCCAGGAGCGGCTCGTGGCCGTGCTGACGGCCGCCCGGCGCAGGGCGGGCATCGACGAGACCAGCGTGGACCTGCAGGAACAGGGCGACGGGCAGTTCGCCGTGCTGCCACCCGGCATCGAGGAGGCGAAGGTCATCCCCGACCTGGTCAGGGCGTTGCGGATGGAGTTGCACGACGTGAACGCCGACCTCAACGCCGACGCGGTCCTGCGGCTACGGGTCGCCATGTGCAGGGGCAACATCCGGCGCGGCGCCAACGGCTACGTCGGCGCCACCGCCATCGCCGTGCATCGCATGCTCGACGCGCCGACCGTCCGCGCGGCGCTCCAGGACGAGACGGCGGCCATGCTGGTGTTCGCGGTGTCCGACTCGGTCTTCATGGACGTCATCGCCCCGGGGAGCGGCGACCTGGATCCCGCGGACTTCCAGCCGGTGACCGCGAAGCTGCTGGAGAAGGGCTTCGAGGAGAAGGCGTGGATCCTCGTGCCGCCGCCGCTCAGGAGGCCGAAGGAGCCCGGCCTCCCGCACTGACCGGCCGCCGGCCCGCGTCACTTGCGGCCACGCCTCCAGGTGAGCCCCCAGTCGTAGGCCGCGTCCATCGCCCGGTGGCCGCGTGTGAAGTAACGGACCTCCCTGCGGATGCGGAGTTCGCCGCCCACGTTGCGCAGCAGGAACATGGCGCACACCCGCGCCCGCGGGTCGGACTCGTCCAGATTGACCTCGACCGGCGGGCCGCTGACCGGATAGACCGTGACGACACCGTCCGCGGCCGCCCAGTTGGGCGCTCCGTCGTAGATGTAGGCGAACACGAGAATCCGGCGGATCAGCTCCACCTGGGACATGTCGATGGTCATGCTCTCGCCCTCGGGGCCGCCCCTCCGCTCGTCGCCGTCGTGGGCGATCACCGGGACCGCGGCGTTCCGGGGCGCGTTGAACTTCCCGCCGAAGGCCTGGACGCAGCCGCGCGAGCCGTCCGCGAACTCCCACAGACAACACAGGTCCAGGTCGATCGGTGTGGGGCCGGCGGCGTTCCAGTTGAGGGTGACGCGCATCCGGCCGGCCTCGGCGGGAAGCGACATCCTCGGGGCCTCCTTGGTGAGCACGACCCGGTAGTCCTCCATCGCAGTCCCGCCTTTCCGTCGCGGTCGTCGCCGCGGCACTTCGGTCGGCCGGTCAGTTCCGGCCCGGAGTCCCGGTTTTGAGCGTGCCGACCGGGTCGGCGGAACTCGCGGGCGCGCCCGCGAGCACGGTCCCGTGGGCGTGGTCCCGGACGTCGCCGGCGGCACCGGCCACGCGCCTGTTGCGCAGGGTGGAGGAGAGCATCGCGGTGCCGATGAAGGCCAGGCCGATGAGTCCCGTCACGATCTCGGGCACGTCATGGCCGAGCCCGATCAGCATGATCGCGGCCAGCACGCCGATCGCCCAGTGGGCGCCGTGCTCGAGGTAGACGTACTCGTTCAGCGTTCCGCGCCGGACCAGGAAGATCGTGAGCGAGCGGATGTACATCGCCCCGATCCCGAGGCCGAGGGCGATGACCAGGAGGTCGTCGCTGATGGCGAAGGCTCCGACCACCCCGTCGAACGAGAACGACGCGTCGAGCACCTCGAGGTAGAGGAACAGGAAGAACCCGGCCCGGCCCACCGCGTCGCCCACCTTCCTGGCCGCCGACCCGCCCACCGACCCGCCCGCCCCGTCCCCGGGGGCGCCCACGCCGCCGTCGTCCTCATCGGTGCCGCCCGCTTCGAACAGCTTTCCCAGGCTGTTGACGAGCAGATACGTCACGATGCCGAGCACGCCGGCGCCCAGGACCCCGTCGGGTTCGCTCGCGGCGACGGATGTGGCGGAGAGCAGCACGGCCAGGGCGACCACGACCGACAACTGGTCGAGCTTGCCGATCTTCGCCAGTGGGCGCTCCAGCCAGGCGAGCCAGGCGAACTCGCGCTCCTCGAAGACGAAGTCCAGGAAGATCATGAGCAGGAACATGCCGCCGAAGGCCGCGATCAGCGGATGAGCCTCGTGCAGGCGCCTGCCGTACTCGGCCGGGTCGTTCAGCGCCAGGCCGATCGCCTCACCCGGGCTCAAGTGCGCGGTGACGCCCACGATGAGCAGGGGGAACGCCAGTCGCATGCCGAAGACGGCGATCACGATGCCGGCGGTGAGGAACATCCGCTGCCAGAAGCGGCTCATGCGCTCGATCACCCGGGCGTTCACGACCGCGTTGTCGAACGACAGCGAGATCTCCAGCACGGCGAGGATCGCCACCAGTGCGAGGGCGCCCGGGCCGCCCAGCGCGAGCGCCGCGACGAGCCCGAGCGCGGTGACCCCGAAGGACCAGCCGAAAGTGCGGATGATCACGAGGTCACGTCCACCCCGTAGCTGACGGCGATGCCGCGCAGGCCCGTGGTGCATCCCTCGCCGACGGCGCGGAAGCGCCATTCGGCGTAGTGGCGGTACAGCTCGCCGAAGATCACCGCGGTCTCCTTGGAGGCGTCCTCGCTGAGGTCGTAACGCACCAGTTCGGCGGAGGTCGCCTCGTCCACGACGCGGATGTAGGCGTCGCGGACCTGGCCGAACGTCTGACCGTGCCGGTCGCCCTCGTAGATCGACACGGTGAAGACGATCCGCACGCAGCGGGGAGGCACCCTTGCCAGGTCGACGCGGATGACCTCGCAGTCGCCGTCGCCCGACCCGGTCCTGTCGTCGCCGGTGTGCTCGACGGAGCCGTCCGGGCTGGTCAGCTTCCCGTAGAAGACGAAGTGCTCGTCGGAGAGCACCTGGCCGTGGGGGTCGACCATCAAGGCCGAGGCGTCCAGGTCGACGTCGCGGCCTGTCGTGTCCGCTGCCTGCCAGCCGAGGCCGATCAGGACCCTGGTCAGGTCGGTTCCGTGCAGGAGGGCGTCGCCGCCCTTGGAAAGGTTCACACCCATCGGGGGTCTCCTCAGGTGTCGGACTGGTTGTAGTCGTGCCGGCGGCGCTGGTGCCTGTCGAGGACGGAGGGGCCGTAGAGCGAGGCCTTGGGGTCGTCGATCCCGCCGATCAGCGCGTCCATGTAGATCGCCTCGAGGTGGTCGAAGCGGCCTTCGGTCCGTGCCATGTGCGTCTCGCGGTTCTGCCGGGTGGACGACAGGTACTGGCCGACCCTGGTCGCGTACTCGTCCGACTCCCGCTGGCGCGCCGCGGCGGTGTCCAGCGCCGTCGACGCGCGGCGCAGGGCGGCCCGCTGCTCCTTGAGGTCGTGGTCGTTGGGGTTGCCCATCCGGCGGCCCAGTTCGGTGGCGATCAACGCTGTGAAGATCAGGAGAGCGAAGACCAGGATGACCGTCGGGACCAGTCCCCAGCCCGCGATGAGCGTCGGTGCTTCGCGCACGACGCCCTCCGAGTCGACGTAGGTGACATCGCCGATCGTGAGCAGGCGGAGCGAGGCCACCGCCGCGATCGCGGCCAGCCAGATCACCGGGATGAGAAAGAGGATGACGGGCCGCCCGGCGAGGCCCCTGCGCCGCGGCCGCCCGTCATCCCGCTCGGTGTGGTGGCCGCTCGCGCCGCTGTCCGCCGCGTGCCTGCGCCACCCGCGGAACTCCTCCCATTCCCGGAACTTCCGGCCGTAGAAATGCGGCCCGAAGACGAACACGAAGATCGCGCCGATCGCGAACGCGTACGTCATGGCCGTGGTCTCGCCCCAGTTGAGGAAGGTCTGGTAGTAGATGGGGACCTCCACCGAAAGGA
>Ga0310811_10003167_pt1 | contig 20679 bp, 19 predicted proteins | sample YCmetagenome_FD_207642 | JGI IMG/M metagenome (GOLD analysis project Ga0310811, IMG submission 207642) | Soil microbial communities from experimental microcosm in Duke University, North Carolina, United States - YC | ecosystem: Engineered > Artificial ecosystem > Soil microcosm > Unclassified ...
CGCCGCCGCCAGGCGGTGGGAGGGTGAGGATCTTCTTTCTTCTCTTCGGGCAAGAGCCGCCTGGAAGAAGAAAGAAGACCCTCACCCAGCCTCTCCCGCACGCGGGAGAGGAATACGAGGTTACTTCGGAATCGGGCCGCTGCCCGCGCCGCCGGTGTTGCTGGTCCCGGTCGAGCCGCGGCCTTCATCCTTGGCGGCGACACCCGGCGTGCCGGGAGCGACCGGCTGGGCATCCTTGAAGCCGAGCGGGATCGGCAATTCCCCCGCCGCCAGCGGCGCCGTCGGCTTGTAGGGGTGCTCTTCCATCAGCTTGTAGGCGCGCTTGTACCAGTCGGTGCCGGGATAATTGGCGCCGAGCACGGCGGCAGACTTCTGCGCTTCCTCGGGCACGCCGAGCGCGAGATAGGTTTCGGTCAGGCGCATCAGCGCCTCCGGAACGTGGGTCGTGGTCTGGTATCCGTCGACCACCGCGCGGAAACGCAGCGTCGCCGCGAGCCATTGCCCGCGCGTTTCGTAGAAGCGGCCGATCTCCATTTCCTTGCCGGCGAGGTGGTCGCGGACGAGGTCGATCTTGAGCCGGGCATCGGCGGCATATTTGGTGTTGGGATAGCGGCGGACCAGCTCGCCCAGCGCGTCGAGCGCCTGCTGGGTAATCTTCTGGTCGCGGGTGACGTCGGCGATCTGCTCGTAATAGCCGAGCGCCACCAGGTAATAAGCGTACGGCGCGTCGCGGTTGCCGGGATGGACCGCCAGGAAGCGCTGGGCCGACTGGATCGATTGGGTGTAATCGGTGTCCATATAATAGCTGAACGCGCTCATCAGCTGCGCGCGGCGCGCCCAGATCGAGTAAGGATGCTGGCGCTCGACTTCGTCGAACAGCACCGCCGCTTCCTTGTAGCGGCCCTGGTCGAGCCGCGTCTTGGCGAGCGTGTAAAGCGTGCCGACGTCACGCGCGATATAGGGGACGTCGCCCTTCTTCAGGCCGCCACCGCGGCCGGCGCAGCCCGCCATTGGCAAAGCGAGGAGAGCGATGAGCGCGAGCGCGACGGGAGAGGACTTGGCAATACGCATGGCGCGTGGTCTTAGCGCAGCGCGCGCGGGGCGCAAACTATCCTTTTACGCGATCCGTCGCGTTGCGATGGCCTTGCGCGGGATCGGTCGCCGGGTCCATGCGTTCGCGTCCTGAAAACCGTTAACCGGGAGGGCTTTGTCCGATGACCGCCACGTTGCTTGCCACCAAACGCGTCGAAAAGCCGTGGGGGCGGCACACTTTATGGCCCGGCTTCAGCGACCCCGCACCCGGCGCCGAGCCGGTCGGCGAGATATGGTTCCAGACTCCCGATGCGGGCACGCCCGATCTGCTGATCAAATATCTGTTCACCAGCGACCGGCTGTCGGTGCAGGACCATCCCGACGATGAAGCGGCGCGCGCGGCCGGCTATCCGCGCGGCAAGGACGAATGCTGGGTGATTCTCGACGCCGAACCGGGCGCGACGATCGCGCTCGGCACCAAGGAGCCGACCACCCGCGAAAAGCTGCGCCAGGGCGCGCTCGACGGATCGATTGTCGACATGCTCGACTGGAAACCGGTCAAGGCCGGCGATTTCCTCTATTCGCCGGCCGGCACGGTCCATGCGATCGGCGGCGGCATTACGTTGGTCGAGGTGCAGCAGAATGTCGACCTGACCTATCGCCTCTACGATTATGGCAGCGACCGCGAACTCCATCTCGACGCGGGACTGAAGGTCGCCGATCCCAATCCGTTCCGCCCCAAGCCGATCGTCGGCGAGGTCGAGCCAGGCCGCACGATCCTGTGCGAGGGGCCGAAGTTCGTGCTCGAGCGCTGGACCGGCGGCGACCGGACGGTCACCCTGCCCGACGGCGTCACCGGCTGGCTCACCCCGCTCAAGGGCGAAGGCGTGGCTGACGGCGTCGCCTGGCGCGCTGGCGAATGCGTGACGGTCAGCGGCACCGCCCACGTCTCGGCGGCGGCCGGAAGCGACGTGTTGTTCGCCTATCCGGGCACCGAGCGGATTTGAACCTGACAGGCTCAAACGCTCATTAACCATATGGGGCATAGGAAAGACGGATGCTGCGCGTCCTCACGCTTTCGACCCTGTTTCCCGACGCTAGCCGGCGCAATTTCGGGGTGTTCGTCGAGCGCCAGACGCTGGGACTCGCCGCGCACCCGGAGGTCGAGTTGCGCGTCGTGGCGCCGATCGGCCTGCCCCCCTTTCCGCTCGCGTCGCGCGGGCGCCACGCCCGGCTGGGGGCTCTGCCCCTGGGCGAACAATGGAAAGGCGTCGACGTCTACCGCCCGCGCTTTCTGGCGGTGCCCGGTACCGCCGGTCGCCTCCACGCTCATTTCCTCACTCGCGCGCTGACGCCCTTGCTCGCCGATTTGCGGCGCGAGTTCGCGTTCGACGTGATCGACGCGTCGTTCTTCTTTCCCGACGGTCCGGCCGCGGTCGCGCTCGGCCGGCGATTCGGCGTCCCGGTCTCGATCAAGGCGCGGGGCAGCGACGTGCATCATTGGGGCTCGGCCGCCGCGACCGCCGGTCAGATCCGTGCCGCCGGCAAGCAGGCCGACGGATTGCTCGCCGTATCCGAGGCGATGAAGCGCGACATGGTCGCAATGGGCATGCCGGCCGAGCATATCCGCGTTCATCGCACCGGGGTCGATCTCGGCCAATTTGCCCTGCGCGACCGCAACGAGGCCAAGGCGGCATTCGGCATTCGCGGTCCGCTGATAGTGTCGACCGGAGCGCTGATCGAGCGCAAGGGGCACGACATCGTGATCGACGCGGTCGCGGCGCTGCCCAACGCGCATCTGCTGATCGCCGGAGAGGGCAATTATCGCGGCGCACTCGAAGCGCAGATCGCAGCGCTGGGTCTGGCCGACCGTGCCCGGCTGCTTGGCGCAGTGCCACATGGCGAGATGGCGGCATTGCTCGCCGCCGCCGATGTCATGGCGCTGGCATCCGAGAATGAGGGCCTTGCCAATGCCTGGGTCGAGGCGCTCGCCTGCGGCGTGCCGGTGGTGATTCCCGATGTCGGCGGCGCCCCCGAAGTCGTCACCGAACGCGCCTACGGACGGATCGTCGGGCGCACGCCGGCCGGGTTCGCGTCCGGCATCGCCGCCGTCCTGTCCGATCACACGCCGCCGGCAACGGTCAGGGCCGGCGCCGAACGCTTCACCTGGGAAGCGAATACCGCCGGCCTGTACGATCACCTGAAGGCGCTGGTCACTTCTTCTTAGGCGGCGCCATCGGCGTGCCGCGCCACGACGCCGCCTGATATTCGCTGAGATTGACCAGGTCGCCCATCTCCACCGGCATGTCGATCAAATGGAGTCCCCAATCCCTGAGCGTCGTGCCGTTGACGACCACGTCGCCGACGATCGTGTCGGTGCGCGGATCCTGGGGGTTGGCGTTGACCGTCACCGCCAGATAGTTGAACCCGCCGTTCGATACGCATTCGGCGGAGATCAGACCGGGGACCGAGACGAACGGCGTCGTGACCGGTGCATTGTCGCTGGTCCAGGGACCCATCGGTGCGCTGGCGAGTCCCGCTCCCTTGGTGCCCAGGATCGCATCGGTCACGGCCTTGCCGCCGCCCAGCGCCGCGGGGTTCACGCAGGCCGCGACCATGCCGGGCTGCGGCACCTTGCCGAAGCGGCTGTTCTCCGGCGGGGGAGAATCGGCACGGAAAGTCACGTAGCTGACGACGCAATCATATTGGTCCATCGCCTTGCACAGCCTGGTCCGCTTGAAATCGCCCCCGACATCGCCGCCCGCCGGCACCGCGACATTGGTGCCGAGCAGATAGGCGGCGATCAGCAGCCGGCGCTGGTTGGCGTCATTCTCGATCACCTCGGCCAGCAATTGCTTGAGGATGCCCGCTCCCTGGCTATGCCCGATCAGCACAACGCCGCGGCCGGCCTGATATTTCTCGCGATAAGTGCGCCATGCCGCCTCGACGTCGAGATAGGCAAGCTTGCGGTCGGCGGCGCTTGCCTTGCCGGCCATGATGTCTCGCAACGCAGTCAGCGTGACCTGGCGATAGAGCGGCGCATAGACGCGGCACTTGGCGGTGAAACGGGCGGCCTGCGATGCCGCGACCTGCTTTTCCTCCGGCCCGATATTGAGGTCGCTATTGGGCGTCGGGTCGAGCGACACCGTCGGATAGACGTAGAAGCAGTCGTATTTGGGCGCCGGATCGGCCTTGAACTTGACGATCTTGCGCTTGCCGTCGGCGGTAATGACGGTGACGTTCTGGTCGACCGTGCAGGCATCCTGGCGGCCGGGCAGGCACAACCAACCGGCGTCGGTGTTGTAATCTGGCGCCGGGATCGCGGCGAATTGAGGTAGCGGCGGTGGCGCGACGGCCTGCGCGGGCGGTGCCGCCGGCGCTGCGGCTGGCGTGCTTTGCGCCGTTGCGGGTTGGGCGAACGCCATGAACAGCGCGCCGATAGGCAGCAACCTCTTCATCCCGGAAATCCCCTCGCTCTACTCGAACAGGGAGAACCTTATCCAAGCGAGCGGCGCGATCAAGCTATCGGATAGAATGCCCCGACGACCCAGCGTCCCTCGCCGCGCAACATGCCCCAGGCGCGTGCCGCTGCCCGGCTGTCCATCGCCTCGATCCCGATGCCGCGCTCCGCAAGCGCGCCGACTAGCGTCACCGGCGGCCGGACCAAAGTCGGCCCGGTGCCGAGCAACAGGAATTCGGGGCGCGGGTCGAGCGCCAGCACCAGGTCGAGATCGGCCTGGTCGAGCGCGGCTAGCGGCGGCGGCGTCCAGCCATCGGCGCGTTCGGGGGTGATCGCCAGCGCGCGATAGACATTGTCGTCGACGCGAAATCCGGCCGCGCTCAGGCCGGAGACGACCGGCCCGTCGCTGCGGGCGCGGTCCATCCGCATCAATTGTTCCCCGGTCCGACGCGCTCCGCACCCGTCGCCGCATTGGGCTTGCCCGGCTTGTCCGGCGTTGGCTCGGCGCGCAGGCCGAGCGTGATCAGCAGCGACGACGACACGTAGATCGACGAATAGGTCCCTACGATCACGCCCAAGATCATCGCCGCGGTGAAGCCGCGCAGCACATGGCCGCCGAAGATCAGCAGGGCGAACAAGGCCAGCAGGATGGTCAGCGAGGTCATCACCGTGCGTGGCAGCGTCTCGTTGACCGACAGGTTGATGATCTCGCGCATGTCCATCTTGCGATAGCGGCGCATATTCTCGCGGATGCGGTCGTCGATGACGATCTTGTCGTTGATCGAATAGCCGATGATCGTCAGCACCGCGGCGACGATGTTGAGGTCGAATTCGAGCTGGGTCAGCGCGAAGAAGCCCAGGGTCATCAGTATGTCGTGCATGATCGCGACCACGGTCGACACGCCGAATTGCCATTCGAAGCGGAAGATCGCGAACAGGCCGATCAGCAACACGGCGACCGCGACCGCCAGGATACCGTTCCAGACGAGCTCGCCAGACACCTTGCCCGACACCGCGTCCTGCTTGGAGAATTGCGCACCGGCGAAATTCTTCTCGAGCGCCGCCGACACCGCGTTGACGATGCGGTTGGTCGCCGCGTCGTCGGCCGTTTCCGGCCGCGGCAGTCGGATCGACAGCGTCTTCTGGTCGCCGACCGTCTGGATCTGGGCGTCACCGAAATGCAGGCCATCGACCACCGAACGAACCTTTTCGACGTCGGGCGGGACCTGGAACTTCTCCTCGATCATGATGCCGCCGACAAAGTCGACGCCCATGTTGAGGCGATGGATGAACACCAAGGCGACCGCTGCGATGGTCAGCAAGGTGGTCAGCCCGAACGCCCAATAACGCAGGCGGACGAAATCGATATTGGTATCGTCGGGGACGATCTTGAGCAGGCGCATTTTGAGCGGCCCCTTAAATGTTGATGGTCTGCGGACGATGCTTCCGCAGCCACATGACGACGAGCATGCGAGTGAAGGTCACCGCGGTGAACACCGAGGTGATGATGCCGATCAGCAACACGACCGCGAAACCCTTCACCGGGCCCGATCCCAGCAACAGCATGACCACACCCGAGATACCGTGGGTCATGTTCGCCTCGAAAATGGTCCGGCTGGCTTCCTTATAGCCGAGCTCGACCGACTGGATGACGCTGCGTCCGCGCCGCCGCTCTTCCCTGATGCGCTCGTTGATCAGCACGTTGGCGTCGACCGCGGTGCCGATCGTCAGCACGAAGCCGGCGATGCCCGGCAGGGTCAGCGTGCCGTTGAGCACCGCGAGCACGCCCATGATGACCACCACGTTGATGACCACGGCGTAGTTCGCATAGAGCCCGAACCGGCCATAGGTCGCCAACATGAATATGACGACCAGGATCACGGCGATGATCGACGCCTTGATGCCGGCCTGGATCGAATCCTTGCCGAGGTCTGGACCGACGGTCCGCTCCTCGATCACCTTGAGCGCGACGGGCAAGGCGCCCGATTTGAGCTGGATCGCGAGGTCGTTGGCGCTCTGGAAGGTGAAGCCGCCCTGGATGACGCCGCTGCCGCCGAGGATCGGCCCCTCGATATTGGGCGCGGAGATGACCGAGCCGTCGAGGATGATCGCGAACGGCTTGTTGACATTCTCCTGCGTCGTCTTGGCGAAGCGCTTGCCGCCTTCGGTATTGAACTGGAAGGCCACGACGGGCGCGTTGGTCTGCGGGTCGTTCTGGACACGCGCGTCGGTCAGATCCTGACCGGTGATGATCGCCGCACGGCGCACGGCGATGACCGGCAGCTTGTTCTGCGGATAGCCGACATAGGGGAAACCACGCCCGGCCGCGCTGGGATAAGGCAGGATCTGGTCACCGATCGGCGACTGGCCGATCGCCAGCTTGGCGGTATCGGCGGTCGTGTCGACCAGCTTGAATTCGAGCTTCGCGGTCTTGCCGAGCAGCGCCTTCAGCGCGGTCGGATCCTGCAGGCCCGGCACCTGAACGACGATGCGGGTCGCGCCCGAGCGGATGATCGTCGGTTCGCGTGTGCCGAGCGAGTCGATGCGGCGGCGTACGACTTCGGTCGCGCCGCTCATGGCGCTGTCGATCGCCTCGTCGACCCCGGCTTTGGTCGGCGTGATCACGAAGCGCGTCGCGTCGACGACCTGAATGTCCCAATTGCGCTGACCCGTGGTGCCGACCCCTGTGGTCATCTCCGACAGGCGCTGACGGGCATCTTCCAGCTGGGCGACATTGCGCAGCATGAAGCTGACCTTGCCGCCGTCGGTGGTGATGTCGCCGATGTCGATCCGCGGCGCCTTGCGCATCGCTGTCGCGACGCTGTCGCTCATCAGGTTGACGCGGTCGGTGACCAGCTGGCTGGTATCGGCTTCGAGCAGCAGATAACTGCCGCCGGCAAGGTCGAGGCCCAGATTGATCCGCGGGTGGACCGGCCAGCTCTTGGTCATGTCCTCGGGGAAGAAGCTCGGAATCGCGAGCGCCATCAGCACCGCGAGGAACCCGAAGATCGAGAGGACCTTCCAGCGCGGGAAATCGAGCATCAGTCGTTCGCCGGCTTGGCCGTGGTCGGCGACAGGATCTCGGTGATCGCGGCGCGCGCGACCTGGATCTTCACGTTGGGCGCTATCTCCAACTCGACGTAATTACCGTCGGTCGTCTTGCTGACCTTGCCCAGGATTCCGCCCGAGGTGATCACCTGATCGTTCTTCTTCAGCGCGTCGATCGCGTTGCGCAGTTCCTTCGCGCGCCGCTGCTGCGGGCGGATCATCAGGAAATAGAAGCCGACGAACAGCAAGATGAAGGGAAAGAACTGCATCGCGATGGCGATACCGTCGGAACCGGAAGAGGCGCCGCCGGCGACCTGGGCATAAGCGGAAGGAATGAACATGAGCATCCTGAAAATGGGCATGGCTGACGCGCCCGTCAGAGGCGCCACCGTAAGCGCCGCGCGCTATCACCATGCGCGGCGCGGTGCAACACATCGCCGCCGTCCCGCGACCCGGCGCCGGAGCGCTTGCATCGTGCGCAGCAAGCGCTTAGAGGCGCGCGCTCCGGCTCGCACCTGATGGCGCGAGTTCGCTCTGGTCGGGGCGTAGCGCAGCCTGGTAGCGCATCACACTGGGGGTGTGGGGGTCGCAGGTTCGAATCCTGTCGCCCCGACCAAACATTTCAGTAAGTTAGCGGCGATTTCGGTAAGCCGCTTCCCCCATCTATCGATGCTAGTAAGCACCCAGTAAGCACAGCGCTTGTGTCTACTCGGCCAACACGCCGTGCTCGCGCAGCCTATATCGAGAAGTGAGGGTTGCGGCTCACAGAACGGGACACGGCTTCCCTCGCTTGCTCAGCGAAGACTCCGAACCTGTTGGTTGGTTTTGCGATGGATGCTGCTCAATCTTGTACGAAGGTCGTTTGGGTCAAGCGCATCGGCGATCGGACGATAGCTCATCGGCGCAAGTCCCTGGCCGTGCAGGACTGCGAACCAGCTCGGATCGCGAAACAGATCCTGGTGCGCCGGAATGCGCGGCCGTTTTCGTCCTGCCCACCAACACCTTGGCTTACACCCCTAGACTCCGTTTCAGTAAAGCTGAAAACGACGCTAGAGATCGCGGACGGTCTGCCCGGATATCAGCGCGCAGAATATTGCTGGACCTGGACCACCGCGCCCGGTGCGCCACCTTGGCTTTCGGCCACGACAAGCCAGCGCCGGCTGCCGGCGCCTTCGCCTTCGACGACCTGACGGATCGGACCCGACGCGTTCACGATCGCGGAGCCTGCCGGGTTGGTCATGAAGGTTGCTAAGGGCTCGAGCGTGCCGGAACCGTTCGCCGCGTTCGCCAGCGCCAAAATATACGGGTGCTTCGGCTGGAGGCCCGTGACAGAGGCTTGAAGAACCTGAATCAGACCTTGATCGAACAAGGTGACGCTGGTGGGCGCGTCGCCCGTGCCCGGCGCCGACAACAGCAGGTGCACGGCTTTGCCTGCGGTGCCGAGCGGCTGGAGGTTGGCCGTTCCGTCACCCTGCGGCACGGCATTGGGCACATAGGCAATCGCTTGCGGCGCCTGGCCGATCGGAACCGTACCGATCACCTTGTTGGTCGTCGTGTCGATCGCGGCGAGCTGGTCGTCATTCTCCAGCCCCACATAGATCCGGCTGCCGTCCCCGGACGGCCAGACGCCGTGCGGCAATTTGCCGACCGGTATCGTTGCGACCTGAGCGAAATCGGTGGTGCGGAACACCTTGACCTCATTCAGCCCTCCGACCGTCACATAGGCGAAGCTTCCTTTGGCCGTATGGGCGAAATTGACGTGGTTGGTGATCGGGCCGGTATCGATCACCTTCAGGATATTGAACGGCGGTTTGGCGTTGAAAGCGACGGTCTTGCCGACATCCTTCAGCGTGAACCACACTTGGGTTCCGTCCGCGTTTACGGCGATGTTCGGACAGAATGGGCTCGGCTGCTGGACGTGGCCGACGATGCTGTGGCTGGCGACGTCGAACACAACCAGTTCGGGATTGAACGACGAGCACACATAGCCGTATTTTCCATCGGGCGAGAAGATCGTCATCCCCGGTCCGCCCGGAGTCTTGAGGCGCGCCTTTTCCTCATAGGTGGTCGGGTCGAGGACCGAGATATAATCCTCACCGCGCACCGTCACCCAAACCTCCTTGCCATCGGGCGTGAAGAAGGCCTCGTGCGGTGATCGACCTATATAGGTGGTATGCTTCACGGTGTTGGTCGCAGTGTCGATGAAGGTCACCGAATTCGAGCCGATCGAGACGACCGCGAGCGTCTTGCCGTCGGGCGAGAAGCCGAGGCCGTGCACGAGCACTTGCCCCTTATAGAGAGGCGAGAAGTTCGCCGGCTGCGGGTCCCCGAGCTTGATGACCCCGATCAGCCGGTTATCGACAGGATCCGTGACCGAGATCGTGTTGGAGAATTGTTCGGCCGCATAGACACGGTCGCGGTGGCTGGCAGGCGTATTCGGCGCGGCCCACGGAGCTTGCTGCGCGCAGGCCGGGCCAGCTAGCGTGGTCAGGCTCAGCAACAGGACTTTCGAGTAGAGATGCTTCATTTCAGTGCTCCTTGAGATGGGCGCGGTTGCTCGACATGTTCGGCATCGACTTGGTCGGCATCGGTGGCTGGGGCGCCGCCGTCCCTTGAGTGGGCGCGGGCGTCGAAGGCGGAAGCGGATCGCCGATCGCCAGGTTCATGGCGGCGATTTCCTGTTGCTGGTCGACGATGATTTCCTGCGCGATCCGCCGCAATTGTTCGTTCTTGCCGTACTTCAGTTCGGCAACCGCCATGTCGATCGCACCCTGATGGTGCGGCCGCATCATCGTTACGAAGTCTCTGTCGACGTCGCCGGTCGGCGGCGCCATCATCCCGGCCATCATCTTTTCCATCGCGGCCTGGATTTCCGCGAGATAAGGCTTCTCGCTCGTCGTCTGAGCGAAGGCGGCCCCGGCCACAAACGGGAGCACGGCGAAGCCAATCGATCGATACAGGGAAGTAAGCGGGCGCACTTGGTGCTCCATCAGTTGGTTCGAACGTGAGACGATGCGCCTTCACGTTTATTCCCGATATTTTTTTGTTTCCGATCGGAAGGAAGGGATCGAAAAAGGGAATCTGTCCGCAACGGAATAAACCGCGATGCCGAACGTCTAACCGGCTATGAGACCCTCCATGCGAACGCCGGCGGATATTATCGGGGTGGTTCAGCCCCTGATACCGGCGCTGCGACGTTACGCCCGCGCGCTGCTTCGCGATCGCGACGATGCCGACGACCTAGTCCAGGACGTGCTGGAGCGCGCCGTGGCCCGCTGGCATCTTCGCCAAGGCGCCAGCCCCCGGCCGTGGCTCTTCGCCATCCTCCACAACCTCGCGATCGATCGTTTGCGCCAACGGGGTCGACGCGGCATTCCGCTCCAACTCGATGCCGTTCCGGAGGAGCGGCTCGCCGCGCCCGCTTCGCAGGAAGCGAGTGTCGACCAAGCCGATATCCTGACGCTCATTTCCCGTTTGCCGGAAGAGCATCGCAGCGTTCTTCTTCTCATCGGCGTGGAGGAACTCAGCTATGCCGAGGCCGCCACGGTGCTGGGCGTCGCCCAAGGCACCATCATGTCCCGCCTGTCGCGGGCCCGCGAGCGGTTGAGGAGGATGGCGGAAGAGACGGGCGGCGCGAGCCTGCGGCCTTCCCTGAGGATCGTATCATGAGCAAAACACCGGTCACCGAAGCGGAGCTCCAGGCTCATGTCGACGGGCGCCTACCGCCCGAGCGGTCCGCCGAGGTGGAGGCCTGGCTCGCCGACCACCCTGACGAAGCGCGACGACTCTCATCCTACCGGTCCCAGCGCGACGCACTGCGGGCCGCGCTCGACCCGGTGCTGGACGAGCCGGTGCCGCTTGCCCTCGATCTCCGGATAGGCGAACCCGCGCGTCGACGTTGGACCGGCGGCGGCCGACCGTTGGTCGCCGCGTCCGCGGCCGGGCTGCTTCTATTGGGAGGAGCAGGCGGCTGGACCCTGCGCGATTGGTCTGCGCCGCCCAGTGTCGGAACTGCCGGGCTGGCCCGCGAGGCGATCTCGAGCTTCGCCGTTTACGCAAGCGACAGCACACGCCCGGTCGAACTCGCTGCGGATCATCAGCGCGCGCTGGACGGCTGGTTCTCCGAACGCCTTTCCCGCCCTGTTTCCGCCCCGAACCTCGAAGCGGCGGGTCTCCACCTCATCGGTGGGCGGCTGGTCGCTAGCGAACACGGGCCCGCCGGCCTGTACCTGTACCGGAACGCGGCGGGCGAGAGCGTGGCGCTCTATGTCAGGCCGATGGACGTCGAAAAGACCGACCGTATGACGTCTCGCGGAGAGAAGGGCGTCAGAGGCTGGACCTGGGCGGATGACGGTCTCGGCTTCGGCGTATTCGGGTCTGCGCCGGATGGCTATTTGCATGACACCGCCAATCTCGTGCGGGCGCAATTTCGAAAGGCTTGAGCAGATCGGACACCGCTTTCAGCCACCTTCCAGCGTACGATGGGCGTATTCATCGCCCTTTTCCCGATTTGATGGCGCATGCGTATCGTGCGACGGACGCCGTCGACCGCGCGCGCAAAGACCAAGAGGACTGTCTGCATGACGCTTGAGCAATTGAGGGTCTTTGTCGCGGTTGCCGAGCGAGAGCACGTGACCCGTGCGGCCCAGGCTCTGAACGTCACCCAATCCGCCGCAAGTGGCGCGATCGCGGCGCTGGAGGCCCGGCACAATATCAAGCTGTTCAGCCGTGTCGGCCGGCGGATCGAATTGACGGACGCCGGTCTCATGTTTCTCGACGAGGCCCGCGCGATCCTGGCTCGGGTCGAAAGCGCGGAGGTGGCGCTGTCCGAATATGGCGGCCTGATGCGGGGCAACCTGCGCCTGATCGCCAGCCAGACGATCGCGGGCTACTGGCTGCCCGAACGACTTGCCCTCTTCCATAAGCGCTATCCGCAAATCGAACTCTCGGTGGCGATCGACAACACGGAAGGTGCCGCGCGGGGAGTGCTGGAAGGACGCGCCGAGCTTGGCTTCGTCGAGGGGAATATCGAAGAACCGGCGCTGGCGCACTGGCAGGTGGCGACGGACCGCATGCTCCTCGTCGGACAGAGCCCGGCGGACGAGATCACCAACGACTGGATACTGGATGCTCCCTGGGTCATGCGCGAGCAGGGTTCGGGAACCCGATCCACCTTCGAGAAGGCGGTACGGGCGCGGGGAATCGATCCAAAACGCCTGAACGTGGTCCTGACCTTGCCTTCGAATGAATCGGTCTTGGCCGCGGTACGGGCGGGTGTCGGCTACGCGGTGCTATCACACCTCGTCGTCGCACCGGCGATCGACGCGCATACGCTTCACGTTCTGCCTTTTGCGCTGTCGGCACGCCCTTTCTTCGCTCTTCGGCAAAAGGAGCGATATCGAAGCAAGGCGGCTGATGCGCTGCTCGAGGCGATCAAGACCTACGATGCGGGATTGGACTGGGTCATTTGATCGTCCCGCCGATTTAAAATGATCTGTGCTGCGGTGCCTTTGCTCGGCCCACGCAGCTCCTGCACTCGACACGTCCACGCAACTGATTGATTCTGTGTTGGCCGCCCGCCAAAATCAATCTGATAATCAGATCATAATGATATAAATCAATCGTTAGAATCGAATAATCGTAAGTGCCACATCGGCGCCAACACGGAGTTGGCCCGATGATTCGCGTTTCTGAAATGCTCGGCCGCACAAACCTGGCGAGCCGCATCCTGCCGGGACTGGGCCTATGTGTCGCAGTGACGGGCGCGGCTTACGCCCTTCAGGGCGGTGAGCAGCTCCTGTTGGGACGGGTCTGGCTGGAGGCGCTGGTTCTGGCCATCCTAGTCGGCACGATAGTCCGCAGCCTCTGGACGCCGCACGAGCGCTGGTTCCCCGGTATCAGCTTCGCGGCGAAGGTCCTTCTCGAGCTTGCCGTCATGCTTCTCGGCGCGTCGGTGAGTGCGGCCACAATCGTCGCGGCGGGCCCCTGGCTGCTGCTCGGGATCGCAGGAACGGTTGCCGTCGCGATCGCCTCCAGCTTCGGTATCGGACGCCTCTTCGGCCTCAACACCAGGCTGGCGTTGCTCGTCGCGTGCGGCAATTCGATCTGCGGCAATTCGGCGATCGCCGCCGTAGCGCCCGTTATCGGAGCCGACGGCGACGATGTCGCGGCCTCGATCGGCTTCACCGCGGTACTGGGCGTTCTGGTGGTGCTAGGACTGCCGCTGCTCGGGATGGCGCTGCACCTGGACGCTCTTCAATATGGGGCGCTCGCCGGTCTCACCGTCTACGCCGTCCCGCAGGTGATTGCCGCTGCCGCGCCGATCGGGCCCGTCGCGGTCCAGATGGGCACGCTGGTCAAGCTCGTCCGGGTGCTCATGCTCGGACCGGTTTGCCTGCTCCTCTCGCTGGTTGCGCCGAGCCTGCGTGATGAAGCCGACGAACTGCCGCCCCATGTCACCGCAGGTGACCGGCCGTCGCCAGGCCGGCTGCCACTGCACCGCCTTGTGCCATGGTTCATCCTCGGCTTCCTCGCTCTGGTCGGTCTGCGTTCGCTCGACCTTGTGCCTCACGCAGCCCTGTTTCCCATCAGCGAGGCAGCGACGATCCTGACGGTAATATCGATGGCTGCTTTGGGTCTCGGCGTCGACATCCGCTCCGTCGCTGGCGCCGGCGGCCGGGTAACGGCGGCGGTGATCCTCTCGCTCGTGACCCTTGGAGGGATCAGCCTCGCGCTGATCCATGCCCTTCACATTGCCTGACTCAGGGATGCAAGCCGACGATCGAGGCGCTCTTCGCGCTCCCTCGATCGACCAGGACCAGCCGACGACACCCCGGATTGAAAGGTCGCTTTATGGATGTTTTCGATGTCGAACTCGCACAGCTTCGATCGCGACGACGATTCCTGGCGGAGCTCGGAATGGGCAGCGGCGCGTTGCTCGCGGCACCGGCTTTGGGACAGGGCCTTGTCGATTTGGCCCTTCCGGGCGGGCCGTCGTCTCGCCCCACGACCTCGTCTTTCCCCGAAAAAGGCGAGATGATCCTCCAAAGAGCGCGTCCGCCGCTGCTCGAGACGCCAATGGAGGTGTTCGATCAAGGCGTGTTCACGCCCAACGACCGCTTCTTCGTTCGCTGGCACTGGGCTGACATCCCGACCTCGATCGACGTTCAACGCTATCGCATCGCCGTACGTGGTCATGTCAATCGGTCACTCGCGATCTCCCTTGCCGAGCTTCTGCGGATGCCGCGGGTCGAGCTGGCCGCGGTCAACCAGTGCTCCGGAAATTCGCGCGGTCTGTTTCAGCCGCGCGTCGCGGGCGCCCAATGGCGGCACGGGGCGATGGGAAACGCGAAATGGGTGGGCGTCCGTCTCCGCCATGTGCTCGACCTCGCCGGGGTCAAACCTGGCGCGATCGCGGTTCGCTTCGGCGCGCTCGATCAGCCCGTCGTCCCGACCGGCCCTGACTTCACGAAGTCGATATCGCTGGACCATGCGCGCGACGGCGAGGTGATGATCGCGTTCGAGATGAATGGCGAACAAATGCCGCTTCTGAACGGCTTTCCGGTCCGCCTGATCGTGCCTGGTTGGTACTCCACCTACTGGGTCAAGATGCTCAACGATATCGAAGTGCTGGACAGGCCGGACGACGGCTATTGGATGGCAAAGGCCTATAAGATCCCGGATACGCCCCACGCGAATGTCGCGCCTGGAACCAAGGATTTTCCGTCCGTTCCCATCAACCGCATGGTGCCACGATCCTGGATCACGGGCTGGGCAGACGGACAGACGTTTAGCTACGCCCCCGAGCTGCCGGTCGGCGGGATCGCCATGGGCGGTGACGCGGGTGTCGCCAAGGTCGAGATTTCGGGCGATCTGGGCAGGACGTGGCACGAGGCTTCGCTCGGTCCGGATGAGGGCAGGTATAGCTTTCGCCGGTTCGACATGACCTTACGGGTGCCACATGCCGGGAGCTACACCCTGCTGAGCCGCTGCACCAACACTAACGGGGTGACTCAGCCCATGACGCCAAACTGGAATCCGGGCGGCTTCATGCGCGGCTGCGTCGAGGCAGCGCGAGTGAGGCTTACATGAAAAGATCCTTCCTCGATCCGTCGCCTGGCACTCTCGCCTTCGGGGGGCTGGTGTTCACGAGCCTGGTTCTGGTCGCGATCGGCCCGCCAAGTGCACGCAAGCCCTGGGCCATCGAAAACGCATCCAGCCCGGCGTCAGCGCCTTCGCAAGTCGCCGGACCGGACATCACCCTGGTTTCGGTGAGCGTCGATCTCCCGGACGACACCGTTCCCTTTCCCGACGGACCGCACGCCGCCGTGATCAATGCCAACTGCACGTCTTGCCATTCCGCAACGATGGCGTTGTCACAGCCTCGCTTGAGCCGTGATCAATGGAAGGCCATCGTTGAGAAGATGCGCGCCACATACAAGGCGCCGGTGCGCGCCTCCGCCGTGCCGGAGATCCTCGATTACCTTAATGCGATGAGCGGCAAGCTGCCGGTGAACGGCTCGCCGACAGCCGCCTCCGCCGATCGGTCGGGCGGTACCGGATAGGCGGTCGAGACCGGTGAATGCCGGATCCGGTGCGCCATGCGGAGTCTTTATAGCGTCGGCATTGCGACGAGCTCCGCATCGCACCGCTCACGGGCTTGGTCAGTTATTATACCCGTTGATCGTCTCACCAAGCCCCGATCGGTGACGCCCCGCAACCGGGGGATTGAAATTCAATTGCCGGGCGGCGAGGCTGTTGCATCGTGTCGACCGATGCGCGACCGACGCGTGAAGGGCAGGCAGGCCCATTTGAAGCACGAGTGAGCGGGGAGAATTGAACGCGAACGTCGTCATCGTCCCGACCAATTGTTTCAAAACGCTAGCCCGCCTCCGCGCTCGCCAGGCACTATTTGAACGCCCTTGCAATCTGCCAGATCAACATGCCGAAGGTGGCGATGATCGCCACGAAAAAGACAGCAATGGCAAAATAGAACCAGCGCTCGCTGGAGCCCGCATCCAGGAACCCCTGCTGACTCTCCCCCGCTGGTGCCCCAGCAGAATCCGGAGAACCCGCGAGAGGCTTCTGACGAGCAAGCCGAAATCGAGAAGCAGCGTCCCAAAAACGACGGTCCGATCTGCATGGGCTGGAAACAGCAGTCCACTTGGGTTCGCTATCGATAGTGCGCGGCATGTAACACACCTCCGCAATGACCATGCGGGATCAGCGAGCACCCAACGATGCGTAATGTTCCGGAGATTTGCGGTTCCGATATTCTCCCCCGTGACCGCCCGTCCCGGCTCTCGGGTATTTCCGAGCAGCCATGATCCTATACGGTACGGTCCTGGGTATCGGCACTTAGCGATCCCCTGGTTGGGAACGGGCTCCATTTGGCTACGCCGGGGCTCCTCCGAACTCTCGATCGCCAGACACCCTTTGAGTCCCTCTATTGGTTGAGGAACTCCCAAACCTTCGAAATCACCACCGACCCCTCGCCGACCGACGAGGCGACGCGCTTGACCGAGCCGGCGCGGACATCGCCTACCGCGAAGATACCAGGGCGCGAGGTCGCATAAGGCGAATTGCCGCCGACCGCGTCGCCGGTCAGCACGAAGCCCTTGTCGTCAAGATCGACCAGGCCGGACAGCCAGCCGGTGTTCGGCGCGGCGCCGACCATCACGAAAACCGCACAGGCCGGTGCCTGGCGATGCGTGCCGTCCTGAGTGTTGCGGATCGTCACCGCCTCGAGCTTTTCGTCGCCATGCAAAGCGGCGACTTCGGCGCCATATTCGATAGTGACCGCCGGATCCGCCTCCAGCCGGCTGGAGAGATAGCTCGACATCGAGGCGGCGAGCGACGAGCCGCGTACCAGCAGCCGGACATGCGCGGCGGTGCGGCACAGAAACATCGCCGCCTGGCCGGCGGAATTACCGCCGCCGATGACGAAGGTCTCGGCCTCGCGGCAATAGCGCGCCTCCATCTCGGTCGCGGCATAATAGACGCCGGCGCCTTCGAAATCGGCGAGCCGGTCGATCGGCAAGCGGCGATATTGCACGCCGGTGGCGACGACGATTGCGCCCGCGCTGACTCGGCGCCCATTGTCGAACGTGGCGCAGAAGCGGCCGCCCTCGAGCGTTTCGAGCTTCGCGACGCGGCGCGGCATCGCGAATTGGGTGCCGAACTTCATCGCCTGGATCTCGCCGCGCCAGACCAGGTCCGCGCCCGAAATACCGGTCGGGAAGCCCATGTAATTCTCGATCCGGCTAGACGTCCCGGCCTGGCCGCCGATCGCAGTGTCCTCGATCACCAGCGCATTGAGACCCTCGGCACCGGCATAGACGCCCGCGGCGACGCCGGCGGGGCCGCCGCCGACGATCAGCACGTCGAATTCCTGGTCCTCCGCGAAATCATGATTGACGCCGAGCAGTCGCGCCACCTTGCCCGGAGTCGGGTCGGTCACCACGGTATCGCGGCCGAAGATCACCGCGGGCTGGTGCGCCGAGATCGCACTGCTCCGCGCGACCTCCTCCGCTTCGGGCGATCCCAGCGGCAGCGAGGTAAACGGCAAGCGATTGCGGCTGACGAATTCGGCGACGCGGCGAACGTCGCGGCTGGCATCCTCGCCGATCAACACGAGGGACGCGTCGCTCGCCTCCAGCTGACGCCGGCGGCGGGCCGACAGGACGGTGATGACGATGTCCGACATTTCGGGGATTTGCGACATCAGCCGCAGCATGTCGGCGCGCGGCACTTCGATCACCCTGGTATCGACGACTGTGCGCATCGGCATCGACCAATTGCCGCCGCTGAGCAAGGCGATCTCGGCCATGAACTGGGTGGGGCCGAGCGTGGAGGGAACCAGACGCTCGCCGGTAAAGGCATTGACCACCTCGATCTCGCCCGCCTCGACATAGACGAAGCGGTCGATCGGCTCGCCCGGGCGACACAGCATCGTGCCCGCCGGATAGTCCACGATGTGTCCCGCCGCGCGCAGCGCCGCCACGTGCGACGGCGCGAGCGGCGTCCGCTGCATCTCCCGCAAGTCGCGGCCGATCGTTTCCATTATTTGTCCCCGTTGGTCATAGGCCCGGCCTTTATTGCTCGATCTGCGGCTTCAGCCCGCGGATCGCGGAGGCAATCAGCCGACCCTCGTCATCGATGAATCGCGGGATCGGACCACGCTGTGGCGTGGTCGCCTCGCCAAAATCCACCATCACCTCGTCGACATAACACCAGCCCCAGCCCTCGGGCGGATCATAGCCTTCGATAATCGGGTGACCGCTGGCGTGGAAATGCGCGGTCGCATGCCGGAAAGGCGAATCGTCGCAGCAGCCGACATGCCCGCAGGTCCGGCACAGCCGCAGATGCACCCACCAACTGCCGTTCTTCAGGCATTCCGCGCAGCCCAGCGTCTGCGGGGTTACCGTCTGGATCGTGTCGAGATGATCGCAAGTCGTGGTCATCTGATGCTCCTCGGCATGGTTGGGCGAATCCGTCATGGCGTGTTCCTGCCGTGGCGGCTACCCGTTCACGATGGCGATGGCGATCGATCGAGACAAGAAGGAGCCGGGCGATGCTTTGGTATAGCTGTGCAGCTGCGCGCGCCGCAATTGGAGCCCGGTCATGACCAGCTACGATGCCATCATTGTCGGTGCCGGCCAGGCGGGTCCGCCGCTCGCCGGGCGGTTGACCGATGCCGGGATGCGGGTCGCGCTGATCGAGCGCAAGCTGGTCGGGGGCACCTGCGTCAATACCGGCTGCATGCCGACCAAGACGCTGGTCGCGAGCGCCTATGCCGCCCACCTCGCGCGGCGGCGCGACCTGGGGATCATAACGGGAGATATCAGCGTCGACATGACCGCGGTGGCCGCCCGCGCGCATCAGGTGACGATCAACGCCCGGACGAATAACGAGACATGGCTGGGCGGCATGGAGCGCCTGACGCTGTTGCGCGGCCATGCCCGATTCACCGGACCGGCAAGCATCGCGGTCGACGATGTCGAGATCAGCGCGCCACGGATCTTCCTCAATGTCGGCGGGCGCGCGACGGTGCCCGACATGCCGGGCGTGGGTGAGGTACCCTATCTCGACAATACCGACATGGTCGCGCTCGACCACCTGCCCCGCCATTTGGTCGTTATAGGGGGGAGCTATATCGGCCTCGAATTCGCGCAGATGCATGCCCGGTTCGGCGCGACCGTCACAGTGGTCGAGCGCGCCGACCGCCTGGTGCCGCGCGAGGATCCGGAAATATCCGCCGCCATCCAGGCGATCCTGGAGGATGAGGGTATCGCCGTTCGCACCAACGCCAATTGCATCGGCTTTCGTCCGCATCCCGACGGCGTAGCGGTGTCGGTCGATTGCGCCAGCGGGGAACCGGAGGTCATCGGCAGCCACGTGCTGCTCGCGGTCGGGCGGCGGCCCAATACCGACGACCTGGGGCTCGATGCCGCGGGCGTTGTGGTCGACCAGCGCGGCTATATAACCGTCGACGACCGGCTCGCGACCAATGTTCCCGGCATCTGGGCACTCGGCGACTGCAACGGGCGCGGCGCGTTCACGCACACAGCCTATAACGATTTCGAGATCGTCGCGGCCAACCTGCTCGATGGTGGCGACCGCAAGCTCAGCCAGCGCGTTCCCGGCTATGCCTTGTACATCGACCCGCCGCTTGGCCGCGCCGGCATGACCGAGACCGAGGCGCGTGCCAAGGGCCACGACGTGCTGGTGTCGACCCGCCCGATGACCCGCGTCGGCCGCGCGGTTGAAAAGGGCGAAACCAAGGGGATGATGAAAGTCGTCGCCGACCGCGCGACGCGCCGCATCCTCGGCGCGGCGATCCTGGGCACCGGCGGCGACGAAGCGATCCACGGCATCCTCGACGCCATGTCGGCCGACCAGCCGTTCGACACGTTACGCTGGGCGGTGCCGGTGCATCCGACGGTGTCGGAATTGATTCCGACGTTGTTGCTTGGATTGGAGGCGAAGGGAGGGTGAGCGACCAGGTGTTCTTGAATCGATCCAATTCCATACCCGTCATCCCCGCGAAAGCGGGGACCCATCTCGGGAAGAAGGCACGCGTACCACAGCTGTTTGGCCAGCTGGAACGAGCGGGAGATGGGTCCCCGCTTGCGCGGGGA
>Ga0310811_10003169_pt1 | contig 20670 bp, 18 predicted proteins | sample YCmetagenome_FD_207642 | JGI IMG/M metagenome (GOLD analysis project Ga0310811, IMG submission 207642) | Soil microbial communities from experimental microcosm in Duke University, North Carolina, United States - YC | ecosystem: Engineered > Artificial ecosystem > Soil microcosm > Unclassified ...
TACAGAGGGCGACCGAGGCCAGGATATTGGCGAGCGCGGCGCCTGGCCGCCCATCCCGCAAAAGCTCGAAGGTCTGCAGGCTGAAAGACGAAAACGTTGTAAAACCGCCGCAGAAGCCGACCATCAGGAAGATGCGGAGTTCCGGCGAGAGCAGCGTGCGGCTCGGTGACAGCGCGGTCGCGGCAAAGACGCCGATGACGGCCGAGCCCAAAACGTTCACGATCATCGTGCCCCAGGGGAAGCCGATGCCAAAGAGCCGGGCGGCGAGAAGCCCGACCCAGGCGCGGCCCATGCTGCCGATGGCGCCCCCCGCGGCCACGAGAAGGTAGCTGGTCGGGTTCACGGGCAGGTCACCATGGCAAGTCTCCTCCAGGATCTGGCGATCGCGCCCAGAATGGCGGCGATCCCGTCCCCTGGAAAGAGCAGGCGGTCAGGCCGGCAGATGTTTGGCGATATAGGGCGGCAGCTGGAAGGCGGCGTGATGCACCTCCGGCGTCCAGTACTGCGTGGTGCCCAGGATGCCGGCGGTCTCGGCCCGCGTCCGCAGCGTCGCCACGTCAACGCTCGCGATGCTCGGCTGCTTCGCGGCCCAGCCCAGCGTCATGAAGCCGCCGACATAGGTCGGCACCGCGGCGACATAGGCGCCGACATGAGGGAAGAACTGGCGGCGGCGCAGGCTCGTTTCACGCAACTCGTCCGCCTGCATGAAGGGCACGCCGCACTGGTTCACGATGAGCCCGCCATCGGTGAGGATGCGCGCGCTGTTCTGATAGAACTCGTCCGTGAACAGAACTTCGCCGACGCCGATGGGATCGGTCGAATCGACGATGATGACATCGAAACTCGCATCGGGCGCGCGGCGGACATAATCGATGCCGTCGCCGATGATGACTTCGCCACGCGGATTGCTCCAGGCGTCACCGGCGATGCCGGGCAGGAATTCCTTCGACAGGCGCACAACCTCGCCGTCGATCTCGCACATCACGGCCTTTTCGACCGTGCTGTGCTCCAGCACCCGGCGCAGCACGCCGCCGTCGCCGGCGCCGATGATGAGCACGCGTTTCGCATTGCCATGCGCCAGCAGCGGCACATGCGTCAGCATCTCCTGGTAGACGAACTCGTCGCCTTCGGTGATCTGGATGGCGCCGTCGAGCACGAGGACGCGGCCGTGGGACTCGCTTTCAAAGACCACGATGTCCTGGAACGCGCTTTGCACGCGGGCCAGTTCGCGGGTCACGCGGAAGCGCTGCCCCCAGCCGGGATAGAGCGTTTCGTTGAGCCAGCTGTCGGTCGCCATGGGCTGCTCCGATGTCAGATAAGGACGCGACCCGTCAGTGGCCTCTGCCACAAACGGGTCGCGATCGTCAGCGATGAGAGGTGATCGGGCGGCTTATTCGCCGCGGCGGCCGCGCAGCTGCTCGTCCAGGTCGATCCGCGACGGCGAGAACGCCGCCTCGAGCACCGGAATGCCGAGCTTCGGGTCGCATTCGCCGCACATGAACATGTCGATCGCGGCGAAGTTCTTCTCCGGCCAGGTGTGGATGGAGATGTGGCTCTCGGCGAGCACGAGCACGCCAGAGACCCCACCATTCGGCGAGAAATGGTGGAAATGCGAATGCAGGATCGTGGCGCCGGAAACGATTGCAGCCTCGCGCAATGCGCGATCGATGTGATCGGGCTCGTCGAGATTCGTCGCTCCCCACAGATCGACCAGCAGATGCGTGCCCGCAAACCGCTGCCCGTCGCGTTCGATCCAATAATCCTTCTGCACCTCCGCTTCGGCGGCCGTTGCAGACGTCTGGTTCTCGCTCGGGAAATCCGAGACCATCCCCAGTCGGGCAAGTGCGTTCATGCGCATGCTCCCTCAACCAGTAGGACGGCCTGTTGGACATGCCCTCATGGCATGCCCCCTGGGGCCAAGGCGGCGGGTTATGCGGTCGCTAGCCCCTTGGCGCAAGTGAAATTATGGTATCGGACCTGACCTCGGCTATGCATTTGGGTAAGAGTTTCCTCCACGCCACCCGGTTTGGGGTCAAATCCCTCTCAGGAACCTTCCGATCGCGGCAATGGTCGTTTCATCCATCAGCGCCGGCGCGTGACCGACGCCCGGCAGCACGAGGCTTTCCGAACCCGGGCGCGCCATCTGCTCCAAGGTCTCGGGCAGCAGGAGATCGCTCAACGCGCCTCTGATCGTCAGCGTCGGCGCCACGATCTTTTCCCAGAAGGGCCAGAGATTCACGTCCGCAGGCTCGGCCGCGCGAAGGGGCTCACCAATCGCCGGATCGTAGTGCAGCGTCACCCCACCCGCGACCGGACGGGAGGAGGCAGCCGCCATCTCGGCCCAGCCGGCGTCATCCGGCACGCCGAAGGGCGCGTGGATCACGCGAAGGTGCGCTTCCAGCGCCGGGAGATCGGGGAAGACCGGCGGCGGCTGCATATAGTCCCGGATGCGGGCCAGCGCCGCCTCGGGGATGAAGGGGCCGATGTCGTTCAACACCAGCCGGGCGATCGGGGTTTTGCCCTGCGCGGCGAGAATCAGGCCGCAGATGCCCCCCAGCGACGTGCCGACCCAAAAAACCTCCTGCGGCAGGGTCGCGAGGAGAGTCGCGAGCGCCGTCACATAGCTCAGCGGCTGATAGAGACCTGGATCGGAAAGCCAGTCGGACCGCCCGCGGCCGGGCAGGTCCGGGCAGATCACGTGGAAATCACCCGCCAAACTCCGGGCCAGCCGGTCGAAATCCCGGCCCTGGCGCGTCAGGCCGTGGACGCAGACCACCACCGGTTTTCCCGCCTCCCCCCATTCGCCGAAGGCCATGTCGTGGAAGCCGTCCGGCAGCAGGTATCGGATTGTCCCTGTTCGCGGTTCCATGCATTTCCCTTCCTCGCCGCCGCCGGATGGCGCGGCACTGCGACCGTCATGCAGACGGCACTTGCATCTTGGGCACCAGTCATGACCCTTGCGGCCAAAGCTTTCAACATCGGGGATCGCCACCATCGCAGAGACCGAGGATAAGCCGGGCCCGGCTGGCACGCGGTCGCGCTCGCCCCGGCTGTCGCGGGGGCTGAAGCGCACGCTGACGGCAATCGGGCTGGTGATCTGCCTGTTCGCCGCCGGCCTCGCCGCGATCCTCTGGCGTATCCTGCCACCGCAGGACGACGTGCTGACGATTGCGGGCGTGGTCGATCCCGTGGGCGTCGCTTTCGACAGCAATGACATTCCGTTCATCCGCGCGGCCTCGGACACGGATGCGGCGGCCGCCCTCGGCTATATCCACGCACGCGACCGCTTCTTTCAGATGGACCTGATGCGCCGGGCGGCGGGCGGCACGCTCGCAGCCTTGCTTGGGCCCGCGGCGCTGCCGAATGACCGGGAGATGCGGACGCTCGGAACCCGCGCGAGTGCCGAGGCCGATGTCGCCGATCTTTCGCCCCAGGCGCGGGCGATGCTGCAGGCCTATGCCAACGGCGTGAATGCCTGGCTTGCCAAGCGCGGGCGATTCACCGCCCCGGAATATCTCGTGCTCGGCAAGCCGGAACCCTGGACCATCGTGGACAGCCTGCTCTGGGGCAAGATGATGGGGCTTTGGCTCTCGGGCAACTGGCAGGCCGAACTCGCGCGCCTCGCGCTCTCCGGCACGATGCCCCGCGCCCAGATCGACAGCCTGTGGCCGGCGGCAGCTCCCGGCAGGCAGCCCGATCAGGCGGCGGCTGCCCCGCCCGGGGCCGCCAAGGCCGCCCAGCAGGCGCTGACCTGGCTTCGCCACTTCCCGCAACCCTTCACCCAACCGGCCCAGGCTTCCAACGAATGGGCGGCAGCCGGAACGCACACCAATACCGGCCGGCCTCTGCTGGCGGGTGACCCGCATCTCGCCTTCGGCTTTCCCGGGATCTGGTATCTGGCCCGGATCGACACGCCGAGCGGCTTGCTGGCGGGCGCGACCGTCCCCGGCGTTCCCTTCCTCGTCATCGGCCACAACCAGCACGTCGCCTGGACCTTCACGACGACGGGCGCCGATACCGAAGATGTCTTCATCGAGCATGTAACCGCGGACGGCACGCAGTACGAGACCCCCGACGGGCCGAAACCCTTCGGCCACCGGCGGGAGGTGATCCATGTGCGCGGCCGGCCCGACGTGGTGCTTGACGTGCGCACGACCCGGCACGGCCCGGTGATCGGCCAGGGGCCAGACGCCCATACCGTGCTCACGGTCGAGATGGCGAGCCTGGCGCCGCACGATACCGCGGCGGACGGGCTGCTGGCACTCGACAATGCCCGCTGGGTCTCGGATGCGGGCCTTGCCGCGCAGAAGATCACCAGCCCGGTGCAGAACCTGATGGCCGCTGATACGGCGGGCAATATCGCCTTCTACACCACCGGCCGCGTGCCGATCCGGCGCAGCGGAGACGGCGCTTGGCCGGAGGATGGCGCGGATGGGCGGCACGACTGGACCGGCTGGGCCGCCGGCAGCGCCCTGCCGCACGACGTCAACCCTGCCTCCGGCGTCCTGCTCAATGCCAACGAACCGACCGTGGGGCGGGATTTTCCGGTCATGATCAGCCGGGACGCTTTCGGAGGCTGGCGCGCCGCGCGCATACGCCAGCTGCTGGATGCCCAGCCGCTGGACAGTCTTGAAAGTTTCGCGGCCATGCAGATGGACGTGGTGAGCGACTACGCCCGCCGCCTGCTGCCGGTGCTCAATGCCGTCATGGTGCCGAAAGACGATCCGGCGGCGCCGGCCGCTGCCCTGCTGCACGGCTGGGACGGGCGGATGGCCGCGCATGCGCCCCAGCCCCTCATCTTCAACGCCTGGATGGAGGCTTTCGGGGACCGCGTGCTGAAGGCGAACGGCGTGCCGCCCGATTCGGGTGCGGTGCTACGGGACAGCTTCGTCATGAGCCTGCTCGTCCCGGCCGGGGGCGAGGGCAAGGCCGCCGCTGTCTGGTGCGGGGGAGATTGCCGCCCCTATCTCCGCCCTGCGCTGGACGATGCCATGGCCAAGCTGCGGCCGCTCTGGGGCGCGCGCTACGCACGCTGGCGATGGGACCGCGCGCATAAGGCGCTCTTTGCCCATCCCATCGTCTCGCGCCTGCCCATCATTGGGGGCTTGGGCGACGCGCGCGTTCCGGTGCCGGGCGATGCCACGACGATCGACGCCGAAGCGCCGGGCTTCGGCCCCGGGCGGGAGGAATTCACCGCAGTGCACGGGCCGGAATTCCGCGGCGTCTATGACATCGCCAATCTCGATCGCAGCCTCTTCGTTATCGCGCCTGGGCAGTCGGGCGACCTTCTGGACCAGCACGCCTTCGATTTTCTGCAACGCTGGCGCACGGGTGGCATGGTGCAACTCGGACCGGAGCCAAATGTTGTTTCCCGCCAGATCAGGATCATGCCAAAATCGAAACCGTGAGCACGATGAACGCCATCCCCGTCGATGATGACAGCCTCACCTGGGGCGTCCCGAGCCGCCGCGTCGCGGCGTTCTTCATCGACAGCTTTCTGATCATGATAGTGACGCTGGGTTTCGCCTTCGTTTTCGCCTTCATCCACCTGATGAGCTTCGGCCTGCTGCGGGGGCCTGCGCATCTCGTGCTGCTGGTGGGCCTGATCTACCTCGCCGGATGGATGGCGAGCCCCGCCATGGCGACGCCAGGGCAGATGGCGGTCGGTCTCAGTGTGCGGCGCGCCGATGATCTCGGCCGGGCCACCCTGGTCCAGGCCATCGCCTTCACCGGCCTGCTCTACCTCACGCTGGTTGCCGGCGTGATCTGGCTTGGAGTCGCGCTCGTCACCACCCGGCGGCGCGCGATCCACGACATGCTGTCGGGTTTGGTCATCGTCCGCGCGGGTGCTCTGGAACCACGGCCATGGTGACACGACATCTGAACCGGCGGGTGTGCCCGCCCGGACCAGGAGGCGCAACGCGGCGATGAACTACCGGACCATCCGTCGGCCGAATTTCTTCTACACGACCGCGCCCCTGCCCTGCCCCTATCTTCCGGGGCGGACCGAACGCAAGGTGGTGACGGAGTTGACGGGGCCGGAAGCGGAGTCCCTGCATGACCGGCTTTCCCGCGCTGGGTTCCGCCGCAGCCATAACATCGCCTACGCGCCTGTCTGTCCGAATTGCCGCGCCTGCGTGCCGATCCGGATTCCTGTCGGCCTCTTTGAGGCCGATCGCGGGCTGCGGCGCATCGCCAAGGCCAATATCGCGTTGACCGCCCGGGAGGTGCCGGCGGTCGCGACCGTCGAGCAGTACCAGCTGTTCCAGCGCTACCAGCAAACCCGCCACGCAGACGGGGATATGGCGGCGATGAGCTTCTACGATTACCGCGCGATGGTCGAGGATACGCCGATCGATACCTTCGTCACCGAGTTCCGGGACCCGGCGCAGCGCCTTGTGGGCTGCTGCCTGATCGATCGGCTGGCCGATGGCCTCTCCGCGGTCTACAGCTTCTACGAAGCCGAAAGCGCCTTCAAATCCCTCGGCAGTTTCACGATCCTGCACCTTATCGGACAGGCGCGCACGATGGGCCTGCCCTATGTCTATCTCGGCTACTGGGTCTCCGAGAGTCGCAAGATGGCCTACAAGACCCGCTTTCAGCCCTGCGAGATTCTGACGGGCGGCGCCTGGCGGCTGATGGCGGCCACCGGCGAAACCGGGTCCGCCACCGAAGAGGCGCGTTTCAGCGAGGCAGTCTCCAGCGGCTGGCCGGCGGAGAGCGGCGCGGAATAACCCGCCGCCTCCGTTTCCGGATCCGGCTCAGCTCCAGCGGCGAACGACGCGACGGTAGCGCGGCTCCGGCGCGAAGGGGCTGGAGGGCGAGTGCAGCAGATAGCCCGCGAGATAGCCCACGGCCGCAACGCCAATGAGGGCAAGCAGGGGCTGCTCCTTCACCGTGCTGGCGACCGTGCTGCCCGCCACGCTCCCGGCCTCGTACACCTTGCCGCCAACCGCGCTCGCCTTGGCGCGCACCGTCTCTGCAGCGTGGCGCAGGGCGGGCTCGGCTTGGTCAGCGAAATCCCCGGCAGCTTCGGCCGCATCGGCCGCGACGCTGTCGATCGTATCGCGGGCATCGCCCCATGCCTGCTGTGCGCGGCCGGCGAACTTGTCGGCCTTGCCCTCGGCCTCGGTCTTCGTGTCGCCCGCAACGCCGCCCACGGCATCCTTGATGGTGCCCTTGGCTTCGTCGAAGGCGCCTTCGATGTGATCCTTGTTCATGCGTGACACCCTTTCTGATGGACGTGGCGCCGCCGCCAGGACGACGCCACTCGGAATTGAACCTTCAGATGGTGTGTCTATCCGCGATGGAAAGCTCCCCGCCGCGGATATCGGCCGTCAGGGGCGAGAGTGTGATCGTGTCAGATGGAAGCGAAACCGGCTTCATCCGACAGGTGAGCCACACTCGGCCGCTTCAGTGCCTAGTAGCCCGAACCCGGCACGATGCCGTTGCCCCTGGAGGTCATGCACTGGGCATAGGCGTTGTTGTAGATCTGCTGCAGGCCTTGCGCCTTGCGCTGGGTCTGGCCGGCGCCGATGGCCGAACCGCCGAGAAGGCCGGCGCCCGCGCCGATCGCCGCACCCATGCCGGCATTGCCGCCAGCTGCGCCGAGCAGCGCACCGGCCGCCGCACCGAGGCCGGTACCGATCGCGGCGGTCGCGACACCGTTGCCCTGGCTGTTCTGCGTCGCCGCCGGATAGGCGACGGTTTGCTGGGCGTAGTTCCGGCAGGTGTAATCGTCATTCTGGAAGAGCGTCAGGCTCTTGCCGGCGGGGGGAACGGCGGTGATGGTCGGCCCTGTCGGCGTCGGCGCCGCACAACCGGCCAGCAGGCCGACGGCGACCAAAGGCGCCATGATCTTGAAGGTGTTCAGCCGAGTCATCTGTCGTCTCCCTCTTTGGATGCGAAGCTTTCCAGTCCAGGGAAAGCGTTTCAACCTCTTAAATTATAAACAAATAATCTGGCCAGCCGGTTTGTCTTCCGGGATCGTTTAACATAGCGAAACGATGTGGTCGCCGAAAGTTCATGCTGGCCGGCGGGCACGCAACGCGGTCGAGAGCGTGCCGTCATCCAGAACTTCCAGCGCCCCGCCCATCGGCACGCCATGGGCGACACGGCTGACCGCCACACCGGCACCGGCCAATCGCTCGCTCAGCCAATGCACCGTCGCCGCACCATCCACGGTCGCCCCCAGCGCCAGAATGACCTCCGTAACCGTTCCGTCCTCCAGACGCGTCAGCAGGGGGCCGAGGTTCAGATCCTCCGGCCCGATGCCGCCCAGCGGCGAGAGCACCCCACCCAATACGTGGTAAAGGCCGCGATGCGCCCCCGCGCGTTCGATCGCCCAGAGATCGCCCACCCCCTCCACGACGCAGATCAGGCTGCGGTCGCGGTTCGGATCGGCACAGATCGTGCAGGGGTCCTGCGCATCCAGATTGCCGCAAATGTGACAGTGCTTGACTGCTTTTGCCGCCTCCACCAGCGCCTGGGCCAGCGGCAGCATACGGGTATCCGGTTGTTGCAGAAGCTTGAGCGCCGCCCGTCGCGCGCTGCGGGGGCCGAGCCCCGGCAGCTTTGCGAGCAGGCCGACCAGACGGTCGATCTCAGGGCCGCCCATGGATGCGGCGACCGGTCCTTAGAAGGGCAGCTTCATGCCGGGCGGCAGCTGCAAGCCGCCAGTCGCATTCTGCATATGCTCGGCGGTCATCGCCTCCACCTTGCGCCGCGCATCGGCATGAGCGGCGAGCATGAGATCCTCGAGCATCTCCATCTCGGCCGGATCGGCGAGCTTGGGATCGATCTTGACGCGCTTCATGTCGCCCTTGCCGCTCAGCACCACGGTCACCATGCCGGCGCCGGCCTGGCCTTCGACTTCGGCGGCTTCGAGTGCTGCCTGCATCTCCTGCATCTTCTGCTGCATCTGGGAGGCCTGCTTCATGAGGCCGGCGAGATTCTTCATCGGTCGTTCTCCATATCCATCTCGTCAATGAACTCCGCATCGGGCGGGGCGAATTCAGGCATGTCGTCGGGCAGGAGAAGATCGTCGGCATCGCCACTCTCCTCCTCGCCATCGGTCGCGGTCGCGGCGACAGGCGGCAGGCGGTATTCGTCCGCCAGCGGATCGCGCACCGATTGCAGGCGCGCGCCCGGGAAAGCCTCCATGATGGCGCGCACCAGTGGATGCTCCGTCGCCTCCTCCTCGCGCTGCAAATCGGCCGCCTGGCGCTGCTGGTCGATCGTGGGCTCCCCTTCGAGGGAGGAGAGCGCGATGGTCCAGCGCTGGCCCGTCGCCTCGCTGAGCAGGCCAGCCAGCCGCGAGGCGAGGTCGCGCGGCGCATCGGGCTCAGGCCGGATGTCGATCACCGGCGGCGCGTAGCGCACGAGGTGCACGGAATGAAGGAGATGGCCGTAGAGCGTCATCTCGTGCCGGTCGCGCACCAGTGAAATGACCTCGCGGAAGCTGCCGGGCGCCGGCTCGAACTGAGGCGCCTCTTCCCTTGTCTGCGGCAGGATGGCGGTCTCGGCCGCTGTCGCCGGCGCCGTCTCGGGCGCCGATGTCATGGCTACGGCGCGCAGCATTGCCCCGCCGCCGCCCGCGATGGCGCGCGCGCCGCCGCTACCGCCCGGAATGGGCCCGGACTCCGGCGCAGCCGCCGGACGCGCGATTTCACCCTGGCCCGCCAGCCGGCGGACAAGATCGCCCGGTGTCGGCTGGTCGGCCAGATAACAGAGGCGGATCAGCACCATCTCGGCCGCCGCCCTGCGGTCGGGCGCCTGCTCCACCTCGGAAACGCCTTTCAGCAGCATCTGCCAGGCGCGGCCGAGAACAGGGAGCGACAGGGCTTCGGTAAGCTCCACTCCGCGCAGGCGCTGCAGCTGTGGCAGATCCGCGCTCTCGCGCAGGTCGGGCGAGGCCTTGAGGCGGCTCAGCAGATGGGTGAGTGCGAGCAAGTCCTGCAAAACGAGCCCGGCATCGGCGCCGCGCTCATGCGCCTGGTCGAGCATGGCGAGGACCTGCGGCGCACGACCCGCCATCAGATGCTCGAAGAGATCGAAGACGAGCCCTTGGTCGGCAAGGCCGAGCATGTCTGCGACGGCTTCGACCGCGATCGATCCGCCTTCGACGGTACCCATCACAATTGCCTGATCGAGCAGCGAAAGCCCGTCCCGCACCGAACCGTCGGCCGCACGGGCGATCAGATCGAGGGCTTCCGGCGCGATCGCGACCCCTTCCTGCGCGGCGATGCGGCCGAAATGGGCAGCGAGCTCGGCCGCCGGCACGCGGCGCAGATCGAATTTCTGGCAGCGCGAGAGCACGGTGATGGGCACCTTGCGCAACTCGGTCGTCGCGAAGACGAATTTGACGTGCGGTGGCGGCTCTTCCAGCGTCTTGAGCAGCGCATTGAAGGCGTTGCGCGACAGCATGTGGACTTCGTCGATGATGAAGACCTTGACCCGGGCCTCCATCGGCCGGAAGCGCGTCGCCTCGATGATCTCGCGCACGTCGTCGACGCCGGTGCGGCTCGCCGCATCCATCTCGATCACATCCGGATGCCGGTCGGCCATGATGGCGCGGCAATTGGCGCAGACGCCGCAAGGGTCGGCGGTCGGGCCGCCCTTTCCGTCCGCGCCTGTGCAATTGAGGCAGCGGGCGATGATGCGGGCGGTGGTGGTTTTGCCGGTGCCGCGCACGCCGGTCAGCATGAAGGCATGGGCGATGCGGCCGGTGGCAAAGGCCCGGCGCAGGATGCGGACCATCGCGTCCTGGCCGATCAGATCCTCGAATCGCGCGGGGCGGTAGGCACGCGCCAGCACCCGGTAGGGCGCAGGCACCCCAGGCATGGCCGGCTCAGGCGCATCGCCGAACAGGCCGGGGCCGGCGGCGAGCGGTTCTGGCAGCAGGTCTTCTGAAACAGGATCGGCTTCGGTCACGCGACCTTCTAGACGATAGGAAGCCCGCCAAAGCAAGTGCGGAAGCGATGCGCCCCGCGGACGGCATAAGCGGGATCACGATTTTGGGAAAAGCGGGGGGCCGGACGCCGACCCGAGCGGAAACTCGTTGCGGCTGCTTCCTTCCGGACCTGACCGGGTTGGCGAGGCACTCGTCCGTCGCCGACCCCCCTGGCGAGGCTATCTACGCGCGGAGGCTGCCTCTCGCAAGCGTCATCGCCGCTTGTCCGGTCGGCCGTGCCATGCGAACAAAGCTCGTGCCCCAGATCGACTCCTTTTCCCCCATCCGCCCGCGCCGCCCCAACGTCTATACGGGCAGTCCGCTCGACCGAATGGCAGAACGCCGCGCCGATGCCGCCTTCATCGCGGAGGCACGCGCTCATCCTCACGCAATCGTGGCCCCGATCTGGCGGACCCAGAGTCTTTTCCTCGGTCAGGCGGCACGCTTCTTTTCCGTCGCCGAAACTGCAAGCTTCTCGCCACAGGAGGAGCACTGGATTTTCCTCGGCTATTGGGAACAGCGGCCGGTCTTCGCTGTCGATCTCAATCAACATGAGGAACCGCAGGGCCTTCTACCCGGGGACGGTGCCGCCTTCGCCGATATTCGCGGTCTCGGCGGCATTCTGCCTGTGGGTGAGGCGTCGATCCTCGCCTATGCCCGCGGCCTCATCCATTGGCAGAGCCGGACCCGCTTCTGCAGTGTCTGCGGCAGCCCCTGCGTGCCACAGAGCGCGGGCCATGTGATGCATTGCACGGGTTGCGGCACGGATCATTTTCCGCGCTCGGACCCGGCCGTGATCATGCTGGTCCTGAAGGAAGACCGCGCCCTCCTCGGCCATGCCAGCCGCTTCCCCGAGGGCATGTATTCGACGCTGGCCGGTTTCGTGGAACCGGGCGAAAGCCTGGAGGAAGCGGTGCGCCGCGAAGTCGCCGAGGAAACCGGCGTCATGGTCGGCGCCGTCTCCTACCATTCCAGCCAGCCCTGGCCCTTCCCGCAATCCCTCATGCTCGGCTTCCATGCCGAGGGGCTTTCGGAAGAGATCACCTTCCACGACGCGGAACTCGCCGATGCCCGCTGGTTCACCCGCGACCAGTGCCGCAATGCCGAGGCTCATGGCTTTCGCCTGCCCGGGCCGGACAGTATCGCCCGCCGCCTGATCGAGGACTGGCTCGCCGACGAGGCCTGAACTCAGCCCGTCAGGATCGCGTCCACCGTGCCGGTCCGGGCGAAGCAGTCGGAACCGTCGGCCACGGCCGCGCAGCACGGCGGAGTCGCTGGATTAGCGGAATCGCCCGAAGCGGTGGGCGCCGAAATGGCGCCGGAGTCGCACGCGGATCGCGGCGAGACGACGGCCGCTATGGGCCGCGCCCGGCTCCACCGGCCGACGTCCCCAGGGAAGAAGCCCGCGCAACTCCGCCAGGAAGCCACGCACCCGCGCGAGCGGCGGGCCGATGCGGATCATCGCCCAGGCCCGCGCTGCCCCAACCTTGCCATGCAGCCATGCGAACCATCCGATCGTCATCAGAGCAGGACGGCAGGCTTGGTAGATCCAGAGCGCCACGACGAGACCGACGCCCTTGACCAGCACCGCCACCATGGTCGCTGCGACGATTTTGCGATGAGCGAGAAGATAGGCCGCGTAGAAACCGCCGATATGGCTCATGGCTTCGGGAATGAGGAAAAGCGGGACTATGGCCCAGGCCGGCAGGGTCGCGAGCAGGGCTTCAAGCCGGCGCAAGGGGCCGAAATGCCGCAGCAGCCGGGCAATCGTCTGCAGGATCAGCTCGAAAAGCACGAGCAGCAGAGCCAGGGGCAACAACAGCGTGTCGCGCGGGCGACGCGCGGGCGGCCGCGCACTCGGCGGCTTCGTCTTCTTCATCGACGTCCTATAGCCGGAATAGCCTTCCAATGGCAGGGACCGCCCGATCTCGAAAGGGCGTTTTTGTGAATCCGCGCGGCCTCCGGTACAAGCGCGCGCTCCGGTCGTCCCGCCGTGCCGAGACCCTAGGATACGAACACCGATAATGGCATCCGCCTTCTTTCAGATCCGTAACCCGCTCCGGCGGCTCGACCGCTACATCCTGCGCCAGATCCTGGTCGCCCTGATCGCGGTCACGGTGGCGCTGGTTGCGCTGATCTGGCTCACTCAGTCGCTCCGCTTCGTCGAGCTGATCGTCAATCGCGGGCTGTCGCCCTTCGTTTTCCTTCGCCTCACCGTCCTGCTGGTGCCGAGCTTCGTCGCCATTATCCTGCCCATCACGATGTTCGTGGTGGTGCAGTTCGTCTATCAGAAGCTGGCCGGCGACCGCGAGCTGACGGTGATGCGCGCGGCAGGGATTTCTCCCTTCGCGCTCGCCCGCCCCTCCCTCGTGCTGGCAACCTTGGTCGCCGGCCTGTGCTTCTGGCTCAATATCTGGATCGTGCCGTCGAGCTTCACGGCCTTCCGCGAGTATCAGTTCGAAATCCGCAACCGGATCGCCGCCTTCCTCATCCAGGAAGGTGTCTTCACGACGATTTCCCAGAATCTCACCGTTTATGTCCGCAAGCGCGATCCAAGCGGGGTGCTGCACGGCATCCTGGTGGATGACGAGCGCGATCCTGCCAATGCCGCCACCATCATCGCCCAGAGCGGACGTATCGTGCCCGGGGCGCATGGCCCCCGGGTTATCCTGTTCAACGGCGCACGGCAGGAGGTGGACAAGAAGAGCGGCCGCCTGAACTTGCTCACGTTCAGCGAAAATGTGATCAACCTGGCCGCCAGCGCCAGCGGCGACGATACCCGCTTCCGCGATGATTCCGAGGTTTCTCTGCACGAGCTTCTGCACCCGTCCCCGGATGAGATCCGACCGCAGGACATTCCGAAATGGCGGGAGGAGGCACACCGCCGCCTGTCCGAACCGCTCACGGTCATCTCCTACACGCTCGTTGCCCTCGCCTCGGTCCTGACAGGCGCTTTCCGCCGCCATGGCGGTTTCGCCCGCCCGCTGATCGGTGTCGGGATCACCGTCGGACTCGTGGCGCTCGGCCTCAGCTTCGGCAACATGGCCGCGCGCAACAGCGCCTTCCTGCCGCTGGTCTGGATTCAGGCAGTCGGCCCCGGCCTTGTGGCGGCCTGGCTTCTCTTCAGACGCCAGCGCTTGCACGTGCCGCCGCCCGCGGCGGCGGCCAGCCAGCGCGAGGCCTGACGCTCTTGTTCCTCTCCCGCATCCTGGCAGGCTACATCAGCCGGCTTTTCACGATCTCGGTCGTCGCCATGCTGGGCGCACTGACGGGATTGGTCTCGCTCTTCGACTTCCTCGAACTCCTCCGCCGCTCGGCGACACGCCCGGACGCGACCTTCGGCCTCGTGGTCGAGATGGCGCTGCTGCGCGTGCCCTGGGCGATGCTGCAGATTCTGCCGTTTGCGATCTTGCTGGGCGGCATCTGGGCCTTCTGGCGCCTCGCCCGCTCCTCCGAACTCGTGGTCGCCCGTGCGGCCGGGCTTTCCGCCTGGCAATTCCTCCTCGGCCCCATCATCTGCGCCTTCGCGCTTGGCGTTTTCGCGGTCATCGCGGTAAGCCCGGTCTCGGCCATGCTCTTCGCCCACGCGAATGCCATGGAGGAGACCTTCCTGGACGCCGGGGGCGGGCCGCTGGCACTGAACGGCGGCCAGCTCTGGCTGCGCCAGGGAGACGAGACGAAGCAGAAGGGCGGCTTCGCCATCATTCACGCGACGGGCGTGATGCGGCGGGGCGCGGTGCTGACCACCGGCCCGATGACGGTCTTCCGCATCGGGCCCAACGACAAGATGATCGACCGGATCGAAGCACATAATGCAAAGCTCTCCCCAGGCGACTGGCTTCTCTACGGTGCCCGTGTCCTGGTCCCTGGCCAGGTGCCGACGCCGCCGGATGTCATGACGCTGCCCACGGATCTCAACGTGAACCGCATTCAGCAGAGCTTCGCGGCGCCCGACGCCCTCTCCTTTTGGCAGCTGCCGGGCTTTATCCGGGTGCTGGAGCGGTCGGGCTTTTCCTCCGTCGCCCACCGGCTGCGCTTCCAGGCGCTGCTGGCGTTGCCACTGCTCTGCGCCACCATGTCCCTGGTCGCGGCCGGCTTTTCGATGCAGACGAGCAGGCGAGGCGGTATTGCCCGAATGATCGGCGGCGGCGTCGCCTCGGGCTTCGCACTTTTCATGCTGTCGCAGGTCGCGCAGCAATTCGGGCAGTCAGGCGCGCTTCCCGTGGTATTGGCTGCCTGGGCGCCGGCGGCCGCAGGCCTCATGCTGGCCCTGTCGCTGCTCCTGCATCTCGAAGACGGTTGAGGACCCGCCCGATGTCTAAGACTTCTGCCATCCGCCGTCGGCGCGGGGCCCCGAAAAGCCTCTCCCGCCCATCACCCGGCGCGCCGCTGCACGGCCCCCGTCTCTGCCCCCGGCTTGGCCTGCGCCTCGGCCTGCGCCAGGCGCTGCTCGGCGCCGTCTCACTCGCGACCGTCAGCGGCATCCCGAGCCTCATCCTAGAGGCACGCGCCCAAACCGCCGGAGCGAGCTTCAACCAGCATCAGCCGGTCACCTTCAAGTCGGACCGGATCGACTACAACCAGAAGAGCAACATCGTCACGCTCTCGGGCCATGTCGAGGCTTGGCAGGCCGGCCACGTCCTGTTCGCCGATCGCGTGCTCTACGATCGCAATACCAATATCGCGGACGCGGTCGGGCATGTCGTGCTGGTCTCGCCGGATGGCAATGTCGTCTATGGCAACTATGCCGAGCTCAGTCAGGACATGACGAACGGCATCATCAGCCAGATCAACGTCACCCTGCCGCAGAACGCCAAGCTCGCCGCCAATGGCGCGCGCCGGACGGAGGGCAAGGTCAACGAGCTCAGCCGCGCCGTCTACACTGCCTGCGACGTCTGCGCGAAACATCCCAACAGCTATCCCTTCTGGCAAATCACGGCGCAGAGCGCGACCCAGGACCTCCAGCACCACCTGATCGAGTATCAGGACGCGACGATGGAATTCTTCGGCGTGCCGGTGCTGTGGATGCCCTATTTCTCGCATCCTGACCCGACGGCGAAGCGGATGAGCGGCCTGCTCATCCCCAATGCGGGTGTGAACAGCCATATCGGCGCCTTCACGAGCATTCCCTACTATTGGGTGATCGACAAATCGACGGACGCGATCATCACGCCGATCCTCTCCAGCAAAGAGGGCCTGGCCGGCGACTTAAAGCTGCGTCACAGCTTCAACTTCGGCGCGCTCAATGTCGATGCGTCCAGCGGCTTCGACAAAGGCCAGCTGCAGGGTGCGCTCTTCGCCAACGGGCAGTTCGACCTGACGCCCTCCTGGCGGGCCGGCTTCAATATCCAGCGCGCCTCCTCGGTCTCCTATCTGAACGACTACTCGATTCTGCCCAACGCCAACGAGTTGCAGAGCAATCTCTACCTCGAGGGCTTCGGCGCCGGCTCCTATGCGCGGATCGAGTCGAGCTTCTACCAGGGCTTGGTCGGCAGCGTGACGAACAGCCAGCTGCCGCTTGTCCTGCCCTACGCGACCTATTCCTTCACCAGCCTGCCGGACGGGCTTGGCGGCACCACCTCGATCAATCTCTCCGCCTTCAATATCGAACGCACCGACGGCACCAATACCCAGCGGGCCGCGATCAGCGGCGACTATTCCCTGCCCTTCCAGGACAGTCTCGGCGAGCAATGGAGCACGGTCTTCCATTTCGACGCCGCCGGCTACAACGCAACCGGACTGAACGAGTTCCCGAACTACGACACGGCGCATGACAGCGCCTCCGAGGTGCGCGCCCTGCCCCAGGTCGCGCTCAACTACAGCTGGCCGATCGTCAATGATTCCGGGCGCTTCGGCTCGCAGCTCATCAAGCCGATCGTGCAGCTGATCGCCGCACCGATCATCAGCAACAACGTCGACACGACCAATATCCCGAACGAAGACAGCTTCGACTTCCAGTTCACGGATGCGAACCTCTTCGGCTTCAACAAATACCCAGGGATCGACCGGCTCGAAAACGGCATGCGCGCCAATGTCGGCCTCCAGGGCACCTGGTTCTTCAACAATGGCGCGACACTCGACGGCCTCATCGGCCAGTCCTACCGCGCCCATACGGACGACACCTTCGCGCCGGACTCCGGGCTGAACGACAATGTCTCGGATATCGTGGCGCGGCTGACCTATACGCCGACGAGCTGGCTCAACTTCACCTATCGGACCCGGCTCGACCATGAGAGCCTGCAGGACAAATATACGGATACCTTCGTCTCCGCCGGGGTTCCGGCGCTGCGGGTCAGTGCGGGCTACCTCTATTCGGCGACCGATCCCTATTACTATTACGACGGCAGCCCTCCGCCCGCGGAATATTACACGCCGCGCAGCGAGGTGACCTTCGGCCTCAATACCCACTATCAAAGCTGGAGCTTCAACGGCGCGGTCCAGCAAAACGTCGAGACGGGAAAGCTGGACAACACCAATGTCGGCCTTGGCTGGCAGAATGACTGCTTCGGCATCAATCTGAACTATTCCCACAGCAATACGACGATCGACGGGGAGAACGGCTCCACCACGGTGCTGCTGACCATCACTCTCAAGACGATCGGCGCTCTCGGCCTGAACGCGCTCTAGAGCGTGATCGTGCCCTCTAGAAGCGATTTGGCTTCCATAGAGCACGTGAATCACACTCTAAGCTATTGATAAGGGTTTGATTCACGGTTCAGATAAATCGCTCGCGCCATTCAATCTGAACTGATCAGACGCTAGATGCCCATGATGTCAGGAGTTTTGAACAAAGCCATGTCCTTCCGCCTGAAACTCATCTGCCTGGCTGTCGTGCCAGGCTGGCTCATCTGCGCCAGCCTGAGCGCGCCCAGGGCGGAGGCACAGACCGCGACGATCGCGGCCGTCGTCAATGGGGACGTGATCACCAGTGAAGACGTCAACAACCGCGCGCGCTTCTTCGCACTGGCCACCGGTCAGGCACCCTCCCCCGACATTGTGGATCGCCTGAAACCGCAGATCCTGCAGCAGCTCATTAACGAGCGGCTGGAAATCCAGGAGGCCGAGCGTCGCAAGATTGTTGTCTCAGACAAGGAAGTGGCGGCGGCCATCGGGAATATCGAAAAGAACAACAACATGCCGCCCGGCGGCCTGCGCGCGAAGCTGAAGGGGCTCGGCGTCAACATCGATACGCTGATCGCCCAGGTGCGCACTCAGATCGGCTGGAACCAGGTGTTGCGCCAGGTGGTGGGTGAGATGGGGCGGCCCACGGCTGCCGACATCGACCGCCAGATCGCTCTGCAGAAGCAGAACAATGGTCAACCGGAATATAATGTCGGCGAGATCTTCATTCCCATCAACTCGCCGCAAGCCTCGGCTGGCGCGCAAAAATTCGCCGATACCGTGATCGCGCAGCTGCGCCAGGGCGCACCCTTCCCGATCATCGCCGCCCAGTTCAGCCAGGGTGAGACGGCGCTGCAAGGCGGCGCGCTCGGCTGGGTAGGGGCCGACCAACTCGACCCCGCGGTTGCGCAGCTCGTGTCCCAAATGCCGGTGGGTGCCATCAGCAACCCGATGCCGGTCGCGGGCGGCATCACCATCGTCCAGTTGCGCGGCCGTCAGATCGCGGGGCAGACGGATACCGGGGGCCTGGAGCTGAACGTGCGGCAGGTCTTCCTGCCCTTCAGCTCGCCGCTCAATACGGCCAACCCGACCGCCCAGCAGCGCGCGACCATCCAGAAGATTCACGCGATCGCCCAGAGTGCCAAAAGCTGCAGCGACATCGAAGCGGCGAACGCGGCGGCCGGCAATGTGAAGCCGTCCAACCCCGGCCCGGTCAATCTCGCCCAGGTGACGCCGCCGCAGTTCAAGGACCTTCTGTCCAAACTGCCGGATGGCAAGGCGAGCCCGCCGCTGATCGCGGATAGCGGCGTCTCCCTCGTCATGATCTGCGGTCGGACCACCCAGGCTCAGGTCCAGCCTTCGCGGGATCAGGTCGCCGAGGAACTGTTCCAAAGCCGGGTCGGCCTCGCCGCCCAGCAGACCCTGGACGAGTTGCACCGCCAGGGCTCGATCCAAATCATGCAGAAGTCGTGACCGAAGCCCGGCCCGGAGCCGGAATTCCTCTTCCGTCGCTGCAAACGGTGATCGCCCGGCATCAGTTCCGGGCGAAGCATTCGCTTGGCCAGCACTTTCTGCTCGATCTCAACCTGACGGCCAAGATCGCGAGCATCGCGGGCGATCTCGCCGGACGTCAGGTGGTGGAGGTGGGCCCCGGCCCCGGCGGCTTGACCCGCGCGCTGCTGCAGACCGCCGCCGCGCACGTGACGGCGATCGAGATCGACCCGCGCGGCGTCGCGGCGGCCGAGGAACTGGCGGCCCATTATCCCGGACGGCTGACGGTCGTGGCGGGCGACGCCATGAAGCTGGATGTGGTGGCGCTGGTGCCGGGGCCGCGGCAGATCGTCGCCAATCTGCCCTATAATGTCGGCACCCCGCTGCTGATCGGCTGGCTGCGCCAGGCGGCGGCCTTCGAAAGACTGACGTTGATGTTTCAGGAGGAGGTGGCGCAGCGCATCGTGGCCGCACCCGGCACCAGCGCCTACGGGCGGCTCGCGGTCCTCGCGCAATGGACCTGCACCGCTGCCCTCGCCCTACGCATCCCTCCCGAGGCTTTCACGCCGCCGCCCAAGGTTCATTCAGCCGTGGTGAGGCTGCTGCCCCATGCGGAGCAGCCCACCCCCGCCCTCCTCTCGGCCATGGAACGCGTGACACATCACGCCTTCGGCCAACGCCGGAAGATGCTGCGCGCCGCGCTTAAGCCGCTCGGCGGGGAAGCCTTTCTCGGTCGAGCGGGCATCGAGCCGACGCGGCGCGCAGAAACCTTGACGGTCGCTGAATTCGACCGTCTCGCCCGGCTGCTGCTGGAGGGCGCGCAGCCAGAGGCGTAGGGCCGAAGGCGATCACGAGGGCTGGTTGGTCACGCTCAGCACGCGGGCATTCAGCTGGTCGGCTGAATGGTCCGGATTGCCGGCAACGGGGCCGCTCGTCGCCGCCCGGATCTGGCCGACCTGCTGATGGACCACATCCGGGCTCGGCGGCACCATCATACCGGACTGGGCCGGAAGTGGCGCCATGCCGGGACCACCCGGGGGCTGTACCGCGGCCATCGCACCCGGCGGCTGCGCCATCGGGCTCAGCGACTGAGCAACCTGCAGATGCCGTTGCAGCGTGGGCAGGCTCTCCTGCGCATAGGTTCGGAGCGCACCACTCTGACCGTTCTGAACCTCTGCCTCGAACAGCCGGATCGCATGCTCATGACCACGCACCATCGCGTGATTGAACATCGCGTCGAACTGATCGGGCGGCGCCGCCTGCAGCTTCTGGTACAGGGCCGCTTCCATCGGGCCAGGCTGCGGCGCCGTCTGCAGCATCAGCGTGCTGGCAATGTGGGACAGCTCCATGTTCGACTGCGTATGGTCCTGCACCAACATCTGGCCGAAATTGCGCTCGTTCTGGGTCTGCCCCCGCTGCACGGCGAGATTGCCCAGCATGATTTCGGCCTGGTTGATGCTGGAGGCCCGCATCACAAAATGCGCATCCCCCACCGTGGCTGCCGGATTGCCGGCCGTATCCGCCGGCAGGACGGTGTCGGTGCCGGCCACCTGGCCGGGCTTGAGCGTGATTGTCTGGGTCGCGGCCGCGCTTGCAGGTCCGGTCGC
>Ga0310811_10003170_pt1 | contig 20667 bp, 19 predicted proteins | sample YCmetagenome_FD_207642 | JGI IMG/M metagenome (GOLD analysis project Ga0310811, IMG submission 207642) | Soil microbial communities from experimental microcosm in Duke University, North Carolina, United States - YC | ecosystem: Engineered > Artificial ecosystem > Soil microcosm > Unclassified ...
GTACGAATCGCGTCCGGCGAACAACATTGCGCAGCTGCGGGAGCAGGCGCGGCAGGCCGGACCGCCGCCGCTGATCAAGCTCAACGAAGTGCTGCCCGAAATCCGGTTCAACAACACGAGCATCCGCGACATCCTCAACACCATCGCCAACATCACGGGCATCAACATCACCTACGACCGCGACTATCAGGATCGCGCCTACACGGTGCTGCTGACCGGTGTGACGCTCGACCAGGCGCTTAATCAGATCCTCTCGGCCAATCAGCTCTTCTACAAGGTGTTGAACCAGAACACCATCATGGTGATTCCCGACACCGCGCAGAAGCGTGCCAACTACGAAGAGCAGGTCATACGCACCTTCTACGTGTCGCATGCCGATGCCACGGAACTGGCGCAGATAATCAACCAGATCATCCGTGTGCCCGCCATGGCAGTGCAGCCGATGATCGCGCCGAACAAGACGAACAACACGATCACGATCCGCGCGACGACCGCTGTGGCGGCGATTATCGAAAAGATGATCGAGTCGAACGACAAGCCGCGCGCCGAGATCGTCATCGACGTGCAGATCCTCGAGGTCAGCCGCGAGCGGGCCAAGCAGTTCGGTCTCGATCTGTCGAATTACCAGATCAACGCTATCTTCTCCCCCGAGTCCGACCCACGCGGCACGACGGGCGGCACCACTCCGACGGCGACGTTGAACACGACCCCCTCGTTCAATCTGAACACCGTCACGAGGGGCGTTTCCACGGCCGACTTCTACCTGGCCGTGCCGTCGGCAGTCATTCGTTTCCTGGAGACCGACTCGGACACGAAGCTCGTTGCCAAGCCGCAGCTGCGCGGCGCGGAAGGGCAGAAGATCACGCTCAACCTCGGCGACGACATTCCCATCCCCTCGACGGTGTTCACGCCCCTTGCCACCGGCGGCGCCAACACGAATCCACTGACCTCGTTCAACTACCGCACGGTCGGCATCGTGGTGGAAATGACCCCGCGTGTGACGATCGAAGGCGACGTTATTCTCGACCTCTCCGTGGAGAACAGCACGAAGGGCGTAGATGTGAACGTTGCTGGCTCGAACCTGCCCTCGTTTGGCACGCGCAAGGTGGTCACGAGGCTGCGGCTGCGTGACGGCGAAGCAAATCTGCTTGCCGGCCTCTTGCGAGAAGACGAGCGGAGAACGCTGCGTGGGGTCCCTGGTGTCCTGCGTCTTCCGATCGTGAACAAGCTGTTTGCGTCGAACGACACCGACATCCGCACCACCGACATCGTGATGCTGCTGACGCCGCGCATCGTGCGCACGCAGGAGATCACCGCAAGCGATCTCAGCCCGATCTTCATCGGTACGCAGCAGAACCTCGGGCTCAACGGACCACCACCGTTGATCGCTGCACCAGCCGAACCGGCGCCTGGCGCGCCGGCGGCACCCGCCGCTCCTGGTGCTGTAACGCCCGCGCAGCCTGCACCGGCGCCGGCACCTGCGCCCGTGCAACCGGGGGCGCCGAATGCGCCTCCTGGCGGTGCTGCTAATGCCGCGCCGGGAGTGTCGATTGTTCCTCCGGGAAGCTCGCCCATTCCCGGCACGACGGCTGTAACCGCCGCGCCCACACCGTCGGCGTCCGCGCCTGCTGTTGCTCCGGCTGGCGCGCAGCTGATCGTGACGCCGCCTGGCACCGATTTCCGCGTCGGCGCGGGTCCGTACACGGTTGCGATCTCGGCGACCAACGCGTCAAGGCTGTCCGGGATGTCGCTGACGATGACCTTCAACCCGGCGGCTCTCCGCGTGCGCGCAGTTCAGGAAGGGAGCTTCATGCGCGCGGGCGGAGCGCAGGCGACATTCACTCAGATGGTGGATGCCTCTACCGGCCGGATTGATATTGCCATCGTGAGAACCGGCGATGCGACCGGCGTTGCCGGGACGGGGCTGCTCGCAGCGGTGGTGTTCGATGCTGTTGGCGGCGGATCCGCAAACCTTGCCATTACGGGGACGGCGACAGCGCCGGGCGGCTCGGCGGCGTCGCTGCAGGTATCGCCAGTGCCGGCGGTGACCGTCCGATAAGACAGATGTTCAAGGGTCATCGCGGATACACCTTCATTGAGCTACTCGTGGTCGTCACGATCCTGATGATCCTTGCGTCAGCCGTGCTGCCGCTGGCGCAGGTGACGTCGCAGCGGCAGCGCGAAGCGGAGTTGCGCCGCAATCTCCGTGAGATCCGGACCGCGATCGACAAGTTCAAAGTGTGGCCCGAGCCAACGATGCGACGGGTACGAAGTTGAAATTCCTGCGGCGCATCCCTGTTGATCCGATGACCAACGGCATGGAGTGGGGGCTGCGGTCCTATCAGGACAAGCCCGACTCGACGTCATGGGGCGGGCAGAACGTATTCGATGTGTATACGAAGAGCGACGGCACGGCTCTGGATGGAACGAAGTACCGTGACTGGTAAGCGACCCATTCGGATCCCCAATCCCGGATCCCGGATCACCGGATTCACCCTCATCGAGGTGATGGTGGTGATGGCGCTCATCGTCGTGCTGGCCAGCGTCGGCCTGACGCTCTACTCGAACAGCGTTACCCGCGCGAAGGAATCAGTGCTGAAAGAAGACCTCTTCCGGATGCGCGACGCCATCGATCAGTACTACGCCGACAAGGGACAGTACCCCGCCACTCTGCAGGATCTCGTATCCGACAAATACCTCCGGGCGATTCCCAAGGATCCGTTCACGAACTCGGTGGACACGTGGCGGGAGGTTCCGTCGGAACCGGATCCGAACAATCCGACCGCGCAACCCGGCGTGTACGATGTGAGGAGTGGCTCCGAGCTGACCGCACTCGACGGGACCAAATATTCGGAATGGGATTGATGAAGCTCTTTGTTCACGCGGTGCTCGTCGGTCTGGTGGCGCTGCTTGCGGCATGCGACAAGGTGCCGCTGCTAGCTCCGGCGAACTCGTCGATCACGCTTTCCGCCAACGCGACGACGGTTCCCACCAACGGCAGCGTTGGATTGACGGCATTTGTCTCGGAATCAAGTGGGACCCCCGTTCAGAACGGCACCACGGTGCGTTTCACGACGACACTCGGTGCGGTTACGCCGACTGAAGCGCAGACGACGAACGGGGTAGCGGTTGCCACGTTCCAGGCGGGCGCTTCCTCCGGCGTTGCGGAGATTCACGCCATCTCCGGCGGTGCAGCGGGCACCAGCGGTACCGGCACCACGGCGACGACGACGAACGTCGTGAAGATCACTGTTGGTTCAGCGGCGGCGACGAAGATTTCTGTGCGGGCGAATCCGTCCACTGTGGCGGCGAGCGGAGGGACGGTTGAAATATCTGCCAGCGTCACCGGCGGAGCGAGTTCGACTGACAACAATCCGGTCGCTGGCGTTCCCGTCAGCTTCTCAACGACTGCTGGAACATTGAGTTCGACGACCGCGATCACCGACCAGAACGGGGTCGCGGAGGTGTCGCTGACGACGAACAGGAAGGCGACCGTCACGGCGAGCGCAGGCGCGGCCACCCCCGCAACGGTCGACGTCAACGTCAACCCGGCGGCCTCGGTGACGCTGTCGGTGACTCCGGCCAGTCCCGCGGTCGGCCAGCCGGTGTTGCTCACCGTCACGCCGGCTACCGATACCTCACCCAACGTAGTCATCGACTGGGGTGACGGCAACACCTCGTCGCTCGGTACGGTGCGGTCCGCGCAGACGGTTGGCCATTCGTACCGCAACCCAGGTAGCTATGGCATCACTGCCACTGCGAATCAGGATGGCATCACCTATCAGACGACGACGTCTGTCACGGTTGCGCCGCCGCCGAGTGTCGCCATATCGGTGAGCCCGAGCAGCGGAACCACCACGACAACCTTCGTATTCACCGTCACACCGGCAACGGCCAACGGCGTAAAGGACGTGACCCTCGATTTCGGTGATGGTGATTCGATCGATCTCGGCGCGATCAATTCAGCGTCGACCGTCAGCCACCGCTACGGCAGCACCGGCAGCTACAGCGTGAAAGCGACGGAGACCGATGGGAGCGGCAATACCACCACCGCCGTTACGGTGGTGACGGTCACGCCGTAAGCAATCATGCGCCAGAAGAACGCCGGCTTTGCGATGGCGGCGCTGCTGGTCGGGATGACCATCATGGCCGTCTTCATGACGATGGCGTTGCCCGCGTGGAAGACGGCGATGCAGCGCGAGAAGGAAGCGGAGTTGATCTTCCGCGGTCAGCAGTACGCGCGCGCCGTCATGCTGTTCCAGCGCAAGTACGCCAACACGTTTCCGCCCACGCTCGACATCCTGCTAAACGAGCACTTCCTCCGCAAGAAGTACAAAGATCCGATGACGAATGACGGTGAGTTCCAGGTCCTCTACGCGAACCAGCAGACGTCGGGGCAGCCGGGCGCCGCTGGCGGCACCATTCCGACGCAGGGGCAGCCGCAACAACGCCCGACGACAGTTGTCGGCACGCCTATCGCGCAGGGCGGCATCATCGGCGTGGCGAGCAAGAGCACGGCGACGTCCCTTCGCGTCTACAACGGGCACGACAAGTACAACGAGTGGGTGTTCGTCGCACAGCAGGTGAGCAACCGCGCCGGTGCGCCGACTGGCTCGCAGACTCCGACAGGCGGTATCAACCTGCCGGGCGGGCCTCCAGGCGGTATCGGCGGGCGCGGACGTGGTGGCCAGGGCCAGCAGCCGGGCGGGTTCCCTCCTGGAGAAGGCAGGGGCGGCCGCGGTCAGGGCAATCAGCCGCAGGGTCCGTTCGGTCCGCGCGGCGGCGCTCAGGGTGGGCCGTTTGGTTCCAATCCGGGCAGCGTCTTCGTGCCTGCGCCGGGCCGCGGCGGACGCTGACGGCTACGATGAAATTGTTCGCCGCACTCTCAACACTCGTCTCGCTGGTGGGCGCGCCCGCCGTGGTGCGAGCCCAGGATTTACCGGCGCATCCGATCACGCCAGGTGAACGTGCAAAGTGGGTAGGCACATCGGTGTACGGACCGCGAAGCCTGACGGCCGGCGTATTTGTCGCCGGCATCCAGACGTACACCGACTGGCCGGAGGAGTGGGAACATAGCTGGCGTGGCTTCGGTCGGCGCTACGTTGGCCGTGACGCGGCGATTGCCACGTCGAACTCCATTGAAGCCGCACTCGGATCGGCATGGGGCGAAGATCCGCGGTACTTCCGCTGTTCGTGCGACAGCCTGCGCGATCGCGCGGCGAACGCGGCGAAGCTCACATTCCTCGCGCGACGCGCCGACGGACATCTGGCGCCGGCCTGGGCGCGCTACGCGGGAACGGCGAGTGGCAGCGTGATACAGAACGCGTGGCTGCCGCCGTCGCTCGACGAATGGCAGCAGGTGGCGCTGCGTGAAGGAACCGCGTTCGCTGGCAGATTCGTCGGCAATCTCTGGTCCGAATTCTGGCCTGACATCCGGCGTCACCTGCCCGGAAAATAGCGATCAGCGCAATTCGCTGATCACTGAATCGTGCACGGCTGGGCGTATCCGCTTGATCGCCTCGTTGCTCCTGGTCGGATGCACGCGGTTGGTCAGCAGCACGACGTAAACATCCTTCTCTGCATCAATCCACAACGACGTCCCGGTAAACCCCGTGTGGCCGAATGCACGCGCCGACATCTTCGTTCCACACGATGAAGTCGGCAGCATCGTGTCCCAGCCGAGCGCGCGCGAGCTGCCGGGAATGTCCGCTCGTTTCGAAACGAACTCCTCGAGTGTGGTTCGGCGGAATACACCCGAGCGCCCATCGAGCACCTGCATCAGATGGCGGGCATACGCGCCTACGGATGCGGCCGTGCCGAATAGCCCCGCGTGCCCGGCGATGCCGCCGAGCGCGGCCGCGTTCTCGTCGTGCACTTCGCCGACGAGCAGCCGTCCGCGCCATTGGTCGAACTCGGTCGGCGCTGTGCGCGCGCGCCATAGTTGCGGCGGGTTGAATTGGAGCTCTTCGACGATGCCCATCTGCGAGAGCATCAGCGCGAAGCGCTCGGTCAGTGCCATCCGCCCGTGGACGATGAAGCCAAGCAGGATGAAATCGAGATCGCTGTATATCGAGCGCGTGCGCGGCGCGTACTCGAGTGGCTCCGCGGAAATGGCGCGCTCGTACATCTCGCGACCGTCAAGCTGCTTGTAATAAGGACGCCACGCCGGCAAACCGGAACAATGCGCGAGCAGATCGCGCAGCGTGACACCGGACCGATCCTCGTGTCGCCATTCGGCAACATGGCCCGATACGAGGTCGTCAAGCGCGAGCACTCCGCGCTCGAGCTGCTGCATCACCAGCGGGGTTGTGGAGATGACTTTTGTGAGCGAGGCGAGATCGAAGATCGTGTCGTCGGTGGTGCGCGGAGCGTCGTCGGCGTAGGTAAGGCGGCCGAACGCCTCGCGCCACAGCATCTGGCCGGTTGTGCCGACTTCGATGACGGCAGCAGGAAAAGCGCGCTCGGACGTCGCCTGGTCGAGCAGCTGCCGTGCAGCGTGAAACATCAGGGAACGCGGTTGGCGATGCGCGCAAACCCCGCCGGCGGCGTCGTCACTGGTACCCACACGGGGCGCCCGGCTGCAAACGCAGCCATCTCCGAAAGCTGCGCGGCGACTTTGGCTGCGTCACCCGCAGCGACAATCGGGCAGAGCGCGTCGAGGAACCCGTTGTCCACCCAGGTTCGCCAATCCTGCAGATGATCTCGCTCGGCAATCGCCGGATCAAATGTGATCGCGGCGCTCACGATCGCCTCGGGGCGGACGGCCTTGACCGCACTGCGGAGTCGCGCGACCAGCGCCGTGAGCTGCGACTGACGGAACAGGCGCCATTGCTCCGGCAACTCGTTTGGATATGCGAATGGATCGATCGCCTCGGCGGAGTCGATGCGCTGACGTTCGGCGAGCGTCAGCTGCGTCCGCATTGCGTCGCGGAATGCGGCGATCGACCTGCCGCTGTAATCAAAATCGGCGGCCGGGTACTGCGCGTGATCGAAATAGACACCGTCGAACGCGTAGCGCGCGGCGAGCGCGCGCACGATTTCGGCGACGTATGCCGCGGCGTCCGATTGCGTGGGGGAAACGTAGAGGCCATCAGCACGATCGGTGTTGGCGCGTGTCCAGCGGGCGAGCCGCCCCAGATAGTCCGGACTATGTACATCGATAGTCAGCAACTCCGCGGCTAGCGCGCGCGGAACCATCAGCCATTCGGGGTGTTGATAGACGACGTGGGTGCGCGCAAACGGCAGCTCTCCGGGCGACGTGACCCGCGCGATATCGATCCACGCATGCACCCGCATTCCGACCGTATGCGCCTGCGCGATCGTCTCCGCGATCGGGTCGAACTGCGTCACGGTCGCGTCGTCGTCCAGCGCCTGGATGAAGAGAGTGTTGAACCCGGCGTTTGAGGCGGAGGTGACGAACCGCCGGATAGCCTCTTCGGACTCGACGTTGGCGCGACGGACCCACAGTGGGCGTACCGTGTCGGCCGGTTCGGCCGCCTGCAGCGGAGAAAGGATGGAAACGAGCGCACAAAGAATGGGCGCGATGAAGAGAAGCGGTCGTCTCATCTGGAAGAAGCGCTGACTGTACTACAATTTTCGGAGGATGCATGTGCTCGGCATAGATGCGGGCGGCACAAAAACGATGTGTCTGCTCGCCGACGAGGATGGCCGCATCATCGGCGAAGCGCGCGGCGGCGGCGCGAACCTGCAGGCGGCGGGCGAACTCGAGGTAGAGAAAGTGCTGCATCACGTGATGGATGCCGCGATTGGCGATCGAGACGTTCGTCCGCAGGCTATCTGTCTCGGCATCGCTGGGGTCGATCGCCCTGACGATACAGCCGCGGTCGAGAGCATCATGCGCCGCATCGGGTTCAAGGCCAAAGTGATCGTCGTAAACGACGCACTGGTTGCGCTGGTGGCGGGGGCTGAAGATCGCGAGGGTGTCGTCGTGGTCGCAGGAACTGGATCAATTGCCTACGGCCGCGACTCGTCCGGTCGCGCCGCGCGAGCCGGTGGATGGGGGTATCTGCTAGGCGATGAGGGCGGCGGCTTCTGGATCGGCCGCGCCGCATTGACCGCAGTTGTGAGGCAATTCGATGGACGCGGCCCTGCCACGCTGCTGACGCCGATGATTCTCGACCACCTCGATCTATCCACGCCCAAACAGTTGATTCACGAGATTTACTACCGCGACGTTCATCGTCACACGATCGCGGGTATCGCGGGCCTGGTGCAGCGGGCGATGGAACAGCGCGATGCGATTGCCGCGGATATCCTCACGCGCGCCGGCGGGGAGCTCGCATCGGCTGCGGCTTCCGTCATCGGCCGCCTGGAGATGCGCGGCAAGGCGTTTCCGACCGTCCTTGCGGGCGGGATCTTCCGCGGCATTCCGTGGCTTGTCGAGGATGTGACGCGACGGCTGTCGGAGATCGCACCGCGCACGCACGTGCGACGGCTTGAAGTCGAGCCGGCAATCGGCGCGGTGCGGCTCGCGCTGGCGGCAGCGCGCGGGTCGTTCGCACTTCCCACGTATGTTTGAGTCCGCGTGACCATTACCGTCCTCAACAACAGCGAAGAGGTTGCTGACGCGCTCGCGCAACGTATTGCTTCTGCGCTCCGCGCGAAACCAGATGCGGTGCTCGGTCTCGCATCCGGTCGAACCCCTGTTGACGGCTATGCCGAAATGCAGCGGATGCACGCGGCAGGGAAGATGGACTGGTCGCGCGCATCGACGTTCAATCTGGATGAATTCGCCGGCGTCGCGGCGACACACCGCGGCAGCTTCCGCTCGTTCATGGAGGAGCATCTGTTCCGCGGCGTGAACCTGCAGCGAAACCGCATTCATTTTCTGGACGGCGTTGCCGCGGATCTGGATGCCGAATGCCGGCGCTACGAACAAGCCATTGCTGCGGCCGGCGGAATCGATCTGCAGCTGCTCGGCATCGGCAGCAATGGCCACGTCGGCTTCAACGAGCCAGCCGACGATCTTCCGGTGCACACGCATCGTGTGACGCTGATGGAGTCAACACGGCGCGACAATGCCGCGCTCTTCGGCAACGATCCGTCGCGCGTCCCGCGCGAAGCGCTATCTATGGGCATCGGCACCATCCTGCACGCCCGGCGCATCGTCCTTGTGGCGACGGGCGAGAAGAAGGCGGACTGCGTCCGCCAGACGGTGAACGGTCGGATTACGACGCGTGTGCCTGCGTCGATGCTGCAGCTGCACAGGGACGTCGAGTTGTTGCTGGATCGAGAGGCAGCGTCGCGCATCAGGCCGACCTAACCACCTTCGCCAAGGCTACGGTGGTCCGCCGAAGCCGAGGCAGGTCGGCTTTTGCGCGTAGGCGTGTCTACGGTTTGCCGCCGTTGTTGCGTGCGGCCTCGGCGGCGCCCTGCAGCATGCCGCGGAGACGAGGCTCGATATCCTCGCCGAGCGCTTCGCGCATCGAGTCGTGCGCCTTGCGCAGACGCGTGATCGCCTTGGGATAGGGCAGACTCGTTTTCTGCATCACGATCGCGGCCTTCACATTCCAGTGCGCCTTCTTCAGCAGCTTATCCGCCTCTTCGTATTCGAGGCCGGTGACGATGTTCACGATGCGCCGCGCGCGATCCTTCAATTTCTCAGATCCGGTCTGTACGTCGACCATCAGATTGCCGTACGTCTTGCCGATGCGCACCATGGCGCCGGTCGTCAGCATGTTGAGCACCATCTTTGTGGCGGTGCCGGCCTTGAGGCGGGTTGAGCCGGCGATCACCTCGGCACCAACGGCAGGCGAAATGGTCAAATCGACGAACGTCTGCAGCTCGGTATGCGGATCGCAGGTGACGAAGATAATGCGTGCGCCGGCGCGCCGTGCGCGCGTGAGCGCGCCGCGGACGAACTGCGTCATGCCGCTTGCCGACACGCCGATTACCAGATCGCGCTTGGTCGGCCGCATACGCATGATCGAGCGCGCGCCTTCTTCGTAGTTATCTTCGACGCCCTCTTTGGCGCTGAAGATTGCGCCGCGGCCTCCGGCCATGATGGCCTGCACCAGGTTCGGATCGGTGCTGAAGGTCGGCGGCATCTCCGCCGATTCGAGGATGCCGAGGCGGCCGCTCGTGCCTGCCCCGACAAAGATGACGCGCCCTTCCTTGCGCAGCGCGGTCGCGATCATCTCGATGCCGACGGCGATCCGTTCATGCTCGCGCTGCACCGCGGCGAGCATCTTGCGATCCTCGCTCAACATCAATTCAACGATGTCGCCGGCAGTCAGCTTGTCGATACCGAGGGTGGCGGGATTGATGGCTTCGGTTGGGAGGGACTGCCACTTCGAGCGCACAGCCATAAGTTCGCTACAATTCTACAATTCCAGGGACATCTACTTCAGCGGTCGACGCCTACCTGACGCACTTGACGGTCGAGCGGCGGCTTTCCGTCAACTCGGTGGAAAGCTACGCGCGCGATCTCATTCTGCTGCAGGAGTTCGCGGCGGGAAACAGCGCTACGGTCGAGCGGCTGACGCGACAGCAGCTCGAGGAGCTGGTTCGGCAGTTGATGTCGGAGGGGCGCTCGCCTCGATCCGTCGCTCGTGCCATCGCCTGCTACCGCGGGTTTTACCGTTTTCTGACAATCGACAAACGGATCAAGTCCAATCCGGCCGATCAGCTTCGTGCGCCGCGATCGTGGAAGTCGCTGCCTCGGCATCTGTCGGTCGAGGAAGTCGATAAGCTGCTGCAGCAGCCGGATGTAAGCACGCCTCGCGGTCTCCGCGACCGAGCGTTGATCGAGCTGCTGTATGCGACCGGACTGCGCGTCTCGGAGCTGATCTCGCTGCGTCCGCCGGACGTGAATCTCGACGCGTTATTTCTGACGTGTACGGGCAAAGGCGATAAGCAGCGGGTTGTGCCAATGGGCGACGAGGCAGCCGCGTGGGTCCGCCGTTACCTGCGTGAGGGACGTTCGGCGTTACTGGGAACACGCACGAGTCCACGGTTGTTCGTCAACGCGCGCGGCGGCGGTTCCGGTCTCACGCGCGTTGGTTTCTGGAAAATCTTGAAGGGCTATGGGCGCACCGCCGGCGTGACCGCGACGTTGAGCCCGCACATGCTGCGGCATTCATTCGCCACGCATCTGCTCGAGCGCGGCGCGGATCTCCGAGCCATCCAGATGATGCTCGGCCACGCCGATTTGTCCACCACGCAGATCTACACTCACGTGCTGCAGCAGCGCATGCGCGCGGTCTACGACCGCTTCCATCCCAGGGCGTAATTGCGCGTGTTTCGTCTGATGCGGCGGTTTGCCCTGCTCACCATCGCGGCCGTCGTGCTGTTTGTGATTATGCCGCCGGCACCGCGCCCGTTACCCGCCGCGCCTCCTGGAATGGCTGCACCCATCCGCGGTGTCATTCATGTCCACACGAATCGTTCCGATGGCACTGGATCGGTCGACGACGTGACGCGTGCCGCGGCGGCGGCGGGTCTGCAATTCGTGATCATCACCGACCATGGCGATGGGACGCGAACGCCCGATTTGCCCGATTACCGGAACGGCGTGCTGTACATCGACGGTGTGGAGGTCAGCACCATCGACGGGCATCTGGTCGCACTCGGCCTGCCGAAGGCGCCGTATCCGCTCGGCGGGGAAGGCCGTGACGTTGTCGACGACGTGCACCGGCTCGGCGGAATTGCGATAGCTGCGCATCCAGGCTCGCCGAAGCCCGATCTGCAATGGAAGGACTGGAACGCGCCGATCGACGGGCTCGAGTGGTTGAGTGCGGACAGCGAGTGGCGTGACGAGCGGCCATGGGCGTTCGTACGCACGCTCCTGACGTATCCGTTTCGTCCACCGCAGGCGCTCGCGTTGCTGCTCGATCGACCCGAGCCCGTCATCAGGCGTTGGGACGAGCTCGCACAGCGGCGGCGGATCTTCGGTGTGGCAGCCGCTGACGCGCACGCTCGTGTCGGCGTGCGATCGTTCGGCGAACCGTACGATTCGGCAGGGTCGCTTCACTTCCCGTCCTACGCAAACTCATTTCGCGAGTTTTCGATTGCGCTGCCGGACGCGCGGCTGACGCGCGATGCGGCGGCCGACGCCGGCGCCGTACTGAACGCGATTCGGGACGGAGCGTTCTACTCGATGATTGACGCGCTTGCCGGACCGGCCGCGCTGCGCGTCGCGGCGAACGCCGGCTCGATCACTGTTGATGCGCAGGCGCCGGATGATGCCCAGATCACACTGTTTCGCAACGGCGTCGCTGTCGCCAACACGCAGGGAAGACGGTTGGAACATGCTGCCGATGCCGGCGTGTATCGCGTGGAGGTGACGCTGCCCAGTGGTCCGGGAACGCCGCCGGTGCCGTGGCTGATGTCGAATCCCGTATACGTAGACCGGGAGCCGGAAGCGCCCGCGCCGCCGAGGACATCCACCGCGAGCGCGCGGACCTCGAGCAGCACGGACCTTTCAGGTCCGCGGACATTCCATGCGGTGTATGACAACGGTCCGGCGCGCGGCTGGACGATCGAAAAGAGTGCCTCCTCCGACGCCGCGCTCGACGTCGTCGGCGCGTTGCCGGGAACGCAGCTTCTCCTGCGCTTTGCGATTTCCGGATCGTCGGCCGACAGCCCGTATGCCGCGTTCGTGATGCCGGCGACTTCCGCAATAGGGATGTACGACCGATTGATGTTCATGGCGCGAGCGGATCGGCCCATGCGGTTGTCCGTGCAGCTGCGGGCCTCGGGCGGAGCCGACAGCCGGTGGCGCAGGTCGGTATATGTGGATCAGATGCCGCGAGCGATTGAGGTGCCCTTCGCCGACTTCCACGGCATCAGCACGTCAATGCCCGAGCACCCGGACCTCTCGCAAATCGACTCGGTGCTGTTCGTCATCGATTCCGTGAACACGAAGATTGGCTCGAACGGACAGATTCAGATCGACGATATTAAATACGCGAAGTGATGCCGACCATCCGCTTCACGGACAACATCCAGCGTCATATCGAGTGCCCGCCGCGCGTCGTCGGCGGCAGCCGCGTCCGTGACGCGCTCGACGCGTACTTTGCGGAGCACCCGCGGGCGCGCAGCTACGTGCTCGACGAGCAGGGACGCCTCCGCGAGCACATGGCTATCTTTGTCGACGGTGGACAGCTTCGCGATCGCGTGGGGTTGACCGACCCGGTCAACGAGGAAGGGATGATCGACGTGATCCAGGCGTTGTCAGGAGGCCAGCAATGAGCAGGGCATGTTACGTCGCCACGCGCAAGGGACTGTTCACCGTGGCGCGCGGTGCGTCGGCGTGGGCCGTATCGCGTGCGAATTTTCTGGGCGACAACTGCACGCTGACGATGCACGACCCGCGAAGCGGCGATGTGATCGCTGCGCTGTATCACGGCCATTTCGGTGCGAAACTGCACCGCTCCCGTGACGAGGGCGCAACATGGCAGGAGATCGGGACGCCCGCGTATCCGCCGATGCCGGACGGCTACACGCCGAAGATGACCCACAACGGTAAGCCAATCGACTGGGCGCTGAAACTCGTGTGGGCGCTGGCGCCGGGCGGCACAAACGAGCGGGGCGTCATCTGGTGCGGCACGATGCCAGGCGGCCTATTCAGGTCGGATGACGGCGGCGATTCATGGACGCTTAATCGGCAGCTCTGGGATGACCCGAAGCGCGAGATGTGGTTCGGCGGCGGAGCGGATTACCCGGGAATCCATTCGGTCTGCGTCGATCCACGCGACCCGAAGCACATCGTCATCGGCATTTCCTGCGGCGGCGCGTGGGTCACGCGTGACGGCGGGTGCACGTGGAGCGTCGGCGGCAAGGGGATGCGCGCGGAATACATGCCGCCGGAAATGCAGTTCGAGCCGAACGCTCAGGATCCGCATCAGGTGGTGCAGTGCGCGGCGAATCCGGACGCGTTATGGGTGCAGCACCATAACGGGATATTCAAATCGACCGATCGTGCGGCATCGTGGAGCGAGATTCAGCCGGGCAGCGCGGAGCCTTCGGGTCCACGATTGAGCGCCTTCGGATTCGCGGTCGCCGTGCATCCGCGCGATCCGGAGACCGCCTGGTTCGTCCCGGCGATCAAGGACGAGAAGCGCTACCCGGCAGACGGCCATGTCATCGTCAATCGTACGCGTGACGGAGGCAAGACATTCCAGACGCTCACCAGCGGTCTGCCACAGCAGCATGCGTACGATTTGGTCTACCGCCACGCGCTGGACATCGACGAGAGTGGAGAGGTGCTCGCGTTCGGATCGACGACCGGATCGTTGTGGGTGACTGAGAATGGCGGCGATTCATGGCAGACGATCTCATCCAATCTGCCGCCGATTCATTCGGTGAGATTTCAGCGGGCCGGCTGAAACCGACCCCTGCGTCGTCGGTAGCGGCCGCCTTCAGGCGGCGCTACGTCCGCACGGTTAACAGCAGATACGCAGCGCCTGCGCCAAACAGGATATTCGGCGCCCACGCCGCGAGCATCGGCGCGACGACACCGCCGGTGCCGAGCGCCGCGAAAACACTGAACGCCACCCAGTAGCTGATGGCAATCACAATCCCGACGCCGATGCCGTACATCGCGCCGCGGCGGCCCGCGGTGACGGCAAACGGCACCGCGATGAGCGTCATGATCAGCGTAACGAACGGAAACGATGCTTTTCGTTCGAGTGCTACCTGCTGGGCGATGACATCGAACCCGCTGGTCTTGAGTTGATCGATATACGACTGCAGCTGTGAATAGGTCATGAACTCGGGCTCCGGCTGCCGCGTGCCGAAGTACGAGGGTGGTTCGAGTGTGAACTCGGTTGTTGGCGCGGATGCGTACTGCCGCGTGTCGCCGCTCGGCAGCAGCTCGCGTGACCACGTCTGTTCAGCGCGCCACTGTTCAGGGTGGCCCGGCTGCGGCGAGAAGCGCGCCACCTTCGCGTAGGAGCGGTGGGTGAGTGCGCGCATCCGATCGGAGAACCCGAATACCTCGAGCCCCATCAGCGCGTTGTTCGCGGGATCGAAGTAATCGTAGTGATAAATCTCGCCGCGGCTGCCGACCACCCACTGGCGCGTCAGCATATCGAGCGTCTCCGGGGCGACGCCGTTCATTACACGCTTGATCGCCTCCGCGCGACGGTTCGAGTCGCCGAGCACGGTCTGCTCGAGCATGAACAGCGTTCCGCCCGCGAGCAGCGCCGCGCCAAGCATCGGCATGGCGATACGATACAAACTGATACCGCACGCCTTCATGACGATAAGCTCGCTGTTCTTCGTCAGCACGCCGATGGTGACGAGCGAGGCGAGCAGCACCGACATCGGCAGCACGTAATAAACGTACTGCGGCATCAAATACCAGAGATACGCGCCCATCATGCTCCACGTCGCCGCACCTTTGAACACCTTGTCCGATCGATCGATGAACGTGGAGATGTAAAACAGCGCGAGCAGTCCAAGCGCACACAACAGAAACACGCGCACGTACATCGTCGTCACGTAACGATCGAGGATGCTGGGGCGAAGGCGAGCGAGCACGCTCGTCGGCGCGGACAGGCTGTCGGCGGTTCGTGGGTGCGAAGGCTCCGTGGGTCGATGACGACGTTCGAGCCACTTCGGGCGAACCAAACGGAACTCCTGATCCGCGGCACGCGAACGCCAGAAGAACAACGCCGCGCCAACCAGGCTGAGGATGATGTTCGGCGCCCATACCGCGAGCCACGGCGGGATCAGATGTCCCTTCGCCAGCGCGGGTCCGAGCGTCAGCGGGATGTAATACGCGAAGATGACGCCGAGGCCGAAGACGAAGCTTCCGAGTTTGCCGTCGCGGCGGTTAGTGGCGCCGAGCGCCAGCCCAATCACGCCAAACACCAGGCAGGCGACCGGAATCGCGAACTTTCGGTGGATGGCCATGACCTGGTTGTGCGACGACATGCCTTGCGCTTCGAGCTCCGCGGCACGCTGCCGGAGCTCGGCGATCGTCATCTCGGGATCGCCCTTTGTCGGGCCGCCACGCGGAAACACGACGTCCGGATTTACGCTGACCACCTGCCGCGCGAATTTGACGACCTGATATGTCCCGTCGGCGTTGGCGACATGCCGTGTGCCGTCTTCAAGAACCATTTCGACCGTGCGCCGCTTCGCGTCGAGCACGACCCGACCGTGTTTGACGAGATAGATCGCCTGTGGACGCCCCGGCGTGTTGTCGGCCATGAACACGTCATTCCACCCGCCTTCCTGTGGAATGTCGCGCACGTAGATGACCAGGTCGGGGAATTCGGTGAAGAAGATGCGCGGCTTGACTTCGCCTTCGGCCCGCTCAGCGAGGACGTTGAAGGCAATCTGCCGGAATGCCTGGTTCGCATCCGGAAGCGCTTCGATCATCACGTACGAGGTGGTTGCCCAGCCCACGACCGACAGAATTCCCACGGGCCAGAGCAGCCGCGCAACGCTGACGCCGCACGCCTGCATGGCCACGAATTCGCGGTCGGCGGAGAGCCGTCCGAAGGCGATGAGCAGCGCGATGAGGAGCGCCGAAGGAATCGAGAGCGCAAGCGATGACGGCAACAAGGTCGCCATCGCGCGAAGCACGACCGTTGTGGAGACGCCTTTGGCGATGAACGCCTCCGCGTACTGCATCATCGACGGGACGATTAAGATGAACGTGAAGACCAGCAGCGCGATGACAAACGGCAGCAGGACTTCACGGATCACGTAACGGTCGAGAATCTTCACCGGTTAGCCCTTCATTCTATGACGCGCGTCGCGCTTCTGTGGCACATGCACCAACCGTTTTACGAGGACCTGGCAACAGGGGAGCATATTCTGCCGTGGGTCCGGTTGCATGCGACGAAGGACTACTGGGGGATGGTCGCGCTGCTGCGCGAGTTCCCTGACGTGAAGGCGACGTTCAACCTGGTACCGTCGCTCCTCGTTCAGCTCGAAGCGTTCGCGCAGGACCGTGCGCGGGATCGTCATCTTGAAATCGGTCTGAAGCCTGCCGACGCACTATCGGACGAAGAGCGCGGCTACTGCATCGAAGAGTTCTTCCACGCGCAGCGGGCGCGCATGATCGATCCGTATCCGCGTTACCGCGAGCTGTTGGCGAAGCGCGAGGCAAATGGCGCCGGGCTGACCATGAGAGCGCAGGTCTCGCAGTTCTCGATCGAAGAGATCCGCGACCTGCAGGTCTGGCACAAGCTCGTTTGGATCGATCCCTACTATTTCGATCGCGACGAGCGTATTCGGGCGCTGGTGGCGAAGGGTAGTCGATTTACAGAAGGCGACAAGGAGACATTGCGCGCGGTGGAGCTCGAGCTGCTGCGCCGTGTGGTGCCGGAATATCGCGATGCCGCGGTGCGTGGACAGGTCGAAATCTCGACGTCGCCGTTTTACCATCCGATCCTGCCGCTGCTGTGCGACACGGACGTCTACCTTCGCACGCATCCCTCGTCACGCATGCCCCGTGAACGGTTCCGTCATCCGGAAGACGCCGCGGAGCAGTTGTCGCGCGCTGTTACCCTGCACGAGCGGTTGTTCGGGCGCAAGCCGGTCGGCTTGTGGCCGTCTGAAGGCTCCGTATCGGACGCCATGGTGCCGCTTGTAGCGACGGCGGGTTTTCAATGGATGGCGACCGACGAGGAAATCCTGGCGAAATCGACCGGTCGCGAGTTCATCCGCGATCGCGACGGCAACGTCGAAAACCCCGAGGCGCTCTACCGCGCCTACCGCGTCGGCCGCGAGGGACAGCAGGTCACATGCGGCTTTCGCGACCATACGCTTTCAGATCTGATCGGCTTTACGTATGCGTCATGGAATCCGGAGGACGCGGCGGAAAACTTCGTGCGGCGTCTTGCCGACGCGGGCAGCCGCTATTCGACACGTACGAACGGCGGAGAGGCCACTATCTTCGTCATCCTCGACGGCGAAAACGCCTGGGAGCACTTCGAAGGCCAGGGCCGTCCGTTTCTCCGCGCCCTCTACAGACGTCTCGCCTCACACCCCACGCTTCGCACGGTGACGATGACGGAGGCGTGTAGTGCACCACGCGATTCGCTGCCCTCGATTTTTCCCGGCTCGTGGATTAACGCGAACTTCTACATCTGGGTCGGTCACGCCGACGACCAGCGGGCATGGAGCCAGCTCGCGGATGTGCGCCGGGCGCTTGAAGCCGCGACGAATATTGCTACGGAGGCGCTGGCGCGGGCGAAGGAGGAGATGCTCATTGCCGAGGGCTCCGACTGGTTCTGGTGGTATGGCGATGACCATTCATCGGAGCAGGATCTGGTATTCGACGATCTGTTCCGGAGGCACGTCCGGAACATTTACCGCGCCATTGATGTACCAGTTCCCGAGGAGCTTTTCGTCAGCAACATCACGACGCATCCGCCGTCAGCCGGCATCGTCGGGCCTACCGGATTGATCACGCCGACGATTGACGGCGAGGCGACGGATTACTTCGAGTGGCTGGGAGCGGGGTCGGTCGACATCGTTGCCGCTGGCGACGCCATGCACGAGGTCTCGACGCGGCAACTGTCGATTTCGGAAATCGAGTTCGGCTTCGACTTGCAGAACCTTTACGTGCGTACGGCCGGGCCGGTGCCGATGCGCGAGGTCATCACCGCCGATCAGCACATGAGCCTGAACTTCCTGAAGCCTGAGGGCTGCAGTGTCGTCGTCACCGGCGGTGGCGGCGGAGTGCGCGCCGAGATGGTCGATCGACCGCGCGCGGCGGGCGGATTGACGCGCAGCTGTCCGGGTATCAAGGTCGCCGCCGGGCGGCTGCTGGAGCTGCAGGTGCCGTTTCAGTGTCTCGGTGTGATGAAGGATTCGACCGTCGCGTTCATCGTCGCGCTGAATCGCCACGGCGCAGAAGTGGAGCACTATCCGAGGCATCAGCCGATCGAAGTACGGGTACCGGACGAACGGTTTCCGGCGCGGAATTGGACCGCCTAAAGGCCGGTCCGGCTAATTAGTTAACATAACATCTATTATGCGACCCTGCGGATATTCGGTGGAAATCCACGCAAGATTCCGGCGCTCAGCCTAATGCGCCCCGATCTTGCGGGCTACCTCGCTGCGCGCAGTTCTTTGATGATCGTTTCGAGGGCCGAGATGATTTCCGCTTTGTCGACCCTGCCTTTGCGGAAGCTCATTCGCAGGTTGAAGTGCTTTGTCTCTGGTCTGAACGCGAAGATGAACGGCTTCGGTCGACTCGTTGCTTTGGCCGTTTCCTTCCGCACGTCCTGACGCGTTACTCCGTTGCCGCCGTTCACGAGGCGCTCGACGAGCGCCATCATCTTCTTGGGATCTTCCTGTCGAACGATCTGCAGCAGCGTCGACTTGGATGTAATGTCGGCCAGCCGACATAGGTTGCGGACCTCGTCCGGCATCCTGTTCAGCGACAGCGATTCGGTGATTGCGGTGCGTGACTTGCCAAGCTTCCGCGCCATGTCCTCGTGTGTGTAATCGCACCTCTGCGAAAGCTGGTGCAACGCCTCCGCCTCCTCAAAGGCGGTCAGATCCTTCCGCTGCAGGTTCTCTACAAGTGCGAGCTCCATTACCTCGGCGTCATCCACCTCGCGCACGACGACGGGAATTTCCCGGAGGCCGACCTGCACCGCGGCGTGGTAGCGCCGCTCGCCGGCGATGATCTGGTAGCGGCCGCCGCGCTGACGAACGATGAGCGGCTCGATAACACCCTTCTCGGCGACCGATGCCATCAGCTCTGAGAGGTCGCCCATCACCTGCCGCGGCTGATTGGGATTCGGATCGAGCAGCTCGATGGAAATCATTCGTCCGACGGGCGCCCCGGCCGAGGCGGCCAGCGCCTCGACGTAGTGCTCGTCATGCCGCATCCGCAGGGTCTCAGGCAGTCCGCGCTTCGACACGTTCGATCACCTCTTCGCAGAGACTGTAGTAATCCGTCGCGCCGGACGAGTCCGGCGCGAATGTGAAAATCGATTCCTTGTAGGCGGGACTCTCCTCCAGCCGGACGCTCTTCGCGATCACCGTGTCGAAGACCTTGCCGCCGAACACCTTCTGAATCTGCTCGCGGATGTCGCGCGCCAGGGCGGTTCGCTTGTCGTGCATCGTGATAACGACGCCGAGGATGCGCAGCGCCGGATTCGGCCGCTGTCTGACCTTCTCGATCGTTTCGAGCAGATCGTCGGTTCCCTCGAGCGCGAAATAGGACGACTGAATCGGGATGAGCAGATGCGTGGCCGCGACGAGGGCGTTCACCGTCAGGAGCCCGAGTGCCGGCGGGCAGTCGATGACGATGTTCTTGTAGAAGCCATTCAGCGCCTGGATCTTGTCCTTGAGCCGGAAGTGCGCGTCGAGCTCTCCGACCAGCCGCGACTCGAGCTTCGCCAGTCCGATTCGCGCGGGCGCGATGAACAGGTTCTGAACAGGCGCGGGAAGAATGATGTCGCTCAGCGAGACCGTCGGCTCGGCGATCGCGTCGTAGGTGCTTCGCGCGATGGCCCGCAGGTCGAGAAACGAGATGCTGCTGTTCGCCTGTGGGTCGAGATCGATGAGCAGCGTCTTGCCGCCGCGCATGGCGAGCGCTGCAGCGAGATTCACGGCGGTAGTCGTTTTCCCTACGCCGCCCTTTTGATTGGCGATCGCGACGATCATCAAATCTGTTTTTGTTGAGGCAAGAGTTGCAGAGATTCTAGGGATGGTGTGTCGGTTAGTCAA